>ERZ772993.1181-NODE-1181-length-10364-cov-24.390242_pt1 | contig 10364 bp, 9 predicted proteins | sample MGYA00580670_ERZ772993 | MGnify/ENA primary metagenome ERZ772993 (study PRJEB29015, sample SAMEA2737936) | human oral metagenome | biome: human oral; feature: human-associated habitat; material: dental | place: China | collected 2136 ...
TGGTAGTGAGCGCCGCTTTGCCTGCGTATCCGATCGGGCGGCGTACAACGCGCTGCGCGGCAACATCCCTGCCACCTCTACTTGGTTCATGGCACCGCGCCCCGGTATGGACGCACGCAGTCAGGAGTCCTACGAGTTGCTCGAGTTAACCGTCGATGGCCGGCCACAGCCGATCCGCCGCACCGTCGAGGCAACTGGCCAGACCTACCGCGTCCAGCTGGACGGCGCGGCGCAGAGCGGTGAGCCGGTGAGGATCCGGCAGATCTTCCGTACCAGCACGCCTGCCTGGGGCCACCGGCTGTTCTTTGAGCTGCCACGACCTGCTCGAAACATGTCGCTGGCAGTGGACTACACCAACACACCCATCGCCGACATCCGTGTCAGCGACACCGTTGCCACCTTCCAGCCTTCCCAACTCGTCCACACGCCTGAGGCAGCCGTTGGCAAGGTCATATCCCTCAACGCTCGTGGCTGGCTCCTGCCCAAGACCGGCTTTGCTGTGACTTGGACGCTCGAATCAGAGCTGCCCCACGACGCCGAGCATCGTGAGGCAGCCTGACGGACTGCAGTCACTCTCCGCCGCTCATCAGGCTCATCTCCTATCGCTCGGTTGGCATCGCGACCTCGATGCTACTCATCAGTCTGTAGACCTTCAAGTAGCAGGTGGCCAGGCTGAGAGATGTGGCTGTTGGTGATCTCCAGAAGACGGTGGGCAGGAACCTGCGTGCCTACCGGCTGGAGAGAGGCCTGAGCCAAGAAGCCTTCGCAGACGTTCTTGGCGTCCACCGCACCTACATGGGCGGAGTGGAGCGCGGTGAACGCAACCTCACCCTCAAGAGCCTGGAGAAGATGGCGGAGCAGATTGGGGTGGAGGCTCTGACGCTCCTGCAGGAGTAGTGCAGGATTGAAGGGGTTGGGAGAGCGGGGTTGTGGTGGATGAGGAGCGAGTTCCGCTCCTGGAGGGCGCTACTGTCACAACTTTCCGTGCCGCGCTGAAGCGCTGTTGAGCATCACTTACTCGTCAGCCGCTGAAGTCGCTTCTTGAGATCGCGTTTCAAATCAAAGCCATCATGGGTACTAATGTCTTCCATGTCGTACTTCAAGTAGCGAATCGACTGAAGGTCAAACGGGACATCATTAGAATCTTGTGTCAACATGACGGTTTTACGCGGAAGTGCGTGGGCCAATCCGACTTCATAGAAAACATTCGGATTGCGGCCAGTTAGGTCGGCCACGATGACTTCCGCGCGCCACAGCAGAGAGGCTACATCGGCCATGATGTGGTCACTATCCCAAATGTCGTCAACACGTTGGCAGTATAGCCCCGCATTGGAGACGGCTTCCTTAATAGCATCGTAAACAGCATCATATTCTGTATCGAACGGCATCATCACCGCCACGAGCGATGAATCCCGAGCCTCAGTAGTTGGGAAACTAATCGCACTGGAACCTTCAGAGTCACTCGTTGTAGCTGCTAAAAACACGTGCTTCAGAAGCACTTCATACAGGTCAACATCCTTGACCGACCAGCGTGTCCGATTCCAGCCCCACCAATCTGAATCAGCGTCAAGAGCAATGGCGAGTTGCTCAATGACTCCCGTGGCGATTGGCGGAATGGAGGAGTCTACTTGGAATTCGAAAACGATATCCTTGCCAACTTCCATAATGCTGACAATGCGTCCGATCTGTGCAATTTGCTCAGCGGTACTATTACCTACTTCAGGCATGACGACTGCTGGAAGCTTCACGAGTTTGTGATAAGGGTCTCCGCCCAAGGTACTACGAACCTCTTCTGACGTCGATTCAAACAGGCGCTCTTTTGCGATTACACCTTCATGTGAACCGACGATCAAGTTAAACATGCCAGTTACCTCCAGGTAAGACCCCGTAGCGCTGCAGTGTAGCCATCAGTGGCTCCGCTTCAGCATATCTTACCGTGTGATCGGACGAGACAACTAGAGTCACATTACTAAAGAATCATTATCAATGTTAAGAGGCTGTGATGGTTCTTCTATATTAGAGGGAGAGCCTGTCGCATTCGAAGTTCATGGTGATCGTTGTCGTGGATGTCTAAATAGTTTGTGAATCAACGTCTCGTGGACGACATAGCAGCGAGTGTAGGCCTGATGAGATCTGAAAAATGTAACGGTAGAGCAAGTTAGCCTGGTTCTACCTCTTCATCCTGCGCAGCTTCTCCGTTATAGCCTTGACCTGACCAAGGCCGTAGTTATCTGCAGCGTTGTGAGCTTCTTTCTGAGCCTTCTGCTCTAACCGCTCCTCAGCATGCTTTCGCTCGTCCTTACTCTGAATATACAATGCCAGGCGGGCCATGTAGACCATGATAGGGATGGCAACTATCAACGTCATGAGAGGGGCTTCGATACTATTGATTTGATCGCTGGGCGTAACGTAGCTGAAGAAGACGAATGCTATCGTTAGAAATGCTGCGATAACCAGAACTATGGGGTTTGGTTTTGTTGACACTTTTGGCAATTCGCGGTCTTTGTCTGATATCGTCGGTACCGCGTTGAGCATGTCAATGCGTTTTTGCATGAACTCCAGTCTCTGAATGTTGAGTTGGAGGAATGTGCGAACGTTGCCAGAGCGCTTCTTGGGCATTTCTTTTGAATCGAGGCGGGATAGCTCCTTTCGGAGGTCCCTAAGTGACGCTGGGTAGCTGTCTTCAATAAGATAGTCCTCCTGGTACTGGTACACGTCTTTAATGAAGCTGCGTTCGTCTACTTCATTGGCAAACGGGAAGCAAGCATGTTCAATTGCGTAGTAATACGCACGTTGCACATACTCCATCGTCTCGGCATCCAAGTCGTCCTCGTGGCGGAGTGCTTCTAAGCAGAGCTCGATGGCAGCATCGCAGTCGTCGATGCCGACGTACGAGTAGGCGGCCCGCCACGCCATGTCGGAAGGAACGCTGGCTTCGACGGCTTCAAAGGCGCGCTCGTAGTTCTCCACTGCTTTCTTGTGCTTGCCGAGCAGCCGGAATGCTTCGCCGCGGACGTAGTTCACGTCGGTTACATTCTCTTCTCGGGTGTCGAGGATGTAGGCATTGCTGGCGTGGTCTCGCGCGCGTTTGTAGTGATTGCGCTGCTCTTTCTTGCCATTCGCTCGTGAGCCTTCGCGGAGCTCGATCCAGGCTGAGATGACGTAGCTTTGCGGGTCATTGCCATGTACTGCCCTGGCCTTGCTGGCTGCGGCTCGGGCGGCGTCGTCATCGTCAACGAAGTAGTACTTGCGTGCCTCGGCGATCCAGTCGATGGGCGCGCTATCGTCAACTGGCTGCGACAGAAGTGCTTGGTCGTACGCCTCACGCGATGCATCGTCTTGGAAGACGAGAGCGGCGTCTGCCAGGAGGCGGAGTTTCTCGCTTGCCTCAGCACCTTTGTCTCCACTGAGAGAAGCTCGCTGTCGCCATTGCCGACGCACGCGCTCGACATCGTGGCGTAGCTGAGCTGTGGTTGCTTTCCGTTTGAGACCAAATTCTTGGTAGTAGTCTAAGGAGGTTTCCTGCTGCAGATCGGACATTCTACTTTCATCTCCGTTGTATGAGGGACTCATGTAGGATAATGATGACTCTGTCTAAGACAGTATAAATGAGGCCTATTCGTACGACTAGCCGACGCTGGCATCTGTTGAGTTCACAGCACCTTCGATGGATAGCGTGAATATGCCTCAGCGATTCGGTGGAGGAAAAAGTGACTACATGTTGCTAAGGATTCTGTTTTAAAAACTTACCTAGACGTGCTTAAATGATAGATGCACAGCTATTCTAGTCGTTCATCGCTGCAGGAATTGCCTCATCAAGATACCATGTCCAAAATGCACGACGAGCGTTAACGTCAACGTCTTTGGCAGCTTGCCAATTCAGCCCGCGGGCGGCAGCAGCCGAGCAGGCATAGCTCAAATCGAGTGAATCTGGCAGTAGATCGTCATCCTCAAGGTCACTATCCATATCGACTTCGTAGTACAGATCTCGATGGCAGGCTGACATCACCGCACTAGCTGCGGCGTCGGCCACAAAGGTTGCTGGCTCGGTGATGCTGTCGAGTTCCACATCGAAAAGGAGCTCTTCAAAGTAGCTGCGTGCACGTTCCTCTGCTTCTGCTGGATCAGCCTGTCCATCTGCAACATTCTGTGCGAGTGTGAGAAGATCTTCGACTCCAGAATCATCAGGGAAAGCGCGATACCAAACATCTTGTACGTGGCGGACACACATCGTATTGAGCCGGATGCGAATTTGATATGAGAGGTCAGCATCGCTCTCATCAATCATTGCTCGCCAGATCGCAATACGGCGCTGTAGTGAGAGGATTGCTTTTTCGTTTGCGGCGAGTTCTTCGCGGCCTTGTTGTAGTTGTTGGTTGAGGTTGTTCATATCAATCATTTACTATACTCCTTTTAGATGAAATGTCAATTCCAGTACTTACCTGGAATGGGGTCATTGGGTTCAACTTCGGTGCCGTCTGGCATTGTTACTGCGCCGTCGTGCCAGAATACCCAGGTCCCATTTGGTTCTGTAACGTACCAAATCCTCCCATCGTGTTTAGAGGCTCTTCGTGTTTGAGGGTGTAGTAGTCGGAGCCTATTGAAGTGCATAGGTGGGGGTGCGTCGTTGCTTGGGTAGGGGTCGAGGTCTCCCGATGATGGGAGCTGCTACACACGCCACCTGAGAGACCTCGACGTGCCTGAGACTACCTTCACCGGCCCTGATCTGACGACCTTCCTGGGCCTGGACGCCTTGGGACTGACCGCGGTGGGCCAGTACCTCACAGCCAAGCGCGCGGTGATCGAGTGCCGTATGCCGATCGGGTTCGAGGACCCCTTCTGCAGAGCCTGCGGCGCCCAGGGAGTATCCCGTGGGACGGTGGCCCGGCACCTGGCCCACGTGCCGGTGGGGTGGAGGCCCACGCAGCTGGTGGTGCGCCTGCGGCGCTTCGCCTGCACCCACTGCCGCCGGGTGTGGAGACAGGACACCTCCAGCTTGGCTGAGCCCAGGGCGCGGCTGACCCGCTCGGCGGTGGAGTGGGGGCTGCGGGCCCTTGCCCTGGAGTGCATGTCGGTCTCCCGGGTGGCAGCCGCCCTGGGGATCTCCTGGCACACCGCCAACAACGCAATCCTGACTCGGGCCGAGCAGACCATCACCGGCAACCCTGACCGCTTCGATGGTGTGGAGGTCCTCGGCGTCGATGAGCACGTGTGGCGCCACACCAGGCGGGGTGACCGCTATGTCACCGTCATCATCGACCTGACCCCCGTGCGCGACCACAGTGGTCCGGCCCGGCTTCTGGACGTGGCCCCGGGCCGGTCCAAGAAGGTCCTCAAGACCTGGCTCGCCGCCCGGGGCGAGTCCTGGCGCGGGCGGGTCGAGGTGGTAGCCATGGACGGTTTCACCGGGTTCAAGAGTGCCGCCGGCGAGGAGCTCCCACAGGCCCGGGCGGTCATGGATCCCTTTCACGTCGTATCCCTAGCAGGAGACAAGCTCGACCAGTGCCGCCGTCGCATCCAGCGAGCGATCACAGGGCGGCGGGGCCGGGCGGGTGACCGGCTCTACCGGGCCAGGCGCACCCTGCACACCGGGGCCGGTCTGCTCACCGATGCCCAGGCCGAGCGCCTGGAGAACCTCTTCGCTGATGATCGCCACGCTGCGGTCCAGGCCTCCTGGGGCGTCTACCAGCGCCTCATCCAGGCCTACCGCACCGAGGAGACGGGCCTGGGAAAGTACCTGATGCAACGGCTCATCGACTCCTTGAGGCAGGCCGTCCCAGAAGGGCCTGAGGAGATCCAGACACTGGCCAGAACCCTGACCGAAAGAGCCTCCGACACCCCTGGCCTACTTCGACCGCCCCCGTACCTCCAACGGCCCCACCGAAGCCATCAACGGACGCCTGGAGCACCTACGCGGCATCGCCCTGGGCTTCCGCAACCTGGCCAGCTACACCATCCGCAGCCTCATCCACACCGGACGCCTCAAAGACCACCTGGCAGCAACCACCTAAACCAGCCGACAAGCCCCACCTACCACACCCTCAAACACGAAGAGCCTCTTTTTGATTTTCCTTCGGCATGCAATTCTCAATCGATAGCGAGGAAGCCCATGGTAATAAGGTGCCGAGTCGCCTCAACCATCTCCGCCCGCAGCCCGATGGCGTCCTCCCCGGTCAGTGCGACGACCGCGGAGGCGATCTGGCCCACGCTCAGCTCGCCGTCAGCGACCCCGGCCAAGGCGGCCACCACGGTCGAGGCCCGGATCGTGCGCCCCAGCCCGCCTCCCTGGCGCAGCAGGATGACTGTGGGCTCGGCGGCGCCCGGGATGAGGTGGCGCTCCTCGGTGACGTCGGGGGCCAGCACCGGACGGAGGTCGGCGACGGCGTCGTCGTCGAGACCGGCGAGCCGCTCCCGGACCTCCAGCACCTCGGCGACATGATGCCCCAGGACCCCCTGACCGGAGGTGGTCACCTCCTCCAGGAGACGCCAGGGATCACGGGGCCTTAGTGGACGATGGACGATGAGGTAGCCGAAGCCGACGCCCTGGACTCCGCGCACCTCGAAGTCATCGATCCATGCCCCCAGGGCGGCGTCGAAGCCCTCGGCGTCGCGCTCGGAGGTCAGGCCGCCGTCGCGCAGCCACATGGTGGCGTACTCGACCGGGTCCTGGACCTCGCGCTCGATGACCCAGCCGTCGAGCCCCTCGGGGATCCAGGTGGCGACGGCCTCGCGCCACGAGTCAGCACCACGGTGCTCCCAGTTTCCGAGCATGACGGCAGCAGCGCCGGGCTCGAGGTGCTCCCTCAGCCCGGCGACGAGCACCGGCAGGACGGGGCCGCCGGCATCGCGGTACTCCATGAGGGGCAGACCGGCCTCGCGCACCGCGGGCGGGGTCAGGACGAAGGGCGGGTTGGAGGCGATGAGGTCGAAGCGACGGCCGGCCACCGGCTCCAGGAGGGAGCCTTGCAGAAGCTCCAGTCGACCGCCTCCGCCCTCGGAGCCGGCATCGGGACCGCCCGTGACGCACACCCCGGCCAGGGCCGCGTTGAAGGCGGTGAAGGCCAGGGCCCGCTCGGAGATGTCGGTGGCGACGACGTGCTCGGCGTGCCGCAGGAGGTAAAGGGTCTGGATCCCGCAGCCGCAGCCCAGGTCCAGAGCACTACGGACCCGCGTGCGCGGCGTGAGGCCGGCCAGAGTGAGGCCGGCGCCGCCGATGCCCAGGACGTGGTCGGGGGCCAGGGCCCGGCCGGTGACCAGCTCGCCCAGGTCGGAGGCCACCCACCAGCGGATCTCACCGGCGTCGTCGACGGCCTCATGGGGGCGCAGGTCGACGCGGGCGCGGACGTATCCGGCCTCATCGGGCTCGCCGACCAGGCCGATGACGGCCGCACCCGCCGCTCCGGTGCGGGGCAGGGCCGCGTCGAGCGCGGTGGCGAGGACCGGCTCACCGAGCATGAACAGGGCGGTCAGGACGGCCACGGGAGACGAGTCGTTCCCAGCGGTCAGGGCGGCGCGCACGGAGCGCAGGGCGGGCAGGCGGATCTCCCGGCGCAGGGCGGCGTCGGCCGCCTCGCCCAGGAGCGTGGCCACCGCCTCCACGCCCCAGCCGGACTCGGACAGGTCCGCCCGCAGGCTCGCCGCCTGCTCGGGCGTCACAACCGGAGGAGGGAAGGACGACGACGGCTCGGACGCGGACCGGGTGCTCGCGGGGCTCATGGAACCGACCGTAGCGCGAGGCACCGGTCGCATCGGGCACCCCGCCGCAGAAGAACGCCGGCGGGCACCGACTCACAGGAGCCGGGAGGCGAGCTCGGCGTACTGGCGGATCTTGACCTCGACGTCATCGATGTAGCTGACGAGCATGACCTCCTCGGTGCCGTGGTTCTCGGCGAAGGAGGACAGGGCATGGGCGACCTCGTCGTAGGTGCCCACGATGATGGCGGTGTCGCGTTCGAGGTAGCGCTCGATCTCGGCGCGGTAGGGAGCGTCGAGGGTGGCCGGGTCACGGAAGCGCATGGGGCGGCCGGTGCGCAGGCTGAAGCGGGCGTCGGCGGCCACAAGAGCCTGCTCACGGGCCTCCTCGCGGGTGGCTGCGGCGCTGACGCACAGGGCGGAGAGGGTCTGGCCCCCGTGGATGGAGTCGTGGCCGGCGCTGCCGCCGCGGTGGTGCGCGCCGTCGCCCCGGGTCTCCGGGTTGTCGGGGAGGTGGGAGCGGTAGTGGTCCATGATCTCGACCTGCTGGCGACCGGTGAAGAACTGGGCGTAGGCGTAGTTGAGGTCGTGAGCGCCGGCCCAGGCGGCCGACTGGCCCGAGGATCCCAGGAGCCAGACCTCCGGCATCCGGGCCGGACGGGGCCGGACCTCGATGGAGGCGTAGTGATGGGTGGCCGGCAGATCGTCGCGCAGGAGGGCGACCGTCTCCTCGATGAGGGTGTTGATGGCGTCGGGGTCGATGACGCGGCCCTGGTTGAGGGCTCCGGCCGCGCGCATGTCGCCGCCGGGGGCGCGGCCCAGGCCCATGTCGACGCGGCCGGGGTGGAGGGTGGCCAGGGTGGCGAAGCGCTCGGCCATCTGGAGCGAGCCGTAGTGCATGGCCATGACACCACCCGAGCCCACACGGATGCGGCCGGTGGCGTCCAGGATGTGCATCATGAGCAGGTCGGGCGCGGAGGACAGGAAGGATCCGGTGCTGTGGTGCTCAGCCAGCCAGAGGCGGTGGTAGCCGGACTCCTCCAGTCCGCGCCCCAAGCGGACGAGGTCCTCCAGGGTCCGACGGGCCTCTCCCCCTTCGAACAGGGGAACCTGCTCCAGGACGCTGATCCGGCTGAGACAAGGACTCATGGCTTCTCCTGACCTGGTGCGCGGTGGTGGTGGGGCCCGGCCAGGACGGATCGGCCGGGCCCGGATGACCGGAGTAACACCAGCAGGCAGCGACTCATTCCGCCATCTTCCCAGCGAGGGCCTCTCACGCGCACGGGCACAGGATCCCTGCCCCCGACGGCGTCGAAGGTCCCCGGCCGGTTCGGGCTCACGCGGCCGGGACTGGCCGGCGTCACCACAGCGTCACTAGATAAGGTATACCTTCTTAAACATAGGAGAAGTTTTGGTTGCACCTATAGGCTTCTCGTCTTACGGTTGGATCGACGGAGCCGCACGGCGCCGGCCCCGCGCAGGTCGCCGCAGGCCCGACCCGCACCGGCTCACACCACCGCGCACCACGATTCGCACGATTCAGGAGGCACCCATGGCCGTTCTCACCATCGGAGACCAGTTCCCCGCCTACGAGCTCACCGCCGTCGTTCCCGGCAACCTCAAGGAGGTTGAGGCCAGCAAGCCCGAGGACTACTTCACCACCGTCTCCTCCCAGGTCCCCGCCGGCACCTGGCGCGTCGTCTTCTTCTGGCCCAAGGACTTCACCTTCGTGTGCCCCACCGAGATCGCCGCCTTCGGCGACCTCTACCAGGACTTCAAGGACCGCGACTGCGAGGTCGTGGGCGTCTCGGTGGACAACGAGTACACCCACTACGCCTGGCGCCGCAGCCACGACAAGCTCCAGGACCTGCCCTTCCCCATGGCCAGCGACCTGAACCGCGAGCTCACCGAGGCCCTGGGCATCAAGCGCCCCACCGGTGAGGCCGACCGCGCCACCTTCATCATCGACCCCCACAACGTCATCCAGTCGGTCTCCGTGACCGCCGACTCCGTGGGCCGCAACACCGAGGAGGTCCTGCGCCAGCTCGACGCCCTCCAGTCCGACGAGCTGTGCGCCTGCAACTGGCAGGCCGGCGCCGCCACCATCGACGCCCTGGGCCAGATGGGCTGACGGGCCACCGCCCCGTCCCCCGACCTCACCATCTGAACGACGACGAAACGAGAACACATGAGCATCGACAACCTGCGCTCCGCCCTGCCCGACTGGGCCAAGGACCTCTCCCTGAACCTGTCCACTCTGTCCCGCTCCTCCTCGCTGACCGAGCAGCAGCAGTGGGGCACCTTCGTGGCCGCGGCCGCCGCGACCCGCAACGAGTCCGTGCTGGTCCAGGTCATGGAGGACGCCCGCACCCACCTGTCCGAGGAGGCCATCAGCGCCGCCCTGGGCGCCGCCTCCATCATGGCGATGAACAACGTCGCCTACCGCACCCGCCACTTCCTGGGCTCGGCCTACGAGAACGAGCGCATGGGCCTGCGCATGAACATCATCGGCACCTCCGGTGGCGTGGAGAAGGTCGACTTCGAGCTGTGGAGCCTGGCCGTGTCCACCATCAACGGCTGCGAGAAGTGCGTGACGGCCCACGAGGCCACGGTGCGTGGCGAGGGCCTGAGCACCGAGCAGGTCTGGGAGGCCGTGCGCATCGCCGCCACCC
>ERZ772993.1185-NODE-1185-length-10343-cov-52.399495_pt1 | contig 10343 bp, 6 predicted proteins | sample MGYA00580670_ERZ772993 | MGnify/ENA primary metagenome ERZ772993 (study PRJEB29015, sample SAMEA2737936) | human oral metagenome | biome: human oral; feature: human-associated habitat; material: dental | place: China | collected 2136 ...
GCTCGCGCTCGTAGGGGTCGTGCGGGTTGAGGGTGTCCTCGTAGTAGGTGGCCAGGCCGGCGATGCCCGCCTGAAGGATCGCCATGGGGTGGCCGGAGGAGGGGAAGGAGGTGAAGAAGCTGCGGAAGTCCTCGTGGAGGAGCCGGTGGCGGGCGATGCGGCGCTCGAACCGCTCAAAGGTCCCGGCGTCGGGCAGCTCGCCGTTGATGAGCAGGTAGGCGACCTCCAGGAAGGTCGAGGACTTGGCCAGCTCGGCGATCGGGTAGCCGCGGTAGCGCAGGACCCCCGCACCGCCGTTGATGTAGGTGATGTCGGAGGTGCACGAGGCCGTGTTGGTGAAACCCGGATCGAGGGTGACCATGCCGGTCGACCCGAGCAGCCTGGCCACGCCCAGGCCGTCGGAGCCCTCGGTGGAGTGGACGCGCGGCAGCTCCAGGCTCGTCTGGCCGACGGTGAGAGTGCCCGGCACGTCCAGGTCGTTGGGGTCGGTGATCGTATCGGTCATGGTGCCTCCTCGGGGCTGACGACGTCGGTGCCGCCGCTCCCTTTCGGGCCGCGGCCGGGGCCCTGGTCCGGTTCCCGGGTCACTCTACGGGCTACGCGAGCACAGTGGTGCCGACGGGCGGCGATCAAACGCGATCAGGGCCGGAACAGGTCGGTGGCGTGTAGGCGACGCGCGGCGGCGTCGACGCGCTCGTCGGTGTCGGTCAGGCTCATGCGCACCCGCCCGGCGCCCGCCTCGCCGTAGAAGTCCCCGGGGGCGACGACGATGCCTAGCTCGGCGAAGGCCCCCACCAGGTCGAAGGCGCTCATGTTCCTCGGCCCGCTCAGCCACAGGTAGAGGCCGGCCGCCGAGGCGGGGTCGTTCACCAGGCCGGCCGCCGCCGTCGCCTCCACCAGGACCCGGCGGCGGCGCCGGTAGATCTCCCGCTGGGCGGCCACGTGGGCGTCGTCGCCCAGGGCCGCGACCATGGCCGCCTGGACGGGGGCGGGCATGAGCATGCCGGAGTGCTTGCGCACCTGGGTGAGGGCACCGACGATCGCGGGATCCCCAGCCAGGAACGCGGCTCGGTAGCCGGCCAGGTTCGATTGCTTGGACAGGGAGTACAGGCAAACGAGTCCGCTCAGGTCACTCGATCCGTCGTCGCGGGCGCCCGCGACGCGAGGGTCCAGCAGGCTCGGCACGCCTTCGGTGGCCCACGGCTCGGCCCAGGCCAGCTCGGCGTAGCACTCGTCGGAGACGACGACGGCGCCGCGTCGGCGCGCCCAGACGACGACACGGGCGAGCTGATCGATCCCCAGGACGTGGCCGTCGGGGTTGCCGGGACTGTTGAGCCATACGATGACCGGGGCGGCGGGGCCGTCGTCCCGACCGGCGGGCAGATTCCACGTGTCGGGGTCGGCGTCGGTGTCGACGGGCACGGGGGTGGCGCCGGCCAGACGAGCGCCGACGTCGTAGGTGGGGTAGGCGGCGCGCGGATGGAGGATGATGTCGCCGGGGCCGGCCCCGAGCTGGAGCGGCAGGAGGGCCACCGACTCCTTGGAGCCGATAGTGGGGATGACGGCGTCATCGCCCAGGCCGGCCACCCCGCGGCGCCGTTCCATCCAGCCGATGACGGCCTCTCGCAGGGCCGAGGTGCCGACGGTGGCCGGGTACCCGGGCGCGTCGGACGCGGCCGCCAGGGCGGCGCGGGCGACGTCGGGGCTCTCGTCCACAGGCGTGCCGACGGCGAGGTCGACGACGCCACCCGGGTGCCGAGCGGCGCGGACCCGGTAGGGGCGCAGAGAATCCCAGGGGAAATCGGGCAGAGCGAGAGCGCGGGGCAGTATCGGAGTCACTCCCCCATTGTCGTACACCGGCGTCTCAGAACGCTCGAGCCGTGCTCGCCCCGCCCTCGAGGGCGGGGCGAGCACGAACACGGTGCCTCGACCCGGGCGAGCACGTCCCGTCGGGCCCCGGCCCGGTCACTCGTAGCCGTTCTCGGCCTTCCACTCATCGTTCTGCGGAGGCAGCGCGGCCACCATCGGGTCGTCGTAGGACTGTGGCCCCGTCTTCTGGGCGCCGCCCGGGGAGCCCAGGCCCTTGAGCTCGAAGAAGTCGATGTTGGCCCGGGTGTAGTCATCCCACTCCTCGGGGACGTCATCCTCGTAGAAGATCGCCTCCGTGGGGCAGACGGGCTCGCAGGCGCCGCAGTCAACGCATTCGTCGGCGTTGATGTACAAGGTCCGCTCCCCCTCGTAGATGCAGTCGACCGGACACTCATCCACGCATGCGCGATCCTTGACGTCGACACACGGCTGGGCGATGACGTAAGTCATGGGCGGATCCCCTTCTTCTTCTCGAACGCGCCGCGCGGACAGCGAGGCGTGAACAGGGCCAGTATTGTCCCACGGGTCCGCCCCGCCCAAGATGCCTCGAACGTGGCGCTGAGCACGAGACCGCGCGCAGCCGGACCACGGGCTCAGCCGGCCCCGTCCATCGGCGCCCCCGGTCAGTCGGGGCCCTCGATTCCGCTCGGTTATGTCTACGCCCGCGGGGCCGCCTCGGTCAGACGGGGGCTCCTCCCACGGGGATCGCGCTCGTCGTCGGGCCCTGCCCGAGGAGCGAGCCGACGATATGCGACAGTGAGAAGTCGGGGCCGAGCAGCATCGGCGCCAGCCACACCAGGCCGACCAGCAGGACGAGCAGGACGACGGCGATGAGCACGGCGACCTTCAGCCCCGTCGGGATCCCGCGCCCCCTTCCGGCCTCGGAGGTCCGGCTCCGCCCGGAGCGCAGCGAGGCCCGCGAATCCTTGGTGTCGCGCTCGGACAGCGCGACCCACGTCAGGTGCTCCCCGGCCGACCACACCTCGCCGCCCCCGGAGCCCGAAGGGGCCCGGGCGGGTGCTGTCGGGGCTGAGCCGGAGGCCGGTTCGGCGATGGGCCTGTCCGCGGCTCCTCGCGCCTGACTCGCGCCACGGGCCCGGGGGCTCGCGCCGCGGGCTGGAGAGGCGGAGCGGGCCCGCGCCGGGGGTTCCCCCGCCCCGTCGGATGCGGCGGGGCGGGCCGACGCGTCCGGCGCCGAACGGGTGGAGGAGCGTCGGGATGAGGACGATGACCTGGCGGATGCGACGGGCCGGGCCGGTGCGGCCGATGCGGGCGACGCTGGGCGGGCGGGCGAGACCGTGGCGGGCGGGACCGTCACCGGCACGGAGGCCGCCGACGCCCGGCTCGGCGCTCGGGATGCGGTCGGAGCCTCGTGGGCGGCGGTGACGGCGACCCGCTGGTCGGCCACGACCACCCGATACAGAGTCGGACCGCCGCCGTCCGCGGCTTCCGACGCGACCGGCGAGGAGAGGACGCCGACCGGGCCGGAGGCCGCGGCGGATGGCGCCGACGGAGCGAGCACGGGGCGCCGCCGGTTCCCGTGCGAACCCGTCGCGATCGGTGACGGCGACCCGCTGTCAGGCGCCGGGGTCGAAACGGTCCCGTACTGTTGCGTCGCGACCGCCGGTCGGGAAGGAGGCTGAGCGGCCGGACGCGGATGCGCGGGAGCGCTCGCGGAGGGCGCACCGATGGAGGAAACCGCTGACCGTGCAGAAGCGGAGGGCCGCGCGGAGACTGTGCTCGGAGCGGCGGCATGGGAGCGTCCCTTCGAGCCCGTCACGGGCGCCGGGGCCGTGGGCGCGGAGTGGGTCGTGGAAGTCGTGAACGCACTGCCCGACGTGCCCTCCCGCCGCCCCGCCCGCGTCGACGGCGACGGCGTCACGCCGATGGGTCGGGTGGGTGCACCACCGAGCAGCAGGGCGCTGAGCTCGGCCTCAGTCGTCGACCGGGCCGACCCGCCGGACACCGCGTCGGAGCGCGCCCGGCGCGCACCCGTCCTCGGAGAGGCCGACGCTCGTGTCGTCGCAGTGCCCGACGATGAAGCGGAGGCCCGCCGCCGTGAGGGGAAGGCCGAGGAATCCGCGTCTCCCGCCTTAGGCTCGGCCGCTCGCGGACGCGGCATCGCGGCGGATCTGTCGGGAGCGGACGGGCGCTGGGCCCCGGGACCCCTGCCCGAGCCGGACCGCGCGGCCCTCCCCGGAGAGGGGGACCGTCCGGGAACTCGAGCGGCCTCACCGCCCGAGGCCGACGACCCGCCGGCGCCCGCCGCATCGGACCGGGTCCGAGAACCATGCCCGGCGGCGCTGCGGTAGACCGGGACCGCGTTCGCCGGACGGCCGCCCGAGAACATGGAGTAGGACTGGAACCCCGCTCCGGCGGGAACGACCGACGGCGCATCGCGGTGCTCAGCCCCGCTCATCTCCGGGCTGATCTCCTGGGGGGCGGCGGCACGGTGACGCCCTCGGGGGTCGGGCTCAGCTGCTGCACGTCCTCGAGCAGGTCTTGTCTGTCCCGAGGCGTTTAGAGCGGACGGGCGGTCCGGCGTCGTCACAGTCATGTGCGCTCTCCTCGCGGCGGTGAGGGGGAAACGGTGCCTCCGCGTCGAGACGCACGCGGCGGAGTCCGAGACTCCACCCGGTCGAAACGACTGCGAGGCCAGGAGGCCATCGTACCGCCATCACCGTTCTATTACGAACCTCAGTTTCTAGCACGCCGTTTGCCTTCAGGAAACGTGGACGCTACAGCAGACCACGATCGGGGGTTGCAAACATGCTTTCTCTTCTCATGTCCGCAGCGCTCAGTTCGCTCTACGGCCGCCTTGCCCCTCACCCGCGTTGGCGTCCGAGTCGGTTCCGGAGTTCGCGCCCGAGTTGTTGGCCCCGGAGTTCGCGCCCGAGTTGGCGCCCTGGTCCCCCGACGGCGCCGCCGGCTGCTGCTCCTCGGTGGTCGCCGGCTGCTGCCTATCCGTCGTCGCGGGCGCCTGCCCGGTGGACTGGCCGGTTCCCCGCCCCTGCTGGCCCGAGGTCGCCGGCTGCCTGTTGGTCGTTGCGGGCGCCTGCCCGTCGGCGCCCGAGCTCCGACCCGGTGTCGAGGGCGAGGACTGGTCCGAACCGGTCGGGCGGTTTCCCGTCCCCGCTCCCGACGTTCCCCCTCCCGTCGCGCCCGTCTCCCCGGACGAGCACTGGATGTTGTTGTCCGCGTCGTAGGTCGTGGTCAGAACGTCGTCAGGGACGGTCTTATCCGGGGCCTTGCGGGTGCGGGTGACTTCGATGTCGAACCCCGGGTTTCCGCCGCTGTACGCCTCGCAGCCGGCGCCCGAGCGCGTGACGGTCTGGATGGGGCGGTTGTTGTAGCGCCCCGAGTCGGTGATCGACACGTCGTAGTAGTGCGTCGACCAGATGCGGGCGTGGACCTCGCCATCGGAGACCCAGGACTGGATGAGGGCCGCGTACGGCGTCGAGTTCGCGAACTTGACGTCCTTCTGACCCGTCCAGATGGTCGCCTCGCGTCCAGCCGGGTACCGGTCGAAGTAGTAGGAGTGCGGGTGGTGCTCGACGTCGTCCATGCCGGCCTCGAAGCCGACGTTGAACATGGTGGTGCCGATCTGGGACAGACCGCCGCCCAGCGCGTCCACATGCTCGCCGTTGGAGACGACGCCGGCGTCGGTGAAGCCGTGGTCGTAGTCGACCGGGCCGAGGGCCTCCTCAACGGAGAAGGTCTGCCCGGGCATGACGACCTGGTTGTTCATCTGCTCGGCGCCGCGGATGAGGTTCTGATCGCGGCCGTACTGCGAGGTGAAGGGCGTGGAGTATTCTCCGACGACCTCGGTGATGCCCCAGTCCGACTCGGGCATGTCGATCTCCGGCTCGAGGACGGTCATCGGCAGGGCGACCGTGCGGTCGGCGGGCGTGGATCCGCTGGCGCTCGCGTCGAGGAGCCCGCGGGTCAGGGCGTCCATATCGATCCCCTCGCCGGAGACGGGCTGGACGAACTGGGGTCTGGCGCTCGCGGCACCGGTCGCAGAGCCGTCGATGGTCCAGCCGGCGTTGACCGCCTGAGTCTCGATCCGGCCCATGGAGGCGATGATGGCGTCGTGAAGACCTTGGGAGTCGAGGACGGCGGAGAGCTTGCCGTCAGTGGTGTCGATGGTGGTCAGAGCGGCGATCTGGGCGGGCGTAAGGACGAGCTGCGTGCCGGTAGCGGTCCGCTCGGCATCCGTCCCGGCGGCGGTGATGGTGAGGTCGCCGCAGAGCAGGGGCGTGAGCACGGAGTCGACGAAAGATCGGGCATCGGCGTCGGTGATGGCTGGCTCGGCGACGCCGTCGGTCAGGGCGATGGTCTGCAGGCCCAGGGGCCACCTGGTGCTCAGGGTCATCACGGATGCGGCGACATTGAGGCCGGTTCCGGTGGAGCCGGGTGTTACAACGGGGGTCGTGCCATCGAGGGTGACGACGGCGTCGGCCGTGCCGACGGCGAGGGTGTCGAGCCGGGAATTGAGCGCGATTGTGAGCTCGTCGGCATCGACGGAGGTGACGGCGTTGACGTCGATGCCGCGCAGGCGCTGGATGATCGTCACCGGGTTGATGGTGGGGCCGACCAGCTGGTCGACGGTGGCGTCAGCGTCGACGCTCACACCCGAATCGGCGGGCACGAGGGTGTCGGTGAGGTCGCCGACGGTGAGGGTCACGGGTTGAGCGAGCATGGTGGCGACCCGGTCGTCCACGGTCTGACGGGCCTCGTCGGGGCTCATACCGCCGACGTCGACGCCGGAGACAACCGTCCCGGAGAAGACATGCTGAGTAGTGGCGACGGCGGCGCCGCCCCAAATCAGCACGAGCAGCCCCGCCCCGATGACGCAGGCGAGCATGCCGCGGCTCGGATGCCCGTGCACGAGCGCCGTCAGCGCCTCCTTGATCTTCGAGAGAACACCGGCGAGCGCAGGGGCGGTGGGCTCACCGTCCTCGGAATCGCCCGGGGCGTCATCCGTCGGGCTCACGGCATCGGCGGGCGTCGCAGCGGACATGGCGTCGGCGGCCGACAGCGCGGCGGCCGGCTCGGCCGGCGTCTGGGCCGACATGGCGTCGGCGGCCGACAGCGCGGCGGCCGGCTCGGCCGGCGTCGCGGCGGACATGGCCGCGAGAGTCTCATCGACGGGAGGGGCGATCGCCTCGTCCCGGTCCTCAGAGGCCCCTGCTTCTTCCTCTCCCTCCCCGGGGACCTCCGCCGCCTCGTCGTCCTCGGCGGTCTGGGAGTCGCGGTCCTCGTCGACGGCCTCGACCGACCCGGACTCGGTCTCCTCGGGCTCGGTCTCCTCCGAGTCCCCAGGCTCAGGCTCGGCCTCCTCCGAGCCCCCAGGCTCAGGCTCGACCGACCCGGACTCCGCCCCGGGCTCGACCTCGGCCTTCTCAAGCTCGACCTCCTCCGACTCCTCAGCCTCGGACTCGGCCTCCTCCGAGTCCCCAGGCTCAGGCTCGGCCGACCCGGACTCGGTCTCCTCCGAGTCCCCAGGCTCAGGCTCGGCCGACCCGGACTCGGTCTCCTCGGACTCGGTCTCCTCGGGCTCGCATGATCCGGCCTCCTCCCCGCCCTCGACAGCCTCGGACTCGGAGTCGCGGTCCCCGTCGACGGCCTCGACCGACCCGGACTCCGCCCCGGGCTCGACCTCGGCCTTCTCAGGCTCGACCTCCTCCGACTCCTCAGCTTCAGGCTCGGTCGACCCAGGCTCGGCCTCCTCCGAGCCCTCAGCCGAGCTCGCGGCGCGCTCATCGACGTCGGCCGGCCCCTCCCCCGTCGGGCTCTTCTCCTCGGGCGCCTCCGGCCCCTCGACGTCACCGACGGTCACGGGAGCGGATCCCTCGTCCTCCTCCACCTCGTCGACCTGAGAGTGCGAGGGTCCCGCGTCGTCGTCATCAGCGGAATACGACTCCGCCGCGATATCCGGCGTCTCAGCGCTGAATCGGGTGATGTCCTGGGGTGGAAGGACGCGAGTACCGGTCATCCGAGGGGTGTTCACGGCTTCCTCGTCGTGGCGGGCGCCGTCGGAGGCGGGGAGGTCGTCAGTCATAGTTGCCATTCTTACTCAGGCGTCAGCGCGACGACGCCGGGCCGCATCCTTGAAACGCTCCTGGGAGTCGAGGATGACCTTGCGGATGCGCACGGCGTCCGGAGTGACCTCGACGCACTCATCGTCGGAGGCGAACTCCAGGGCCTCCTCCAGGGTCAGCCTGCGCGGCGGCACAAGGCCTTCGAAGGAGTCCGCCGTGGAGGACCGCATATTGGTCTGCTGCTTCTCGCGCACCACATTGACGTCCATGTCCTCATGACGGGGATTCTCCCCCACGACCTGGCCCTCATAAGTCTCCTGGCCGGGCTCGACGAAGAACGTACCGCGGTCCTGAAGGCGGATCAGCGCGTAGGCGGTGACCGCGCCGGGGCGATCGGACACGAGTGATCCGGTGGTGCGGGAGGCGATGCGCCCGGCCCACGGCTCATAGCCCTCGGCGATGGACGAGGCGATACCGGTTCCGCGGGTCTCGGTGAGGAACTGGGTGCGGAAGCCGATGAGGCCGCGCGCCGGCACGAGGAACTCCATGCGGATCCACCCGGTGCCGTGGTTGGTCATGGTCTCCATGCGCCCCTTGCGGGCGGCCATGAGCTGGGTGACGGCGCCCAGGTGCTCCTCGGGGACATCGATGGTCATGCGCTCGACCGGCTCGTGCCGCTCGCCGTCGATCATCCTGGTGACGACCTGCGGCTTGCCGACGGTCAGCTCGAAGCCCTCACGGCGCATCTGCTCGACCAGGATCGCCAGCGCGAGCTCGCCGCGTCCCTGAACCTCCCAGGCGTCGGGGCGGCCCGTGGGCAGCACGCGTAGGGAGACGTTGCCGACCAGTTCGCGATCAAGACGGTCCTTGACCTGACGGGCGGTGACCTTGGCGCCCTTGGCGCGTCCGGCCATCGGAGAGGTGTTGATGCCGATGGTCATGGAGATGGCCGGGTCGTCCACCGTGATGAGCGGCAGCGGGCGCGGGTCGTCGGGGTCGACGAGCGATTCGCCAATGGTGATGTCATCGATGCCGGCGACGGCGACGATGTCGCCCGCACGGGCCTCCTCGGCGGGCCTGCGGTCCAGCCCCTCGGTGACGAGCAGCTCGGAGACCCGCGCCTGAGCGAGGGTCCCGTCGTGACGGGCCCGGGCCACCGTCTGCCCCTTGCGCAGAGTGCCGTTGTGGATGCGCAGCAGCGCCAGGCGACCGAGGAAGGGCGAGGCGTCCAGATTGGTCACGTGCGCCTGCAAGGGCGCACTCCCGTCATAGGACGGTCCGGGTATGCGCTCGATAATGGTGCGGAACAGCGGCTCAAGATCCTCATTGGCCGGCAGCTCGCCGTCGGCGGGCCTGACGGTATCGGCGCGGCGGGCTTTGGCCGAGGCGTAGATGATCGGCAGGTCCAGGACGGCATCCAGGTCGATGTCGGGGTGCTCGTCGGCCAGGTCGGAGGCGAGCGACAGCAGCAGGTCGGTGGACTCCGAGACGACCTCATCGAGCCGGGAGTCGGGGCGGTCCACCTTGTTGACCACGAGGATGACCGGCAGGTTCGCGGCCAGCGCCTTGCGCAGGACGAAACGGGTCTGCGGGAGCGGCCCCTCAGAGGCGTCCACGAGCAGGACGACGCCGTCGACCATGGACAGCCCCCGCTCGACCTCGCCGCCGAAATCCGCGTGGCCGGGGGTATCGATGACGTTGATGGTGATGCCCTCGGGGAGCCCGGCGTCGACGGCGGCCGGCCCGGCGTAGTGGACGGCCGTGTTCTTGGCGAGAATGGTGATGCCCTTCTCCCGCTCGAGCTCACCGGTGTCCATGACGCGTTCGGCCGTGTTCTCCTGCGTCGCGCGGGCGCCGAAAGCGCCCGCCTCCCAGAGCATCGCATCGACGAGGGTGGTCTTGCCGTGGTCGACGTGGGCGACAATAGCGACGTTGCGCAGGTCCTGGCGCACGGTCATATGAGGCTCTTCTTCCGTCTGAGGAGCGCCGGAGCACGGTGAGGCATGGGCCCCACCACCGGCGCGCAAGTGGGCAGGGTAGCTGTCCCGACTCGGCACTCACCATGACGGGGATGACACGAAGGCTGTGCGCCCGCTCACGTGCAGCCGGCGACGACGTCGGCGGCCGCACATCGCAGGGGTTGATGACGAGCGCCACAACCGATAGCATGATCACTATCATACAGGCGTCCTGGCGAGGCGCTTCACCAATAGCGACTACCTAGTTAACCATTGATGCTCATCCCCCTGAGGAGACTCCCGATGACGGCTGGTGCAATCACGTACGGCTATGCCAGTGAGGAGCGGCTGGAGAGGCGTAAGCTTCAGGAGACCCTGAACATCAAGGAGAATCAGATCTCCTCAGATCTCAGTTCGATCGACGATCTGACAACCGCCGAGGATTCCCAGAAGGAAGACCCCGGAATAGACG
>ERZ772993.1190-NODE-1190-length-10316-cov-8.895429_pt1 | contig 10316 bp, 8 predicted proteins | sample MGYA00580670_ERZ772993 | MGnify/ENA primary metagenome ERZ772993 (study PRJEB29015, sample SAMEA2737936) | human oral metagenome | biome: human oral; feature: human-associated habitat; material: dental | place: China | collected 2136 ...
GGGTAGTTATAGGGTAGTTACAGGGTAGTTATGCCTCCTTCGGAGGCGGTAGTTATGCGCCTTGCGGCGCGGTAGTTACGGCCTTGCGGCCGGGTAGTTATAGGGTAGTTACAGGGTAGTTATGCCTCCTTCGGAGGCGGTAGTTAGGGGGAGTTACAGGGCTACTTCTAACTACCTCTAACTTCCTTCTAACTGCCCGGCCGAAGGCCGTAACTACTGCGCCAAAGGCGCATAACTACCCGGCCGCAAGGCCGTAACTACCTGAGGGCGCAGCCCTCATAACTACCCGGGCGACCTCGAAGAGGGCGACCGTAACGGCGCAGCCCTCATTCTACGTTAGTCAGCGTGTGGCCCATGCGTTCCTTCTTGGTGCGCATGTAGAAGGCGTTGTATTCGTTGGGGGCGACTTCGATGGGCACGTTCTCGACCACCTCCAGCCCGTAGGCTTCGAGTCCGACGCGCTTGACGGGGTTGTTGGTGATGAGGCGCATTTTGGTGACGCCGATGCGGCTGAGGATCTGTGCGCCCACGCCGTAGTCGCGCTCGTCAGCCTTATGGCAGAGGTGCAGGTTGGCCTCGACGGTGTCCATGCCTTCGTCTTGCAGCTTGTAGGCGTGGATCTTGTCCATCAGCCCGATGCCGCGGCCCTCTTGGTTGAGGTAGACCACCACGCCGCGCCCTTCTTTTTCGATCATGCGCATAGCCATGTGGAGCTGCTCGCCGCAGTCGCAGCGCAGGGAGCCGAAGATGTCGCCCGTCATGCAGGAGGAGTGTACACGCACCAGCACGGGTTCGTCGGGGCGTTCGCCGATGTCGCCTTTGATCAGCGCCGCATGCTCCAGACCGTTGCTCTTCTGACGGAAGGGGATGATGCGGAAGGGACCGTATTCGGTGGGCAGCTTGGCCTCGACACCCTCCTCCACGAGCGACTCGGTGCGGAGGCGGTAGGCGATCAAGTCACGGATGGTGATGATCTTGATGTTGAAACGTTCGGCCACCTCCATCAGCTGTGGCATGCGGGCCATGGTGCCGTCCTCGTTGAGGATCTCGATCAGTGCGCCGGCGGGATAGAGTCCGGCCAGGCGGGCCATGTCGACGGTGGCTTCGGTGTGTCCAGCGCGACGCAGCACACCGCGCGAACGGGCCCGCAACGGGTTGATGTGCCCCGGCCGACCGAGGTCGGTAGGTTTCGTAGTCGGATCGGCCAGTGCGCGGATGGTCTGTGCGCGGTCGTAGATGGAGACGCCCGTAGTGCAGCCCATGCCGAGCCGGTCGACGGTGACGGTGAAGGGCGTTTCTAAGGTGGAGGTGTTATGGGCCACTTGCATGCCCAGGCCCAGCTCCTCGCAACGCTCCTCCGTGATGGGGGCGCAGAGCACGCCGCGACCGTTCTTAAGCATGAAGTTGACTTTCTCAGGGGTGATCTTTTCGGCGGCAATGATGAAGTCGCCTTCGTTCTCGCGGTCTTCGTCGTCGACAACAATGAGGAACTTGCCTTCGCGGAAGTCTTCGATCGCTTCTTTGATTGTGTTCAATCGGTTCATTTTATATGAGGGTCTATTTACGAGTTATCGTTAGGGATGAGCGTCTGCATTTCACCCGAGACGCGGAGGGTGGTGCGCAGGTCGTTAAGTAGCAGCTTGCGTCGGATCATAGAGAGTAGATAGATGGGCAGGGAGACGGGGAAGATCCACGCCATGATGCGCCCTGCACGTGGGCTCATGCGGAAATCGACGAGGTCGTATCCGCTGAGTATGGGGTAGTCCATCAGCTTGTTGAGCACCAAGTGACGGTCGGAGTTGCGGCCCTCCTCGACGACGTCCTCCAGCTGTCGGGCGATGCGCTCCGCCTCTGGATCGCGGCCGCCCTGACGCCAGAAGCGGAAGTAGGGCAGCCAGCGTCGGGAGCCCTTGAGGTAGGCCGTGATGTCGGTGTCTAAAGCCGTGATACGTCGGTTCCATGCGGCGTAGTCGAGGGCGTACATGATGACTTCCTTCTTCTCCACCTTTCGCGTGGGGCGCTTGCCGATGATTCGTTTGAGGGCCTCGGTGTAGGTGTCGGCGTTGAGGATGGCCGAGTCGTTCGACGCTTTATAGGTCAAGAAGATGCCGAGGGGCAGCAGTACGGCGGAGCTGAGCCACATGCCCTGCCAGGGTTGCCACATGCCGTTGCTGGCCATCTTGAACCCGATGTTGTCGATGACGTAATAGAAGATGAAGAGGAAGACGGAGATAACGACGGGCATGCCCAGGCCACCCTTGCGGATGATGGCGCCTAAGGGGGCGCCGATGAAGAAGAAGATGAGGCAGGCGAAAGAGAGGGTGAACTTTTTGTGCATCTCCGTGTGGTGGCGGCGCATCTCTTTCTCGTCGCTGGCCAGGATTTCGGCCTGAAACTCGTTGTCGGCCTTGATCATTTCGATGGTGTTGCGGGCGCTCTGTATGTAGGCAGTGCGGCGTTCGGGCGATAGCTCGGCCAGCAGACTGTCGAAGGTTTCGGGCGTGGGCTGCGGCGCAGGTGCGTGGGCTGCGGAGGTGTCGACGGTGGGGTTGAGGTCGCGGCGGTAGGAGTGGGCGTAGACCTCGCGGGCGTTGGACTCCTTGACGCTGTCGAGGCGCACGGTCATGGAGTCGATGGAGGTACGAAGGCTGGCGAGGTTCTTACCCACGTAGCGGTCTTGCATGGCGGACTCGTCGGCGCGGTGGAATTCGGAGTCGAAGCGGATGAGGATCTCGCGCGACTTGAACGATTCTTTCTGATAAGGCACTGCGCCGCCCTCGGTGGCTTCGCCCTGATCGCGGAGGTTCTTGAACATGCGTCCGTCGAAGAGGTAGAGGACGAGGAACTGCTTATCGGTGGAGACTTTCAGCCGTCCGGAGTCGGCCACGATGACTTGCGCGTTGTTGAATCCGTCGGAGTAGTCGTAGATCATCAGGTGGTGCAGCAGGCCGTCGTGGTCTTTCTTCTTGACGTACACGTTGAAGCCTGAGATCTGGCTGTAGAAGGTGCTTTCGGGGATCTCGAGCTCGGGCGACTTGTCGCGCACGGAGCTGAGCAGGGTGTACATCTTGACCTGTGAGAGGGGGATGATGTTGTTCTGAAAAAAGAACGCCCCGACGGCCACGAAGGCGAGCAGGACGATGAAGGGCTGCATGATGCGGGGCAGGGAGATGCCGGCTGATTTCATGGCCAGGAGCTCGAGCTGCTCACCGAGGTTGCCAAACGTCATCAGCGAGGCCAGCAGGATGGCCAGCGGCAGGGCCATGGGCACGAAGGAGAGGGCGGCATAAAAAAACATCTCGGCAAGGACGCCGATACCGATGCCCTTGCCGACCATATCGTCCACGTACTTCCACAGGAACTGCATGAGTACGATGAAAAGACAAATACCGAAGGTCATGAAGAACAACGGTAGGAATGTTTTGAGTAGGAAAATATACAATCGCTTCATCCTGGGGGGTGCATCTCTTCGGAAGAGACGAGGGCAAAAGTAGTGCAAAAAGGGAGGGGATGGGCGTTTGGCGGCCTCTGCCGGGTGTCGAAGTGTGAAATTTCTTAACAGATGACCCGTTGACTGTTGTCAATGGCATGCAAAACGCATTTTGAGTGCCTCTGACTGTTGTCAATGGGGTGTAAAACGCGTTTTGCATACCTCTGACTGTTGTCAATGGGGCATAAAACGCGTTTTAGGTACCTCTGACTGTTGTCAATGGCATGTAAAACGCGTTTTGCATACCTCTGACTGTTGTCAATGCCCCGAATCCCCGCGGGAGCATGCCTCTGACGGCTGACAATGGGGGGCGGGTCAGAGGCTATCGTAGTTCCAACATCGGGTGGGGGATACTTATGCTATTCCCCAATCCGGAAATACTGCATCAGTGCGCGATACTCGTCTTGTGCCGTGAGGCAGGTATCGAGCAGGTAACCGTTCCTCCGTCCCCATTCCCGCAGGCCGCGATAGTAAAACGGCTTCAGGCGGTCGGTGATGATGAAGGGGACGATGGCCTGTCCGAGGCACTCCTTGAAGAGGATCAGTCGGCCGACACGCCCGTTGCCGTCTTGGAAGGGGTGGATGGACTCAAAGCGGTGGTGGAAGTCGATAAGTGACTCGAGCGTCGGGTGAGGATCGGCACGGTATGCGGCCAGAAGCGACTGCATGCGATCCGCCACCTCCTCAGGAGGGCAAGTCTCCATGCCGCCCACCTCGTTGGGCAGTCGCTTGTAGTCGCCCACGGCAAACCATTCCCGTCGGCTGTCCGTCGTGGATTGCTTCAGCGTAGCGTGGAGCTCCTTGATGAAGGCCTCCGTCAGCGGCTGGTCAGCCTCATCAATGATCCGATCGACGCAGCGGAAGTGGTTGACGGTTTCGAGGATGTCGTCCACGTTCACCGCGTCATTCGTTAGCCCGATCGTGTTCGTCTCAAAGATGCAGCGCGTCTGCTCGTGCGTCAGGCGGCTACCCTCGATACGGTTCGAGTTGTAAGTCAGATCCACTTGTGTGCGGTGATAGATGCCCCCCTTCAGTCGGGTGGCCTTCTGCTCACGGAGGGCAGTGAGGAGCGGTGTGTTCGTGCAATGATTCACGTCGTCAGCTCTTTGTCCCCTCCCTCCCGACCGAAGGCGTCGAGGGCTTTCTTGACCGAGCCGTGGAGGAGGAGCAGGGTGCGGGCACGGTCGTAGGGGAGGCCGAGCTCGCCCACCAGCATGCGTGCGCCACGGTCGACGAGCTTCTGGTTGCTCAGCTGCATGTTCACCATCTTGTTGCCCTTCACCCGGCCGAGGCGGATCATGACCGAGGTGGTGATCATGTTCAGGAGCATCTTCTGCGCCGTGCCGGACTTCATGCGGGAGCTACCGGTGACGAACTCCGGGCCGAGGATGACTTCGATCGGTATCTCAGCCTCCGTGGCCACGGGCGATCCGGGATTACTCGTTATGCCCGCCGTGAGGATGCCCGCCTGACGTGCCGCGCGTAGGGCACCGACTACGTAGGGCGTCGTGCCCGAGGCTGCGATGCCGACCACGGTGTCGTCGGCCGTGATGTGACGCTCCTGCAACTCCTGCCAACCGCGCTGGGTGTCGTCCTCGGCGTTTTCCACTGGGTTACGCAGAGCCGTGTCGCCACCGGCGATGAGTCCGATGACGAGCGTGGGCGGCATGCCGAACGTGGGCGGTATCTCCGATGCGTCGAGCACACCGAGGCGTCCGCTGGTGCCGGCGCCGAGGTAGAAGATGCGTCCGCCACGCTGCATGCGCGGGACGATCTGTTCGACCAGTTTCTCTACTTGCGGAATGGCCTCGCCGACGGCCACGGCCACCTTGCGATCCTCGCGGTTGATGTCGTCCAGCAGTTCGCGGACGCTCTTGTTCTCTAAGTTGTCGTAGAGCGAATCTTGCTCCGTGATTTTCGTAAATGCAGTCATAGGTAGTTCGATGAATAATACGCCCGGAGTCCCTCCATCGGGCTTTGGGCGATGGTGCCGACGCGTAGGCCAAGGCCCTCAGCGGTGTCGCGGAGGAGCGGCTGATAGTGGTAGGCCACGGAGCCGACGAAGTGCACGGGGTGATCCGTATAGCCGTCGTATTGCATCACGTTGCGAGCGAAGAAGTCCTTGAAGGCGCCACGGACGAGTTGCCGCATGCGCGAGTCGTCTAAGTGGCGGGTGATGAAGGGCGAGAAGCTGGCCAAGAAGCGGTTCGGGAAGGGCTGGCGGTAGACGCGTTCGATGATGTCGGCCGTTGTCAGACCGTATTCGCTGAGGAAGCGCTCCTTCAGCTCCTCGCCCAGCTGGTTCTTCAGTAGCAGGCCCACGAGCAGTCGGCCGAGCACGGCGCCGCTACCCTCATCGCCGAGGATGAAGCCCAAGGGCGAGACGTTGGCCGTGATCGCCGTGCCGTCGTAGAAGCAGGAGTTGGAGCCGGTGCCAAGGATGCAGGCGATGCCCGCCTCGCGTCCGCAGGTGCTACGCGCGGCGCCGAGCATGTCGCTGCCTACCTCTACAACGCCACCGTCCACGGGCAGGTTGGCCCGGAGCATCTCTTCCATGCCGCTGATCTTCTCCGGGGTACACCCTGCGCCGAAGAATCGGACAGCGGCGTAGGGCCCAGCTGGGATGTAAGGGAGCAGCGCGCTGCGCAGTTCCCGCCCCATCTCTTCGGGCGTTTGGAAGTAGGGGTTCAGGCCTTTGGTGAAGACTTCGCAGACGAGCTGTCCGCGGTCGGTGACGTTCCACTGTGTCTTGGTGGAACCACTATCGGCGATGAGGATCATAGGTGAGAAGCTGTTTTGAATTTATTGAGTGGTTGTTTTAAGGAGCTGCTTGGGCGGATCTTACTCCATTTCTGTTTCGGGTCTATCGAGGCCTGTTTCTGCCCTTTTGTTCCCTCATTAATCCTCACATAGCTTGCTATGCTCGTCTAATGATGAAACAAAATCATCAGAAACATTCTCCCGATAGCCTCCGAAATAAATTCCAAACAGCTTCCAAGAATAAAACACGAAGCACCTCCCGCCGCGTAAAGTGGGGGAAGTGCTTCGTGTTCTTTTTCGCTAAGCTGTCTTCCGGACAGGTTACGCGCCGCGCTCCACAGGACAAATGCCTGGGGCGGTGAGGATGTGTTCGGCGTTGCGTACGCGCTCTTCGGAGGGTGCGCTAACGTCTTTCAGTGTGTATGGAATACCCAATTGCTCCCACTTGTACGTTCCCATCGCGTGATAGGGCAAAACCTCCACCCGCTTGACGTTTTGCAGCGTGTCGATGAAGGCGCGCAGGGCATGCAGGTCGTCATCGTTGTCGGTTACGCCCGGGACAAGTACGTGTCGCACCCAAATAGGCTTGCCGATGTCGGACAGATAGCGCGCGCAATCGAGGATGTTACGATTCGTGCGTCCGGTCAGCTCGCGGTGCTTCGTGTCGTCGATCTGCTTGAGGTCAAAAAGAAGCAAGTCAGTGTACTTCATCAGCTCTGCAAACTTTGAGAAGAACGGTTCCCGGCGTGTGAAGGGTTGCCCCGACGTGTCGAGGCATGTGTGGATACCTTTCGCTTTGGCCTTACGGAACAGTTCCGTCAGGAAGTCGATCTGCAGCAACGCTTCGCCACCGCTGACAGTGATACCTCCCTCGCGTCCCCAATAACTACGGTAACGCATGGCCTGCGTCAGCAATTCGTCCGCCGTACGCAGATCGTCCGTCTCGGGATCCCACGTGTCTGGATTGTGGCAATAACGGCAGCGCATGCTGCAACCTTTCAGAAAAATGAGGAAGCGAATGCCCGGCCCATCGACCGAACCGAACGTTTCAACCGAATGCACACGGCCTAAGAGGGGAGAAGTTTCCATGAAGCGAATGACTAAAAGCGAAAAACTAAAGTTGGGATTGAGGTTGTGATTGGGTAGAGCAAAAAGAGGGGGAGCATCGAACGTGCTCCGCTCCCCCCCTCTTCTTCATTCAATAATTACATCTTTCCATGTGCCTGGCGTGCGATCACGTCGAGCTGCTGCTCCTTGGTCAAGTCGATGAACTTGACGGCGTAACCACTGACGCGGATCGTGAAGTTGGCGTACTCTTCTTTCTCGGGGTGCTCCATGGCGTCGATCAGCTTGTCTACGCCAAAGACGTTCACGTTCAGGTGGTGTGCACCGCGATCGAAGTAGCCGTCCATCACGCGAACGAGGGTCTCTACCTGCTCATCCTGCGTATGGCCGAGCGTCGAAGGGCTGATCGTCTGCGTGTTCGAGATGCCGTCCAACGCGTACTCATACGGCAGTTTAGCCACCGAGTTCAGCGATGCCAGCAAGCCACTCTTCTCTGCGCCATACGACGGGTTGGCACCCGGAGCGAGCGGTGCACCGGCCGGACGTCCGTCGGGCATGTTGCTCGTGTACTTGCCATAAACCACGTTCGAGGTAATGGTCAGGATACTCGTCGTCGGCTCCGAGTTGCGGTAGGTGTGGTGGCGGCGGATCATGTTCATAAACGTCTTCAGCAGCCATACGGCGATCTCATCGGCGCGGTCGTCATCGTTGCCGTAGCGCGGGAAGTCGCCTTCGGTCTTGAAGCTGAGCGGGAAGCCCGTTTCGTCGCGGATGATGTTCACCTTGGCGTACTTGATGGCGCTGATGGAGTCTACCACATGGCTAAAGCCTGCGATACCCGTAGCGAACGTGCGACGCACATCGGTGTCGATCAGTGCCAACTCAGCGGCCTCGTAGAAATACTTGTCGTGCATGTAGTGGATCACATTTAACGTGTTCACATACACGCCAGCCAGCCACTCCATCATATCCATGAAGCGCGGCATAAACTCGTCGTACTTCACCACGTCGCCTTCGATTGGACGGTAAGCCGGACCGCATTGCTCGCGTGTCTTGGCGTCTACACCGCCACTGATGGCGTACGTAAGACACTTAGCCAGGTTAGCTCGCGCACCGAAGAACTGCATCTCCTTGCCCGTCTGCGTGGCCGACACACAGCAGCAGATCGAGTAATCGTCGCCCCAGATCGGCCGCATCACGTCGTCGTTTTCGTACTGGATAGAGCTGGTCGTCACCGAGATCTTCGATGCGTAACGCTTGAAACCTTCCGGTAGACGTGACGAGTAGAGCACCGTCAAGTTCGGCTCGGGCGAGGGGCCCATGTTCTCCAACGTGTGGAGGAAGCGGAAGTCGTTCTTCGTCACCATCGAGCGGCCGTCCATACCGAGACCAGCCATCTCGAGCGTAGCCCAGATCGGATCGCCAGAGAAGAGCTGGTTGTACGACGGGATGCGCGCAAACTTCACCATGCGGAACTTCATCACCAGATGGTCGATCAGCTCCTGCGCTTCCGATTCCGTCAGCGTGCCAGCCTCCAGATCGCGCTGGATATAAATGTCGAGGAAGGTCGAGATACGGCCCACCGACATCGCGGCACCGTTCTGCGTCTTGATGGCGCCGAGGTAGCCGAAGTAGAGCCACTGCACGGCCTCGCGAGCATTCTTCGCCGGTGCCGAAATGTCGTAGCCATAGATGGCCGCCATCTTCTTGAGCCCCTGGAGCGACTTGATCTGCATCGAAACCTCCTCGCGCAGACGGATCACGTCGTCCGTCATCACGCCGCCGCCGTCATGCAGCGCCAGGTCTTGCTTCTTCTTCTCGATCAGGAAATCCACGCCGTAAAGCGCCACGCGGCGGTAGTCGCCCACGATACGTCCGCGGCCGTAGGTATCCGGCAGACCGGTGAGGATGTGGTTGTGTCGCACGGACTTCATCTGCTTCGTGTAGGCATCAAACACACCGTCGTTGTGCGTCTTGTGATACTCCGTGAAGATCTCGTGCAGCTTCTCCGACGGCTTGTAGCCATACGTCGTGCAGGCCTCTTCGGCCATCTTGATACCGCCGTAAGGCATGAATGCGCGCTTGAGCGGCTTGTCGGTTTGCAGACCCACGACGCGCTCCAAATCCTTCGTGCCCTCGGCGATGTAAGCCGCTCCGTAGGCCGTCAGGCCAGAGACGATCTCCGTCTCCATATCGAGTACACCGCCCTTGGCGCGCTCCTCCTTCTGCAAGCCCTGCAGGATGCCCCACAGCTTCTGCGTGGCCTCGGTTGGGCCCTCCAGGAAGCATTCGCAGCCGTCATAAGCCGTGTAATTGTCTTGAATAAATCCGCGAACGTCCACTTCATCCGTCCACTTGGTTCCTTGGAACCCGTTCCATTCCTGTCTCATTTTATGATCGAATTTTTATTGTTGATGATGTTATCGGCTGACCTTTTCGGGAGGGGGTTGGCCCCCTTTCCTCTGTCATCCGCGGGCAAATGTAGAGGCATTTCCTTACACTGGATACATTTTGAGGAGAAAAATGCAAGGTCGACATTGCAATTTTTATAACACGCAGAGAATCAACGGCTCCAGAACGCACCTTTTTGCACACGACAAGGCAAAGTGTGCCATCAAAGGCGCTATCGCCTCCTTTTTTGCCCCTCACCCAGCCCCTTCTTCTCCCGTTTTATCCCTCTCCGAGATCCACCTAAACCATGTCAGCCTCGTGACACACGCAGCCGCTCTTATCCTCGCCTCCGACTCCTTCGGCAGACTCTCTGCCTCCTTTGTCCTCCCCTACCCGTCTCCCGTCAGACCCTTCGCCACCCTTGTCTAACACCCCCAAAGTCCCGGCAGAGACTCTGCCACCTTTGTCTTCGTCCCCGGTAGTTCAGGCAGAACCTCTGCCGCCTTTATGATGCCCTGTATAGATAGTGTCTATGATCTAAACAGGCTATCAAAAATCAATATGGTACTATCTATGATCTAAACATGATGTCTAAATATTTAGATATAGT
>ERZ772993.1192-NODE-1192-length-10310-cov-13.419990_pt1 | contig 10310 bp, 6 predicted proteins | sample MGYA00580670_ERZ772993 | MGnify/ENA primary metagenome ERZ772993 (study PRJEB29015, sample SAMEA2737936) | human oral metagenome | biome: human oral; feature: human-associated habitat; material: dental | place: China | collected 2136 ...
TCGTGCGATGCGGTGCGCTCATGGCGCAGACCCTACCGGGCGCGGGTCCGGCGCGCCCGGGCGTGTGCGCGTGCCGCGCATCCGGCCCGGCGCCCCGTATCGGCATGCGGTCTCGGCTCTTTGCGCGCCGTGGAGCGCAGCGGATAGCCTTGAACGGCAAGTCGGACGCTGCGCGACGGGACGGTGCACACCCATGCCCCTGAGGTTTCTTCTCATCACGGCCGGGAGTCGCGGTGACACCGAGCCCTTCGTCGCGCTGGCCCACGCCCTGAAGAAGGTCGGCCGCGAGGCCGTCGTCGCGGCTCCGGCCAGGTACCGCCGGCTGGCCGCCCCGTACGGGGTCCGCTTCCACCCGCTCGACGACACCTCCCTGGATCTCCAGGACCAGCTGGTCGGACGATCGGCCTTCGCCGCGCTGCGCGCGATGCCGCTCGCGAAGAGGGCCTTCAGGCGCTACCTCGACGACGTCGCCGCACTGGCCGCCGTGAGCGTCGACATCGACATGGTGGTGTACCACCCCAAGGCCCTCGCCGCTCCCATGGTCGCCAAATACCTGTGCATCCCCTCGGTCGCCGTTCAGCTCATCCCCCTCTGCTACCCGACCCGGGCCTTCCCCGCGCCCCTCTTCACCTCCCCGGTGCCCAGGCTCTTCAACCGGGCGACGTGGTCGATGCTGGACTGGATCGAGGGGCCGTGGCGCACCGACCTCATCCGCATTTGGAAGAACCGTCTCAATATGCCCGGCCAGCCGCCGCGGCTGTCCGACCACATCCGCAAGCACGGGACGCTCAGCGCCTGGAGCCCCACCCTGCTGCCGGCGCCGTCGGACTGGCCGCCCCTGGCCCGGCCGCTCGGCTTCTGGCGCCTGCCGCCCACCGACTGGAGCCCGCCGACGTCCCTGACGGACTTCCTGGCGGCGGGCGAGCCCCCGGTGTACGTCGGTTTCGGCAGTATGGTCGGGCGGAACCCGGCGGTCCTGGGCGACATGGTCGCAAAGGGCCTGCGACGGGCCGGTCGCCGGGGCGTGGTCGTCACGGGCGCCGGCGGGATCGAGATCGCCCCCTCCGACGACATCTGCGTCATCGAAGAGGCGCCGCACTGGTGGCTCATGCCCCGCACGGCCGCGGCCGTCCACCACGGCGGAGTGGGGACCACGACCTCCGCCCTGCTCGCGGGCGTTCCTCAGGTCTTCAGACCCTTCATGGGCGATCAGCGCTTCTGGGCCGATCGCGCCCGCGCTCTGGGGGCCGCCGTCCTTCTCGAGGGTCAGGGGCCCGACGCCTTCGCCGCGGCGATCGAACGGGCCATCGCGGACTGCACCGACACGGCCCGGGCGCTGGCGCCGCGGGTCGCCGAGGATGACGGACTGCCCGAGACGGTGGAAAGGCTGCTGCGGCGATCCTTCAATTGAATGCGCTTCAAGTGCGGCGCGCACCCCGCTTTCAGCGCCCCGACGACGAGAACTCGAGGTCAGATCCTCGTTCTCGAGGCCAGCCCCCGCTCGGGGCGGCCGGGACACGGGTCCGGCCGCCCTGCGGGCGCGCCCGGCCGGGTCCGGCCGCGCACGGGCGGCGCGCGTAGGCTGGGGCGGGTGAGCAGGGCGCATGAGACGACCGGGGGTCCGCCGCGCACGGCCGGCGTCGAGGAGCTGGCCGTCCACCTCACGGCCCTGTCCGACGCCGAACTCGCCTCCCTCCTGGCCGCGCGCCCCGACCTCATCGCCCCGCCCTCGCCCTCCCTGACGAGCCTGGCGGCGCGCGCCGGGGCGCGCCCCAGCGTCGAACGGGCGCTGGCGGACCTCGACGCCCCCGCCCTCGACGCCGCCCGGGCGGTCCTGGCCACGGGCTCCCAAGATCCGGCGGCGCTCGCGGCCGCGCTCGGAGGCGACGAGGGCGGCGTGGACGAGGAGGCGGTGGCGGCCGGCCTGGAGCAGCTGACGCGCCTGTGCCTGCTCACGGCCGCCGGGCCGGTCACCGGCCTGGTCGAGGCCCTGCGCCCCGCGCCCGCCGCCGCATCCGCAACCGGCGCCGCCGGGGCGGCGCTGCCCGCGCCCAGCCGCGCCCCGGACCCGGCCGAGCTCGACGTCCAGGACGCGGCCGCCGTCGCCGACCAGTGCGCCCGCGCCGCCGAGGAGCTGGTGCGCCTGACCTCCGCCCTGCTGGCCGAGTGGGGCCGCGAGGGCGCCCCGATCCTGCGCTCGGGCGGCGTGGGGGCCCGGGCCCTGGCCCGTACGGCGCAGGCCCTCGACCTCGCGCCCGCCGCGACCGCGACCCTCATCGAACTGACCGCCTCCGCCGGGCTGCTCGGCCTGGACGCCGAGGGGGAGGCCTGGGTGCCGGCCCGCCCCGCCGCCGACTGGGCGCGGGCGGAGCTGCCCGAGCGCTGGGCCCGGCTGGCCGCCGCGTGGGCGGGCAGCGCCCGCACGCCCTGGCTGGTCGGCACCCGCTCCGACGACGGCTCCCTGCGCCCGGTGCTCGGCGACGACGTCGAGGCGCCGTGGGCGCGCAGGCTGCGCCGTCGGATCCTGATGCTGCTCGAGACCCTGCCGGAGGGCGCCTCGGCCACCCCGACGTGGGTTCGCGCCGCCCTCACCCACGCCCGGCCTCGGCGCCCCGTCCCCGCCGGCGCGGTGACGGCGGTCCTGGCGGAGGCCGAGCTGCTCGGCGCGACCGGCGGCGGCTCCCTCACGCGCCCCGGACGGGTGCTGGCCCTCTCCCTGACGCGCGCTTCCGACGAGCCGCCCGCCCGGACGCAGGCCGACGCCGCTCTGCTGGAGGCCCTCGAGGCGGCGCTGGCGCGGGACCTGCCGACGCCGGTGGAGACGCTCCTCGTCCAGTCCGACCTCACGGCGGTCGTCCCGGGGCGCCCCGCCCCCGTCCTGGCCGAGCTCCTCGAGCGCTCCAGCGCCGTCGAGTCGCGCGGCGGGGCCCTCACGGTGCGATTCACCGCGGAGTCGGTGCGCGGAGCCCTGGACGCGGGCCTGTCGGCGGACGAGCTGGTGGAGGCCCTGGAGCGCTTCACGCCCGGACCGCTGCCGAGCACCCTGACGGTCCTCATCGACGACGTCGCCCGCCGCCACGGGGCCGTGCGGGTCCGCGGGGTCTCCAGCCTCCTGCGCGCGCCCGACCCGGCGGTGGCCGCGGGCCTGATCGCGGACGCGCGCCTGCGGGACCTGGAGCTGGCGGAGGCGGCGCCCGGGGTGCTCGCCTCGACGGCGCCGCCGGGGCGGGTTCTGCGCGAGCTGCGCGAGGCGGGGCTCGCCCCCGTCCTGGAGGACGCCAGCGGCCGCCTGCTGCTCGCACCGGGCGCCGCGGGCGGCACCCGCCGGGGCGCGCCCCCGGAGAGCCACCGGCCCGGGACGGGCGGCCCGGTCCGACGCCGCAGGCCCACGGCCGGCGACCTGGCGGCCCACGTGGGGCGGATGCGCGCGGGTGAGCGGGAGCGCGCCGGGGCCCCGGCGGCGACCGACCCGGTCCACGTCCTGGCCCTGCTGCGCCAGGCCCGGGCCGCCCGCACCCGGCTCCGGCTGCGCCTGGCCGCCGGCGACGGGGACGTCCAGGAGCGCACGGTCCGGGTGCTCGCGGTGGAGAGCGGCCGGGCGCGCCTGGCCGACCTCGACCGCGAGACCGAGCTGACGGCCGCCCTCCACCGGATCGTGTCGGTCGAGCCCGACCCCGCCGCGCCGTCCGCCCGGTGAAGCGGCCCGCACTCGGGCGGGTCAGACTATGCGGCGGGTCACCGCGCCGTCCGCCCGGTGAAGTGGTCCATGGTCGAGGCGATCCCGAACAGGTCGGCCACCCGGTCGAGCACCGGGACCGGCAGCCCCTTGAGGAGCAGCACGGCATTGGCGAAGCGCGGCAGCACGCGCCGCTGGTCCCCGCGCTCGAGGGAGTCCAGGACGCGCTCGGCCGCCCACTGCGGCCGCAGGATCGGCAGGAGCGCCGGGACGCGCGTGCGCACGCCGTCGAACATGCCGGTGTCGATGTAGTACGGAGCCACAATGAGCGTGCGCACGGCCGAGCCCTCGTGCCGCAGCTCGCTGCGCAGCGACTCCATGAAGCCGATCGCCGCGAACTTCGACGCCGAGTAGTCGCTCTGGCGCGACACCCCCACCAGCCCCGCGGCCGAGGCGATGGTCGCCACGCATCCGCGGTTGCGCGCGCGCATCCCGGGCAGGAAGGCGCGGGCGGTGCGGTACAGGGCGAAGACGTTGACGTCGAAGGTGCGCTGCACATCCGCCTCGGTCAGGTCCGCGAAGCGCTTGCCGGTGACGACGCCGGCGCTGTTGATGAGAATGTCGACGCGCCCGTAGGCGGCCAGGACCTGGGCGGCGGCCGCATCGACCGCCTCCGAACTGGTCACGTCCACGCCCCAGGCGCGCCCCCGCCCGCCCAGGCGGCGCACCTCCTCGACGACCCGTCGCGCCCCGGGGGCGTCCAGGTCCCAGACGACGACGGCCCCGGCCCCGCGCCGCGCCGCCTCCAGGCCCATGAGGCGGCCGATGCCCGAGGCCCCGCCGGTGATGAGGACGACGGCGCCGCGCACGGGGGTGCGTCGAAGGGGGCGGGACGGCGGGTTCTTCCTCGGCATGGGTGCTCCTGGGCGAATGAAACGAATAGGGCTTGCGGAACGGGTGAGTCGAATAGGGCGAATGAGGCGGCGGGCGGGCCGGACAGCGGGTTGGACCGGTTGGACGAGCTGGGCGGCGTCGGGCCAGGCACTAGCGGTCGAGCCCGGGCAGGTGCCGGGCCAGGCGCAGCCAGGCGGCCATCGCCGTCGCCCACCGCGCCTCGCCGACGCCCGGCGGCGCCTGGAGGGGCATGAGGCGCTGGACGGCGATCGTCTGGGACTGGGTGTACTTGACGATCCCCTCGGGGCCGTGGCGGCGGCCGAGCCCGGAGGCGCCCATCCCGCCCATGGGAGCGGCCGTCGAACCCCACGCCGCGGCGTAGCCCTCGTTGACATTGACCGTTCCGGCGCGGATCCGCCCGGCCAGCTCGACCCCGGCGCGGCGGTCGGCGGTCCACACCGCGGCGTTGAGCCCGTAGGGGGAGGCGTTGGCCAGGCGCACGGCCTCCTCGTCGTCGGACACGCGGTACAGCGACGCCACCGGCCCGAAGGTCTCGGCGGCGAACACCTCCATCCCCTCGGTGACGCCGGTCAGCAGCGTGGGGGCGTAGGCGGTGGGGCCGACCTCCGGCAGCGCGCGCCCGCCGGTGAGGACCGTGGCGCCCCCGGCGACGGCGTCGGCCACGTGCGCGTGGACCCCGGCCAGGTGCTCGGCGCTGATGAGCGGGCCCATATCGGCGCCCCAGTCCATGGTGGCGCCCACGCGCAGGGACTCGGCGGCCCGCACGAGGGCGGGGACGAACCGGTCCCACGCGTCCCGATGCACGTAGATGCGCTCGATGGAGATGCACAGCTGGCCGGAGTTGGAGAAGCAGGCCTTGACGGTGCCGCGCACGGTCCGGCCCACGGGGGCGTCGGCGCGCACGATGAGCGGGTTCTTCCCGCCGAGCTCGGCGGACACGGGGATGAGGCGCGCGCCCGCCCGGGAGGCCACCGCCGAGCCGGTCGCCGTCGAACCGGTGAACATGACGGCGTCGACGGCGTCGATGAGCGGGGCGCCCAGGGCGGAGCCCGGCCCGGTGACGACCTGGAAGAGGTCGGGGTCCGCCCCGGCGCGCATCAGGAGGCGGCGCACGGCCAGGGCCGTGAACGGCGTGTCCGAGTCCGGTTTGAGCACGACGGCGTTGCCCGCCATGAGCGCCGCGACGGCGTCGGAGGCGGCCAGGGTCAGGGGGTAGTTCCACGGCGAGATGATGCCGACGACGCCCAGGGGCCGGCGGTGGACGACCACCCCGGTCAGGCCCGGCACCGCCCCGCCCCGCCGCCGGGCGGCGAGGTGGCGGGCGCCGGTGCGGGCGTAGTAGCGGGCGGTCATGGCGGTGTCGGCCAGCTCCTCGAAGGCGTGGGCGCGGGCCTTGCCCGACTCCCACTGGACGAGGTCGAGGAGGGGGTCGCGCAGCCTCCAGACCAGGTCGTGGAGGGCGAGCAGCACCCGGGAGCGCTCGCGCATCGGGGTGCGCGCCCAGCGCCGCTGGGCGGTGCGGGCCCGTTGGACGGCCCGGTCGACGTCGTCGGGGCCCAGGCGCGGGACCCGGCCGATGGGCGAGCCGGTCAGGGGCGAGACGATGTCCATGGTCTCCCCGGTCAGGTCGGCGCCGTCGTCCAGGCCCAGGGCCCGCAGCGCCGCCCGGCCGCGCTCATCGGCGGCGGGGCCGCGCACGGCGGCGCGACCGGGGCGCGTCGTCGGCGTGGTCATGAGGGGCCTCCTCCATATCCGGGCGCCACTGTAGCGGCCTCCCCGGCGCGCGGCCCTGGGCCCGGAAGTACGGACTTTTAATCCGAAGGTCGTGGGTTCGGCCCGCACGCCGGGGCCATCCCGCCCCGGGCGCTCGCGGCCCGCCGATCCCGTTCGGGCCGCATGCCGGGGGCCGGCCGCCTGCGTCCCCACCATCGCGCCGGCCCCTACACTGGTCGGGTGACTGACACAGCGACTCATGCTGCAATTGAGGCGTCGACCCCGGTCAAGCCGCCCGGCACGGCCGGAACTCTGGCGGATACCGCCACCTCCGGACTCCCCCGCCCCGGCTCCCTGCCCACCCGGGCCGAGGCCGCCGCGGCCGCCAAGGATCGGACGCTCACCTCCCCGACCGCCGTCGGGCTCGCCCACGCCGCCCTGGGCCAGATCACCGAGCCGCTCAGCGTGGGCGAGCACGTCGCGGCCCGCAGCGAGGGCGAGCGGCTGGTGACCCACCTGTTCGAGTGCAACCTCGCCGGCTACCGCGGTTGGCGCTGGGCCGTGACCCTGACCCGCCCCCCGCGCAGCCGCACGGCCACGATCTGCGAGCTGGAGCTGCTCCCCGGTGAGGACGCCGTTCTCGCTCCGACCTGGATCCCCTGGGCGGAGCGCCTGCGCCCCGGCGACATCACCCGCGCCGACCGCCTGCCCCGCCGCGAGACCGACGAGCGCCTCGAACCCGGTTGGGAGGCCACGGGCGATGAGGAGGGCGACGTCGCGGGTATGGACGCACTCGACTTCGGGCGCGCCCGCGTGCTGTCCCCCCAGGGCGTGCGCGGCGCCGCCCGCCGCTGGTACGAGGGCGAGCACGGCCCGGAGGCCGACGGCGTGCGCAAGGCCCACGCCTCCTGCTCCACCTGCGGGTTCTTCGTCCCGCTCGCCGGTCCGCTGCGCCGCATCTTCGGCATCTGCGCCAATGAGTGGGCGGCCGACGACGGGCGCGTCGTTTCGCTCGACCACGGCTGCGGCGCCCACTCCGAGACGGACCTGCCCGACCAGGGGGCGGAGTGGCCGGTGCTGCCCTCGCGGCTCGACGAGAGCGCGATGGAGCCGCTCGGCACCGACGGCGTCTCCCTGCGCGGCGGGCTGAGCCGGGACCAGGCCGAGACCCTGGCGGCGGGCATCGACCAGGAGCTGGCGGAGCAGTCCGCGGGCGCGGGGTCCGAGCCGGATGCGGACGCGCAGTCTGTGGATGAGGGAGCGGAGTCGGGTGCGGGGGCTGAAGCCTCCGAGGAGACCTCCCCGAATGCAGGGGCCGAGGCCACCGCGGAGATCGCATCGGGTGCGGGGGCCGGGATCCTCGCGGAGGCTGCGGACGCCGGGAGCACCCGGAGCGGCGCGGATGCCAACGATCCGGATGCATCCGACCGGGATCCGGCGGCGAAGGGGACCGGCAGGGGCGCCCGAGCCGGCAGGACCGGCAGGACTGGCAGGGCCACCGGGGTCGGTAGGACCGGCAAGGTCGGCAGGACTGGTGGGGCGGTCACCAGGGCTGGCGGGACTGACAGGACCAGCAGGACGACAAGGCGTTCCCGGGCACCTCAGGCCGCCGACGCATCGGAGGCCGTTCACGCGCCGGAGGCGGCCGATTCGCCGCAGGAGATCGAGTCGGCCGCGGCGCCGTCGTCGGACGGAGCCCTGTCGACGGAGGACCGTCGTGCTTCGGCGCTGACCGCCGTCGCCGATCTGGCCGCCGGGCTCGGCATTGTGACCGAGGCTCAGGAGGAGATCCTCGTGCCCCAGTCGCTGGAGGAGCTTGAGGCCAGGCTGCCCTTCCGCGACTGAGGCGCCGGCGGTCGCTGGCGGCGCGGAAAAGGTGGCTCCCGCGTACTTTTAGGGGCGTGCGGCGGGTCCGGTCGTTTGACGAACGGCGTCATTCCGCCATTCTTCGAGCGGGCGACCGTGGAATGAGGGGTGAAAGGCACGCGGGAGCCACCTTTTCCGTCTCGTCGGCGGTGCGCCCCGAGCCGCACCATCCCGTCCTACGCGTATCGGCCGTCTCACGCGACCCTGGTATCCCACTCGCACGGGTCGGATCGGGTCTTCTTGGCGGGGTGTGGATCCGGTCGGGGGTCGAGGACGGCGGCGGTCGGGGCCGGCGCGGGGAGGCGGGGGCGGGTCGGCCCTGTGCTCGTCGAGAGGTGCATTTTGCACTCGAGATGTGCATTCTGCATTCGAGATGTGCAGTTAAAAGTGCCCGCTCGAGTGCAAAATGCACATCTCGGCGCCCGGGGTCGGGCGGCCCGGCCCGGGGGCCGGGGTGATCGCCGGGGCCGCCGTCCGCGCAGGGCCCGCGGCGGCGCCGGTTGTCCGAATCTGTTGCAAAGGCCCGAATCCCGCCGGGGCGCGCGAGCGTTTCAGCGGGAGGGGCGGGGGACCTGGCGCGGGCCTCTGGGCGCGTCTGAGGGGCATGCGGTCTCAGCGGGAGGGGCGGGGGATCTGGGCCTCCAGGCCGGTGATCGGCTCGCCGGGCGGAGTCGCGTCGACCGCCGCCGCGTTGGCGATGATCCGCTCCACCGCCCCCACCACGCGGCCCCCGGCGGCGTGCGGGGTGAGCAGCAGGTTCGGGGCGTCCCAGAGCGTGGACTCGGCGGGCAGGGGCTCGGGATCGGTGACGTCGAGCCCCGCCGCGCTGATGGCGCCCGAGCGCAGGGCCGCCTCCAGGGCCGCCTGGTCCACCGTCGCGCCGCGGCCCACATTGACCACGACGGCGCGGCGCGGCAGCAGCGCCAGGCGCTCGGCGCTCAGCGCCCCCGCCGTCTGCGGCGTGCTCGGCAGGACCATGACCAGCAGGTCGGTCCAGGGCAGGGCCGATTCAATGTCCTCGACCGCGATGACCTCGAAGCCGGCGCGCTGCCCGGCCGAGCGCGCGACCCCGCGCACGCTCGCCCCGAAGGCGGTCAGCAGCCGCGCCGTCGCGACCCCGATCGCGCCGAAGCCCCACACGAGCGCCCGCGCCTGGAACAGCGTCGTCAGGCGGTGCGGGTCGTGGATGGGGTGGGCGCCGCCCAGGGCCGCCTCCCACTCGTGGCGGTCGGCCGCGCGCACCGCCGTCGGCAGGCTTCGCACGCAGCCCAGCGCCAGGGCGGCGGCGTGCTCGGCCACGGTGCGGTCGTGGAAGTGGCGGCCCGAGGTGATCGCCACCGAGTCCGGGAAGCCGGCGGCCAGGACGTTGTCCGGCCCGGCGGCCAGCGTCTGGATCCAGCGCAGGCGGGTGAGGTAACCGGGCATGTCCGCCAGGACCGCGGCGCTCCCCGACCCGCCGCCGCCCCACAGGACCAGGCCCTCGGCGTCGCGGTGCTCGACCGGGACCGGCGCGGCCTCGTCGAACAGGACGACGTCGTGCCCGGCGTCGCGGATGGGGGAGGGGTCTATGTAGCCGGTGTCGGTCAGGAGGATCTTCATGGTTCCAGCCTCCCACGGCGCCCCGGCCCGGGGCGGAAGCCGTCGGATCGAGACATCCGCACCGTGGTCGCGATGCGCGCCGGACTGGTCCCATCTGGAAGGATCGTGTCGTGAGTACACACACCCCCGCATCCCAGAGAACATCCTTCTCCAACTCCCGCCTCGACGCCTTCTTCCATATCACCGAGCGCGGCTCGACCATCGCCCGCGAGGTCCGCGGCGGCGTCGTCACCTTCTTCACGATGTCCTACATCCTCGTGCTCAACCCGCTCATCCTGTCCGCCGAGCACGAGGGCATCGCCCCGCTGGGCACCACCGAGCAGATCGCCGCCGGCACCGCCCTGGTCGCCGGGGTCATGACCATCCTCATGGGCCTGGTCGCCAACTACCCCATGGCCCTGGCGGCGGGGCTGGGCATCAACGCGATGGTCGCCTACACCCTGGTCGGCATGAACGGCATGACCTACGCCGACGCCATGGGGCTGATCGTCATCGAGGGCGTCATCATCCTCGTCCTGGTGCTCACCGGTTTCCGCGAGGC
>ERZ772993.1193-NODE-1193-length-10303-cov-55.566354_pt1 | contig 10303 bp, 7 predicted proteins | sample MGYA00580670_ERZ772993 | MGnify/ENA primary metagenome ERZ772993 (study PRJEB29015, sample SAMEA2737936) | human oral metagenome | biome: human oral; feature: human-associated habitat; material: dental | place: China | collected 2136 ...
AGCACCCCACCCGGAGCGCAGTTGTTCTTCCATCCCCTTGAACCGTTTGTCCTGAACCAGTTCGCTCACTAGCTCATCGCGAGACAGTACCTGACCGTCGAGGAGGTCAGTGACAGACTCCGTCAGTTGCTCGATCTCTTCTGGCGTAGCGCCGAAGTGCCGTGACCAGGTGGGCTTGGTCCACGTACGAGCGCTAGCTAGCAGCGATAGGTACTCGGCTACGTCCGCAGACCGCACCGCGTGCAGCGTTCCGCGCATCGCCCAAGTCTTGACAAGCGAGCGGTCGGAGTACGCACGCTTGACCCCTTTAGGTCGCGGGTTGCGTTGCCGTAAGGCGATAGCGGTCTCAGCAGCGGAAGCCACCTGCGCCTGCGTACCGCAGAGCCGTCCGACGATCTCAACAGGACCTGCGTCTGTCAACGGTTCCAGGTACTGCCTGTGCAGCCGCCATGCGAGCACCTGTTCGGCGGAAACCTCGATCAATGTCGTTCCCTCTCGTCGTTACCGTCAGATTCTAAGCCTCTTCGGAGCTTTGATTCGGTACACAGGGTAGCATTTCACACAACCAGTCGCTGCGTGCCCGCTGAGATTTCCACTCCCGCGGGTATTCCATCGACACTTCCTCCAAGTGGACGCCGGAGAGCTTGATGGCGCGAGGGATGTGCAGGTGTCCGTACACCACGCCTTCGCGTTGTACTCGATGCGCCACCGTGCGGTTTGGTCAGTGCCGCACCACAGGCCGAACTCGGGGTGACGCAAAATCTGCGTGGGTTCGCGGTGTAGCGGCCAGTGATTGACGAGCACTGTGGACATCCCGTTGAGGCAGGCCAACCGGTTTCGCGTGTATGCGAGCCGCGCACGATACTAGTCCTCACGGGTGGGGTAAGGATCCGGATGCAGGAAGTACTCGTCAGTGCAGACGACGCCAGCGGACGCCGCGACAGAGAGTGCCTCGTCAAGCCGCGAGAGGGGCGGGCGCGCGGTAGGCCTCTTAGTTGCGGAGCATGGCGAACAGGACGTCGCAGCGGCGGCGGGACAGGCAGATGAGTGCGGCTTGTGTTTGTTTCTTGCCCTGGGCCCGTTTTGCGATCGTGTGACGGGGTCGGAGCGCAGCGCGGCGAATGCGGACAGGAACAGGGCTCGTTTGAGGTGCTTGTTCCCGGAGCGGGCTGGGAACTCGCCTCGGATGCTGGTGTCGGAGCGTCGGGTGACCGGCGCCAAGCCGGCGCAGGCGGCGAGGTGTCGGCTGTGAGGAACTGGAGGGCGTCACTGACGTCGAAGAGGATCCGTACTGCGGTCCTGACTCCGAAGCCTGGCATCGAGGTCAGGACCTCGGCAAGAGGGTGAGCATCAACAATTTTTTCGACTTGACCAGCGAGTTCGGCCCGCTGGTCCAGGACGTGCCGCAACGACGCTGCCAACCTGGGAAGGACTTGTCCGGCGGCGGCCGTTCCGGCAACGACGATTGCGGCGGTGATCGCGTCGGCGAAGTCGGTCGCACCGCGCGGGGAGGCCTTGGTGATGACTCTCAACAGTTTGCTATTTGACGCCGTAGCCATTCCTCAAGGGTCGCCGGGTCGTTCGATCACGGCCAGGCCTTGTTTGGCGGTCAGTCGGGGTCCGATGACGCGTTTCAGTGCGGAGTGGATCTCGGTGAGTAGTCCGGGGATGTGGTTCGACAGCCGGGTGGCTTCGGCGGTGAGGTCTTCGTCGAACCCGACCAGGATCTTGAGTTCGGCGAGGGTTTTTCTCCGGTGTCGACGCGGCGCGGCGCATGGCAAGGCCGGGCAGGTAGGCAACTTCGATGCCCACCGAGCGCGCCACTGCGATCGGTAATGCGCCGATCGTGTTCGGCTGATCAACGATCACCAGCACCCGACCAAGGGTTTGGAGTGTGTTGTATCCGCAATCTCATGACGGGCGAAGGTTTTGAGGTCGGGCTTGAGCCCGATGATGAGCAGCAGCACTGCGACACCGAGATCACCTAGAGACCCGATGAGGTTGAGATTGGGAATTCTGGACACGCCCAGCACGAAGCCCGCTGCGAGGAAGTCGACGAGCGGTGGGAGGCGCATATGCCGAACCTCACCGGAGGCTGCCTACGGGTATCGGCCGGTATTCCGCGCTGACCCGCGAGCGCGAGGGAGAGGAATTGCCGGCGAGCCGGTCCGGGACCTCGAGGTCCCACCAGCCCGCGGGTGCGGGGAGGAGGACGATGCGGGGCCTCGCGAGCGGGACTGAGCATCGGGGCCCGGACCAGTGGGCACGGTTCGGCGTGCGGCGCCCGCGTCCACCATGTGCGGCTCTCCATCTCAGCGGGCCACCGCTTCACCACCGCCTGCCGTGTCCCGGGCGACGGTCGTCGCGCCGGTTCGCCCAGCGTCGATCACCACGATCGCTCCGATCCTCCCACCGGCCCGCACCGCGGCGGTCGTTGCGCCGGAATCCGTTGCGCTGACCACCGCTGCGGCCGCGACCGTGCTGATCGCGGACCTCGCGCCGTTCCGCACCGCGCCGCTCGCGACTCTCCCAGCGCCGGTCACCGCGACGATCGTCGTGCTGGTTGCCACCACGATCCTCGCGGCCGGAGCGTCGAGACCGGTCCGACCGGTGGGTGATATCGCCATCGCCACGCGGGTCATCGTCCCATCCGCGCCCCGGACCCTGATCCGGACGGATGCGCAGCTCGCGACCGCTGAAGGTGGCCCGGCCCAGCGTGGCCAGCTGCTCCTCGCTCAACGGGGTGCGGATCTCCACCAGGGAGAAGGACTGGAGGATATCGATCTTGCCGATGTCAGCCCCCGGGATACCGCCCTCGTTGGCGAGCGCCCCCACGATCGCGCCGGGCAGGACCCGGTCGCGGTGTCCGACCTCGATGCGGTAGACGGTGCCGGCGCCGTCATAGGTTCGGCGACCCCCGCGGGCGGCACCGGGCTTGTTCTCTGGGCGGTTCGAGCGACGGCCACCACGATCGCGGCTCCCCTCGAAGGAGGCGGATACGAAGGCGCCCTCATCATCGAGATGCTCTTCGCGCCGCGTGCGCCGGTGGGACTCGCCCTCGCGACGGCGAGGTCCGTCATCGCCCACGGCCAGAGCCAGCAGGGTGGCGGCGAGCTCGTCGGCATCGATGCCCAGTCTCTGCGTCCCGGTGGCGACCAGTCCCCGGTACAGAGACAGGCGTCCGCGCTCATGGCGGACGGCCGCCTTGTTCAGGAGCTTGCCGGCGCGGTGCTCGGAAACGTCGGCGGGAGAGGGCAGGGTGATCTCCTCCAGGCGCGTGCCGGTGAGTCGTTCGATCTGGCGGAGCTTGCGCTTCTCCTTGGGGGTCAGGAAGGTGACGGCCTCGCCGTGCCGCCCGGCCCGGCCGGTTCGTCCGATACGGTGCACGTAGGCCTCGGCCTCACGGGGCACGTCGAAGTTGACGACCAAGCCGATGCGGTCCACGTCCAGTCCGCGGGCGGCGACGTCGGTGGCCACGAGCACGTCGAGGGTGCCAGTGCGCAGGCGCTCGACGAGCCGCTCGCGCTCGCGCTGGGGGACGTCCCCGGAGATGGCGGCGGCCTGGATACCGCGGCCGGCCAGCTCGATAGCAACGTCCTCGGCGCTCGACTTGGTGCGCACGAACACGATGGCGGCCTCGGCGTCGGTGACCGCCAGAACTCGGCAGACGGCGCCGATCTTGTGGCGGAAGGGCACGACTGCATAGGTCTGGTGGACCGTGTCGACGGTCGAGGCCTGACGGGAGACCTCGATCTGGACGGGCTCGTGCAGGTGCTGGCGGGCGACCGCCTGGATCGCCGGGGGCATGGTCGCGGAGAACAGGGCGGTGCGCCGTCGGCCGGGCAGGGAAGCGGCGATCGTCTCGACGTCCTCGGCGAAACCCATGCGCAGCATCTCGTCGGCCTCGTCGAGCACGAAGTACTTGACGTCGTCCAGAATGAGAGCGCCTTTGTCGATGAGGTCGATAACGCGTCCGGGTGTGCCGACGACGACCTGGGCGCCCTCCCTCAGCGCACCGATCTGCGGGCCGTAGGGGGCGCCGCCGTAGACGGCGACGACGTCGAGGCCGCGGGACCGGTGCGCCATGTCGGTGACGGCGTCCGCGCTCTGGAGGGCCAGCTCGCGGGTGGGAGCCAGAACTAGGGCTTGGACGTCGTGCTCGTCCGCCTCGACGGCGTTGAGCAGGGGCAGGCCGAAGGCGGCCGTCTTGCCGGTGCCGGTTTGGGCGACACCCACGACGTCCTGGCCCGCGAGCAGTACCGGAATGGCCTCGCGCTGGATCGCGGTGGGGGTCTCGTAGCCCATGTCGGTGACGGCCTTGAGAAGGTCCGCCGGCAGCCCGAGATCGGCGAAGGCGATCTCCTCAGGGGCTTTGACGGCAGGAGCGTCATCGGCGTCCTCACCGGCCGCCTCGTCCCCGCAGCCGGTCTCGAGGAAGGACGTGCGGCCGTTGATGTCGTCCTCGCTCGTCTCCTCATCCCCGTCGCCGACCCCCTTGTCCTCGGGGTCGACCTCGGGGAGGGCGAGATCGACATCATCGGCTTCCTCGTCGTGCTCAACGTCCTCGGGGTCCTCCGGGGAGTCCGAGGAAGCGGGAGTGGCGAAGACGTCGGGGGAAGCGGGCGAGGGCGCCCGGCCCGTGTGAGGCGCAGCTATCTCCTCCGCCTCCTCCCCGGAGGCGATCCTCGTCGGGGGGCCGGAGGCGGCGACCTCGGCGTTGAAGAGGTCGTTGAGGCTGGGCGAATCGCTCACGGTCCCCTCGGAGGACTCGGAGGGGCCCGTATTGGTGGCGGTCATGACGTTCTTCCCGTATCCGGCCCGCTGAGGGGCCCATTGCGGAGTGTGGGGGAGGACGGTTCGTCCTCCACTCTTGCCGCACCGCACCCACCACACTCGTCCTTACCTCGTCTCGCCCCGGGAGGGTAACGACGAGTGACGGACTTCACGCACAGACTCACGGGGATGGTCCCGGCCGCCTGCACTCGCAGATCGTTCGACCGGCCCCGAACGGGATTCGCACTGCGGATCGCTCCTTCCCGCATCCTATGAGCGCGAGTCGACGCGCGGGAGCCGGCGCATGATGTAACGCCGAACGTCACACGTGAGGCCCGTCTCGTGAAGCTGCGCGGCCGGGTGCACGGGGAGGACTCCCCGTCGCCGCGACGGTGCTCATGTGCTTCTACTTCGGGTGGCGGCAGTGCCGGTGCCGCACCGGTGACGTCGGCGCTGGTCCGTCGCCCGCTATCGAGAGGACGACCGTGGCCCACGACGACAGACTCATCGGAATCGTGGAGACGTCTCGATGGGGCCGTCCATCGGCCTCATTGATCCTTTACGCGGGTCACCCGCCGACCGCCGGCACCATCAGGGGTTTGGGCCATGCCTGCGTGGGACGCTTCTGGCAGGGCGTCGCACTCCGGCTCATCGAGCGGGGCGAGGCGCCCGAGGTGGAGAGTCTGGGCGCCGAGTCCGGCGTCTTCTTCGCCAGCGGCGGTCAACAGCCGATCGAGGCCCTCGCCGAGGCTCTTATGCCTTATCTGACCGACGCCGAGGCCGTCACGGCGCTCGTGCGTGAAGCCGACGCCGTCGGCTTCGACTTCCACGACGACTGCGGCCCCTGAGGCGGTGAGTGCAGGCGGCACGGTGGCCGTCTCATCGCCCCAGCAGGTGCAGGATCCTCGTGCGCAGGTCCTGGAACGTCGACGAGGCTTGATCCTGCCCGACCCCGTCGGGCACTTCGATGTCCGCCACGACGTGCGCGGGTCGTTCGGAGAGCACGATGATACGGCCGGACAGGCGCAGCGCCTCGTCGACGTCATGCGTGACCAGGACCGCGGTGAACCGTTGGGAGATCCACAGCCTTCCGACCTCGTCCTGCAGGGTCAGACGCGTCAGGGCGTCGAGCTTGCCGAAGGGCTCATCCAGGAGGAACAGCCGGGGCCGGTTCACCAGGGCCCGGGCGAGCGCCACCCGCTGCGCCATGCCGCCCGACAGGGTCGAGGGGTAGGCATCGGCGAAGTCCCGCAGCCCCACGATCTGGAGTGCGGCGGTAATACGGCGCTCATCGACGGTGAGCCGTTTACGCGCCTGCGGCCCCAGAGCCACGTTCTCCCGCACTGTGCGCCATGGCAGCAGGGTCGCATCCTGGAAGGCGAGCGCCCGTTCGGGCTCGGGAGCGGTCACCGGTCGTCCGTCGACGTCAACGCGTCCGGCGCTCGGCCTCTCCAGTCCGGCGAGCAGCCGCAGGATCGTCGACTTGCCGCAGCCGGACTGGCCCACGAGAGCCACGAACTCGCCGGGTGCGATGTCCAGATTGATGCCGTCGAGCACGGCCAGCTCGGAGGGCTTGGCGGCCTCCGCCTCGTGGCGGGCGCGGGCGGCGGGAGAGACCAGGCGCACCAGCGAGGGCACCCAACCGTGGTCGAGATCGCGGGAGAGAGGGTAATGGTGCGAGACGCCGTCCAGGCGCACGTGCGCGCCTCGCGGCGCCCGCGCCGAGGAGCTCGGGGCGCTGCCGGAGTCATCGGTTGTCGTCTCGATCATATCGGTCACCACCTGACGAGATTCTGTTGCCAGGCGAGCAGTGAGGAGCGGAGCTTGAACAGCAGGACCATCAGAGCACGGCAGAAGACGATGAGGACGACCAGCCCGACGTACATCCTCGGGTAGTCGGCCCACCCCTTGACCCAGTTGATGTACCAGGCCAGCCCTCGGTCGACGCCGACGAGCTCGGCCGTCATGAGTGCCGCCAGGCTCGTTCCCAGCCCGGTGAACAGTCCGGTGAGCATGTCGGGCAGCGCCGAGGGGATCGCCACGCGCGCCACCAGGAAGCCCTCGCCCGCCCCCAGCGTACGCGCCACGTCGATGAAGGACTTGGGCACCGATCGCACACCGGCCCGGGTCATCGTCGCCATTGGGAACCACGCCCCGAAGGCCACGATGAAGGCCGCCGACAGGTATGTGGTCGGCACGACGAGCACCGCCAGGGGCAACAGAGCGCTGGCAGGGACCGGGCCGACCGTCTGCAGGAGGGGGTGCAGCCAGTAGTCGGCCCGCCTCGACCATCCCATGAGCAGTCCAGTCGCGAAACCCGCAACCGATCCGATGAGATACCCCGCCATGAACAGCAGTCCGGAGGACAGCAGGCATCTGGCCAGGAGGGTCCAGTCGTCGACGAGATCCGCGATGAGTACCTCGGGAGCCACGAAGTAGGGCGGGTCGAGCAGACCCGATTTCACAGTCGACAGCTGCCACGCCAGGAACCATCCGCCGCCGAAGACGATCCACGGCAGACGATGCGCGAGGGCGCGCGCGACAGTCCCCGTGGGTCGGTCCAGAGCGAGGACGAGCCAGCTGACGAGGCCCACCAGCCCCGCCCCGACGATCGCTGCGAGCGGTGCGGTGGGGGCGGTGCGCGCACCGGCGGTATCGGGCAGAAGAAGAACGACGGCGAGATAGGCGCCCCACAGGGCGAGGGCGATCGCGCCCCATAGACGCAGGAGCCGGCGGCGGGCGCTCATCGGGTGATGCCCAGGTCCGCGTACACCGTGTCGGCCAATTCATCGGGGCTTGCGTCCGCCGAGATGAATCCGGTGCCCTTGAAGTCTTCGATGCCGCTGGCGATAGCGGTGCGGAATTCGGTGGCGGACGCGTGCCAGCCGTAGGTCTCCAGGATGTCCTCGATGACGCTACGCTCGGCGGCGACGTACTCGTTATCGGCCTCGATCTTGGCGATCTCCCGACGGTTGGCCTGATCCTGCGCCAGGTAGTCCGACCCCTTGAACCAGGCCTCCGTCAAGGCCCTGGCGCGGTCGGGCTGGTTGGCGACGAAGTCCCCGTTGAGGGCGACCGAGCAGCAGAAGGGCTCGGCACTGTTGGAGGCCAGCACCTTCGCGGTGCCGTTGAACACCGGTAGGAGCGGGGCCGGGTCCGACCCCATAATGGCGTCGACGTCCCCGTTGGTCAGACGCCTGCCCAGGGAGTCCTCGTCAACGGTCACCCACGAGACGTCTCCCTTGTTCGGGTCGACATCGAGACCGGCGCGGGACAGACCGATAGCGAAGTAGGCGAAGGCGGAGCTGGACAGCGAGGGCACGCCGACTCTCCTGCCCCTGAGATCGGCCATCTGCGTGATGGGGGAGTCGTTGTTCACGACGAGCTGGAGGCAGCCGGAGTGGAAGCCGCCGGTGAGCTTGGCGTTGACGCCGTTGTAGATCGGTTCGAGCCAGGCGAAGAAGATGCCGGGGGCGCCGATGTATCTGCCCGCGCCGACGGCGTCCTTGGTGTCCTCCGTGCGTTGAGTACGGGCCAGGGTCACGTTGAGGCCGGCGTCGTCGAAATAGCCCTTGTGGTAAGCGGCGTACAGAGGGGCGGCGCAGATGTCTCCGCCGATGACGAGCGGCAGCTCCTGAGCGGCGCCGACGACGCCCTGATTGGTGCGGCGCAGAGTCAGCCAGGCGCCGCCGGCGATGAGGGCGGCCGCGGCGGCTGTGCCGCCGATAAGAAGTCGACGACGCGATACGCGGCCGGTGGCCGGGACGGTCTCGGTCTCATCGTCGGCGGCGAGGATCTCGGCGGCATTCTCGGCGGTGACTTCGGGCGGGTCGGAAGACGGGCTGTCGATGCTGTCGGGGGTGGTGGAGGTGGGTGGCACGTCGGTCTCCTGAGCGGAACGGTACGGAGGACTCGTCCGGTGGTGGGGGTCTGTCAGGCGCGGGCGCGGAAGAGGACTACCAGAGCCGATCGGCCACGGCCGTGCGGTTCGGGTCGGGGTGACGGAGCCGGGCTGTGAGCGATGGCCGCTCAACGAGCCGGGCTGCGGCGCGGTACCGGTGTCCCCGGCACCGCGGCCCCCCGCGCTCTGCGGACGGGGTTCACAGCGCCTGACAGCGACGACACGTACGAGGAGCGCACATGGCGGCGGCCGTCAGAGCGGCGCACACGGTGTGAGTCGTCGACGTGATTCGTGCCATGGGGCGGACATTACGCCCTCCGGGTGCGGGGCGCACAAGACGCGAGCCTGCGGTGTGAGTCACGCTCGACGAGCGGCTTCCGACCACTCTGCTGTCTAGCTACGCAGTTGTTACCGAGATGAGACCTTGGTGCTGCTCGGCCCGACCGCGGGCGGGCCGAGCCTAGAAGGAGTAGGAGGAATCGTTGAAATGACGAGCATGCGGTGTTCGTCGCCGGCGAGCGGGAGGCCCCATCCGCCTCGGAGAGCGGCGCCCCGGGGCGCCGCAGCGGCTCGTGGATGGTTTCACCGCATCACCGGCGGAGATACCATCTGCCGCGTCGGATGACCGACTCGCCACGATCTCCGTGCCGGCCGGGACCGACGTCCCCGACCGCCGCAGCGGCCCCTGGGCGCTCGCGACATGATCCTTTAATCCCTCGAGCCCATCGACGAGTTTCACCGCATGACACGCTCACCGCGCCACGTCGCAGCGCACCCTGGGACCAGGGCTTGCGTGCACGTCGCGTTCGTGCTGCTCGTGGTGCTCGGCATCGCCGCGGGCGGTGCGGGCACCGCCGCGGCCGTCGGCGCGACGCGGCCCGCGCAGCTCGTAGCCGATAGCGAATTCCTTCCCCAGGACTCGGACGGAACCGGAGACGCACCGGCGACTTCTCTCCCGGAGCCGACGGCCGAGATCTGCGAGGGGCCGGGCCCGAGTGCCACCGTCGTCGCCGCGGACGGGACGGCCTCCGACGCCGGGCCCGTTTACCGGCCCGGATCGCCGATCCGGGTCACCGGCGGCGGCTGGTGCATCGGCGGACGCCCCGCTCAGGGGGAGCAGGTCCTGCGAGCGCGCTTGGTCGCCGTGGGCGGCTACGTCTCCCACGAGAAGACGACCCAGACCGTCGTGTTCGCCGACGGAGCCTTCGACACGACGATTCGGATCGCCGACCTCTACGCCCACCTGCCCCGCGGCGCCGAGGATCATTACTACCTGTCCGTCACCCTCGATTCGCGTGCCTTCGTCGGCAGCAACCAGTTCCAGATCTCCGAGCGGGGGCCCTGGTCGGAGCCCTCCTCGGAACCGGCCGACGCCGACGCACGTCTGGGGGAAACGGATTCGGGCGCGAACGGCGCCCCCGCGTCCGGTGGGGAATCCGATTCCGAACCCGGGAACCGGCCTGCGGACCCAGGCGCCGTTGCGGAGTCCTCGCCTGGGGACCGGCCTGCGGACCCGGGCGAGGACCGGCAGACGCCCTCGCCGTCGTCTTCGGGGACGGCGGAACCGACCGACCGGCCGACCGACCAACGGGACGTTCAGGACGTCGGACCGACCGACCGGCCCACCGG
>ERZ772993.1196-NODE-1196-length-10284-cov-11.083586_pt1 | contig 10284 bp, 14 predicted proteins | sample MGYA00580670_ERZ772993 | MGnify/ENA primary metagenome ERZ772993 (study PRJEB29015, sample SAMEA2737936) | human oral metagenome | biome: human oral; feature: human-associated habitat; material: dental | place: China | collected 2136 ...
ATCCGGGCCGTCAGTGTCCTTGTGGATGCCCTCGGCCGGTGGTTCTGAACCGCCGGCCTCGGGGACCCATCCGGGGTTGCTGCCGGATGGGTCCCCACCATTATGCCCCCGCCGCCCCGCCCGTGTCCACGGCGCGACGAGACTCATCGGGGATGCCCGCGAAGGGGGCTCGGTGCCTCACGCGGGACTGCCTGCGAAATTCGTGGACCGTGGCGGGCGCGGGGGCGCGGGTTGCCCGGTGCGGGCCAGGGCCGGGGATCACCGGGCGGGTGCGCCGGGGAGGTGCGCCGGGGAGGTGCGCGAAGGCGTCGAGGAAGGACGAGGGGCGGATGCTGGCGCGAGGTCTGCTCGGTCACGGGCCGGGGCCGGGACAACGCGCGTCGGCGCCTGGTGGCGGCCAAGCGCCCGCCGGGCCGCGGGAGGCCGAAGCCCGGGGGCAGGGCCCGCAAGTACTCCTGACGGGCGCTCCGAGGGGCCCTCCAGCGGGTGCGGGCCGCCGGCGGCGGGGTAGTCGCGGCAAGGTGCCTCAAGGAGTCCATGCCGCTGCTGCCAGGCCTGCTGGAGGCGGGGCGGTGAGATTCGACGACGAGCCCCGCCGCGAACCCGGCCGTCAGGGCCGAGCCGAGTGGCCATGAGCGCGACGGGCCATCGACCGCCGCCACCGCCACGGACACCGACGCCGAGCACCGGGTGCCGGGCCGCCTGCGGGAGCCGGCCCAGCACCCGAGTCAACTCCCCCGGCCCCCACCCGCAAGCCCATCGGGTGGGGCGCCAACAAGGCCGGTGGGCGCAAGCGCCCGCAGGCCGGCCGCCGACGCCCAGAAGGACGACCCGGTCGACTACCGCAGCCAGCTCAATCCAGCCTCCATCACCCGCCGCACCGGCGAGCTCCAGGACGTCCTCACCCGCCCCGAGGACAAGACCGACCGGCACCGGCCCCGCCCGGACCCCCAGCATCCTGCCCGACGTCCACAAGGGCATCCGGGTCAGGAGAGCCTCCCCCCGAGCCGCCCCCGATCACGCGGGCAGTCCCACGTGAGGCACCGAAGAAGTTTCGCGGGCGCCTTGACATGAGGCACCCCGCGGCGGCGGTGGGGAACTCATCCGGCCGAGCGTCTACCACCGGGCGTCTACCGGGCGGCGTCGAGGGCGCGGCGCACGGCGTCGTCGAGCGGGCGGTGCAGCGCTCTGGGTGGTGGCCACAGAGGAGTGGCCGAGGAGGCGCTGGACGGCGAGCAGGTCGCGGCCGGCGAGCTTGGAGGCCCAGCGGGAGCGGGTTGGCGAGCGTGACGGCGGCTCCCACCAGGAGCGGGAGCACGATCTCGAGGGCGCCCCGGATCAGTCTCCGTCGGGCGGGCTGGGGGAGGCTCCACCGCCGAGCAGCTGGTGGGCGTCCCTAAGAAGGTTCCAGAGCATCAGCAGCAGGCTGACCGCCACGGTGATGATCAGCCCGCAGAGCGCCACCGTCGCGCAGGCTCCGATCGCAGCGGGGATGCCGTCGTTCATGATTGTCATCGCTTTTCCTTTCCGCCGCCTCTATTCAGCGGCTCCGCTCCTCGGTGGGAGACTTCGCCTTTCGTCTCCTGTAGTGGACGGAAGGGCCCAGTCGTCGCCGGCCGGGGCGCTCGCGGCCCAGGCCGGACTCGCGGAAAGCCTCCGGGGCCCACCGGGCGGCCTGGGAGGAGAAGGCTGGCTTAATCGTGGATGACGGCTGGCTTCCAGTCGAGGCGCAGCACCCCGTTGTCGGTGGTGCGGGCGCCGACGGCGACCGGGCCACCGTCCCACTTTCGATTCGCACAGTCGCGCCCACGTCCGCCTCGGCGCCCAGGTGCGGCGAGATGAGGGAGGTAACGACGTTGACGATGAGGCACGGTCCTCCACCGGCGGGCGGCACGCACCGCCTCCCACGCCGTGTCGGTGGCCTCCAGGGGCTGCCACCAACATCCGAGACACTCTCTGCATCCATTCGTCGAGTCCGTATGGGCCTCCACGCGTCCTGGACGGCAGTGTGCCAGCTGAGTGCGGCGTCCGAGACCACGTCGTCGCAGAGCTCCTCCAGCCCGTAGTCGGTGAGCTCGTCGCCCGTACCCCCGAGCGGGCCATGATGATGCGCTGCTCGGCGGGGTCGACCCACACCCGTACCAGTCAGGGCGGGGGTCTCGAGGATCCTGTTCCACTCGCCGACGCGCACCCTGCTCAGGGCTCAGGGCGGGACCCTCTCCAGCCGCCGCACCGTCTCGATCGTCTCACTGCTCATCACACCTCCCGCCCATTCCGCCTGTCGGGGTTCGTGTCAATAGCCGGCGACCACCGCGACGGAGGCTTCCGCCTTGGCTTCTGTTCCCATTGGCGTCCCTTCAAATTGTGGTTGGCTTCGCACGACGCGGACGCCGATCGTGGTGCGCGCCGGACTTGATCCGGCCGCTCCCGGGGGTCACGGGTCCCACTTGAAGTATCCGTCGGAGGCCTTGTCCCGCCAGTCCTCCCAGTAAATGGGGCGCGGGGCGTTGCGCTCCAGTTGCCGCTGGTACTCCTCGTTGCGGCGCTGCCTCTCAGCGGCCCATTCGCGCCACAGCGCCTGACCGGCAAGCCGGTACTCTTCCGGGTGCTTCACCACCCGGTAGCAGACGCGCTCGAAGTGGTAATAGGCGGGCGGCACCCGGTTCTTGGTCTTCCTCCGGGACTGCCATCCCTCGGGAATATCGGCCTGAAGGCCGAGTTCGCGCATGGCGCAGCCGGTCAGGATGGAGTAGTTCCTGGGTCGGTCGAGGCTGCGACTAGGTCCGTACCAGAGCGCGGCCGCCGTGATGGCCACGTCTTCATCCCAGGCGTCCCATGAGCCGTCGTTTCGGCCCGGCAGGTGCGGGTCCTTGCGCGCTGCCCGTCGAGCGCGGCGCTCGGCCTCCACGGCCGCCCGGGCGGCCTCCTTCTCAGCGATCATTCGCCGCTGCTCGGCGCGCCAGGCCCGCTCCTCGGCCTCCTGGCGGGCCAGTTCGATCCGCCGCTCCCGCTCGCGCTCGGCGGCGCCCTGCGCGGCCATGGCGGCCAGGGCCTCCCTGACTCCGGGCGCCATGTCGGCGTCCGTCCCGATATTCATCTCCTCCTCCTCTCCTCCCCGTCCTGGTTTCAGAGGCCGGGGCCGTCGCCGTCGCCCCTGTTCATCGCCGCCCGCCGCATGTTCTGCTCCTCGAAATATCCGAACCGCCCGTACTCCGGGCTCATGGCCCGCCAGACCGCGTCCGCCCTGGCGAGCCACCGCTCGGCCATGGCCCGGGCCTCGGCGGCCGTCCCGATCCGGTCGCTCACGTACTTCACCCCGTCGCCGGGGATCCGGGCGGTCGCCTTGTGCTCGTGGGTGCCGTCGCCGTTCACCCTCACGTCCGCCCCACGGCGGAAGGCGCGGTCCTCGGCGGCCCGCCGCTCCCTCCAGTCCTCCGACTGGCGGGTCGGGTCCACCGCGTCGTAGGGGTTCTCGAAGTGGGCGCGGGCGCCGTGGGGCGCCCCGTCCATCTCCGGCATCCCCTTGATCTCGGGGGTCGGGGCGTGCGGGTACCGCTCCCGGAAAACGTCGACGATCACCCCCATGAGGGCGTCGGGCCCGATGTAGGCGGCCGCCCGCGCCCGTGATTCCGCGCCCGTGCAGTCCAGATAATTGGCGGCCACCATGGCGGCCGCGGTCTCCTCGCAGTCGGCGATCACCTCATCCAGGTCCTGGCCGCCGGACTCCCACCCCCACTCCTGGCCGACACGGTCCTCCAGGTGGGCCTCGTACCCGCTCTTATAGCGGGTGATCACGAACACGAAGTACCCGTCCCCCACGGGGACGGTTGTCGACTGGCCGTAGCCCAGCTCGTTGTTCATCGTTCTCTCTCCTCGTCTCGTGGCGCTCCCGCGCCGGATGGCGCGGCGTCCCCGCTGTTCGGGGCTTCGGCTTCCAGCAGGGGCTTGCACCCTGTGCGCGGCTGGTTCAGCGACTGGAAGCGGCCGGGCGGGTCAGGCCTCGGGCTCCTGCTCACCGGCGCCGTCGGTGAGCAGGGCGATCTCCTGGGCCGTCAGCGCCGCGGCCGGACGGCGCGCGGCTCCCAGGGCGCGGCAGCCGACGACGCGGCCCTGTCCGGCGCGGATGAGGTCGTCGGGCCACACGAGGTCGTCTCGCTCGGGGGCCTGCGCGGCCACCACGCGGGCGACGATGTGCACGGTGCCCGGCACCGGGTCGGGCAGGGGCGGGTCGATGGCGGTGACCCGCCCGCCCACCTTCACCGGGACGGGCATGCTCTCGCCGTCGGGGCCGGCCACGGCCAGGGCGGTGGCCTGCCCCTCGGAGATCACCAGGCGCGGCACCTCCTCCTCGGGCAGGGCCGGGTCGATGGTGACGACCCGGCCGTCGGCCAGGTGGAGGTTGACCGGGTGCGGGGTCAGGTTGACCGGGCGGATAGTGTGGATAGTGGCGGCGCTCATGAGCGTCTCCTTCCTGTTGGTAGACCGCGGGACTCTCCCGCGGCGTCGTACCCCGGCGCGGGCTTGCACCGCGTCACCGCTCTGTGGTCCGGGGTCGGCGGCTCAGGCCGCCAGTTCCCGCCTCAGGTTCTCCCACGGGCTGTCCTCCTCGGACGTGGGGGCGAAGATGACGGAGGCGGGGACGGTGCGACCGTCGACTTCAATGCTTCCGGGCTCATCGCCCAGGAGGACGACGGCGTCGTCATGGTCCTGGACCAGCCAGGATGAAACCAGGAGCGAAGCGATGTCCTCGCAGATCCGGTTCACCGTCATGGTCCGACGGTCCCATGCGATCTCGTCCCCGTCCCGACCGCCCCATCCGGCGAGGAAGTACAAGGTGTCGGCATCGGCGTAGAACCCCGCTGCGGCGAACGCGTCGGGGGCCCCCTCCGTCAAGTCATACCCGCCCAGGAGCGGGGCGACCTCGTCCCAGCGGCACAGGGCGAAAGGCAGATTCATATCGATCATGGTGGTCTCCCTTCTTGTTCCGTCGGCCCTCCCGCTTCGGAGGACCCGTGCTCCGTCGGGGGCCCGCACCCCGCGTGTCTCTCGTGGTCCGGGAAGGCCCTGAACGGGTCGGTGAATTCAGAACTGCTCGCCGCACTCGGGGCAGCGACCCCGGCGCAGGGGGAGCCCGCAGAAGTGGCAGTACTGGGTGCGGGGCAGGCTCTTAACGGCTGCGCGCAGCCGGGGGATGACCTCCGCAGCCTGTGCGGCGGTCAGGTCGGAGACGTAGCCTCCGACGAGGGTTCTCCGGGCCTCGGCCGGGAGGAGTTCGAGGAGCTCGTAGATCTCTTCGAGCTGGTCGCTAGTCGGCTTGGCGGCGTCGTTGTTCATGGTGTCCTCCGTGGACTGGGCTGGGGGCTCATCCCCCTGCCGACGGCTCAAGCATACCACGAACCCTACCAAAAAGGAAACCACTTATAGTGAACTAAATCACTATAAATGGTTGGTGGTGACTCCTCTGCTACCTGGGCGGCGGCAGCACGGACGGGCCGATCGCCTCGCTCAGCGTCCGGTCCCTGCTGCCGGCGACCCCGTCTAGCTCGGCCGCGTAGCCGATGGCGATGCCGGGGACCCGCTCCTGGGCGGCGGCCGCGACGGCCCGCCACCAGGTCGCGCCGAGGGTTCGCGCCGGTCCGGGAGGCATTTCCTCGGTCAGGTGCCACACCAGGACCATCGGAGTTCCGGCCCGGGCGGCGGCGTCCACGACGGCGTCCACGCACCTGCGCGTGTAGGCGCGCAGGAGCTCGACCTCTTCCGCCGCGCCGACCGGGATCCGGTGGCGTCCTCTATCCCAGGCCTTGATCGTGGTCTCGGACACGCCCAGGAGGGCGGACATGGTCGAGATGGTCAGTCCCAGGCGCTCCCGCCAGGTTTTGAACTCCCCGTTGCGCACGACCCTGTCCTCCCGGCTCATGGGGTCGCCTCCGATCCGGCGCCCCTCCGCTGGTACGAGGATAGCCAGGCCGCCAGTCGGGGGGCCACTGCCCGCTCTACCTGGTCGCGGAGACGGTCGTAGCGGGCGGTCTGCGCGCTGGAGGTGTGGCGGGCGGAGATCATGACCTCCCGCTCGCTGATGCCCGCCGCCAGGGCGTGGGTGATGAAGCCGACGCGCAGCCCGTAGGCGGTCACTCGCGGCAGCCCGGCGTGCTCCAGGAGGCGGGCCAGGCGGGACCGCTCGGTGGCCTTGGTCCAGGGCCGGCCCGTCCTGGGGTGGATGAGCAGGACGCCGGTGCTCCTGCCGCCGGCGGCTCCGGCCAGGATCCGCGCCGTCGCCTCCGGCAGCAGCAGGATCTCGCGTCCCGGCGTCTTAGTCGCCCTCACTGTCAGGGTGGGGCGCCCGTCGTGGGAGCCCAGGTCCCCGACCTCCAGGCCCCGCGGTTCTCCGGGCCGCAGCCCGGACAGGGCCCACAGGTGCACGTGGGCGGCCAGCTCCCCGCCCGACCACTGCCGGGACGCCTCCAGGAGCCGGGCCGTGTCGGCGGGGCCCAACCAGGGCCGCGCGGTGCGCCCGTAGGCGGGGCGGTCCACCAGCGCCGTGGGATCCGCGGCGGTGAGGCCCTCGCGCATGGCCCACCTGTAGAACCCGGCCATGTGGCCCAGGTTCGTGCACGCGGTGCGCGCGCCGACGCCCGCCGCCCGCCGTGCGGCGACCCACTCCTCCACGTCCTGCCGGGAAGCGGCCAGCAGGGCGACGCCGCGCCCGTCCAGCCACGCCCGCCACAGGCGCAGGTCACCCGCGTAATTGGTGCGGGTGCGGCCCGTCAGGCGGGCCAGGAACCGGCCGACGAGCCCGCCGTCGCCGGTCGGGGTCTCGGCGGTCATCGCAGGAGCACCTCGGCTCCCGGATCTCCGGTGAGGGCGCGGGCGACCTCGGTCAGGGTCGCTCTGGGCCGCCGCCAGGGGTCGTCGAGCGGGCCGCCGTCGATCAGGCGGTCGAGCAGCTCGGGCACGTCGGCGGCGTCGTCGTCGCACGTCCGGTTGTGCCGGATGGTGTCCACGCCGTGCTCGTCGCACAGCGCGATCAGCCGGTCGCCCATGACGGCCCAGCCGTCATGGATGATATCGCGCAGCGTTGCGCGCACCGGGCGCTTCTTCCCAGGGGGCGTGTAGGCGACGCGCGCGTCGTAGTGCGGCAACGGTCGCCGCCAGCGCGCCAGGGCGTTGTCGGAGTCCTGGAGGACTCGCCATTCCCCGGGACGAAGCTCCCGCCCGTGCGGTGCGCGGACCGCCTCGTAGATGTCCTGCCCCCCCTGGTAGCCCGCCACTTGGATGATACGGGTGGCCAGGGTGGTCTCCCGCATCGGCCCGTCCTCAGCCACGTACACCGGGCGCTCTTCCGGGCCCCAGAGTGTGGTGCGCCCGTTCCCGGTATTGACTCTCTTCGAGGCCCACTCCACCGTGAAGTAGGCCTCCTTGTACGCGTGGGTCCTATAATGGATGGTTTCCTGGCTGACAATAGTCATCGTTATTTCTCCTTTCCTTTGGTCTTGCTGGGATTAGCGGGGGCCGCCGCCCGGCGGGGATCGCATCCCCGCCGGGCGACGCGGTGCGAGGAGTCAGCGGCGGGGCGCCGCCCCCACGCACACCTCGGAGAACTTGCAGCGGGCCACGGGCTGGCCCACTGCGCGGCGGATGGCCCCGAGCGTCATGTCCACCACCGCGGGGTCACCCCCCGCACTTCGCATCCACTCAGCTGCTCTGGCGGTGAAGTAGGGATGGACGGTCATGATGCTCTTTCTTATGGTGGGGTTCGGGTCATGGTTCAGTCCTCCCCGTTTTTGTGGTGGGGGCCGCCGCCCCGGAGAGCCGCTGCCTCTCCGGGGCGGCACCACATGCGGGTCAGAGGAAGGCGGACCGGAAGGCGCCGTCGACGCCGAGGCCGCCGACGTAGACGGCGATGTGGCCGATGGCGGTGCGGTAGGTGCAGGACCGCCACGCGGTGCGCAGGGCGTGGCGCATGTCCCGCAGCCAGGAGCGGGCGTCCCGCTCCCCGATCATGTCCCCGCCCGGGTCCAACCGGGCCAGGGCCGTGCGGACCTGCTCGTCGGGGTCCTCGTGGGCCAGCGCGTCGGAGAGGATCTCCAACTCCTTGAGGCACGTGCTGGCCTCGATCACGTCGAGAACCCACTGCTGGGCCTCCTCGATTGTGTCGAAGTGGACCACGAGTCCCCGGATCTTCCTGGTGCCGGGCTCCCCCATGAGGGCGGCGAGGGCCGGGGTGAGGGGAACGACGGGCGGTTCGTTGTTCATGGTGTCCTCCGTGGACTGGGCTGGGGGCTCATCCCCCTGCCGATGAACCAAGCATACCACGAACCCTACCAAAAAGGAAACCATTTATAGTGAACTAAATCACTATAGATGGTTGGTGGGCTTCCTTCATACAATTTGTGCGCGCCCCGACTGGTCGGGATCATCTCCCCGCACTCCCGCGGGGGAATCGGCGGGCCCCGTCATCGCGACGGGGCCCGCTTCCCGTTGCCGCCCGTCAGACCCGCGCCTTCGCCGCACTCCGCCTGCGGGCCGCAGCGGACACGGCGTCGTGGGCGATCCCGTCCCGGGCTCGGGCAGCCGCGGCGGGATCGCGGGCCTCCTCCAGGCGCTCCCAGCCGGGGGTGCCCACCCGGGAGCGGGCACGCTCACTCATCCGCCGCCTCGCCTCCTCTGCGACCAGGCCGCGCGACAAAGGCAACCCGTGAGCCCGCTTGTAGTCACGCGCACTCTGCCCGTGAGCGGCGACCACGTGGGCGCCCAGACTCCTGTACCACCGTCCGCACTCGTGACACAGGCACCGCTCCCCGTCGGTGTCCAGAATCCCGTAGCGGCCGCACCCGTCCGGGGAGCCCATCCGCGGATCGGTCGGGTGCGTCTCTTAGTGTGGTGGCAATTCCCGCGGGGCTTCCGCCCGGGGTCGTCGGCACGGGTGGGGGCATCGTGGGAGCCCAAGTTCTTCGACCAAGATTCACAAGGAGTGCACCCACGATGCCCGCCACGAACCAGTCTGCCGTGTCCACGCTGATCCGGGAAGTCCTGGCCGACCCGGACCTTGCTCACGATGACGTCTTCCGGCGTCTGCTCCAGGCCGGGCTGCAGGACCTGGTCGACGCCGAGGCCGCCGCCGTGATCGGCGCGCAGCGCTACGAGCGCACCCCGCATCGCACCAACCGCCGCAACGGCACGAGGCCCAAGACCGTGGCCACCACCGCCGGCGAGGTCGAGCTCGCCATCCCCAAGCTGCGCACCGGATCGTTCTTCCCGTCCCTGCTCCACCCGCGCAGGCGGGTGGACAAGGCCCTGTACGCCGTGATCTGCTCCGCGTGGATCGAGGGGGTCTCCACCCGCAAGGTCGACGACCTCGTCAAGGCCCTGGGCAACGAGTCGGGCATCTCGCGCTCGACGGTCTCGCGGATCTGCAAGGACATCGACGAGGGCGTGCACGAGTTCCTGTCCCGCCGCCTGGATCGCACCTGGTTCCCCTACCTGTTCGTCGACGCCACGTACCTGGACGTGCGCGTGGGGCACCGGGTGGTCTGCCGGGCGCTGGTGGTGGCCACCGGCGTGTCGGCCGAAGGCCGCCGGGAGATCCTGGGCATGGCCCTGGGGGATGCCGAGACGGTCGATTTCTGGACGTCCTTCCTGCGGTCCCTGCGAGAGCGGGGGCTCAAGGTCCCCTCCCCGGAGGATCCCACCGGGGTCGTGCTGGTCACCAGTGACGCGCACGCCGGCATCAGGGCCGCGGTCAGGGCGATCCTTCCCGGGGCGTCCTGGCAGCGCTGCCGCGTCCACTTCGCCCGCAACATCACCTCCCGGCTGGGCTCGGCCCGCTCCAAGCCGGTCAACGCGCTCGTCTCGACCATCTTCGCCCAGACCAGCAGGGAGGCGGTCATGGCCCAGTACAAGCACGTCGTCGATTCCCTGAGGGAGGCCTTCCCCGAGATCGCTCAGATGCTGATCGACGCCGAGCCGGACCTGACCGCGTTCGCCGCCTTCCCCAGGGAGCACTGGACCAAGATCCGGCCGCAGCAACCCCATCGAGCGGCTCAACCGGGAGATCAAGCGCCGCGCCGATGTGGTCCAGGTGTTCCCCGACAGCGAGTCCGCACGCCCCCTGATCGGCTCCGTCCTGTCAGAGCAACGAGGAGTGGCAGTACGGCGAACGACGCTACCTGTCCCAGACCTCCCTGCAGCGCCTGACCGACATGCTCCACACCGACAACAGCACCGCCGGCCGCCCCGCCCTGCCCGCCATCACCACCTGACCGGAAGAACACCACACCAAGAGAC
>ERZ772993.1197-NODE-1197-length-10255-cov-17.933529_pt1 | contig 10255 bp, 8 predicted proteins | sample MGYA00580670_ERZ772993 | MGnify/ENA primary metagenome ERZ772993 (study PRJEB29015, sample SAMEA2737936) | human oral metagenome | biome: human oral; feature: human-associated habitat; material: dental | place: China | collected 2136 ...
GACCTGGAGAACCAGGGCTGGATCGCCCCGGCGATCTGCACCGAGGTGCGCCTGAGCCTCGACGCCGGGCAGCGGATGGCCTACGCGACGGCGGAGGCGCCCGACCGCTACCGCCTGGCCGCCTGCGCCCCGGCCAAGGTCGGGATCGTGGACCGGCTGCTGGCCCGCCACGAGGGCGAATCGGCGCTGATCATCGGCCAGTACGTCGACCAGCTCACCGAGATCGCCGAGCACCTGGGCGCCCCGCTCATCACGGGGGCGACGACGGTGCGCGAGCGCCGGCGCCTCTACGGCGCCTTCCGCTCCGGCGAGATCCGCACCCTCGTGGTCTCCAAGGTGGCGAACTTCTCCATCGACCTGCCCGGGGCGAGCGTGGCCGTCCAGGTGTCGGGGACCTTCGGGTCCCGGCAGGAGGAGGCCCAGCGCCTGGGCCGGATCGTGCGGCCCAAGGAGGACGGGCGCCAGGCGCACTTCTACACGGTCGTGGTCCGCGACACGGTCGACCAGGAGTTCGCGGCGCACCGCCAGCGCTTCCTGGCCGAGCAGGGCTACGCCTACGACATCGTCGACGCCGAGGCGGTGTAGGGCGGGCAGCCGCGGGGCGCCCCGGCCCGCTCCGCCCGCTCAGATCCGTGCGAGCAGCTCCGCGCCGGCCCGGCGGGCGCGAGCGCGGCGGACCAGGACGCGCGCCAGGGCGCGGCCGAAGGCCTGGATGACCGGCTCGGCCCGCTCCGCCTCGGCCCGCGCGCGCCGCCCCTCCGCCACGGCCCCGGCGGGCAGCGCGGAGGCGGGCAGGGCCTCGGCCTCCTCCTCGCCGCGCACGACGCCCATGGCGCGGGCGGCGGACCGCGCCCGCCAGTACTCGATGCGGGCCGGGGTGGACTCGGGGTGGTGCTGGAGGGCCAGGAGCCCACCGACCCGCCAGGCCTGGACCGGGGCCCCGGCGGAGGAGGCGAGCAGGACGGCCCCCTCGGGCAGGCGGACGACGACGTCGTCGTGGGAGACGATGACCGGCAGGCGCGTCCCGCCCCGGGTGGGCACGCCGGCGCGCACGGCCGCCCGCACCGCCTCGTCGACGATCTCGGAGAAGACCGGGTCCTCGCGGGCGGCCTCCGTCAGCTCCAGGTCGACGACTCCGCCCTCGCTGCCGTGCGGGGAGGGGCAGGCGGTGGCGCCGCCCAGGGCCTCGGCCGCGACCTGGGCGCCCAGGCAGATGGCGACGGCGGGCAGGCGCTGCTCGACGGCCCCGCGCAGCAGGGAGCGCACGTCGGCCAGCCACGGGTGGCGGGCGTCGTCGTGCGCGCTCATGGCCCCGCCCAGGACCACCAGGCCGTCGCCGGCGCCGGCGGGGCCCGGGATCGCCTCCCCCGCCCAGGGGCGCACCACGCGCAGCGAGGCGCCCTCGGCGAAGAGCCACTGCCCCAGGCGCCCCAGCGGCGCGAAGGCCTCGGGCTCGATCACGGTGATGACCGGGGCGGCGTCGGGGAGCGCCGGGAGGATGTCAGTCATGGGGCTATTGACGGTCATGACGGCCCCGGGCGCAAACCGCGCCCGCGGGACGTGCGCGCTCTCACGGCGCGGCGCGCGCCGGCGGCGGAGTGGCGACGGCGCGCACCGGCGGAAGGCCACGCGGCGGCGGGGCGTCGGCCGCGTCTGCGGATCGGTCCCGACCGCGTCCGGGGATCGATCCCGGCCGCGTCCGGGGATCGGCGCCGGCGGCGAAATGAGTTGCCGGACGCGCCTCGGGCGGGGGACGATGGGCCCCGCCAACCCGCTCGTCCGAGGAGCCCGACGTGTTCTGGAACCGCAAGCGCGACACACCCATCGCACCCCCGCCGGGGTCCACCGCGGATCTGAACGCCCGGGCGGGCGCCGCCCTGGTGCGGGCCGACGACGCCGTGCGGGCGGCCGCCGAGGAGCTGTCCTACGCCCAGGCCCAGTTCGGGCTGTCCGCCACGGACGCCTTCACCGAGGCCCTGAGGATCGCCCGCGGCCACCTCGCGCGCTCCTTCGAGCTGCGCAAGCTGCTCGACGACGACATCCCGGAGACCGAGCCCCAGCAGCGCCAGATGTGCGGGGAGATCCTCCAGCGCTGCTCCGAGGCCGTGGTCGTCCTGAGGCGGCAGGAGGAGGCCTTCAACGCCCGCCGCGGTCTGGAGGCCAACCTGCCGACCTCCATCGCCGAGACCGCCCAGCGCGCCGACGAGACCGAGCAGGCCATCACCATGGCCAACACGCTGCTCGTCACGCTGCACGCCACCTACCCGGCGAGCTCCCTGACCTCCGTCTCCCAGGCCCCCGAGCGCGCGGGCAAGCTGCTGGCCGCGGGGCGCACCGCCCTCGACCAGGCGCGCGCCAGCGCCGAGGAGGGGCAGCAGGCCACCGCCGTCGAGCAGGTGCGCATCGCCCAGGGCGCCATCGCCCAGGCCGGCGAGATCGCCTCCCAGGTCCGCGGCGCCCGCGAGCGCCTGAACCGCGCCGCCGCCGACCTGGCCGCCGCCATCGCCTCCATCTCCTCCGACCTGGTCGACGCGCGGCGCCTGTCCTCCCGGGTGCCCGACGCCTCCCTGAGCCCCCTCGTGGCCGACGCCGAGGCCGCCGTCGCCGCCGGTCGCGCCGCCTCCGGGCCGGGGGCGAGCGGGGATCCCCTGGCCGCCCTGGACCACCTGTCGCGGGCCGAGGCCGCCCTGGACGCCGCGCTGGCCCCGGCGCGGGCGAAGGAGGACAACGACGCGCGCGCCCGCGCCTCGCTGGGTTCGCGCCTGGCGCGCCTGAACTCCCAGATCGCGGCGGTCACCTCCTACATCACCACCCATCGCGGGGCGGTGGGCCCCTCCGCGCGCACGGCCCTGTCGGAGGCCTCGCGCCACGCGGGCGCCGCCACCACCATGCAGAACACCGACGCGGCCGCGGCCCTGTCGGAGGTGGCGGCCGGGGAGCCGCTGGTCGCCCAGGCCCAGGCGCTGGCGGAGGCGGATGTGCGCAATTCGGGCGCCTGGGGCCAGTGGGGCGGCGGGGAGCCGGGCTGGCAGTACGGCGGCTGGGGCCGGCGGGGGTGGAGCCAGGGCCCGCCTCCGCGGCGGGGCGGGGGCATCGACGTCGGCTCCCTCATTCTGGGCGGCCTGCTCATGAGCGGCCTGGACGACATCTTCGATTGAGAGCCCGCCGCCGGCCCGGGCGGCGCCGGGCCGCCCCGGGCACCGCCGGCTTGACTCGCCCTGAGCGATACGGCAACCGCCGTCTGGCCGTGCGGAGCGTATTCATGGGAACCTGACCCCCAATCCGACGACCGCCGACGGCGGAGCCCGCCCCGGGCGCCCCGGCGCCGTCGGCGGGAACGAGAATGAGAAAGGCACCAACCCCATGGCTGAGAAGCAGTCGATCCTGGGCCGCATCGCCCAGCTCACCCGCGCCAATATCAACGCGCTCCTCGACCGGGCCGAGGACCCTCAGAAGATGCTGGACCAGCTCGTGCGGGACTACACCGCCTCCATCGGCGAGGCCCGCGACGCCGTCGCTCAGACCATCGGCAACCTGCGCCTGGCCGAGAAGGATCACGCCGCCGATCTTGCCCAGGCCCGCGACTGGGGCAATAAGGCCCTGGCCGCCTCCCGGAAGGCGGACCAGATGCGCGCCGCCGGCGACGGGGCGGGCGCGGACAAGTGGGACTCGCTGGCCAAGATCGCCCTGACCAAGCAGATCAACGCCGAGAACGAGGCCAAGGCCGCCGAGCCGATGATCGCCTCGCAGCGCCAGGTCGTCGAGCAGCTCAAGACCGGCCTGCAGCAGATGGAGGTCAAGCTCGGGGAGCTGAAGTCGCGGCGCGACCAGCTCGTGGCCCGCAAGAAGTCCGCCGAGGCGCAGGTGCGGGTGCAGGGCGCGATCCGTTCGATCAATGTCCTGGATCCCACCAGCGAGCTGGCCCGCTACGAGGACCAGGTGCGCCGGGTCGAGGCGCAGGCGGCCGGTCAGACCGAGCTGGCGGGGTCCTCGCTGGAGGCGCAGTTCGCCGAGCTGGAGGCCTCCTCCGCCCAGACCGAGGCCGAGGCCCGGCTGGCGGCCCTCAAGGCCGGGGGCAACCGGACCCTGCCGGAGGCGGCGAGCCCCGCGCAGATCACCGACGGCCAGATCGACGCCGCCTTCGCCGCGCTCAAGAACGAGAACGCCGCCCAGTCCGCCGAGGAGCGCTCCTCCTACTGAGTCCTCTGACTCTCTTCCGCCGGCCTCCGGCCGCGGGCGCCGTGGGCCCCGACAGGCCTCCGGCCGCGGGCGCCCCGGCGCCGAGATCGCCGTCACTTCGGCCGGTCTCGGCGCCGTTCCCCTGTCCGCCCGGGACCCGCGATTAGCATGAGGACATGAGTGCACCGACCTACCTCCTCGTCGACGGGGAGAATATCGACGCGACCCTGGGCATGAGCGTCCTGGGGCGCCGTCCGGAGCCCGAGGAGCGGCCCCGCTGGGATCGCGTCCTGTCATTCTGCGACCGCTTGTCCGACGTCGAGGCCGCCGACCCGGGCAGGAACACCCGCGCCCTGTTCTTCCTCAACGCCACGTCCGGCCACATGCCCATGAGCTTCGTCCAGGCCCTGCTGGCCATGGACTACCGCCCCCTGCCCCTGGCCGGCTCGGGGGACCCGGAGGAGAAGGTCGTCGACATCGGCATTCAGCGCACTCTCGACGCCCTGGCCGAGCGCGCCCTGGCCGGTCAGAGCCACCACGTCCTGCTGGGTTCGCACGACGGCGACTACATCCCCCAGATCGAGCGCCTGCTCGACGCCGGGGCCAGGGTGGGCGTGCTGTGCTTCCGCGAGTTCCTCAACGCCCAGCTGGCCGCCCTGGAGTCGCGGGGGCTGACCATTTACGATCTTGAAACCGATGTCAACGCCTTCACCAGCGCCCTGCCGCGCGTGCGCATCATCCCGCTGACCGAGTTCGATCCGGCGAAGTTCATCTGACCGGCGCCCCCGGCGCCCCGTCGCCGGTCCCACACGCCGTTCAGGAAACGTCCAGCCCGCGCGGGCACAGTGATCCTCATGGACCGTTATCAGGACAAGCGCACGTCGCCCGAGGCCCACCTCCTCGTGGTCGACGACGAGCCCAATATTCGCGATCTGCTCGCGTCCTCCCTCCGGTTCGCGGGCTTCGAGGTCTCCACCGCCGCCGACGGCAACGGGGCCCTGCGCGGGGCCGAGGCCGAGCCCGACCTCATCGTCCTGGACGTCATGCTGCCGGACATGGACGGCTTCACGGTCGCCCGCCGCCTGCGCGAGCGGGACGTGACCACCCCGATCCTGTTCCTGACCGCCCGCGACGACATGGCGGACAAGATCCAGGGCCTGACCGTCGGCGGGGACGACTACGTCACCAAGCCCTTCGGCCTGGAGGAGGTCGTGGCCCGCATCCGCGCCATTCTGCGGCGCACCCACGCCGTCGAGGGCGAGGACGACGGCATTGTGCGGGTCGCGGACCTCATCCTGGATGAGGACGCCCACGAGGTCTACCGCGCCGGCGTCGAGGTGGACCTGTCCCCCACCGAGTTCAAGCTCCTGCGCTATCTCATGCTCAATACGGGCCGCGTCGTCTCCAAGGCCCAGATCCTCGATCACGTGTGGGAGTACGACTGGAACGGAGACGCCGCCATCGTCGAGTCCTACATCTCCTACCTGCGCCGCAAGATCGATCAGATCACGGGCTCCGACGGCGAGGCCGTCACCCCGCTCATCCAGACGCGCCGGGGCGTTGGCTACATGCTCCGCGAGCCCAAGGGCGACTGACGTGCGCCCCCGCGGCGTGAGGCGGCCGGGGTCGGCCACGCCGTCGCGCGCGTCCACCCGCGTCGCGCACTCGCAATCCGGCGGGCGCCGCCGCCTGCCACCCGACCGGCAGCCCTCCGGCCGGCGCCACCGCCTGCCGCCCGAGCGCCAGCACCGTCCGATCAAGAAGGGCCGCTGGCACCCCCTGACCGCGGCCCGGCGCACCTGGCACACCCTGCCCCTGCGCAGCCGCCTGGCGCTCATCACCACGGGCCTGCTGACGGTGGGGCTGCTGGTCGTGTCCCTGGCGATCACCTCGCTGCTGTACACCCACCTGCTCGGCCAGGTCGACGACCAGCTGCGCGTGACCTCCCAGGCGATCGGGTCGCGGGCGCTGGAGCAGATCCGCACGGGCAACAACTCCCTCATGCCGTCGACCTACTACGTCGAGGCCCAGTACCTCGACGGCCAGACGAGCTACATGATCTCCGACGACACCGCGGCCAAGTACGGCGTCCCCGTCATCGACGTGCCCTCCCTGGAGGAGGCCAAGGCCCAGTTCGCCGCGGACGAGCAGCTGCGCACCGTCGGCTCCTCCAAGGCCGGCTTCCAGTGGCGGGTCATCTGCCTGCCCTTCATCGACGGCGCCGGCAACTACCTGGGCGTGGTCGCCATCGCCCTGCCGCTGAGCGACATCAGGGAGGCGGTCGAGCGCACCCGCTTCGTCGTGGCGCTGGCGGACGTCGCCGTCATCCTCGTGGGGGCCATGGCGGCCACCTACCTGGTGCACCGCTCCTTCCGCTCCCTGCGCCAGATCGAGGGGGTGGCCGGGCGGATCGCCGGCGGCGACCTGTCCGCCCGCGTGCCCGTGACCGAGCCCTCGAGCACGGAGGTCGGTTCGCTCCAGCGGGCGCTGAACATGATGCTCCAGCAGAACGAGAAGGCCTTCTCCGTCCAGGTCGTCGCCCAGGAGCGCATGACCCGCTTCGTGTCCGACGCCTCGCACGAGCTGCGCACCCCGCTGGCGGCGATCCGCGGCTACGGCGAGCTGTACCGCATGGGCGGGGTGCCGCCGGAGCGTCAGAGCGAGGTCATGGGGCGCATCGAGGACGAGGCCTCCCGCATGGGCCGTCTCGTCGAGGACCTGCTCCAGCTGGCCCGCATCGACGAGGGGCGCAAGATGACCATGGAGCGCGTCGACCTGACCGCCGTGTGCTCCGGGGCGCTGACGGATATGACGGTCCTCGCCCCCGATCGCGCCTGCACCCTCATCCCCCTGACCGCCGACGGCAAGCCGGCCCCCGCCGTCGTCATCGGGGACCGCGACCGGCTCAGCCAGGTGATCACCAACCTGCTGGGGAATGTAGTGCGTCACACTCCGCCCGGCACGCCCGCGGAGATAGCCGTGGGGCCCGTCGGCGAGAACGCCGTCGTCGAGGTGCGCGACCACGGCCCCGGCGTGGACTCCGCGGAGGCGGACAAGGTCTTCCAGCGCTTCTACCGGGCCGATTCCTCGCGCAACCGGAAGACGGGCGGGTCCGGCCTGGGGCTGGCGATCGTCCTGGCGATCATCAAGCACCACGGCGGCAGCGTGCGCATTCTCCAGACCCCCGGCGGCGGGGCGACCGTGCACCTGGAGGTTCCGCTGGCACCCACCATGTAAGCCCCCGCGATGTGGTTCGCGGCGCGGGGGTGTAGGTTACCAGGACAGCCGATCGGCCCCGCGGCGTCGCCGGAGCCGGTTCGCGCATACACATTCCTTCACACGCCCCGCCCGTCCTGAGCCTACGATGGGGGGCGCCTTCACTTCCGAGGAGGCTGTTCATGGGCATTGACGCGCCGCAGTGGCTCCTACCCGCCTATCTCCGCTCCGTCAAGGCCGTCGGCGGCACGGCGTCCGTCGAGGCCATCCGCGAGGCCGGCGAGCGCCTGGTCGTCATGTGGTCCAGTCCGGACCGGCGCTTCCACAATTTGAAACACGCCATCGACGTGCTGGCCCGCGTCGACGAGCTGGCCGACGAGTCCCACAACCCCGACATCATGCGCCTGGCCGCCTGGTACCACGGATGCGTCTTCTCATCGGCGACCGAGCAGACCTACAAGCGCAACGGCGGGGAGGACGAGGTGGCCTCCGCCGCCTACGCCGCCAAGGACCTCCACGGCCTGGGCGTGCCCGACGCGGTCACGGACCGGGTCTGCGCCCTCATCCTCAACCTCAAGCGCCACAACCTGGCCCACGACGACATCGACGCCCTGGCCCTCAACGACGCGGATCTGGGGACCCTGGCGGTCAATCCGCAGCAGTACAAGCGCTACCGCGAGCTGGTGCGCGAGGAGTACGCGCACATCCCCGACGAGCGCTACCTGCGCGGCCGCGCCACCATCATCTCCAAGCTGCTGTCGCGCGAGACCCTGTTCTCCTCCCCGCTGGGGGCGCGCTGGGAGCTGCCGGCGCGCCAGAATCTTCAGGCGGAGCAGCGCCGGATCGCCGACGCCCTGGCGAAGCTGCCGCCCGCGGACCCGCGGGCCGTCGAGGAGCCGGCGCCGGGTGCGGAGGGTTCGACGCCGGGTGCGGAGAACGCCCGCGAGGACGCCGGACGCAGCGGCCTGGACCGCTCCGGCGAGGAGGAGGATCCGCCGCAGATGCCGGCCCGGTCCTCCTCCGTCCCCCCGCCCCAGCGCAACAGGCTCTCGTCCCCGTCCAGCTCCGCGAGCGCGGCGAGCGCGGCGACCCCGGCGCGGGGGCTGCCCCGCGCCCTGCCCGCCTCCTACCCCCCGCCCCGCTCGCGCGGGCGCGACGGCGGGGGGCTGGGGCACACGACCACCATGGAGTCGTGCGCGGAGGACCTGGACCGGCTCCTGGGCGCGCGCCGCCCCTCCGCGAACGGCAACGGCGTCGCGGACCGCCAGGCGGCGGTGGAGTCCGAGCGCGCCAAACTCGCCGAGAAGATGCGCCACAAGACCGCGCAGGCCAAGGTGCTGCGCGAGGCGCGCACGGGCGAGCTGGCCCCCATCACGGCCGAGATCATCGATGACGGGGCCGGGGACCTATAGCCCTTAGTTTCAGCCCTTAGCCCCGCGCGGGCGGGGGGCCGCCTCTGCGCTCCCGGCGGGCCGGGCCCGGGGCATCCTCGGCCCCGCGCGGGCCGGGTTCGCCCGGGCGCCCTGCACCTCTTTCAGTCCCTACCGCGGCCAGTCCCGCGGCCCCGTGCCGGGCTCCACAGGCGCCCCCGGCGACACCCCGCCGCACCGCCGTCCACAGGCGGTCGGCGGGCGCGGGCGCCGCTCCCCTACCGTGAGGGGAATCCCGCCGGTCCACGGCGGTGCAACCCTCACGAAAGGCACGATCATGCCGGTCTTCTCCGTCGACACCCAGGCCGTGGCGGACACGGCCTACCGCACCCGCGCCCGCATCTCCACCATTCAGACCGAGGTGGACGCGATGAACTCCGATATCGCCACCCTGCAGTCCTCCTGGACCGGCGCCGCGTCCGACTCCATGGCGGTCTGCGCGGCCGACTGGAGCACCGTCCAGGCGCAGGTCCAGACCAGTCTCGACGCGATCAGCCTGGCCCTGGACCAGGCCGCCGTCTCCTACGACGACGCCGAGGCGGTGAACACCACGCGCTTCGGCAGGTGAGCGCCGCCCCTCGCCGCCGTCCCCCTCACCGGGATCGGTCTCGGCCGACGCCGCTACGACATTCCCCTCACGCCGCCGTCCCTCTCACGGGGATCGGTCTGTCGCTTCGAGCGAGCCCCGGGGACGTCTGAGCGCCCCGCCCCCTCACCGGGATCGGTCGAAGCGGGCGGTGTGGTCGGGGCGCCGCTCGGTCGGGGCGTCCGTCGCGGACGGGAAGCGGGATTCCAGTTCTCCCGCCCCGCTCCGACAATGAAGTCGTGTCCGCCATGGGCGGGGAGCAGATCAAACAAATCACCTCCGCCGGCGCCTCCCGCCGTCGCCGTTCTTGCCGGGCTCCTGCGATTGCCGGCTGGCAGCCCCGGGTGCGCATGGCGCCGGTCACCGCCCCATGAACAACCTTCTTGGACCGATCTCGGCTGCGCGGTGCTTCCCCAGCTGTTCCCGTTCTCCCCGACCTCGAGCAGGCCGCCCACGCACCGGGAACCGCCTCCCGCGCGCCGGTGAGCCGGAAAAGGTGGCTCCTGCGTACTTTTAAGGGCGCGCGGAGGGCTCGGCCGTTCGACGAATGGCGTCATTCCGCCATTCTTCGAGCGGGCGGTCGTGGAATGAGGGGTGAAAGATATGCGGGAGCCACCTTTTCGCACCATCGTCCCGCCCGCGCGCCGTCGCCAGCCGGGGCTCGGGTCCGACCATGGCGTCGGGTCTACGTCTGCTACGCCCCTTCACCCTCCGCTACGCCTCTTTTCCTCGTACAGTGAAGGGTGAAGGGGCGCAGCAGAGGGAAAGAGGCGTAGCAGACGACTCGGCGCGCGCACCGTCGGCCGGCCCCCGCCCGGGCGCGACGACGGCGGGCCGCCACCGC
>ERZ772993.1205-NODE-1205-length-10212-cov-12.278822_pt1 | contig 10212 bp, 9 predicted proteins | sample MGYA00580670_ERZ772993 | MGnify/ENA primary metagenome ERZ772993 (study PRJEB29015, sample SAMEA2737936) | human oral metagenome | biome: human oral; feature: human-associated habitat; material: dental | place: China | collected 2136 ...
ATGGCGGCGCGGGTGCGTTGCGCATGGGTGGCGCGCAGGTCGGTTCCGGTCACACGCCCATCTTGCACTCAGTGCAGTATTGCACTCAATGCAGGTCTGCGCGAGGTTCCTCACGAAGACGCCATCTCACGCCGCCCACCAGCCCCACCGAAGACTGCGAACCGGACGCCAACGTTGCACAAGCAAGTCGTCCATGACACCTTACGACCCAAGGTGTCACACATCGGATGTCATCTAACAATGGACATATTGATCCAATAGGCGGCAGGACGCTGCGACGCCATGCACAGCGCGACCGTCCAGGATGTACTGGGCGGTGTCCAAATCGGATACAAAGGCTCACCCCCAGCTCGGACACACAGAAAGAAACCGCATGATTCCGCGGTTCAGTCAGCGGCCACATCGGACCTCAGGCTCCTTTGTATCCGATTTGGACACGGAACGCCTCCTTCGGTACCCGAGCGGATCTCAGGCACTCTCGTAGAGAGCGATCTCGACGAGGTTCCGATCGGGGTCGCGCACGTAGAGGCTGCGGATAGCGCCACGGGCGCCTGTCCGCTTGACGGGGCCGAGCTCCACGGGGACCGCCTTGGCGGCAAGATGCTCACGAATCTCGTCGATCGTGCCGTCAGCAACCAGACACAGGTCCGCGCTCCCAGGGATGGGCTGCGTGGCATGCGGAGCAATCGGATCGTCCGCCGCATGGAGGTTGATCTTCTGGTCCCCGAAGCGCAGTGCCGTTCGCCCATGCCCGAAGGTGATGATCTCCATGCCCAGAACCCGCGAATAGAAGTCGACGCTTGCCTCGATGGAGTGGACCGTCAGAACGATGTGGTCAATGCCGGTGATACGCACCGAACAATTGTCCCTGACACCCTGGGAGTGACAGCCGTGGGCCAGCTCCTCACCGAGGGGCGAACGGTTGTGGAGCGCCGACTGGCCGGCACACGCTTCGACACCAGGGCTCCGGGGCGTCGCGCGCAGGTCCCGCACAGCCTGAGCAACGTTAGGCGGCTCGCACAGGGCCGCCTTCAGGAGTGGAGGCGCGCCTCGTAAGCCTCGATCTCGCCGACCTTGGGGCCGTAGCTGCTGGCGGGGTCGTGACACAGGTCGAGCCAGATGTCGATGAGCGCCCAGGCGGCGGGCGCCGCGATGACGTTCTGCCCCATGCACAGGATCTGGGCGTCGTAGTTCTCCACCGAGCCACGCACGGTGATCAGGTCGTGCGCGGTCGCAGCGCGCACCCCGGGCACCTTGTTGGCCGCGATGGCGGTTCCCACACCGGTACCGCAGATGAGAAGCCCACGGTCGACCCATCCCTCGGCAACTGCCTGGGCGACCTGGAAGGAGACCTCCGGGTAGGTGATGTCCGGCATGGACAGGTCGACGAGGTCGCTCACGCGCTCGTCCTCGACCAACCGCTCTTCGATGGCGTCCTTCAGGAGGGCTCCGTTGCCTGGGGAACCGATGGCGATTCGCATGACCCCAGTGTCTCAGGCCACGTCACGCAAGGCGAGCCCTACGAGGTTTCGTGTGATTCCTGGACTCCTGCCATCACGGTGAAGGGCACCGGAAGCGCCCTGGAGGCAAGATGCTCGCGGACCTCATCGATCGTGCCGTCGCCGACAAGACACAGGTCCACAATACCGGGAATGGGATGAGGCGTGCGAGCGATCAGGTTATCCTCCCCACGGAGGTTAATCTCTCGGTCACCGAAGCGCACCGCTGTCCGCTCCTGCCCAAAGGCAACAACCTCCAGGTCCAGAACCCACGAGCAGAAGTCGACGCTCGCGTTAATGGAGGACCGTCGGTTCGATATGGTCAATGCCGGCGATGCGCATCGGACGATTGTCCCAAACCATCCCTAGGAGCACTCGATGTCTGCAACTGTACCTTACTCCCACTCTTATTCAGTTAGACCAAAATTCGATCGAGCCTATCTCTGATCATCGATTCGATGTTGCTGTCATTGGTTCTCAACGAAAGCATGTCGGCCCCGTAGACGCTTATGATCTGCGCCTTCAACTCATCACGCGCTTGCTGCTCGGGGTTGTCTTCATGATATTCAGTTCCGTTGACCTCAATCGCAAGCAGCATTCGCTTACTCACCTTGTGATATATAGCAAAATCGACAGCAGATGTAGAACGAACAAATTTTTTCTGCCGCTCGTTCAATCGATCGGTATCAGGCACCAGGTCGCGGAGTCTCACCTGCGAAACCACCTCCAGAAGATCATAATCAGGATCTTTGAGAACATCCTTCAGAAGGGTCCACACAATATTCTCCGACTTATACTTGCTGTCCCCGTGAACTCGCGAAGCGAACTCGCTGAGACGCTCAGAGTACTCCTGGTAGAGCAGGTCGAAGACTGAAAGTACTCCACTTTCGGTCACCCGATCAGGATCTTGATATCTGACATAGTCGATGAGCGCTTTAATCACCTTGCTCCGAGGGACCTCGTTATGGTTGGTGACAAGAATGAACTTCTCTCTGGCTCGCGAGACCGCAACGTTGATCATTCGTGGATCGTCAACGAATCCTAGTTTCATGTGACCATTCCGAGATTCGTCAACAACCGTACTAAGAACCATCACGTTTGCTCCACGTCCTTGAAATTTATGTATAGTTTCACTCAGTGAACTGAATTCGGGAGCAGCACCTGTGCGGTTAATAGCCTCACCGAGACGGTCAGCCTGAAGCCGGTACGGGCTTGTGACACCTAACGCGTAATCACTTCCCGAATCTTCACCTTCGAGAACGCTCCTAAAGTCTACACCGTCAACGACACCCCCAAGGAACTCCTCGACAAGGTCGATCTCACGCTGACTGTACGTACCTTTAGTAAGGGCTCGACGCAAGGTGCGCATATGATTTCCTGGAGCCGTCTTACGAACCATTAAGGCAGGCCATTGGTCGTCAAATTTTCTAGACTTCATGGAAATCAACTCGCCGTCATAGAACATCTTATTACAGAACTCGATGATCTCAGGCGTGCAGCGGTAGTGTTCGCGCAGCATTGTTCGAGGCAGTTCTCGACCGTAGAGCTCGGTGACAGACGAAAGAATGGAGTGCGCAGTAACGTCGTATGCGGGAAGTGGTGGGGAGATCGACACCGATTCCAACTTTTTATCGAAAATCGGCCCAAGCTGTTTAAGATCACCGACCACCACAACATTTCTTGCCTTACTCATAGCCAAAGCAGCGGCATGTAGATTCGTCTGAGTGGCCTCGTCAATAATCACCCAATCTAGAAGATGGCCTTCCGACAGGTTACGCCGAATCGAGTGACAGGTCGTAAGAACCACTGGGTACTCGGACAAGAACTCCGGCGTGTGCTTCCAGATCGGTTTATTATCTTCATCAAATACGAGGCGTGCACTATTCGCGTAGCGTTGCCACAGTGCTAGATCCAGAAGCGCGCGAGAAATCTCTTGGTATTTTCCCCTGATTGCCTCGGAACTACGATCGCCGACCTCGGCCCGCCAACGTCGCTCTTTCTGTCTCAGCTCTTCGATCCGCCTAGAATAAAAGGCTCTTTCTAGACCAAGGATAATATTGGCATCTCTCGTATCCAGATCTTTCGTTCTACCGTACTTGAAGTATCTGCGGATACGAGGAACAAGCCCCATGATGCCTTCAGGAGGATCCGGATGCACAGTAGTTTCAGCCAGATAGTCGAGGATACGCCCAGAGCTCTTGCGCAGCAGAGGCAGCTCACTTAGATCAGGAAAGACGACACCGTCGGCTCGGCGCTCCAGATGAGCAGCTTCCAAAGAGTATTCCTCTATTTTATTGCTCACCTTTGCAAGTTCTCGACAGGAGTTCCATACCCTATGCAGCTGTTTATCTATTTGCTCAAGATTATCCGCCGCCTGCCCTCCAGCGGACCGCACGGCATCATTCACAGACACCTGGTTCAGCCAACGAACGATACTGCTTGCTCGCGCCTCTTGATCGGCCAGGAAGGAGGTGACGTATTCTTTTTTACCCATGCGTGCTGCCACGAATCCATATCCCGCCTCATCGAGCTTGTCTTTGACGTTCTCAACAGCAGCGTTACCAAAAGACACAACACCAACCGTCGCCCCGGGAATCATGAGAATATTGGCGATGATATTGAGAATGGTCTCTGTTTTTCCAGTCCCAGGAGGGCCATCGATAACACTAACCCGATGAGAGAGTGCTCTCTCTACCGCAATCTTCTGATCCTCGTTGCTCTGAAACGGTAGAATAATTGGCAACCGAATTTCTGACGTTCGTGAGTTTGATCCCTCCATGTACGCAGACAACGCACTGTCAGGATGAACAAACTCAATCGACTCAAATGCCGGACGAGTCGGATCATCATCCTCCAGCATGAATGCGGTTTCTTTCCAGTACTTAAAGACGTCAGCACCACCTCCCGCGGACGCGGACGACACCAGTAGTGCGAGGTCGTCGGGACGATACAGGTGACTTTTCCCTATCACCTTGTTGTCGCGATAGAATCGAACAATTGAATACGATCCGTCGTATACATCAGTGAAAGTCGCAATTGTGAGCGGGGGATACCACACCTCCCCTTTCACTTTAATCAGCTCGGTCGATTTGAGAGAGCGAAAACCTGAAACATTCTCGAGAAGACGTGCCCTTGGATGTCGATACGGGAACGACTGACCACCATTCTTAAATTGAACTCTTACAATACCATTGTCAGGATTGACCCACTCAATGGATTCTGTTCGATCGTGTAGGGCACCTGTGTTGTTGTCGGGAACCAATACACGAATTTTAGTGCCGTCGATCATGTCTCTCTCCCAAGGCGAGTTACGGGACGTCTTCACGTTAGCCGCAGCAGAAGTCTTGCAGAGCGTTCTTGACAACCGATCAGAAAGTTTGAATACGTACACAAACCTGAACAAGCATATTTGTAGGAATCACTACTTCCCTGATCGCGTTCCTCCCGTGAAGTCACTTCTTTGAGACTCAGCCACGGGGCGCCAGCTTCGCAAACATCGTTTTTCGTTCAACAACTGAAGCATATACGAAGGATTTCGCTCGGAAGAGACTCGATGAGTCGCAGCCAGATCTCGCTGGCGGTGGGGTAGGCGGGCACGGCGTGCGCAGCCGATGAACCGGGACGCCCCGCAGTGATGGCGACGATGGCGGCGTGGACGAACTCACCCGCACCGGGACCGACGAAGGTGGCCCCAGCACGGCACCGGTCTGCCGGTCGACGGCCAGCTTGGCCTCACCGTCGGCGTCGCCGTGCAGAAGGGCAGCTCCGGCGGCCGAGGTGTAGCCGACCTGAGCAGTGACGACGTCCTGGCCGGGGTCGCGGGCCCGCTGTTCGGTCAGGCCGCTGGAGGCGAACTGGGGGGCGGTGAAGACAACCTGTGGGACCGGGACGTTCTCGGGTACTGGTTCGGGCTCGCAGCCGGCAGCGAGGGCGGTGATCCTCTCCCCTACGACGCGCGCGCGGTACTTGCCCATGTGGGTCAGCTGGGCCTCGCCGCTGGCGTCGCTGACGGCGTAAAGCCAGTCGGGCAGGCAGCCGGCCAGGACGTCGTCGGGCTCAGGCCGATGACCTTCAGCCCCATGCCGGTCAGGAGGGGGGCGACGGCCAGTGGGGACCAGGATCTCATCAGCCTCGATGGTTCGACCGGCGCAGGTGACCGTGACGGGGCCGCCGTGGATGCGACCGAGCCCGGTGTCACTGGCCTGAGGCCGCTCGGCGGCAACCACCTGGGCATCCGTGATGACGGTGATGCCACGGGCGGCGAGAGCCTTCTCGATGAATCGGGAGGCGAAGGACTCCGCAGCCGACAGGAGGCGGGGGCCGCGCACCAGCATGGTGACGTCGTTGCCCAGGGAGGACATCCAGGTGGCGGCCTCACAGGCGACGACCCCACCGACGACGATGAGACGCTGCGGGATCTCCTGCACACCGGTGGCGCAACGCGAGCCCCAGGCCTCAAGGCCCTGGAGCGGAACAGACACGACGGGCTCCGCGCCAGTGGCGAGAATGACGGCGCGGAGGGAGACTCACTCGTCATGGCGCGCGAGCAGATCTGGCGCGGACAACTCGGAGGGGCGCAGGCCACTGAGGTTGGCCGACGCCGCGGCGACCTCAATGGGCCCGAGGAGTGCCTTGCTGGGCATGCAGGCGTAATACGAGCACTCGCCGCCCAGGAGCTCGCCCTCGACGAGGATCGCGGTCAGGTCAGTGCCCTCGTGGTGTACTGAGCGACACTCCCCCGGCCCATCACCGATAAAAACGACATCGTAGGTGCTGGCCTGCTCAGGTACCATCTCGTTGCTTATACCACCGATGCTGCCACGCATCTCAGCCGGCCGATCGACCTGTCCGGCGTGTCGAGCCTCGTACCATCTGCCGCAGGGTAATGAATGGCGTCAATCTGCGTCGAGAGACGATCCTACGCCATATCGGCCTACCGAGCAGCCCGCCCACCACCGAGGTCGCAGCGAAGACCGGTATCATGGACGCCTTGCGGCAAGACTCGGCACACCCTTTCAGACCGTACAGGTACTATCTGTACTACTGTGCGGAACGTCAACATCGAACTCATCACAGATTAGTTGACTTCGCTGGACAGTGGCTCGCGGGCGCAGCTCGTTGCGGCCATCGAACTGCTGGAAGAAACAAGGACCTCGGCTCGATCGCCCGCTGGTGGACACCATCAAGGTCTCTCGTCACAAGAGCATGAAAGAACTGAGACCAGGATCAACAAGGAAATCCGGGCTTCGAATCCTATTCGTCTTCGACCCGAAACGTCAGGCAATCCTGTTGATTGCTGGAGACAAATCCGACAATTGGATCCGTTGGTACAAGCGGAACATCCCCATAGCCGACGACTTGTTCGACGAGTACTTGCAAAAGTTGAGAGGAAAGTAGCCACCATGCCCATGACGATCACAGAGCTCTTAGAAGAGCATCCGGTAGACAGAGAACAGGTTGATCCCCATGAGGAGCGGATGCTTACCGATATCCGCGCGTATCGTTTGCGTGAGTTGCGCGAGCAGACTGGACTCACTCAGGCACAGTTAGCAGATCAGATTGGCGTCCGGCAGTGTCAGGTGTCAAAAATTGAGCGTGGCGACCTTGAGGAGGACTCGAAGATCGGCACTATCCGGCTATACCTGGAGGCTGTCGGAGGACATCTGTCCATCGAGTACGTGACAGACGATCAAAGAACCCAGGTGGTTTAGTCCCCAATCACACATCCCGGCGGCGCCTACAGTTCGTTCAGACCGTTAGAAGGTCGTAGGCGGTGACGGCACACACGCCTAGGAGGAGGACACAGAAGGCGGTTGTCAGCGTCGCCGCGGAGACGTTTTACCGGCAGTACGCCATCGAGGCCGACCGCGCGACACACCAGGAGAGGTGAAACAGCCTATGCCACAAAAGAAAGAACGAGTGGCCCGCCTTCTCGAGACACTGGAACGTGATGATATCCTGATCATCTCCTCATCAAAGATTCGACTCACGCTCCGACTTGCGACCTGCCTCATCTTCCTAACGATCAGTACCATGCTCATCGCTTCCCCACTTTTGAGCGGGAGCAGCCCTGCCGCAGCTCCCGCTCTCATCGTTGGCGGAATAATATCCGTGATCATCTCTGGGACGACTGCAGCAGCCACCCATCGACAAGTATCGCAGGGAATCCGACTGACACTCACGTCCGAAGAGGTAAGGCTCGAGAACAAGGACGGCGACGTCATTGAAAAAGCGAGATGGCGCGACATCGATCAGTTCACTCCAATACTATCCCAATCTCCTTTGCAGATCATAAAAACCGTTTCCTACCACCTCACCGACACCGGAAGAGAACGTCGACAAGAGTTTCTTGACACTGCCCCCGCAGCCCGAAAACAGTATTTTCTTCTTTCATCATCTTGGACAAGAAGCGCCCGGTCCGTCATTTACCCCTCAGGGTTCACCATCTCGAACAGCAATATTTTCGACCTCCTCGAGAGGGCTCACTGGCGCTACCGCAGCAAGAGAGTCCAGTCACATTGAGAGTGCAAGTATCGCCATAGCAAAACAACTCAGTCACATATCCCAGAGCCCGACTATGACGCAGTCGAGCATCAGTCGACGTGACGATCGTCGCACAGGCAAATACCTCATACATCACCTCTCTGGAAAATATCATGATTGCATCCCATAAGAACGCGGTTCTCCACACCAGCCCGTGACACGGAGGAACTGTTCCCACGTGAGCGCTTCCGGGTCGATGCTGCGACTCCACTCCGTATCGCGATCCGGTCGAAAATAACCGCATTCAACAGCATAGTTGACCATCCCCAGGATCTCCTGCGCATGAAGATCATCAGCAACCAACTCAGGAAAGTTATACGCCAACCCATCATACGTGAACGCATCGCGATACTCCCCCTTCAGTCCAGTAACATCTTGAAAAATTCTCACCATCTCACGCGGGGAGACAATATCACCCACAACCGGCAGCGTTTCCCCATCATACTTCTCCGGCTTACTGATGATTTCCCGCACAGCCGGACCGGTGGCCGTGACGGGATCGACGAACGGCGCCCGAAAATCTTCAGGAAGATATATGGGGAGGATGAGTGACCCACCCTCAACCCTGGGAACATAGTACTCCATCAAATTGGTGTAGAAGAATGAAAGGATCACAAAAGTGCTGGCTACAGGCAGCCCACTGATGTAGTCCGCAACCCGCGCCTTGTCGGTGAAGTGAGGAGCGAATATCCTCCCACCTGTGATCTTATCGACGTTCTCAAGCGTACTGAACACAATGTGCTCGACCCCCGCTCTCACTGCAGCATCGGCGATTCGGCACCCTAACTCGTATTCACGCGATCCCTTCGGAGGGGTAGGAGGAGTGACCAAGAAAGCAGCGCGAGCGCCAGAAAAGGCGTCAACCCACTCGTCATCGTTCCCCAACGAAAGCGAACCCGTCACCAATTCAGCGCCCTGACGCTCAAGACTTTTCGCCATCTGCGACGCAGGATCCCGAGTCATCGCTCGCACCCTATAGTCTCCGCCACGCAGCAAGGACCTCACGACACTGCGCCCCTGCTTGCTGGTTGCGCCGACAACGGCAATAACTGGAGTGTCCAACATGTTACGCTCTCTTCCATGAATCATAACGAACACCGGCTGACACAGGACAGCGTCACAGGCGCGAGACTGCCACGTCAAGAACTATCTTCTTAGATAGTCCCACACAACACGGAGGCCTGAACACATGAAGACCGAATGCATCAGCGAGTTTGTCAGCTTCAACGACAAGACCTACCCTTGCCCGATCAGCGTGGCCATGAATCTTGTTGGAGGGAAATGGAAGTCGGTCATCATTTATCACCTGCAATATGAGCCGAAGCGCTTCAACGAACTACGGAACGACCTCGTTTCAGCGACCGACACGACACTCACCCTCCAGCTCAAGCAACTAGAAGTAGACGGCCTCGTATCGCGCCAAGTATTTGGCGATAAACCGCCCCTGAAAACGGTTTACTCACTCACCGAATTCGGTCGAACTTTTTTGCCTGCCTTACAGGCTCTGACGCAGTGGGGAAACCAAGTGGTGGCGGAGCGAGGTCAATTCGTGTAGACGCATGCACGTTTCTCACAACAGACCGTGAGGGACTCGTGACCTCAAGCACCGCTCTCCATATGAAGTGTGAGCACAGAGTCGTTCGCAGAAACGACCCCACGGGGAGAGAGAAACTTAACGTACGGCAGATTATGCGCGTCGCCGACGACTCGCCCGAGTTTGCAGAATCGCAACCTTCCGTTACCTTATCGTGAGACATCTGACGTCCGTCGTCCACACTCCCCCGTCGCAGGCAAGGCTGCCTCGATCCCCCGAACGGAACACCTATGACATCAAAACATCCCTTTTCCCTGAGGCGTCTGTCCGCCCTCCTGGGGTCCCTGCCCCTGGCCGTCACCGGCATGATCGCCGTCGCGCCCCCGGCGCACGCCACCCCCACGGCCGACGGCCTGATGGATATCGCCATCACTCAGGTGAACGCCCCCGAGGACGGCCTCTACGCCGTCGGCGACGTCATGACCTTCAACATCACCCTCACCAACACCAGCAGTGAGGCCCACTCCTTCGCCCCGGCCTCGACGAACCTGTCCGGGAACGTCACCAAGTGCCGGTGGCGCAACGTCCCGGCCGGAGCGACCAAGACGGACTGCGCCGGCCTGGCCACGCACACGG
>ERZ772993.1207-NODE-1207-length-10207-cov-26.190110_pt1 | contig 10207 bp, 10 predicted proteins | sample MGYA00580670_ERZ772993 | MGnify/ENA primary metagenome ERZ772993 (study PRJEB29015, sample SAMEA2737936) | human oral metagenome | biome: human oral; feature: human-associated habitat; material: dental | place: China | collected 2136 ...
TACCGGTGCGCAGCGTGCGCATGTCGGGAGCCACGTCCAGGCGCAGGCAGTCCTCGCCCTCCCCGCCGAGCTCGAGCTGGATGCTCTCGATCTGCCGGTAGTCCTCGGCGCGGAGCCACAGATCCCACTGGCAGTTGGTCATGTCGATGCCCGAGAGCGCCAGGTCGGCACTGGTGGGGCGGCGGGAGTCGCCGGTGGTGGTGATCTGCAGCGACTGGCTCCCGTGGGAGTGGGTGGAGGTGTCTGGGCGTATGGAGCCGGCCTCGGAGGAGAGGACCCAGGCACGCGGGTCCTGCATATCCGACAGCACCTTTGACGGCGCCGCGGGAGGACCGGCGGCCGGCGCTGGGGACGCGTGAGCCGCTGTCTGTATCGCGCCAGGTAAGAAAGTACTCGAGGCAGCCACGGCGAGACCGCCCATCAGAAAGTTCCGACGCTTCATCTGAGCATGCTGCGGCAAGGTGAATCTCCAGTTAACAGTCCACTTGGTTGGTTTCCATCCCAGGATACGCACGAATTCGCTGCCACCGCTGGCAAAAGTCGCACAAGCCCTACCTCGGTCGACTGCCACAACATGTCAGACATCCAGGAGATCCGCGCAACTCCGCGCAGTTCTGCCGACCGTCGCCGATCATGCGTGAGTGAGATCACTGCACTGTCGTGGGGAGCTGCGACGCCCCATCGACCTCCCGTCATTGATACGTCCTCGGTGACACTGCTCGTTCAGGACTCAGGCGAAGACCGAGGCGAGGCGGGCGACGGCGGGGTCGGAGTCACGAGCCAACCGGCGAAGCGCCTCTCCGGCGGCAGCGACCGGGAGCTCGATGAGAGCCTGAGTCAGACGCAATCGCACGGCGGTCTCGGCGGTGGGCGCGGCGAGCTCGTCGGTCAGAGCGTTGACGATCCAGGACGCACGCTCGTCGTCGCGGCACAGCACTCCCAGCACTTCCGCCGCCTCCACATCGTGGGCACCTTCGACCACCATCGCGACAAAGACGGGGACGGCCTCGCTCATACCGCATCGCCCCAGCGCCAGAGCGGCACAGTCTCGCACGACCGCGTCGGGGTCATCGAGGGCCTGTGCGAGCACGACGGCGGCGCCCGGCGCCTCGGGCACCTCAGAGATCGCCCGAACCGCGCGCCGTCGAACATCCGTGTCCTCTGCGCGAGCACCGGCGCGCAGCGCCGCCACCGCATCACCGCCAGATCGGGCGATGGCCCAGCGCAGCGCACCCGCGACATCCGGCTCGGACTCGCTCAGAAGCGCTTCGGCCAGCAGCTCGACGGGGACCGGCGCTCCCGCAGATCGGATCAGAACGGCCTGCTGCCTGCGTGCGGCACTTTCCGAGTCGAGGTCTCGCATCAGGTCAATGACGCGCAGGACGTCGCGCCAGTCGGCAGGCGCGGAGGCGTCAATGGCCCGGAGCCGGTCGAGCAGCTCGCGCTCCTGGGCCAGACGCTCCTCAGTGCACCGGATGAGGTCGACGACGAGCGCGGCGGGCGTCAGGTCCGGGTCCTCCAGAGCGCGCCCCACCTGCTTGAGCGACAACCCCATGGATCGAAGGCTCTCCACCTGGAAGATTCTGCGAATGTCCTCGGCGGAGTAGTCGCGGTAGCCGGCGCTGGTGCGGCCCGTCGGCCGCACCAGGCCCAGAGCCTCATAGTACCGGAGCATCCGGGCGCTCACTCCGGAGGACCGGGCCGCATCGCCTATCAGCACTCCATCGCCTCCTGCACCCCCATGGGCTCGGCCCTCTCAGTCCCAGCTCTTGCCACGCCAGTATCCGACCCCTCCGCGCCTGGCGCCCCCGGTGTGAGCATCAGCCTCGCCTCGGAGATGGCCTCCTCAAAGCCTTTCTCCGGGTCCTGCCGAAGCAGCTCAGTGGCACGGGCGTGCGCAGCCACCTTCGGATCGAGACTCTGCGTGGCCCTCTCCAGGACGGGGTCGGCGAACTCGCCGAGGTCGATCAGCGCCTGGCTCAGGCTCAGCTGGACGCTGCGGTCTCCGCGACCGAGCTGGCGCGTCAGCTCCTCGGCCAGAGACGCCTTCTCGTCCTCCGGAACGAGGACGACGGCGGTGCGCCAGGCGGTCCGCGCGATCCCGTCGTCGGGATCGCTGAGCATCTCACGGGTGATCCAGGGCCAGGCGCTCTTGTCACCGATCTTGGAGAGCGTGTGCAGGGCCTGACTGCGAGCCTGGTTGCACCCGGAGTCGAGCTCCCGCTGGAGGCGCGGCAAAACGATCTCCGGCGGCAGGCGGGTGAGGGCCCAGGAGAGCATGTCCCGAACGAAGAAGTCCGGCTCGATCGCGCACCGCTCGACGAGCAGTTCCGTGTAGTCAGCGTCAGCTCCGGACCCGATGGCCGGGGCCGCCTGCAGACGGATCGAAGAGCTCTCAGCGCTCAGGGCATTCGCGACACGGGAGTCCTGCGGGGTTGTACTGGTCATCGGGACCACCTCCTGCCCCAAGGGAAGGCCTTGTCACGGTGTCAAGGTCAAGTCGTCCCGGCGGTCGACGCGCATCTGGACGGAGACCAAGTCTCCGGCCGTAGCCGGTCAGTACTGACCTCGATCATTCACAGGGCCTGCCGTCTGAAGCCGGGGTCGGGGTTGACGAGCAGATGGATGGCGAGCCCGTCCACCAGCCCGTGCAGCGTCGTCGTCTCCGCCTCGACATCGAGGTCCGGCCACGACCTCCTGACCGACTTCGCCTGGCACAGCGGGCTATTCGGCGCAGCGGCAGCCACCACGTGGGTGGCGCTCAGTGGACTGCTACCGGATGGTGCGGACGTATTCCTCAATCACGACGCCGGACTCGAAGCCTCGACAACTCACCAGATCAAAGTTCTGCACGACGACCCCAGCGGCACCGAACAGCCGGACACCGTCACCCATGACGATGGGAACGTCGAAAAAGGTCTGTCCCGCCAGGATCCTGGTAGGACAGACCTTCAGAGTTGGTGGAGCTAGGGGGATTCGAACCCCCGACCTTCTCATTGCGAACGAGACGCGCTACCAACTGCGCCATAGCCCCAAGTGCGGGTTGATCCTAGCACCGCTGCCAGGCGTCCTGGCAAGTTCGGTGGCGGTGAGCCCGCCCACCGTACCAGACTCCCCAGAACTGCCTGGGCGGGCAACCGCACCACGCGGCCCGACGATCATTCGCCGGCCGCGCGCCGCCCCTCGAGGATGGCGTCGAGGTCGATGGGGTGGAAGAGCTCTTCCTCGTCGTCCTCCACGGGAGCGGGGACGTAAGCACGGGCCGTCTGCGGACGGGCGGGCACCGGCGCGGAGGTACCGGGATCCACCTCCGGGTCCGCGTAGGAGCGTCGGGGAGCCCGGGCCGCCAGCGTGTAGGTCGGGGCGGGCACATGGACCGGCCTCCAGCCCTGGGGCGGTGTCGACGTCGTCGTCTCCTCCTTGGCGCCCCCCTCCGTCTCGGAGGGAGCAGCGGCGGCAGGAGCCTGCGGCCGCACGGCCGGACGGGCAGGTTCAGAGACCGCCGGAGAGGAGGCCGGAGCAGCCTGCTGGACACGCACGGGAGCCTCGGGGGCCGAGGCCGCGGCCTTCTGCGCCTCCTGCTCGATGGCGCTCGCCTCGGCGAAGAGCTCCCCCCAGCCGGTCAGGCGACGGGAGGTCGATGTCGACAGGGAGGCGACGAAGTCCTTGGTGCCCGGCGAGCTCTCCTCACCACCGTCACGTGACACCGCCTCACGCACGCCCATGTCTCGGGAGACCTTGCCGGCGTGACGCGAGGGCACGTACACCGAGGCCCGGCGGGTCGCCTCACGCTCGGCGGCCACCGCCGCGGCGGTCTCGGCGTCCAGATCGGCGTCGAGCTCGGCCATGCGCTGCGCCTCAGAATCTGCGGCGCGTGAGACCTCGACCTCGGCGGGCGACTCGACAGCCGCTCCCGTGGTTGCCTCAGCGGTTGACTCCGGAGCCGACGTCGCGGAACGGGCCGCCGCCTGCTGGGCACCTTCCTGGGCGAGGCGCTCCATGAAGGGGTCCCGCACGGCGCCCGCGCTGACGGCAGGCGCCGCGGGCGAGGCCGCACTGACACTGGCGGCGCTACCGGCGCTGTCAACGGAGGAACGGGGCGCAGCCACGACGGAGGCCGAGGAGCGCCGGCCGGTCAGGCTCACCAGAGTGTGCTCAAGCTCGGCGATCCGACGACGCTCGCGGCGGTCCGCCGCGGCGGAGGCCAGGGCGGCCCGACGTCCGGCCACCATCGAGACCCCGAGCAGCGCCGTGGGCAGCAGGGCCGGCCACCACGGCAGAGCCGTCACAAGACCCAGCACCCAGGCGCCGAGCGAGACTCCGAGCAGGACGCTGGCGACGATCCCGCGGTGCGAGGCGGCTACCCGACGACGCTCGCGCCCCTGGGCGTGAACCTGACGGGCATGGTCGAGCTCGCGCTCGGTGCGCAGGGCACGCACATTCCTCACGGCGGGCCTGTTCATCACCCTCACCTCCGGTCGACGTCGAAAGAGCTCCGCATGCCCACTGTTCGCGCAGGTGTCGTCGCGTTCGACGGCGGCCGCACCCGTGGCCAGGACCCGCAGCTCAGCCGAGTAGCGGTCCTGGACGTTGGAGCGGCGAGCCATCTCGCGGCGCCCCACTAAAAGCGGAAGGAGGTACACGGAGAGAACCGTGATGAGGGCGATGACTGCCCAGATCTCGATTCCCACACTGCAACCGTAGGCGCGCCCACCCTCCTCCCCGCGCAGGAACACTCCGGTTTTCCTGCGAAATATCTGGGATTCAAGACATCACACTGCCGGCAACTCACCTCTGTCACCACATGAGTCACATACGTTTCTTCTGTACCGACTCCCGTGTCCTGGTCGGCGGCCGTCCACTCATCCAAGGCGCAGCCCGACCGCCCCGCGCCCACCCCTTCGAAACGGGTCTCCCCCACTCCGGCAGGCCGTGACAAATCCTCAGCCTCGGATGAGCCTCCGCTGAAAGCCGACGCCGCCCGGCCCGTGAGCCTCCTCGGCGAGAGCGGCGAAGGAGAGGTGGTCGGCCCAGGAGCCATTGATATGCATGTAGCCGCGCCGCAGCCCCTCCTCGCGCAGCCCGAGCCCACGACACAGAGCCAGGCTGCGCTCATTGTCCGGGCGCACATTGATCTCCACACGATGCAACCCGACCGGTCCCAGGAGATGGTCAAGGACCATGGCGACCGACAGACGCATGATTCCGCGCCCCTGCCAGTCCCCTCCGATCCAGTAGCCCACCTGGGCGCTGCGCATGGCACCCCAGACGATCGGGTCGACGGCAACCTGCCCGGCGAAGGCGCCGTCGACCTCGACGACGAAGGGCATCGCCTCACCCAGCCTGGCCCGCAGTGTCTGGTGGCGCACGAAGCCGGCGAAGGCACTCGGGGTCTCCCCGCCACCGGCCGGAAGAGTCGCCTCCCAGGGTGCGAGCCGGTCATTGTCCGCCAGTCGCAGCGCACGCCACGCCTGCTCGTCGGAGGACCGCAGCTCGCGCACGGCGATGGATGGGCGATCGGGTGAGCCCGTATCACCCGTGTCCCGCCCCTCCCGAGCCGCGTCGGGCTCAAGGCGCACCGGCCAGGTGAAGTGCGCGGATGAGCCCACCCCGAGGAGCAGGCCGGCAACGGTCCGCCGCAGTCCCCCGCCGAGGGAGTCAGCGGGCGTCGTCGAAGCCGAGTCAGACATCAGGCGTCCAGCAGGAGGCAGTGGAGGGTATCGCCGGCCACCACGGTGCTCGTGTCCTCGGGAACGACGGCGATGGCGTTGGCCTCGGACAGGCCGTACAGCCGGACGGTGCCGGGCAGCGACGTCGGTTCGGCACGGTATCCGCGTGCGGGTGAGCCACTGAGGTGCACGGGGACGAACTCGCGTTTGCCGGACGGCGAGTGCCATCCCTCCGAGATGGCGGCGGGCAGGCTGGAGCGGTGCAGGGAGGTACGCCCGGCGATCTGCCGCAGGACCGGCCGGATGAAGGTCTCGAAGGCGATCTGGGCGCTGACCGGATCGCCGGGCAGGCAGAAGATCGGGGTGCCCTCGACCGTCCCCACGCCGAGCTGGCGGCCCGGGGACATGGCGACGGCGTCGAAGCGCACCGAGCCCAGGGGGGCCAGGACGTCCTTGACGGTGTCCCCCTGCCCGACGCTCAGCCCTCCGGTGGTGATGAGGACGTCGGCGCGTACGAGCTGGTCCTCGATGGTGTCGGCCAGGGCGCGCAGCTCGTCGGGGACGGCGGCGACGCGGAAGGCCTGGCCGCCAGCATCGGTGACGGCGCAGGCCAGGGCATGGCCGTTGGCGTCGAAGACGTCTCCGACCTCCCGGAAGTGACCGGGCTCGACCAGCTCATCGCCGATGGAGACCACGACGACGCGCGGGGCGGGGCGCACGCGCACCCGGTGGAAGCCGAGACCGGCCAGGAGGGCGACCTGGCGGGCACTGATGCGCGATCCTCGTTTGAGGACAGTGGTTCCGGACTTCACATCCTCAGCGCGCCGACGCACGTTGGCTCCGCTCGCGACGGCGCGGTGGACGCTGACACGGGACTCACCGCGATCGGTGTCGGTCCAGGGGATGACCGCGTCGGCCCCCAGCGGCATGGGGGCGCCGGAGTCGATGAGGACAGCGGCTCCGGGGACGAGGTGGCAGGGGCGCATGTCCCCGGCGCGCACCACGTCGACGACGTCGAGCTCGAGCGGGTTGTTCTGAGCGGCCTCGGCGACGTCCTTGGCAATGACCGCGTAGCCGTCCAGGCCGGCCAGATCCACAGCGGGCAGGTCGATTCCGGCGACGACGTCCTGGGCTAGGACGCATCCGACCGCGTCGGGAAGGACCACGTCGAGGGGCGCTGCCGCCTGGGCGATCTCCAGGCAGGCGGCCAGGTGCTCGGCCACTGTTCTCATGACACTCAGGTTACCGTCAGGTTGACGACACGCGCCGTGCCCCGCCGGGACGAACGATTCAGGCGCAAGGTGTCATCACCTGCGAGGATGGGGCCATGACGACCGGCGCGCTGGACCTTCCCGACACGAGCCGACTCGAGGACGACGACGCCAAGGACGAGCTGCGCAAGGTGCTGCGGGCGCACCGCCGCGCCCATCACCACCACCCCGACTCCGGGCACACGGCGGCCTGCGAGGCTCTGACCGAGCACGCCCTGGAGGCGGTGGCCGGCGCGACGACGGTGGCGACCTTCGTGTCGATGGGCGCCGAGCCCTGCACCCGACTGCTGCTGGAACGGCTTCATGAGACCGGTGTTGAGGTGCTGCTGCCGGTGCTCGGACCGCATCTGGCACGATGCTGGGGCCGGTTCCAGGGGTCTGCGGACCTCGCCGAGCGGGCACCGAGACGCCCCTTGGAACCCAGCGGTCCCACACTGCCGGCCGAGGCGGTGCACGAGGCAGAGGCTCTCCTCGTTCCGGCGCTCTGCGTGGACCGGGACGGGCGGCGACTGGGGCAGGGCGGCGGATGGTACGACCGGATGCTGCCGCTGCGGGCACCGGGCACCCACATCTTCGCGATCATCCACCCCGAGGAGGTGGTGGCCGGGCCACTGCCCGTTGAGGAGCACGACGAGCCCGTGGACGCCGTCATCACTGCCGAGGAGTGGTTCCTGCTGGCCGCCGGCTCACCGGCACACGCCAGATCCCCGGAGTCCTAAGAGATCCACACCCCCACATCGGGAGGTGGGACCAGCGCCCGGGGGCCACAGGCTCGCTGGCGCGCCTCCCGTCCACAGGGCCGCAGGCCGCGGAGTGCCGAGCCGTGGCGCCCCTCTGATCCTGGGGACATGAGACTCAACCACCGCCGGTCCCGCCGCCCGCAGTCCACCCCTCGCTCATCGTCCCGCGACGGGCGACGTACCACGTGGCGTCCCTCGCTCCTGCTGTGGCGTCACCGTCACCTGGTCGTGGCGGTGTGCCTGGGGACAGCGGTTCTCGTGGCTCTCAGTATCCTGCGTCCGGGCCCCGCACAAGGCCGCCAGGTGCTCGTCGTAGCCCGCCCGATCGGCGCCGGAACGCTCATCGCCGAGCAGGACGTCACCACGAGCAGGCTCCCGACGTCGGCGCTCCCCCAAGCCGGGCTGGCCTCCCAGGAGCAGGTGGTCGGCACCCGGGCAGCCATCGCCCTGGAGCCGGGTACCGTTCTGACCGCCTCGATGACCAGCGGGAACATGACTCAGCAGCTCGGAGCCGATGAGCGCCTGGTCCAGGTTCCGGTCGACGTCGGAGCGGAACTCGCCCGCGCTGGAGCGAGGGTTGACGTCATCGGGCAGGCTCCCGAGGGCTGGACACCGCAGGCCGATTCCTCGCAGGCACCGCAGCCGCAGGAAGGCACAGTGAATGACTCATCCGGCAACGGATCCAAAGAGCGCGCAGAAATCCCCTCCGAGCAGGACAACCCGGAAAAGGGCCAGGCAAACGAACCTTCACTCGCCCCCACCACACCGTCACCCCCACCACCCAAACAGCAATCACCAGGAATTCAGAAGTCTTCTCAAAGCCTTTCTCAAGGAATATCCGCAACGTCAATCGGAGCACACAGCACAGTTCTCTGCGCCGGAGCAAGAGTGATCGCGATCCAGGAGGCTGGAGAGAACAGCCGATGGACAGGAAACAAGAAAGTAACACTTATCACACTGGCTATTCCTGCTGGTAGCGCTATTCTGGTAGTTGGTGCGGCTACGAATAGCACGCTCGGCATTGCACTGAGCCCGTAATGCCGCTGTGGTGCCTTACACGGATGATAAGGCGCTTCACTTTTACCAGTCCCCGATGGCGCACCCCGGCAGACGTCTGCCCGCGCCGCTACGAAAGGAACGCCATGATCAAGGGATTCAAGGAGTTCATTGCGCAGGGCAACGCCCTCGAGCTCGCCGTCGCCGTCATCATCGGTGCCGCATTCAAGCCGATTGTCGATGCCATCACCAAGGTCATCATGACCATCATCGGGCAGCTCATCGGCCAGCCCAACTTCGACTCCCTGGGGGCATTCTCGCTGTACCAGAACGGCAGCTACACCTTCCACCTGGCCACCGCTCAGGAGCTTGCCGCCAACCCTGACGGCTTCGTGATGCCCGGAACGATCGTCACCACGGTGATCAACTTCTTCCTGATTGCCGTCGCCGTCTACTTCGCCATCGTTCTGCCGATGAACAAGGTCAAGGAGCGCTTGGCCAAGCAGAAGGCAGAGGAGGAGGCCAAGGAGGTCACTGACGTCGAGCTCCTCACCGAGATCCGCGACCTGCTCTCCGCCAACGCCGCTAAGCAGTGAGTCCCGCCGCGATCCGATAACCGCATTCGCGGCATCACCTCAAGGCCCCGCCGATCCACGCGATCGGCGGGGCCTTCCGCATTCCTCTTCCTGTCACCTCAAAGAATGTCAGCAGGCATTACGCGCCGCTGCTCAATATCAGCCCCAGTGCGGGGGAACGTCTCGCTTGAGGCGGGCATCATTGGAACCGGAGCCACCGGGCTCGGGGGTATCGAGTCCTCCCCCAGCACCGCTGAGGGCATCATGCTCGTAGTCGGCCCTCGCCAGGTCCTCGGGACTCTCTCCGCGGGAGACGCGTTCCCGGTCCCGGGCGGACAGGGCGACGACCCGGCGACGGCGCCGGGCGCCTCTCCACTCAGGAGCTCCGTCATTCACGGCGTTGCTCAGATCGATCGGACCCGGCTCAGCGGGTGCGCCTCACGGCATTGGTCAGGACCGCGTCGATACCCGAGCCGCGGCGGCGCAGGGCCAGGGCTGACCTCAGCTCCTCGACCTCCCGGGCCTCGGAGCGGCCCACGCCATCGGAGCGGATCCAGGCCATGAGATCGTCGAGCTGGTCGTCGGAGTAGGCCTGCAACGGCAGTCCCTGGGCGATGCGGGGGCGCTCGGCACGCTCATGCACCTCATCGGGCTCGGGCTCGGGTGTCTCGGGGACGGCGCGCGCCGAGTCGTCGACACGCTCGGGCACGGCCTCCATCGGCGGGGTGGCACCCCCCTGGCGCTCCACGAGGACGGCCAGCACCAGCTCCTCAACCGCCTTGGCCTCGGCCTCCGGGTCCACGAACACTCCGGCGGAGAAGGCCATGTGAACGCGCCAGCCGCGCCTCTCGAGGCGTTCGACGCGGTGGCGGTCACGGCGGCGCAGGCTCGGCTCGGAGACGTAGTCGACGTCGTCGGTCAGGACCGCCACGAGCAGCTCGTCGGGGTAGTCGGGG
>ERZ772993.1208-NODE-1208-length-10205-cov-23.923153_pt1 | contig 10205 bp, 4 predicted proteins | sample MGYA00580670_ERZ772993 | MGnify/ENA primary metagenome ERZ772993 (study PRJEB29015, sample SAMEA2737936) | human oral metagenome | biome: human oral; feature: human-associated habitat; material: dental | place: China | collected 2136 ...
CCATGCGCGACGACGAGCGTTTCAATCCGATCGTCGTCGTCACCGGACAGCACCGTGAGATGCTCGACCAGGTGCACGAGTTCTTCGGCATCGTGCCCGACGATGACCTCGACATCCACTCACCGGGACAGACCCTCACCCAGATCACCAACCGCTGCCTGCAAGGGGTGGGGCGGGCCATTGAGGCCCACCGGCCCGACGCCGTCGTCGTCCAGGGGGACACCACCTCCGCCTTCGCCGCTGCGCTGGCGGCTTTCTACCACGAGGTACCCGTCCTCCACGTCGAGGCCGGTCTGCGCACCGGGGACATCTCCTCGCCCTTCCCCGAGGAGGCCAACCGGCGGCTCATCAGCCAGGTGACCACCCTGCACCTGTGCCCCACCACCACCAGTCGGGACAACCTGCTGCGCGAGAACACCGACCCGCAGACCGTCAGTGTCACGGGCAACACGGTCATCGACGCGCTCCTGGTCGCCGTGGACCGTCGGGTCCCGCCACCGGATGAGGAGCTGGCCGCAGCACTGAAGGACGCCTCTCGGCGAGTCGTGCTCGTCACCGCCCACCGCCGTGAGTCCTGGGGCGAGCCGATGCGGGCCATCGGCCGCGCCGTCGCGCGCCTGGCCGGCAAGCACCCCGAGGTGCTCTTCGTGCTGCCGGTTCACCGCAACCCCAAGGTTCGCCAGGACCTCCTGCCCCAGATCGAGGGCCACGCCAACGTCATCTGGTGCGACCCGCTGGAGTACGGCGCCTTCTGCGCACTCATCGACCGCTGCGACGTCGTGCTCACCGACTCCGGCGGCGTCCAGGAGGAGGCCCCCGCGCTGTCCAAGCCCGTCCTGGTCATGAGGGACAACACCGAGCGTCCTGAGGCGGTCGCCTTCGGGGTTGCCGAGCTGGTCGGAACCGACGAGGAGCGCATCGTCGAGAGGGTCTCCACGCTGCTGACCGACGAGGCGGCCTACACGACCATGGCCCAGGCCGCAAACCCCTACGGCGACGGACACGCGAGCAAGCGCATCCTGGCCGCCACCGCCGCCCTGTTCGGCCGCGGTGTTCCCCTTCCCGAGTTTGAACCCGTTCCCACCTCATCGAAGGAGTGTTCATGAGTCTCCCAACCCTTGCGTCCTCACGACGCCGCCGCTGTGCGCTGGCCGCCATCGCGGTGTGCCTGGGCAGCTCCATCACCGCCGTCGGCCCTGCTCAGGCCGCACCCGCCCCCGACGCGCAGCCTCCGATCGCTGCCCAGGCCGCCGCGGTCAACCCGGCCGGCGGTGCCCAGGCCAATGACGCCGACCCGGCCAAGAAGCCGCTTCCGGCTCCGCCCGAGCCCGCCGCCGCGGCCAAGAAGGAGCTCCCCCTCAAGGCCGATAAGCAGGTCGGCGTTGATCTGAACAAGCCCGCGCCCGCTGCGGGGCAGGTCCAGATCCGCGACCTGAAGAAGAATGCGCCCGACGTTCCTGCCGGTGCGGTGAGCTTCTCCAACCAGGACGCGGGACCGGCCTCGACCCTGGTCCTGTTCGACACGACCGGTGACTACGCCAAGCTGGGGGAGTACTACGCCCTGAGCATGGGCACCCTGGCCAGCCACTCCGGGACCGTGACGACCCTCCCGGTCAAGGACTACGTCGCAGGCCTGGCCGGTCGTTTCACCAACGTGGTCTACATCGGCTCCACCTACGACGAGCCCCTGCCGCGGGCCTTCATCGATGACGCCCTGACCGGCAACATCCCCGTCATGTGGTCCGGCTTCAACATCTGGCAGCTGGCCAAGACCGACGCCGACCGCGCCGCCTTCACCCAGCGCTACGGCTGGGACGCCGCCACCTCCTACATCGACTCCACCGACCGGGTCACCAAGATCAGCTACAACGGCGCCTCCCTGAAGCGCAATGAGCTCAACACCGGTGGGATCACCGCCCCGCACATCACCCGCGAGAAGGACGTCAAGGTCCTGGGGCGCGCCGAGTGCTCCAAGCCCGACGGTGCGGCCACCGCCTGCGCCTCCGTCGCCCAGTCCGGCACCAGCTCCTTCCCCTGGGCGGTCAGCTCCTCCGGACTGACCTTCATCGGTGAGATCCCCCTGACCTACCTGGGTGAGCAGGACCGCTACATCGCTGCCGCCGACATCCTCCTGGACACGCTTCAGCCCAATGCTCAGCAGTACCGTCAGGCCGCCGTGCGCCTGGAGGACGTGACCCCTGACAGTGACCCCGAGGAGCTGCAGGCGATCGTCGACTACCTCCACAGCGAGAAGGTGCCCTTCCAGATGGCGGTGGTGCCCAAGTACGTCGACCCCAAGGGCACCGAGAACAACGGCACGCCCAAGGAGCTCACCCTGAAGGACTCCCCGGAGCTGGTGGCCGTCCTCCAGGACGCCGTGAGCAAGGGCGGAACGATCGTCCAGCACGGCACCACCCACCAGTTCGGAACCCTGGACAACCCGTACAACGCCGTCTCCGCCGACGACTTCGAGTTCATCCGTTCGTGGTGCTCTGCCACCAACGACACCAAGGCTCCCGCGGTCGACTGCCAGGACAAGTCCTACGTGCAGATCGGAGGCGCCCTCCCGGGCACCTCGCAGGCGTGGGCCGCGGAGCGTGTGGGGCAGGGACGCGAGATCTTCGGCGAGGTCGGGCTGCCGACTCCGGAGATCTTCGAGACCCCGCACTACTCGGCCACCCGCGAGGCCTACTACGGCATCGGCGAGCAGTACTCGGTGCGCTATGAGCGCGAGCTCCTCTACGCCGGTACTCTGACCAACACCCAGGCCGGTCCCCACGACTACTACGGGCAGTTCTTCCCCTACGCGGTCAACGACCCCTATGGGACCCATGTCCTGCCGGAGAACCTGGGCAACTTCGAGCCCAATGAGATCAACCAGCACCCGCCGCGCCTGGCCCAGGAGGTCGTCGACGCGGCCAAGCTCAACCTGGTGAACACCCACGCCACCGCCAGCTTCTTCTTCCACCCCTACTACCCGCTGCCCGAGCTGAAGAAGATCGTCGCCGGCATCAAGGCCGAGGGGTACACCTTCGTTCCGGCCTCGGAGCTGAAGTGACGAGGGCGCTGGGTGCAGCACATGACTGTTTCGGATCCATCAGCTCGGAACCGTTCGGTCGGAAGAGCTCTCAAGAGACGGGAATAATGACCTCATGACTCTTGAGACGAACCGTAGAAGGGCGCTGGCGCTCCTGGGGGCCGGGGTTCTGGGAGCGTCAGTGTCCTCCTGCGGTCACGGACATGTGACTACGCCACCGGCTGTGGGCGACGGGGCAACCACCCACCTGAGCCTCCACGTCAGTGACGCGCAGGGCGGTGTCCTCAACCTGGAGGCGCTGCGTCGCATCCAGTCCAACGGTAAGGGCGAGCCCGGTTACGACGACGCCCTGCTGGACGCCAAGACCCTGGAGGTCATCGCCGTCGGGCCGCTCTATCAGGATGAGAACGGCGCCATCGGTATCGATGTGCCCACCGGGCGTGACTGCACGCTGACCATGTCGTGGCCCACCAGTCATGGGTACTCGGCCCTCATGGCGGATCTGCCCGCCTCCGGCGAGCACGACCTCCTGGAGCTGGCGGCCCGGACCCTCCACGAGCGGCAGGCCGAGCGCTACCAGCAGGCCACCGCGCAGGGTCTCAAGGGCGCTGACGAGGCGGTCACGCTGCGGGACTCTGCTCAGCAGTCCCTGGACGCCTGTGCCACGGCCCAGTCCTGGGCCGACAGAGGCCGCCTGGCGAACTCTGCGCTGGAGTCCGCCGCCGGGGCGCAGCTGGCCCTGGACCGGGCACTGGTGGCTCAGGCGCCGCAGGACGCGATCATCGGGGTCACCTTCACCCGGGTGCCCACAGCCGCCGAGGTCGCCGCCGCCCTGGCCTCCAACGGGCCGGGAGGCGGGAAGCGGAAGGTGTCGGCCCGCCTGGTGATCGGTGATCCCGGCGACGCCCAGGAGATGGCCGGCTGGCGCACCACGGTGGAGTCCCTGCACGCGCAGGGAGGTCTGGCCCTGGCCCAGATCTGCGACTCCCACGACGTGGCAGCCCTGACTGACGCCGCCTGGGACGCCCGGGTCGATGCCCTCATCAAGGCGCTTCCCAATGTCGATGCCTGGGAGATCGGCAACGAGATCGGAGGGGACTGGCTGGGCACCGGCCCGGTGGCCAAGGCCCAGCGCGCGGCCAAGGCGGTGCGTGAGCGCACCAGCGCCACGACGGTGCTGACCCTGTACTACCAGCTCGGTCAGGCGGACCCGGCCTACTCCCTGTTCAGCTATGCCGCCAGGGAGGTCCCCCAGTCGATCAGGGAGCTGGTCGACGTCGTCGGACTGTCCGTCTACCCCCAGCTTCACCCGCTGGGAACAGCCGCAGACCGGGTCCTGAGCGCCCTGGACACTGCCTTCCCGTCCTCCCGGATCGCCGTCACCGAGCTGGGCTACGGGGCCGAGGACCTCAACGCCGGCCCCTGGTGGTTCGGTTCGGCCTCCGACCCCGTGGTGGCTCGCACCGCTGTCGCCGAGCACGTCACCGGCGCCGCACTGGGCCGATCCGATGCCTGGGGAGCACCATTCTGGTGGTACTACCTCGAGGACCAGGTCGGAACTCCGGGGGGCAAGGTGGCCCCGGCGCTGGCCGCCGCCTCCAACGGGTTCTAGCACCTCGGAGCCGGGCGGGCGGGCGGGCGCTGGGACGCACCTCTGCAGCGCCCTCCCGGCTCTATCGCTGCGCCAGGACGAAGGGGTGAACCGTTGCCGCCCCCGCCTCGCGCAGGAGGCGGGCCGCCACTGTGAGTGTCCAGCCGGAGTCGCTCCAGTCATCCACCAGGACGACGACGCTGCCCCGGAGCTCCTCAAGCGCCTGCGCCGGCCACTCCTGAAGCGTCAGGTCACGGGCCACTTGCGCCAGGCGGAACGCAGAGCCCACGTCGTGGCGCGGGGGATCCTGGTCGGTATGCCCGACGATCCCCAGCGGCCTGGCGCCCAAGCGCGTGGCCACGGCGCGCCCCAGCTGGCGAACCAGGTGGGGGCGGGAACGAGAGTCCACAATGACGACGACGATCGGCCTGCTCGGCGTTTCGGTGCGAACGGGGTCCTGACCGCCTTGGACGATCTCGCCGAGCCGGTCCACCGTCTCAAGCACCAGCGGCCTGACATGCACCGGGACCTCGCCGTCGGAGTCGGAGGTCACCAGCTCACGCAGCGCTGCCGAGGGTCCCAAGCCATCCAACCGCCCCACAGCCAGACCGGTCGCCGCCTGCTGCTCGGCACCGATACGACCCTTGAGGCGGCCCAGCCCCAGCCTCTCCATCCCGGTGGGCCACTGACGGCGCGCTCGTAGCTCGAACCCGGCGCGGCGGAGCGCCTGTCGAGCGGCACCGACCTGCTTCTCATCCGGGGCGACGGGCAGCTCCAGGCCTCCGCACAGGTCGCAGGCTCCGCAGCGCCATTCCCGGTCGAGGTGCGGATCATCGAGCGCCGACCTCAGGAATGCCATCCGGCAGGGGACGACAGTCGTTGCGGGACCGGCATTGGCGCCGAGCCGCTCATAGGCGATCATCGCCTCCTGCTCGGCCAGGCGTGCGGCATCGACTCTGGCATAACGCTGGGCGTCATAGGACCAGGGTTGACCGGTGGACTCCCAGCCGCCACGAACCCGGCGCACGGCGCCGTCGACGTCAAGGACCTTGAGCATGGACTCCAACCGGGTGCGCCGCAACGAGGTCACTGTCTCCAGCACCGCCGTCGACATCGGCCCGGCCCCCGACTCCCGCTGCTTGTCCAGTCCGGCCAGGACCGTACGAACCTGGTCCTCGGGAGGGAAGCCCTGGGAGCCGAACCACTCCCAGATGGCGCGGTCCTCGTCCCCCGGCAGCAGGACCACCTCGGCCCGCTCCACGCCACGACCGGCGCGCCCCACCTGCTGGTAGTAGCTCACTGGCGATGACGGTGCCCCCACGTGCACCACGAAGGCCAGATCCGGCTTGTCGAAGCCCATGCCCAGGGCCGAGGTCGCCACCAGCGCCCTGACCCGGTTGGCCTTGAGATCCTCCTCGAGGCGCTCACGCTCGGCGGCGTCGGTCTGCCCCGTGTAGGCGGCTACCTCCACACCCGCGGTGCGCAGGTACTCGGCGACCTCCAGCGCCGCCGAGACGGTCAAGCAGTAGACGATGCCGCTTCCAGGGACGTGCCTGAGGTAGCCGGCCAGCCATGCCAGGCGGGTGGCCGAGTCCGGCAGGACCTTGACCCCCAGGTGCAGGGAGCGGCGTTCCAGGGAGCCGCGCAGCACCAGGACCGGGGAGTCGTCCAAGCCATCGGCTCCGGTCGTGCTCAGGGACGCCCCCAGCTGCTCGGCGACGTCGGCACTGACCCGGGCGTTCGCGGTCGCCGTGGTCGCCAGGACCGGGGTGCGCGGTGGCAGACCGGCCAGCAATGTGCGAATGCGCCGATAGTCCGGGCGGAAGTCGTGCCCCCAGTCCGAGATGCAGTGGGCCTCGTCGATGACCACCAGTGCGGCTCCGGCCGCCAGGTGCGGCAGGATCTCGTCACGGAACACAGGGTTGTTGAGTCGCTCGGGGGAGACCAGCAGGACATCCACCTCGCCTGCACGCACCCGGGTCTCGATCTCCTCCCACTGGGTGACGTTGGCCGAGTTCATGGTCACGGCCCGGATCCCGGCGCGCTCAGCGGCGGCGACCTGGTCGCGCATCAGGGCAAGCAGCGGCGAGATGATGACGCTCGTCCCGACGACTCCGGACCGGCTGCGAGTGCCGGATACGGGCGGCGGTGTGCCGGGTCGCCAGTCCCCCCAGCCCTCACGCAGCAGCACCGTCGCCACGAAGTACACCGCCGATTTTCCCCAGCCAGTGCGCTGGACCACCAGAACCCGGCGGTGGGCGAGGACCAACGCCTCGATCGCCCGCCACTGGTCCTCGCGCAGGTGCGCATCGCTGCGGCCCACGAGCTCGCGCAGGACGGCCTCGGCGCGCTCACGCAGCGGCGAGGCGAGTGGCTGCGAGCGCTCGGTGCGCTGCGGGTCCTCAGTGCCTGGGATCGTCATGGACCCACGGTAACGCCGGCGATCGCAGAGGTCAGGCCTTGGATACCCTTGGCCCATGGACCTCCTCATCATCGCCGTGCTGGGCATCCTGGCCATTGCTGCGGCCTCGCAGCTCAGTGACCGCATCGGTGTCGCCCCGGCGCTGATCCTTCTGGCGGGCGGTACGGCGGTCGGTTTCCTGCCCTTCATCCCGGCGATCGAGCTGGACCCCCAGGTGGTCCTGGAAGGAGTTCTTCCTCCGCTGCTGTTCTCCACGGCGGTGAGCATCTCGACGATCAACTTCCGCCGCGAGCTCGCTCCGGTGGCGGTGCTGGCCATCCTGCTGGTGGCCCTGTCCGCCGCGGTGATCGGTGTAGCCCTGGCCCTCGTGGTCCCGGGACTCTCCCTGGCCTGGGCGATCGCGATGGGAGCGATCCTCAGCCCCACCGACGCCGTGGCCATCTCCATCGCGCGCCGGCTGGGAGTCTCACAGCGCATCATCACCGTCCTGGAGGGGGAGGGGCTCCTCAACGACGCCACCGCCCTGGTGCTTCTGTCCTCGGCCGTCTCCGCGGCCACGTCGGGAGGCATCAGCATCGGAGGCGTGCTGGGCGGTTTCGCCCTGGCCGTCCTCGTGGCCCTGGGGGTGGGCTGGCTCGTCGGCGAGGTGAGCCTGCGGGTGCGCTCCCACATCACCGACCCCACCGTGGACACGGTCGTGTCCTTCACCGTTCCCTTCCTGGCAGCGATCCCGGCCGAGCACATGCACGGCTCGGGCCTGGTGGCCGCTGTCGTCGCCGGACTCATCACCGGTCACCGTGGCCCGCGGATGCTTCCGCCGGCCCACCGGGTGGCCTCACGCACCAACTGGCACACCGTCGAGCTCACGCTGGAAGGACTCATCTTCCTGTTCATGGGGCTGGAGTTCTTCGGCATCGTTGAGAAGGTGGACGCCTCGGATCTCGGCGTTCGCCGGGCCGTCGGGGTTGCTGTCCTCGCCGGAGCACTGACCGTCGTCGTCCGGGCTCTCGTCGTCGCCCCGATGCTCAAGCTCCTCAGCCACCGCACGGCGCGCTGGGCGGTCCACTGGGAGGAGAATGAGGAGGCCATCCACCAGTTCCAGAACCGCTGCGCGGCCATTGTGCGCGGTGAGGCGGAGATGCCTCAGGTCCCGTGGGACCGCCGCCGCTTCGTCCAGGTCCAGCGCAAGCTCCGTCGAGACCCCAGCCACGAGAGCATCGCGCGGCGCGCCCGCCGAATCTCCAGCCGGGTCCGACGTCGAGGGGCCGACCTGGACTACTTCGCCGCAGATCCCCTGCGTTCCCGTGAGGGCGCCGTCATCGTCTGGGCGGGTATGCGCGGCGCCATCACCCTGGCGGCGGCCCAGACCCTGCCGACCACGGCGCCGCACCGGCCCTTCCTCCTCCTGGTGGCCATGCTGGTGGCGGCCGGCTCCTTGACGCTTCAGGGGCTGACGCTGCCAGCGCTGGTGCGCTTGTCCAGGCCCGCGATGGCCGGTTCCGCCGACGAGGAGGAGAGGGCAGCCGTCATCTCGCTGCTGGTCAACGCCGCCCGTGACGTCGTCGGCGATGGCCACGATCTCACCGGCCGCAGCGTCCACGGGGCCGTCGCCGCCAGCGCCGAACCGGTTGCTGAGGTCTCGCGTCCCGCACCGCAGGCCGAAGGGACGACTGTCCTCCAAGAGCCTGCCGCCTTCGAGGCGAAGGCGGAGCTGGGCAAGTCCTCGACCTGCGCTCAAGACGGCGAGAACCTCAGCCCAACGCTCGATCAGTACGCCCTGCTGCGGCGCGAAGGCACGGACATCGTTCTCTCCCCGGCCGCAGTCGCCCGGGCATGGACCGACCCCACCTGGCGGCACGACGAGCTCGCGCCGATGCGAGAGCGTGCCCTGGACATGATCCGCGCTCAGCGCGAGGCCCTTCTGGACGCCGGTGACGAGGGGCTGTACTCGGCAGACTCACTGGAGCACGCCCTGGACCGTCTCGACTTCCAGGAGATCATGCTGACCAGCGAGCCCCACTGACGAACTGAGCGGATCCTCCTCCCAGTGGTGTCCCATCCGGTGACGGATCCCGACCATGCCCGGAGACGGGGCCGTAGACTCCAACCCGTGAGCGCGAACCTGCCCCTGAGACCTGACCTGGAGGGCGAGGCGCCCTACGGCGCCCCCGAGATTGACGTCCCTGTGCGGCTGAACGTCAACGAGAACCCCTACCCGCCCTCGACGGCAGTCATCGAGTCGATCGCCACCGCCGTGGCTCGGGCCGCCCAGGGCCTCAACCGCTACCCGGAGCGCGACTTCCCCCGGCTGCGGGAGGCGCTCGCGGACTACCTCGAGGCCGAGTCCGGCGTGCACCTGACCCCTGAGCAGATCTGGGCCGCCAACGGCTCCAACGAGGTCATGCTCCACGTGCTCCAGGCCTTCGGCGGCCCCGGACGCACCTGCCTGACCTTCACCCCCACGTACTCGATGTACCCCGAGTACGCCCGCGACTCCCTGACCGATTACGTCACCCGCCCGCGCCGCGAGGACTTCACGCTCGACGTCGAGACCGCCGTGGCCGCGATCAGCGAGTTGCGACCGGCCGTCGTCATCCTGGCCAGTCCCAACAATCCGACCGGGACGGCTCTGCCGCTGGAGGACATTGACCGGATCCTTGAGGCGGCCCGCGGCCACGGCCCCATGCTCGGAGCCGAGATCGGCTCACCGGCCCGGGCCGGCGACTGTGTCGTCGTCATCGATGAGGCCTACGCCGAGTTCCGCCGTCCGGGCGTGCCCAGCGCCCTGGAGCTGCTGGGGCCGGCCAACCCGCACCTGGCTGTCACCCGCACCATGTCCAAGGCCTTCGGAGCCGCCGGCCTGCGCCTGGGCTACCTGGCCGCCGACCGCGCCCTGGTCGACGCCCTGCGCGTCGTGCGCCTGCCCTATCACCTCTCCGCCGTCACCCAGGCCGCTGCCCTGGCCGCCCTGTCCCACCGTGATGAGCTCATGACCCAGGTCGCCTCCCTGCGGGACGAGCGCGACGCCCTGGTGGCCTGGCTGCGAGGCCGGGGTCTGACCGCCCACGAGTCGGATGCCAACTTCGTCCTGTTCGGCCCGTTCCCCGACCGCGAGGCCGTCTGGCAGGCCCTGCTCGACGCCGGGGTCCTCATCC
>ERZ772993.1210-NODE-1210-length-10201-cov-26.408437_pt1 | contig 10201 bp, 7 predicted proteins | sample MGYA00580670_ERZ772993 | MGnify/ENA primary metagenome ERZ772993 (study PRJEB29015, sample SAMEA2737936) | human oral metagenome | biome: human oral; feature: human-associated habitat; material: dental | place: China | collected 2136 ...
TCCGCATGGCTCCACTGCATCACCACTTCGAACTGGGAGGATGGACCGAGGTCAACGTGGTGATCCGCTTCTGGATCATCGCAGGCCTGTGCGTCATCGCGGGACTCGGGCTCTTCTACGCCGAGTACCTGCGTCAGCTCATCTTCGGATGATCCGGGCCGCCAGGGCCGAGGAACCATTGATGCAGAGTCTTCCCGCCGGAGATCCGGCGAGAAGCAGTCAAGAACCAGGAGCGTGAACCCGCACCGTGACCAGTCTGACTGAAGTCCCCGGTGAACCGACCGGCGGCGCCGTTACCGGCTCCGCCGGGTCCCTGAGCAACCAGCTCGACGGCGCCCACGTGGCCGTCGTCGGGCTCGGACGCACCGGGCGCGCCGTCGCCGAGGCCTTGGCCACCCTGGGGGCACGCCTTCACCTCTTCGACAGCCAGGAGGCCTCCATCGAGGCACTGGACGCCTCTGCCCACGGCATCCTGGCCACCTCCGTGGTCTCAGCCACCGTGGCCGGCAGCGAGGCGACCGCGGCCGCCCTGGCGGACTCCCCGGCGCGGCTCCTGATCGTCTCACCCGGGGTCCCGGCCACTGGTCCGGTCCTGCGCACCGCTGAGGCGGCCGGTATCGAGACCTGGAGCGAGATCGAGCTGGCCTGGAGACTTCAGCGGGACTCCTCCCGCCCGGACGTCCCCTGGCTCGCGCTGACCGGCACGGACGGCAAGACCACGACGGTGAGCATGCTCTCGGCCATCCTTCAGGCCCAGGGGCTCACCGCCCCCGCCGTCGGCAACATCGGCACCCCCGTCATCGAGGCGGTACTGGCGGGCAGCGCTGACGCCCTGGCCGTGGAGCTGTCCAGCTTCCAGCTCCACACCACCCGCACCCTGTCGCCCCTGGCCTCGGTCTGCCTCAACCTGGCCGCCGATCACCTCGACTGGCACGGGGGCCTGGAGGCCTACGCCGCGGACAAGGCCCGTGTCTATGCCCGCACCCGGCTCGCCGCCGTCTACAACCTCGCCGACAGCGCCACCGAGGACATGGTCCGTCAGGCCGATGTCGTCGAGGGCTGTCGGGCCGTCGGCTTCACCCTGGCCACGCCGGGGCTGGGACAGGTCGGCATGGTCGAGGACCTGCTGGTGGACCGAGCCTTCCACGCCGAGCGCCGCTCCAGCGGCGTCGAGCTCGCCACCACCGCTGACCTGGCGCACCTGGCGCCGGGGGGCCGCGCCGAGAACCTGCCCGCTCACCTGCTCGCCGACGCCCTGGCCGCAGCCGCTCTGGCCCGTGCGGCCGGGGTCGACGCCGAGGCGGTCGCGTCGGGCCTGCGCCACTACAGCCCCGGAGCCCACCGGATCGTCACCGTCGCAGAGGCGGACGGCGTCACCTGGGTCGACGACTCCAAGGCCACCAACCCGCACTCCGCCGAGGCCGCACTGACCTCTCTGCCGCAGGGAACCGGCGTCTGGATCTGCGGCGGTGACACCAAGGGCGCCCAGTTCTTCGACCTGGTGCGCACAGTGAGACCCCACCTGCGCGGTGCCGTCGTCATCGGCAAGGACCAGAGCGACATCCTGGCTGCCCTGGAGCAGGAGGCACCGGGACTGCCAGTCACCCGTATCAGCCACGCCGCGCCTGAGCAGGTCAGTGCCGCGGCGGTGGAGGCAGCCGGAACCATGGCCCGCAGCGGCGACACCGTCATGCTGGCTCCGGCCTGCGCCTCCTGGGACCAGTTCACCTCCTACGCCCAGCGCGGCGACCTGTTCGCCGCCGCCGCCAAGGCCTACGCCGGCGGCGGCACCCCCGAGACCACGGACGCCTCCGGCGTCCAGGAGAAGCTGTGAAGACCGGGTCCCCCTCGGCCACAGCCCCTCGCTCGTCGACGCCCTCCTCGTCAGGCTCCTCGGCGGGCTCCGGGCGTGCGCCACAACAGTCTGGAAGCGGTCACAAGACCGGCCGCAAGCGGGACCAGGCCACGGCTCGGGACGCTTCGGCCAGGCCCTCCAAGAAGTCTGGGAAGCAGGCGCGGAAACAGGCAGGAGCCGGTAAGCAGCCCGCATCGCGCTCGGCCAGGTCTCAGCCGTCGTCGAGCTCGCCGAGACGACAGACAGGCGCCGCCTCGTCCCAGCCCTCCTCGCCGGTCTCATCGAGGATCCCGTCGAAGGCCATCGGGTCGCGGGCCACCGGCCGGATCGGTCGGATGCGTGCGGCCTGGAGCAAGCGTCTGGCGAGCTGGGGCGAGCGTCTCTCCCGCCCCTGGGACGGCGCCACAGACTCCGAGCCCGACGGCGCCTCACAAGGGGCCCGCCGGCGTCGGTCGGACGGTGCCGCCGACTCCGCCCAGAGCTCCGAGCAGGTCACTCTGACCTACTACTGCCTGCTCATCTCCACCCTGGTGCTGGAGACCTTCGGACTCATCATGGTCTTCTCCGTGCAGTCGGTGACGGTAGCCGCCAATGGGGGCAACGCCTTCACCGACTTCGCCAAGTACCTCGTCTTCGCCGTCGTGGGGACCCTGGGCATGGTGGGGGTCTCCCGCATGCCACTGTCCTGGTTCCGCCGGATCGCCTGGGTGGTGCTGGGACTGACGATCGCCATGCAGTGCCTGGTCTTCACCCCCATCGGCGTCAACGTCTACGGCAACCGCAACTGGATCCTGGTTCCAGGAGTCGGTACGGCTCAGCCCTCGGAGTTCATCAAGGTGGCCCTCGCCCTGGTGCTGGGCATACTGGTGACCTGGTACACGGCCGGGCGCCGGGACCGGACCGTGTCGGCGGGCTGGGCCGGTGTCGGTATCGCGATCCTGGCAGTATTCGGAGGTCAGGACCTGGGAACCGTCATCATCCTGGTCCTCATCGTTGCGGGTGCTCTGTGGGTGGGGGGCCTGAGGAAACGATGGTTCGCCCTCCTGGGGGCGCTCGGTATGTTCCTGTTCACCGGAGCCTCGATGCTCAGTGCCAACCGACGCGCCCGCATCGTCGCCTGGATCCATCCCGAGGGGGCGGACCCCACAGGTGTGGGCTACCAGCCCAAGCACGGCATGTGGGCGCTGGGAACCGGCGGATGGTTCGGCGTGGGCCCCGGCTCCTCGCGTCAGAAGTGGGGCTACCTCACCCAGGCCGACTCCGACTACATCTTCGCCGTGCTCGGTGAGGAGTTCGGGCTGGTGGGCACCCTCGTCGTCATTGCCCTGTTCGCCGCCATCGGTGCCTGCTGCCTACGTCTGATGAGGCGTCACACCTCCACCTACGTCGTGGCCACGTCCTCGGCCATCGGTGCGTGGATCGTGGGTCAGGCGATCATCAACATGGGGGTCGTCACCGGTGCGCTGCCGGTGCTGGGCGTCCCGCTCCCCCTCGTCAGCCGTGGAGGAACCGCCCTGGTCTCGGTCCTCCTGGCCATTGGAGTGCTTCTCGCCTTCGCCCGCCACGAACCCGGCGCGCAGGAGGCCCTGTCCACGAGTCCCGGGGCGCTGCGTCGTTCCCTGGCAGTCATTGTCCCAAGGAGGAACCGTGCCCGAGACAAGTGAGACCGCAGGCTCTCCCAGCCAGATGCAGCCGAGCCGGCAGGAGCGCCCCCGGCCCTTGCGGGTGCTGCTGGCCGGTGGAGGCACCGCCGGCCACGTCAACCCGCTGCTGGCCACGGCCGCGGCCCTGCAGGACCCGGCGCTGGGAGGCGACCCCCGCACGCAGATCCTCGTTCTGGGGACCGCCGAGGGGCTGGAGAACCGGCTGGTTCCCGAGTCCGGCTTCGAGCTGGCCCTGGTTCCCCGGGTCCCCCTGCCTCGGCGCCCCAGCGGGGACCTGCTGCGTCTGCCGCACCGGCTGGGAAAAGCGATCAGCGCAGCCACCGAGGCCATCGAGGCCGTGGAGGCCGACGTCGTCGTCGGCTTCGGCGGATACGTCTCCACCCCCGCCTACCTGGCCGCCCGGAAGGCCGGCGTGCCGGTCGTCATCCACGAGCAGAACGCCCGCCCCGGCCTGGCCAACCGCCTGGGGGCGTCCTGGGCCCAAGCGGTGGCGCTGACCTTCGCCTCGACCCGCCTCAAGGCCTCCAAGGGGCGTACCGAGGTGACCGGGCTGCCACTGCGCCCGGCCATCGCCGACCTGGTGACGCAGCGCTCCACCACTGAGGGGACTCATCGTGCCCGCGTCGACGGCGCCCAGGCGCTGGGACTCGACCCCGACATGCCCACGCTCCTGGTGACGGGCGGCTCTCTGGGAGCCCAGCACCTCAACGAGGTCCTCAGCGAGTCCTTGGACTCCCTGCCCGCTGGCCTGCAGGTGCTGCACCTGACCGGCAAGGACAAGGACGCCCCCGTGCGCGCCGCGCTGGAGGCTGCGGTTGCCGCCGGCGCGCCGGAGGAGCTGACTGAGCGCTATCACGTGCTGGACTACCTGACCACGATGGAACAGGCCTACGCCTGCGCCGACGGGGTCCTGTGCCGCTCCGGAGCCGGAACGGTTGCGGAGATCACCGCCCTGGGACTGCCGGCGCTCTACGTGCCCCTCCCGATTGGTAACGGCGAGCAGCGCCTCAACGCCGCTGACGTCCTGGCCTCCGGGGGCGGGCGCATGGTGCTCGACGCCGACCTCAAGCCCTCCGACATCCTCGACTTCACGGTGCTCGTCTCCGACCCCGAGCGTCAGGCCGCCATGGCCCGGGCTGCCGCCTCCACCGGTGTCCAGGACGCAGCGGCCCGATTGGGCGCCCTCATCCAGCAGTGCGCCTCCACCAACAACACTCCCACCGACGAGGAGAACGCGGCATGACCGCCCCGACACAGCAGCCCACCTCCCACGCCGGCTCTCAGCAGATCGGTGCCGACCGCCACACGCTCACCGACAGGTCATTCCACCTCATCGGCATTGGGGGAGCGGGTATGAGCGTCGTCGCCCAGCTTCTCGCCGCTCGTGGGGCCTGGGTTTCGGGGTCGGACGCCCACAGCTCACCCGCCTTCGACCACCTCTCCGATTTAGGCATCACGACCCACCTGGGCCATGACGCCGCGAATGTTCCCGCAGGGAGCACCGTCGTGGTCTCCACCGCGATCAAGGAGACCAACCCCGAGCTCGCTGAGGCCCGTCGCCGGGACCAGGAGGTCATCCATCGCTCGCAAGCCCTTGCCCTGGCCGCCCAGGGGCTGGACTTCGTCGCCGTGGCCGGTGCGCACGGCAAGACGACGACCTCGGGCATGCTCGCCGAGGCCCTGACGGACGCCGGGGCCGATCCCTCCTTCGCCATCGGCGGAGTCGTGCGGGCCCTGGGCACCGGGGCCCACCTGGGCGGTGGCTCCGCCTTGGTGGCCGAGGCCGACGAGTCCGACCGCTCCTTTCTCAACTACACGCCCCGCGTGGAGATCGTCACCAACGTCGAGCCCGACCACCTCGACACCTACGGCACCACCGAGGCCTTCGAGACGGCCTTCGTCGACTTCGCTCACCGCCTGGTCCCCGGGGGCCTCCTGGTCGCCTGCGCCGCCGACCCCGGTTCGCTGCGCCTGGCCCGCACCGCAGCCGCGGAAGGGCTGCGCGTGGTCACCTACTCCTTCGGAGGCCTCGACACCCTGCCTGGCGGGATGCTGGTGGGGGAGGGGCACGTCCACCTGACGATCCAGGAACGCGGCGCCGCCTCCATCCGCGCACGGCTGACCCTGATCAGGGCGGCGGAGCCGGAGCGCAGCGGCGGCGCCCGCGCGGGGGAACAGGTCCAGAGCCAGGTCGAGCTGGTGCTGGCCGTGCCCGGTGACCACGTGGCCCTCGACGCCGCCGGCGCCTGGGCCGCTGGCATCGAGCTCGGTGTCGAACCGGCTGAGATGGCCCGTGCCCTGGGCTCCTTCGGGGGGACGGGGCGGCGCTTCGAGGACCGGGGACAAGCCGACGGCGTCCGCGTCATTGACGACTACGCCCACCACCCCACCGAGATCGAGGCGCTGCTGCGCACGGCGCGGGAGGTCGCCCAGGAGCGCGGTGGCCGGGTCCTGGTGCTCTTCCAACCGCACCTGTTCTCCCGCACCAGGGCCTTCGCCGACCGCTTCGGGCAGGCACTGGGCCTGGCCGACACCGTCGTCGTCGCAGACGTCTATCCAGCCAGGGAGATCCAGGCGGACTTCCCCGACGTCACCGGGGACACGGTCGTCCAGCGGGTTCCCGGTGGCAGAGCCACCTTCGTCGCGGATCGTCTGGAGGCCGCCCACGCGCTGGCCGCGCAGGCCCGTCCCGGCGACCTGCTGCTGACGGTCGGTGCCGGTGACGTCACCGAGCTCGCTACCACCGTCCTGTCCGACTTGGCGACCCGCGAGGGTGGTGCACCTGGTTCGCCCACACGGCGAGGTGGGCACGCATGAGAAAGCCCTCGGCGCCGCGCCCCGAGCCGTCCAACCGTTCTGAGGGGACCCCGGCCAGCATTCCTCCGCGCCGCTCAGGCAACCGGCGCGCGCGTCCTGCTCGCTCAGGGCAGGGCGGGGCCGGGCAGAATGGCACGAGGAGATCCCCGCAGGGCTCACAGGCTCAGCGGGAGACCGAGCCGACTGGGGCGGTCGGTCCGGCCCGGCGACCTCGAGCGCCGGGAGCCGGTGCGACAGCGAGCCCTCCCAGAGGTACCGCGAGAACGGTCTCCTCCAAGGGCGGCTCACGCCCAGCTGTCTCAGGGAAGCAGAGCGGTGGTGACTCGCCCGACGCCTCGTCCAAGTCGAGCCGGAGCCCCGAGAGCGCGCCCGGCGCCGAGCTGACCGTCTTCGGTCGTCGGCAGGTCGCACTGCCTCGTGGAGATGACCGGGTCGTCTCCACTGGGCTCGCCGACCGTCTCAAGGAGCGTCAGCAGGCTCTGCGCCGGCTGCGTCTGCGCCGAGTGACGACCGCCGCCATCGTCGTGCTCGTCGTCGCTCTGGCGACCTGGGCCCTGCTCTTCTCACCCCTTCTGGGGCTGCAGCCCCAGAGGATCTCCGTCGCCGGATCGGACGGCAGTGTCTCGGACAAGCAGGTTCGCGATGTCCTGGCCCCCTATACGGGTGACTCGTTACTGCGTCTGGACACCGGGCGGCTCTCCACCCAGGTGAGCGACAAGCTGGTCCGGGTGCGTCAGGCGCAGGTGACCAGGTCCTGGCCTCGGGGACTACGGGTGCAGCTGACGATGAGGGTGCCGGTGGCCACCGTTCAGGGAGCGGACGGCTACCAGGTCCTCGACAACGAGGCCGTGGTCCTTGAACGGGTCCCCGAGGCGCCGTCGGGTCTGGTGACCATCGTGCCTGACAAGACCGACGGGGCGTCCGGGTCGCAGACGATCTCAGCCAAGCAGGTCGCGGCCGTCACCCAGGTGGTGGGGTCGCTCACGCCGCAGACTCTTGCCCAGGTTGCCAGCGGGAGTGCTACCGAGGCCGGACAGGTCACGCTCACCATGTCCAACGGCGCCAGCGTGGTGTGGGGGGACACCCAGGACAACGAGCTCAAGGCGCGGGTTCTGGCGACCCTCATGACCACCAGCGCGTCCATCTACGACGTCTCCTCGCCGCACCGCCCCACCACACGATCCGCAGACGGCGAGCCCGCGGCATCGGCGACGACACCGCAGGCGTCCTAAGTGCCGCGGCGGATCGGCGGCTCAGCGGTTCCTCCGGGCACCCGGCTACGGAGACGGTGCCGGCACGCCGCCGGTCTTCAGGTAAATTGCAGGTAAGTTGCAGTGATATAGCAGGAAATCCGCAGGCAACTGCACACGAACACGCCGGGCTTCAATGCGTCTCGAGGTCGCGGAAGTCTCATAGCGTTAAGCCAGTCATTCAAAGAATGACATAAGTATAGACCTTAACTTTAGGTTGAGGTTCGAGGGGAGTCCTCACCAGAGGGCTCATGACGAAACTCGCGGAGGGGACGCCAGTGGTCGAGAGCATGGCTGTGGACGACGCACAGCACTACCAGGCAGAGATCAAGGTCGTCGGCGTCGGTGGTGGCGGCGTCAACGCCGTCAACCGAATGATCGAGGCCGATCTGCGTGGCGTCGAGTTCATCGCCGTGAACACCGACGCCCAGGCGCTGCTCATGTCCGACGCCGACGTCAAGCTTGATGTCGGACGTGATCTGACTCGAGGACTGGGCGCCGGAGCCGACCCGGCCATCGGTCGCAAGGCCGCAGAGGATCACGAGTCCGAGATCCGTGAGGCCCTTGATGGGTCGGACATGGTCTTCGTCACCGCGGGCGAGGGCGGCGGCACCGGTACCGGGGCCGCGCCCGTGGTCGCTCGCCTGGCCAAGAGCATCGGCGCGCTGACCATCGGCGTGGTGACCCGTCCCTTCTCGTTCGAGGGGCGTCGCCGCTCGGCTCAGGCCGAGGACGGTGTCCAGGCCCTGCGCGAGGAAGTCGATACCCTCATCGTCATCCCCAACGACCGCCTCCTGCAGATCGCCGACAAGAACATCTCCGTCGTTGACGCCTTCAAGCAGGCCGACCAGGTTCTTCTTCAGGGCGTCCAGGGCATCACCGAGCTCATCACGACCCCCGGTCTCATCAACGTCGACTTCAACGACGTCAAGTCCGTCATGCAGGGCGCCGGCAGTGCGCTCATGGGTATCGGCTCGGCCACCGGCGAGGGACGTGCGATCACGGCCACCGAGGAGGCCATCGCGTCGCCGCTGCTGGAGACCTCGATCGACGGCGCCCACGGTGTGCTGCTCTTCTTCCAGGGCGGCTCCGACCTGGGGCTGTTCGAGATGAACGAGGCCGCCAACCTCGTTCGCGAGGCCGTCCACCCCGAGGCGAACATCATCGTCGGAAACGTCGTCGACGGTGCTCTGGGCGACGAGGTCCGGGTGACGGTTATCGCCGCCGGCTTCGACTCCGAGCCGGTAGTGGGGGGGCTGGCTGACCCCGTGACCCGCCTGTCCCGGGCCGCGGTTCCTCCGGTTCCCTCCTCCCCGGTCGATGACCTGCCGCCGGCCCCCGCTCCTCGCGGCGGGGCTCATGCTGCGCAGAACCCCGTCACCCGTCCGGTCCCGCTGGCTCCGGCGCCGTCCTCGCCGGCGGTTGCCGCTCACCTGTCGGAGGTGAGTGCGGCTGAGGCGCTGTCCTCCGGGAGCATGCCGGCCTATGTGGATGAATCCTACGGCTCCTACGGTTCCGTGCCGGTCCAGCAGCAGTCGGTCCCTGATCTCGAGGTTCCCCAGGTCATTGGTGTCGACGCCGATGACGATGGCATTGACCTCCCCGATTTCCTGCGCTGAGTGATGCGAGCGTTGAGGACGCTCAGGCATGCGTGAGGCGGGCCCTGATCAGGTCTCTGACCTGATCGAGGTGGATCTGGGTCCTGGTGCTCGCGGGTACTTCACCACCCGCGGCCTGCAGAGGATCTCGCCCCTCGGCGGACATGATGGTCACGCACGGGCTCGGAGCCTCGACGGGCGCGGGGCGAGCGTCTACGAGGGATGGAATCTGGCTCTCCATGTCGGAGACGACCCGCAGCGCGTTCATCGTCACCGCAGACGGCTGGAGGATCTCCTCGGGCTCGACCGGGACCAGCACCTGGCCTGGATGAATCAGGTCCACTCCAGTGTCGTGGCCGCGGCCCGGGCGGAGCGGGTCCCGACAGCGGACGCGCTCGTCCTGGACTCTCGGGTAGCCGGCGCTCCCGCCGGATGCTGCGTCCTCGTGGCCGACTGCGTGCCGCTCCTCCTGTCCTCTCGAGACGGCAGCCTGGTGGCGGCTGTCCATGCCGGGCGTCGCGGCATGCTCGACGGCATCGTCCCCGCAACGATCAACGTCCTGCAGGGCGCCGGGGTGGATCCTGCTGACCTCTGGGCCGCCGTCGGACCGTCTATCTGCGGCTCCTGCTACGAGGTCCCCGATGACATGCGCGCGCTGTCCGCGCAGCGCGAACCCGCCTGCGCCTCACGTACGTCATGGGGCACCCCCGGCCTTGATGTCGCGGCAGGCGTCCTGGCGCAGCTCGAGCGCGCTGGAGTCGGACATATCAGCGCGGGCCAGTGGTGCACCTATGAGGACTCGCGTTTCTACTCCTTTCGACGGGACGGAACGACTGGGCGGCTGGCCGGCGTCGTGGTCCCGAGATGACGTCCAGGCGACTGAATACTTCCTGGGCGTGACCTTCTTGAAGCCTGAGGTGGGGGACACGCCGGGCTGAGGTCCCCGTGCGATGTTGCGGTGACGGATACCGTCGCAGCACATCCGGAACGCAGGGGACCGGACGAACCAAGGAGCGA
>ERZ772993.1215-NODE-1215-length-10156-cov-3.908722_pt1 | contig 10156 bp, 10 predicted proteins | sample MGYA00580670_ERZ772993 | MGnify/ENA primary metagenome ERZ772993 (study PRJEB29015, sample SAMEA2737936) | human oral metagenome | biome: human oral; feature: human-associated habitat; material: dental | place: China | collected 2136 ...
TGCCTGTTCGATAGAAACGAGGTCGGGACCGTATATTTTAAGTCCCATCGGTGCCTTTAAACCTGTTGAAAGCATCACCATACGCGTGGCAATGGGCTGCAATTTGGGCGAGCCGGTTAGTCCTGGCAGCGTGGCAGCATGGGTTATCTCAGTCCAAATGTCGTCGGCGGTGCGGATATGGCTACGCCATTGGCGAAAGTAATCGCCGCTGCCGGAGGGCACTAAACTATCTTTCGGTATCACCCGGAAGCCCTTTGCGGGGTCGTAAACACCGCCGTTTTTCAGCACAAAACGGGATTTAACGACGGTGAGCGGTGCCCTGCCTTCGCTCGCCGACAGCACCGAAGGAATTGCCGCTTTGGCATCAACGGATTCCCCGCCGTCTTCAGTCACCCCCAGGGATTTTTCCCACTCACCCCCTGTTAGCGTGGGGGGTCAAAAGCCATGGCCGCTGTTGCTTTCTGCGCCGCGCCGCGTCTCGTCCCTCGCCGCGTCGCGGCGCAAAAGGCAACATCTCTTTCTTTGGTCTTCATATGTCCCCCACCTGCAAGGCGAGTTCGTGGACAGCCGCCGCGAGTGCCAGATATACGCCGGGATAATCCTTAGTACTGCACAGGCTGAACCCTTCGTCACCAGACTTGACAATCTCATAAGACCACCACCCACCGGCCTCATCAATTTTAGGTGGTGTTCTAAAAAGTATGCTGACACTGGCGTCGGTAAACAGAAACTAAAAAGGCAACGGGCAGATGCGTTATATTGTGTCTGTGAAAATACAATTAACACTCTGTTGCCCCCGTTGCCATGGGCAGAGTATAAAGAAAAATGGCACCAAGCGCTACGGCAAACAAAATTACCTCTGTAAAGATTGCAGTCGACAATTTATTGGCGACCATAATTTGACCTATATTGGATGTCGTTCAAACATTATTAAAATTATCCTCAAAATGCTGGTTCGTAATTGTGGTATTCGTGATATTTCCGAAATAACAGGATGCAGCAGGTACAAGGTGCAGAAGGTACTGAAAACGTCACAACATCATGTTCTTCCTGAGAAAAATCATTATGACACTTTAGAGATTGACGAGATCTGGACTTTTGTCGGCAGCAAAAAGAATAAGGTATGGCTTATTTATGCTTATGACCGTGGTAGCGGCGAGATAGTGGCTTATGCTTGGGGGAAACGGGATATTACCACAGTAAGGGAATTAGAAGCACGTTTAAACGAACTAAAGATTACTTATGGGAATATCGCAATGGATAAGTGGCAGAGTTTTGTTGAAGTATTTGGCAGTGAAAAATCAAATATTGGCAAGAAATATACAGTGGGAATTGAAGGTAATAATTGCCGTCTGAGGCACAGAATCAGGCGGATTGTGAGGAAAACCTGTTGTTTTTCAAAGAAATTGCTCTACCACCTCAAGGCCTTTAATCTAGCTTTTCACTACATCAACTATGGCTTTGTCTAGCCCAGCATACTTTTCAGGCCACCACCGTCTTTGGTTACGGCGGTACCGGCGGCAATGACAACATTGCTGCCAATACGGATGCCGGGCAGGGTGGTGGCGTTGCCACCGGTTCAGATGTCGCTGCCGATATAAACGGGATGGGCAATGCCGAGATTTGCACGCCGGCCTTTGGGCGAGAGTGGGTGGCTGACGGTGGTGATGGGGGGATTCGGGCCGATCATGACATGATCACCGGTATATACCGGTGCAATGTCGGTGCCGTTGTAGTTCATCAGGAACCGGTCTCCGCCATGGATGTTTTTGCCGTTGTCGCAGTTGAAGACGGGCAGGATGTTGGGGTTTTTACCCGCGCTGCCAAACAAAGAGCGGATGGCCGCTTCGTGCTCGTCGTGAACCAGTATGTGATGCCGTTGAGTGTTTGGCAGACGGTGACGGCGCTTTCTTTCAGGGCGTTCACTGCCGGATCGGCGAAGTCACGGGGCAGGCCTGCTTTGAGTTTTTCGAGTTCGGTCATGGTATGGTGTTCTGGTTATAAAAAAACCGGACGTTCTGTCCGGTTTGCGTCATTTCCGTACGCCTTACAGGTTTTTGATAACGTCGCTGACGCCTTTCAGCGAGAAACCCATGGTTTGCTGTTTGTCGCCAACAAAGGCAGCGACTTGCAGGACGTTGCCTTTTTTCACGCTGGCTTCAATGTTGCCTTCGAGTGGGATGGCAGCGTTACAGCCGCCGTTGTCGCAGAAGTCATACGGGGTGACGACGAGTTCTTTGCCATCCACGGCGAGCGCCATGCCGGCACGCAGGTTGACGCCCAGTGGCACGGTCACGAAGGCGACGACGCTGTTTTGTGCTTCCGGGATGCGGCGCAGCAGGATGCGGCCGACCGGTTCGCCTTTTTCGTTATTGACTATCTGGATGGCGCCGCATTCGCTGCCCTGGCAGGTGCCTTTCCAGTCGCCGTAGGCTTTGCCTTCGGAGAGTTTGGCGGCGGCGGTGAGGCTGATGGTGGCGAGCGCCGCGACGGCAGCGAGTTTCAGCGTGGTTTTCATGGAATCTCCTGTGTTGGGAAAAAACGCGGCGAAGTGTATCACGGCGGCCGCAGTGGGTCTATGCAGCTTAACTAACCGGTAAGCTGGCGCGTTATCAGGTGTTTCAGCGGTGGCAGGGCTTGCGAGAGGCGGAGTACGCCGTGGCGCAGGAGCTTCGCCGGCGGGGTTTCGCGGGTAAAGAGTTTGACGATGGCATTGGTGCCGTGATAGAGCGGGCGGGTGTTCAACTGGTGACGGCGGTCGTAGGCGGCGAGCAGCGCCGGGTCGCCGATGTCCCTGCCCTGCCCTGCCTGGCGCAGGATGAGGCGCGAGAGGATTTCCTGGCTTTGCAGGCCGAGGTTGTAACCGTGCGCGGTGACGGGGTGCATCCCGCAGGCGGCGTCGCCGATGAGCGCGCAGCGGTTGGTGTAGAAGCGGCGGGCGTGGACGCCGACCAGCGGGTAGTCATGCACGCTGCTCACCAGTTTCATCGCGCCAAGGCGGTGGTCGATTTGCGCAGCAATGTAAGCGGCGAGCGCGTCGCCGTCCAACGCCAGGAGTTCCGGTGCCTTGCGGCTGTCGATGGTGACGACGCAGTTGGTGATGTGGTCGGAGAGCGGCAGCAGCGCGAGGGTGTTGCCGTAGAAGAAGCATTCGCTCGCGGTGTGGTCGTTGGAGTGTTCGTGTTCGAGGCGGAAAACGAGGACGTTGCGCCCAAATTCGTGGGTGTCGGCGGCGATGCCCATCGCGCGGCGGACGAAGGAGAAGCGGCTGTCGGCGGCGATGAGCAGTTTGCCGCTGATGCTGTCGCCGTTGTCCAGCGTGACTTGTGCGGCGCTGGCGTCGCTTTGGCAGGCAACCACGCGGCGGCCGGTGTGCCAGCGCAGGTTTTCCTGGTCTTTGACCGCCTCATAGGCGGCGCGGCGGATGATGTGGTTCGGCACGAGGTAGCCGAGGGTGTCTATCGCCTGGCGGTGGCTGTTTTGTGTGGGCACCGGGAAATGCAGGCGGAAGGCGGAGTCGCCATTTAAGACGGAAGCGGCGCGCAGGTAATGGATTTCGCTTTCGGGGAAGCGCTGCCAGATGCCGAGGTTTTCGAGGATGGCCTTGGAGGGATGGGTGAGGGCGATTTCGCGGCCATCAAACGGCGGATCGGCGAGGACGTCCGGCTGGTGCGCCTCAACAATGCTGATGTTGAGCTGGCTGCCTGCGAGTGCACGGCAGAAGGCGAGTCCTGCCGGACCAGCGCCGACGACGATGATATCGGTTTGTTCTTGCATGGGTTTCTCCGGGGTAAGGGGTGATACGTGCGGGATTATAGCATGGTGATTGGTTAACCCCGGCCAGGGCGATTTAGTTTTGTGAATTATCAGGCGGGGCGGGGCTTCAGAGTTGGTCCGGGGCGGGCGGCACCGGCGGCAGCATCCGTTTGTGGCGGGAGCGTTCGTGCCACCAGGCGATTTGTTTGGCCGCCTGTTCGCTTATCGCTTCGCCGCGGAGGAAGGCGTCCAGTTCGCTGTAGCGCACGCCCATTTCGTCTTCGTCGGTTTGTCCTGCCCAGAGGCCAGCGCTGGGCGCTTTGTCCAGCACCGCTTGCGGCACGCCGAGCAGGCGCGCCATTTCATAGACTTGTTCTTTGCGCAGCGCGGCGAGCGGCAGGACGTCGGCGGCGCCGTCGCCGTATTTGGTGAAGTAGCCGGTGTGCACTTCGGCGGCGTTGTCGGTACCGAGAACGACGGCGCGGTGGCTTTGCGCGGTGGTGTAAAGCAGGATCATGCGCAGCCGCGCCATCAGGTTGCCGCGCAGTACGTTCAGCCGCTCCGGTTCGGGGTTCAGCACCGGGGCGAGTTGTTGCATCGCAAGGTCGTAGAGCGGCGCGATGGAGATGGTGTGGCCGCTGAGGCCTGCGCTTTTTAACACCGCTTCGGCGTCTTGCAGGTCGGCTTCGCTACTGACGGCAGCGGGCAGCATCAGCGCGTGTACCGGGCAGCCAGTGCGGGCAACGAGGTGGGCGCAAACGGCGCTATCAACGCCGCCGCTGACACCGAGGGTGTAGCCGTCGAGGTTATAGAGGTCGCGGCGCTGCTCTTCGAGCCAGGCGATGAGGTAGTCAATGTAGGCGGTGAGGTTCATGGGTTTTTCCGGGTTTGTTTGTGTGTGTTTGGCGAATGGCTGTTTACATACAGGGTAGCGGGGCAGGTGTATGTAAATAGTATGTGGCACTACCTGAAACTGCGTGCGTGCCGCCAGTAACCCCACCCCAGCCCTCCCCCACGGGGGAGGGAGTATATCGGCAGTTTTCCCGCTTCTGTTCTCTACCCTATTGTGCAGGGAAACCGATTTTTCCAAATTCCAAATAGCTTCTATGGCAATCCTCGTAAAGTTCTGTGCGGCAGTTTGTTGGCATAGCAAGCATAGGGTGCGCCTTGGCGCACCGTATAGTCGGAATGCCGGTTAGCGGATGCGGGTTGGTTGTTGTGTCCGGCATTTTTCGTCGGGCGTCAATGCCAGACCCATTTGTTCATGGATGGTTTTCCGGTGGGGCGAGCTCCACGTCATCTATTAAAAAATCCCGCCGGAGCGGGATTTTTGGTGATATCCTGAAATGTATGTTGGCCAAAGATGTTTAACGTGCATCGGCGGTAGTGTCATTGATGCTACCCCCTCCCCCAATTTTCCCCGCTGCGGGGGCTGACGCACCTTGCGCGGGAATGGACGATGGCAACGGACTGATTTTTGCCGCGCGGCGGGGTGTCAGCATTCTTTTCTGGACGCCACCGGATGTTTCTTGCAAAAGCAGCTCAGTCGATGCCCACCAGTCGTTTGCCTTCGGGGTAGCGCACGTCGTAGCTGTTTTCGATGCGCAGCGTGTCGCCGGGGTTGAGGTGTTTTTCCCAGAGGACGATGCCGCGCACGTTTTCGACGTTTTCCTGGTCTGGTTTGGGGCTGAATTTGGGCTCAACGGTGACGTCGCTTTGGCTGGCAATCGGCAGGCGCGCGTAGAGGCGCACCGCGCGCGGGATTTTGCCGCTGTTGCGCAGGGTGACGGTCTGCCGTTTTTCCATGCGGTCTTTGAGAATGAGGCCGTTGCCGATGTTGTAGCCCGGCGGGATGCTGTATTGCACTTCGGTGTGCGGGTCTTCGCCGAAGCTCATGATTTGCCGGCTGCGCTCCAGCATGGTGCGATCCAGCCGCATTTGTCCGATGCGGTTGCCGTCGCGGAAGAAGTTGGTGTAGCCGGGGTAGAAGCCGTAGCCGTCCGGCTGTTGCCATTCGGCGACGAGCAGCGCCTTGCTTTCGACCCAGGCGTAGGCGGCGCTGTAGAGTTTGGTACGGCTGCGGTTCTGCCAGTAGGTGAGCTGGTAGCGGTCGCGCGAGGTGGCGAGGTTGTGCCGTCCGGGGATTTTGACGTCGAAGTCCACGCCGGAGATGGCGACGTCGTTTTCGCTCGCGGTCGCTTCGTTTTTGTCGGCGCTGGCGACGGTCGGGCTGTTGTTTTTGGCGGTGGTCGCGCCGATGCCAAAGGGCGCGTTGTTTTCGCCGAGGACGGCGGCGACGGTGCGGTCGGCGACGGCGACGTTGGTGCTTTGCAGCACCGGGGTGTCCTGGTAGTCCGGCGGGGCGAAGGAGAGGCTGACTTCGACGTTGTCCCAGTCCAGTCCGCTTTGCTGGACGACTTGCGCGTAGGCGCGGATATCCAGTTCGCCGTTTTCGGTGTTGAGGGAGAATTCGCTGTAGGGTTGCCAGTAGGCTTTGTCGGTGCGTTCGCGCAGGGTGAGGGTGACTTCGCCGATGCGGTCGCTGTAGATGTCGAACACGCCCGCGTACTGGCGACTGTCGCGTCCCTTGTTTTGCCAGACGAGTTGTTCTTTGAGCTGGCGCAGTTCGTCCTGCTGTTCGCGTTCGGTTTTGAGCAGGTCTTCGCGCAGGCGGGCGAGGGTGTCGAGCTGGCGCTGTACTTCGCTGACCGAGCTGCCGTGGCCTTGCAGGCGCTGGATGAGGGCGCGGCTCATATCGCGGTTGTCTTCGATGCTTTGCCGGGTGATGGTCAGCGCCTGTTCGGCTTCGTCCGCCTGGTGCACCAGCGGCTCGGTCGCGTCCTGGGCGGGCAATGGCCGCATTCCCTGGCCGGTGAGGCGCGCGCCGTCAATGCCGAGCGAGACGTTGGCGATGTTGTCGCTGAGCAGCGGCGAGACGATGATGCGGTGCGCGCCGGGCTTGTGCACGGTGACTTTCGCTTCGCGGACCAGTTCGGCTTCGCGGTTGTAGAGTCTGGCGGTGACGACCGGCGCGTCCAAGTAATAGTCTTCGGCGCGGACGATTCCGGTCGTCAGAACAGTCAGCAGGATTGCCAACCATAGACGCATGATTTCATTCCTCGTTTTGCAAAAACGCGGCTATGATAACAGATAGGCTTTCCATCCTGTCATTTTCCTGCAATGAATGCCGCCACTTGCGCGCAGAGGATGCGCCACAACTCGCGCTGCGCGCCGACGCTGGCCCAGGCGTTGTGCGGGGTGAAGATGACGCGCGGGTGGTCGCGCAGGGTGAGCAGCGGTTCGTCCGCAGGTGGCGGTTCGTCGGGGAAGACGTCGCTGACGTAGCCGAGCAGTTTGCCCGCGTTCAAGGCAGCGACGACGGCGGTGCTGTCGGCGACCGGGCCGCGTGCCATGTTGAGAATCAGCGGCTGGCGCTGGCACAGGGCGAGGGTGTCGGCGTTGAGCAGGTGAAACGAGGCGTCGTTGAGCGGGCAATGCAGGCTGATGATGTCGGCGCGGGCGAAAACTTGATCAAACGGCGTGTAATCCGGCGAACGCGGCGCGGCGCCACGGCGCTCCGCCCACAGTACTTCCATGCCGAAGGCGCGCGCGATTTCCGTTACCCGCCGTCCGATGTTGCCGGTGCCGACGATGCCGAGCGTCTTCCCGGCGAGGTCGATAATCGGCAGTTCATTGAGGCAGAAGCGGCCATCGCGCTGCCAGTCGCCGTCAATCACCGCCTGATGATAGGGAATGAGGCCGCGCAGCGCGGCGAGAATGGCGGCGAAGGTATGCTCGGCGACGGAGGTGGTCGAATAGCCGGCGACGTTGGCGAGCTGCACGCCGTGCGCTTTGCACGCCTCGGCATCCACGTTATTGACGCCGGTGGCGGCGACCTGAATCAGCTTGAGTTCGGGTGATTGGGCGATGATGTCGCGCGTCAACAACACCTTGTTACTGATGGCAATTTGCGCGCCACGCAGACGCTCAACCACGGTGGCGGTGTCGTTCGGCGTGGCATCAAACACCTGCCAGTCGCTGACGCCTTCCGGCGCGGGCAGGTCGATGGACGGTGAGAAGGTGTTGCGGTCAAGAAATACGGCTTTCATGCGGGTCTCCGATGCGGGTTAAGGGGGCGGTCATCTTATCGCAACTGTCTCCCCCACGGCACGCGCTGCCTCGTCCTGCTGCGTTTCGCTTTTTCACCGGTTTCGCCCGATATAATGGCTAGTCTTCGCCGTTACCATTACCGGCCCCAGCACATCATCTTTTTTGTCAGAGGAGCAACCATGCCTGTTTTCACGCCCACCGGCGAACTCGATCCCTTTCTTCACGTCAGCCTGCGTCGCGGCGAGAGCATTTATTGCGAGAGCGACGCGATGGTGATGATGGAGGCCAATCTTGAGCTGCGCGGGCAGATGCAGGGCGGCTTTTTGAGCGCGCTCACCCGTCGCCTGGCCAATGGCGAGAGCTTTTTCCAGCAGCATATTCGCGCCGAACGTGGCGACGGCGACTGCCTGCTCGCGCCGATGATGCCGGGCGGGATTGAGGTGCTGGACGTCGGCAAGAGCCAGTACAACCTCAACGACGGCGCCTATCTCGCCGCCAGCGAGCGGGTGCAGCTCACCGCACGAATGCAGAGCCTCGGCACCGCACTTTTTGCCGGTACCGGCGGCTTTTTCATCGGGCAAACTTCCGGCGAGGGGCAGATTGTGATTAACGGCTTTGGTTCTCTCTTTACCCTCGAAGTCACGCCGCAAAGTCCGGTCATTATTGACAACGGCCACGTCGTCGCCTGGGACAGCAGGCTGCATTATGAATTGTCGGTGACGACCGGCGCGAGCCGCGGTATGCTCGGCAACCTGGTCAACAGCGTCACCAGTGGCGAGGCGGTCGTGCTGAAATTCAGCGGTAGCGGCAAGGTGATTCTCTGCTCGCGCAATGCCAACAGTTTCCGCTCGTGGGCGAAGCAGTAATGCCCGCATGACACGCATAAAAAAGCCCGCGGTTGCGGGCTTTTTCATATCTGGCAATTAGCGGTTGTCGTGGAAGTTGCGTTCCTGCCGCTCGGCGATTTCCTTGCAGTCGATGCAGAGCTCGGCGGTCGGCCGCGCTTCAAGGCGGCGGAAGCCGATTTCTTCGCCGCAGCGTTCACACCAGCCGAAGTCTTTGCGGGCGATACGCTCCAGCGCACGGTCGATTTTGTGCAGCAGTTTGCGTTCGCGGTCGCGGGTGCGCAGCTCCAGCGAAAATTCTTCTTCTTGTGTGGCGCGGTCGTTGAGGTCGGCGGTCGGCGCGCGGTCGTCACGCAGATGTTCTTTGGTGCGGTCGCTGTCGGTGACGATTTCGTTTTTCCAGTCGGTCAGCAGCCGGGTGAAGTGCGCGAGTTGCGCATCGCTCATGTATTCTTCGCCTTTCTTCGGAGTGTAGTGGGTTTTGGCTTTGAATTCTTTGGCCATTTTCGCTCTCCTGCGTGTTGTCTGTGAAAATTGGCGGCGCATGGTAGCGGAGCATTTCATGCTTGTAAATGGTAAATGTTTTAGGGTTTGGCAGCGCGTTTCCGCCCCGCGCGGGTGTGTATCAGCACAGCGAAGTAGAGGATGCCGGCGACGCCGATGATGGCCGGGCTGACCGGCAGGTCGGCGTTGTAGGCAAGGATGAAGCCGCAGATGGTGGCGATGGCGGCGAGAACGGCGGCGATGGCGGCGCTTTGTTCCGGGGTTTTGGCGAGGCGGTTGGCGGTGTTCGCGGGCACGATGAGCAGCGCGATGACCAGCAGCAGGCCGAAGTACTGCACGGTGGTGCCGATGAAGAGGCCGATGAGCAGCAGGAAGACGAGGTCGTATTTGTCGCTCGCCGGGTATTCGGTTTTGGCAATGGCGGGGCTGGTGGTCATGAGGATGAGCGGTTGCCACAGCGCGCGCAGGGTAAGAAGCGAGACGGCGGCGGCGATGGCGATGGTGACGAGGTCGCGCGGCGTGGTGGCGAGGATGTCGCCAAAGAGGTAGGCGAGCAGGTCGGTGCGCACGTTTTCCATTTGCGACATGACGAGGTAGCCCAAGGCGAGGGCGATGTGCGACAGGCTGCCGAGGATGTTGCTCGGGTTTTCGCGGCCGCTGCGCTCAATGAGGTGGAGCAGCAGCACCAAGAGCAGGGTGATGCTCCAGATGCCAACGGCGGGCGGCAGGCCGAGCCAGAGGGCGAGGGCGATGCCGAGCAGCGAGGCGTGCGACAGCGCTTCGCCGAAGTACACGAGGCGGCGCCAGCCAATGAGCGCGCCGATGGGAGCGGCAGCGGTGGCGGTGGTCAGGGCGCAGAGGCAGGGGATGAGGATGTATTGGTAGAAGACCAAGCGGCAAGAAAATCTTCAGGTCGTTGGTGCCAATGTGGATCAAGCGGG
>ERZ772993.1221-NODE-1221-length-10120-cov-3.524292_pt1 | contig 10120 bp, 8 predicted proteins | sample MGYA00580670_ERZ772993 | MGnify/ENA primary metagenome ERZ772993 (study PRJEB29015, sample SAMEA2737936) | human oral metagenome | biome: human oral; feature: human-associated habitat; material: dental | place: China | collected 2136 ...
CCAGATTCGAGACCAGCCCGTCGTTCGCGCCGAACACCGCCGCGCGGAAGTTGCCGGAGAGTTTTTCGCGTCCGCTGGTGGCTAGGGCACGAATGATTTCTTCGTGAATAGCTTCGTCAGCCGCCATTTCTTCGGTGGCGTCCGGGTCTTCGGCGTAGGGGGAGCGGGATTCGGCCATTTGCGCCATTGCCAGGATAAAGACCGACCCGAAATGCTTCGCCATGAACTGCAAAAATGCGGATGAGAGCGACGGGCGGACGGGTTTGCCAACGTGTTCACCGAGCATGTCACGCCAGTGCTGTTGGTGGCGTTTCTCAGCCTCGGCAACCTGCATCAGAATCTCGCGGTCTTTACCTTCGGCGCGCTGGGCCAGGTAGCGGTAGATGCGGGCCTCCGACTCTTCATCAGCCAGGTAGCGCCGCCACCGCCGGATTTGCGCCTCACTTGGCTGGGTGACGGGCTGGTGCCGTGCCGGTACATGGTCAAGCGCTCCTGTGCGTGCCGCCGTTGGGGAAGGGGCTGAGTGTTCGGGGTTGCGGCGCGCGGGGACATCCGGTGCGGTGAACGCCTGCGTGGTGATGGGCTCTCGCCGGTTTCTGCCGGGTGTTGCCTGGGCGGGGGAGTGGTTGCTGCTGCCGGGTGTTTCGGGTGTGTGTTTGCGGGGCTCGGGTGACATGGGGTGTCTTCCTCAGGGTGGCTGGTGCGTGCAAAACACTAGAATAGACGGGCGCTGGGCGAAAATCTAGGTAAACCCGACCGGGTGCTGATGTTCGCCGGGCCGAAAAAATGCGGGCAGCCGTCACCGTGCTGATCGGGCTTATTCGCCTCAGTGTCGCACCCACCTGTGCCCGCACTTCTGTCGGAATATGCGGCGCATATGGTTATGCCGTGGCTGGGGTGGTTCCCAGGCAGCAGGCGTGAGGGGTGGCAGCAAAAAGGGTGGGTGCTTTCCCCAGTTAGGGGAGGGCACCCACCCGGTGAGCCTATAGGGCTCAGAAAGGCTGCCTGTTAGGAGATTTCGCCTGCGCTGTTCTCTAGGAATGCGCGAATGAACCACTGGAACTTCTCGAGTTCGGCGGTCTGGCCGATCAGCAGGTCTTCGGTGATGGGGTCAACCTTGCCCGCAAATTCGATAGCCTTGCGCTGCTCCTTGATCACGCGGGTGTACACCTCGTTCAGGGCGTGCAGGTGGTCGGTGACGCGGGCACGGCCTACGGGGTAGTCTTCGTGGCTGCGCGCTGCGACTAGGGCACCTGCGAGGCCGTTGGGGGTTGCACCCAGGGTTGCCATACGCTCTGCGATGTCGTCCACGAAGTTACGCACAGTATCAACCTGCGGGTCGATCATTTCGTGCACGGCGATGAAGCCGGGGCCGGTCACGTTCCAGTGCGCGTGCTTCAGAGACAGGTGCAGTTCGTTCAAATCGTGCAGGCGGCTCTGCAGAACTTCCGAGATTTCTTTGCCCTCGTCAAGGGTAAGACCGGGTGCGGTGTATTTTGCGAATGCCATAATGACGACTCCTTAATGTTGTAATGCTGTGTAGATGCCCGCCCGGTAGTTATCGTGAGAGAACCCGGCCGGTACGTTGATATTAGTAAATCATTTTTAGGCCGGTCCGTCAAGATTATTCTTATTTATTCATAATAAGCATTGCTTGATATGACGCCATGAAAACCCTAAGAGTTTGAGAAAGCTAGGCTAACCTCAAGACTAGCGTCCAAGCGCCTTAAACACGCTCAGCTCCAGCTCCTCATGCCGAAGACGCACATTCCCTAAACCGGCGGGAACCTCAAGCTCACCGGGGACTACAATCACCTTCATACCCGCATCCGTAGCGCTACGCACCCCGGATGGGGAATCCTCAATCGCCACGCACTGGCTGGGGTCTACCCCCAAACGCTGTGCCGCTAAAAGATACGGCTGCGGGTTTGGCTTCGGATGCGTGGTCTCATCATTACCAATAACAACCGAGAACGTTCCCTCAGGGGCGGCATCAGCCGTGCGCTGAGCCACCGCAGTCGTAGCATTTGTAACTATTGCCGCCGGGATACCCGCATCACGAACCTGTACCAGAAAACGCTCAATCCCGGGCAGAAACTCCACCGGAGAATTCGCCAATGCAGCACGCACCTTACCCACCAGCCGATCGTTAATCTGCTGATCCGGCAGGTTCACCCCGCGCTCACGTAACCTATCCAGTGTGAACTTCATGGAATAACCCAGGCAATCCAGGGTGTCCTGTGCGGTCCATACACCACCAAACTCCGCCGCCAGCTCAACCTTCGCGGCCGCCCATACCGGCTCGGTATCAACCAGCGTGCCATCATGATCAAAAAGAATCGCCCGAGGAAAATCCCCCTGAATATTAGTGCTCATGCCATTAAGCCTACCGGGCATTTCTAGGCCGCCCGTATGACAACATCCTCAATCGTCACCAGAAAATCGGTACCCGCATTCAGCGGGTCTCCCGCAATATCGAGCAGAGCATCGGCAACGTCCTCACGGGCAATCGTTGGGATACCCGGAACATGCGCAACACTCGTCACGTCAACCACCTTCGCCCCGCCCTTACCAGGCTCATCTGTGAGCCTGCCCGGCAACGCCCGCGAAATATACGGCTGATACTTAGCAACCATAGCGTCGGCCTTCGCGCGGTCCCTAAAAATACTGCGCATAATGGTCTTGCACGCCACACGCATTAAAAAAGATGCACTCCGCACCGTGTCACCCACCCCGTAGGCGCTCATAAGAACACAGTGCGGTACGCCCGCACCCACCACCGCCTCCATAATGAGCGGCAGGCGCTTCTGCATGAACTTGGTCGATAGAAACTCCCGTACCGTAGCTTTCTGCCCCAGGATGCTAACCATCACATCCTGCCCGGAAGAAATCGTGGCAAGCTGCTCGGAATCGTTCAGGGCACCGGGAACAATAATGAGGTTCTGATGCGCCCCCAAAAGCGCCACCGCCTTATCGGGGTTACGCACATAGGCGGTGACCGTGTGCCCCTCCTCTAACGCTTTGCGGGTGAAAAGGCTTCCGGTGCGACCGCTCGCTCCTAAAACCAGTATTTTCATGTAGGCTCCCATTATTTATCGGTGTGGTTGGTATGGGTTTAATGTGGTTGGTGTGGGCACCCGCAAGCACCCAATGTGCTCAGTATAACAATAAAGTTTTTGGTTAAAGTTTAGGTTTATGTGGGATTTACCGCGGAAAGCCCGCTGATATGGTGAGTGTTGTATCAGTCCGGGACACAAACCGTTTAAGATGGCACAGTGAACGAAAAATCAGAGCGCTCCGGATCGCACCCGCACGTAAACTCATTAGCTGCACGCACACCTGCCCTCATACAGGTTGCAACCCTCTACGCCGCCTACCCCATGGCGTTTGTCTCTGCCGCTTGGATTACCGTAGGCCGTGCCCTCTTCGGTGCCGCTGGTGATCTCGTGCCCATTTTTGCTATCTCATTTGGCCCAGCACTCGCCGTAATTCTGTGTCTGGGCGCGCGGTGGATGTTTCGTGATGCGCATCGTCGCGTTACCAGCGGCGAGCACCTGCGGGTTGGTGCATCCTGGGGATTCGTATTGTCCGTATGGGCCTGCTGGGCGCTCGCTTTTCTCTTTGGGATGTTCATTCCCGACTACCGTGCCGGGGTACCGGTGTCGGGAATTGGTGCGCTCGCGGGTGCCGATTACGTGGGCTACGGTGCAGGATTTGGGAATACCTTCGGAATTTTGACCTTTGCCATGGCTATTACCGCTGCCGTGATCGCTTTCAATGCCAATAGGCGCTCGGCGCGCATGCAGCAGGGTGTTACCGACGAGGTTTTGGAGGAGCAGGCGCGACAGCAAAGCCCATATGACTTCCTGGACTGAGACCTAGTCTGGCCCTCTCATCCCGCGCCCTAAAAAGGCTCTTGATGCGAATAAAGCGTATTTTTCACCGCTTTATTCGTATAAAGAGCCTTTTTAGTGCTGAATTTTGGTCCGGAAAATCTGCATTAACCCCTTGCATCCAAACCTTGAGTGTAGTAGACTCAAGTTAGCTGTAAAAAGAAGGCGCAGGATGCGCCCCGCACAAGACGCGAAAGGATAAGATTTATGGACGCAAAATTCACCACCAAGAGCCAAGAAGCGCTCTCCGCCGCTAATATGAACGCGCAGACAGCGGGTAACCCCAGCATCGAACCTGCGCACATCCTCAAAGCACTGATGGATCAGCGAGAAGGCGTTGCCGTAGCGGTTCTCAAGGCCGCAGGGCTCGATATCGATGCCATTTCGGAAGCCGCATCCGCAGAGATTAAGAAGCTGCCGAAGGCATCTGGCGCATCTGTGCAGAACGCAAACTTCAGCCGCAGCGCCCTCGCCGCTATTCAGAGTGCGCAGACCCACGCTCAGAAATTCGGTGACACCTACATTTCCACCGAAATGCTGCTGCTGGGCATCGCAAGCGGCGATAGCGATACCGCTCGCGCACTTGAAAACCTGGGCGCAACTGCCAAAGTTATCGAAGAGACCATTCCCCAAGTACGAGGAGACCGCACCGTGGATACCCCGGACCCCGAAGGCACCTTCCAGGCCCTTGAAAAGTACGGAACCGACCTGACAGCGCTCGCCCGCGAAGGCAAACTCGACCCCGTGATTGGCCGAGACTCCGAAATTCGCCGCGTGGTGCAGGTGCTTTCCCGGCGTACCAAGAACAACCCCGTGCTCATTGGTGAACCCGGCGTCGGCAAAACCGCCGTGGTCGAAGGGCTGGCGCAGCGCATGGTCTCCGGCGACGTCCCCGAATCCCTGCGCGGTAAAACCCTGATCAGCCTTGACCTTGGATCCATGGTTGCGGGCGCTAAATACCGCGGAGAATTCGAGGAACGCCTCAAGGCCGTGCTCGAAGAAATCAAGAAATCCGAAGGCCAGATCGTCACCTTTATCGACGAGATGCACACCGTGGTTGGTGCGGGCGCATCCGAAGGTTCTATGGATGCAGGCAATATGCTCAAGCCCATGCTGGCACGCGGCGAGCTGCGCATGATTGGCGCTACTACACTCGACGAGTTCCGCGAGAATATTGAGAAAGATCCCGCTCTGGAACGCCGTTTCCAGCAGGTGTACGTGGGTGAGCCGAGCGTTGATGACACCATCGGTATTCTGCGTGGGCTCAAGGAACGCTACGAGGCGCATCATAAGGTGCAAATCTCGGATGCCGCCCTGGTTGCCGCCGCAGCACTTTCAAATAGGTACATTCCCTCACGTCAGCTGCCCGATAAGGCGATCGACCTGGTGGATGAGGCCGCATCGCGCCTGCGCATGGAGATCGACTCGGCCCCCGAGGAAATCGACCAGCTGCGCCGCGCCGTAGACCGTCTGACTATGGAAGAACTGGCCCTCAAGAACGAGACCGACCCGGCGTCGAAGGAACGCTTGGCGGCGCTGCGTAAAGACATGGCTGACAAGAAAGAACAGCTGGATGCGCTCAACGCCCGCTGGGAAGCCGAAAAGGCCGGTCTGAACCGTGTGGGCGATCTCAAGAGCGAAATCGACGAGTTGCGCTCGCGTGCCGAGGTGGCACAGCGTGAGGGCAACCTTGCGGATGCATCCCGCCTGCTCTACGGCGAAATTCCCGCCAAGGAGAAGGAACTGGAAGAAGCTCAGCGCGCCGAAACTGAGGCTCATGGCGAGGCTATGGTCTCTGAAGAGGTCACGGCTGACGACATTGCCGAGGTTATCTCTTCCTGGACGGGCATTCCCGCCGGGCGCATGCTTCAGGGCGAATCTGAGAAGCTGCTGGAGATGGAGAAACGCATCGGTGAACGCCTGATCGGTCAGGAAGCCGCCGTGGTTGCTGTGGCGGATGCGGTTCGCCGCGCCCGCGCCGGAATTTCCGACCCGAACCGCCCGATTGGTTCCTTCCTGTTCCTGGGACCGACCGGTGTGGGTAAGACCGAGCTTGCGAAGGCTCTGGCGGAGTTCCAGTTTGACGACGAGCACGCCCTGGTGCGAATCGACATGAGCGAGTACGGCGAGAAACACAGCGTTTCCCGCCTGGTGGGTGCGCCTCCCGGATACGTGGGTCACGAAGAGGGCGGTCAGCTGACCGAGGCCGTGCGCCGTCGCCCCTACTCCGTGGTGCTGCTGGACGAGGTTGAGAAGGCTCACCCCGAGGTCTTCGATATTCTGCTGCAGGTGCTCGATGACGGTCGTCTGACCGACGGTCAGGGCCGCACCGTGGACTTCCGCAACGTGATTCTGATTCTGACCTCGAACCTGGGGTCGCAGTATCTGGTCGATCAGGAGATGCCGTTTGAGGAGCGCACCGAGAAGGCAATGCAGGTGGTTCACCAGGCGTTCCGTCCCGAGTTCCTGAACCGTCTGGATGACATCATCATGTTCGAGCCGCTCTCTTCCGAGCATCTGGGGCAGATTGTGAACCTGCAGATTCAGGGCATGGGCAAGCGTCTGACCGACCGCCGCCTGACCCTGGATGTTACCCCCGCCGCCCTGGAGTGGCTGGGCTTGGCAGGGTACGATCCGGCCTTCGGCGCCCGCCCGCTGCGCCGCCTGGTACAGCGCGAGATCGGCGATCGTCTGGCGAAGGGCATCCTCTCGGGCGCTATCCACGATGGCGATACCGTAGAGGTGGATGTGAACCCGGATGTTGCAATGGATGGTCTGTCGGTGACCTCCAAGCGGTAACGGGTAACACAACTGGCACAGATAATGCGCGCCGCACTGGGAAGTATCCCGGTACGGCGCGCATTCTTGCTAACAGATGAAAGGCGTTATGCCTGCTTGCGGCGGCGTGCCACCAGTACGACGGCGGTACCCGCTACGAGGGTGAACAGGCCAACCCCGGCAATGGTTAGCGCACCCGAAGCGCCGGTGCTTGCCAGCCTGCCGCGAGCGGTTGAAGCCGCCGAGTAGCTGCCCGTGCTGCCGGTTGAGGCGACAGTCCCGGAGGAAGAGACACGCGATGCGGAGCCGCCCGAGTAGCTGCCGGATACCCTGGACTCGCACGCTACCCCGTCTTTGTCACGGTCAAGGTGGCCGCTGTAGTGTTCGCTGCCTGCCTTAATATTGTTCAGGCCGCGGGCACGGGCCTCGGTGCAGTTATCAGGTTTGTCATCGGTGGAGGTGTCAGCGGCTGCTGCCTGCTCGCCCCCGGTGGTGCTGGCGGTGCCGGAACCGGAAGTGCCGGTTGCTTTAGTCTCGCACCCCACCCCGTCCTTGTCACGGTCAAGGTGCTCACCGTAGTGCGGGCTGTTCGCATCAATATTGCTGAGCCCGCGCGCCGATGCTTCGGTGCAGTTCGTGGGGATCTCCCCAGCTACGGCCGAGCCCTGAGCGGCAGCAGCCAGGTGCTCCGCGTTTGCGGATGCGTTCGGCACGTTATGGTCAGCAGAGGAAGAGTCCTGCGCCGAATTGTTTGCTTCCTGCTCGCTCTGGCTGGGGGCAGCGGAAGGCTGCACCGGAGGCTGCGGCTTGCCCGTCACCGCTGCGGAGGCGCTCGAAGCAGCAGTGCTCTGTGCGGCAGGGGACGAGGGGCTGGGAGCCGCTTCGGTCGGTGCGGGCGCAGCAGAAGCAGCAGCCGTATCGGTGGGGGAGGCGCTCGGTGCTGCTGCCGCCTGGATTGTCACGGTCGCGGCGTCGCCGCCGCGGCGGGGATCCTGCTTATTGAGCGACCCGGTAAGCACCGTGAGGGTCACGGTCTGCCCGGGTTTGAACCCTTCCTGCCAGGGGATGGTGCCCGCCACGTTGCCGTTTGCGTCGGCCTCAACACGCAGGTAGGGCTGTCCGCTTACGCCACCGCCATCAATTTTGAGGGCGAGTACCGAGGGTGAGCCGTCTTTGGCTTTAAACCCGGTGCCGGTGAAGCTTAGACCCTGTCCCACGGTCCAGGAGCTGGGGAAGGTGATGGTTGCCCCGTCGTCGTAGGTGTGGCTCGCGTTTGCTGCGGGTGCCACGGCGGCGGTGTTGGTTGCGGGTGCCGCGAATGCGGCGGGGACGGCGGTCGCGCCTACGAGGCTGAGGCTGAGCGTGGCGACGGCGCCAATAGTTGCGAATTTGTGATGAGTTGTCATACCTAAAATTCTATAGGCACCGCGTAGGGGAAAATGCCCGAAAAGACGCTTCGGGACTGTGGTGTACAACAGTATGGATACCCTATCTTTAAGCTGTTAGTTGAGGTTTACCCCCAGAAATTCTTTCCGTGCGCGGGTGAGCAGTGCGCGGTCCCAGCCGCCGCACGGTCATTCCCGGTGCGGATACCCGCAGCGTGCACGGTCATGGCGGGGCGCATCCTACAATGGGTGCAGTACATTCTTGAACGACGGCACACTGGGACGCAATGGATAAATGGACTGACACGACCTTCGATAATCACGAGATTGCCGCCGTGCACCGTGCCGCGATCCGTTCTATCCAGCGTGTTGTTGCCGAGACCGCCCAGCCGCACCAGCCTGAGGTTGCCCTCGAAGGGGTGGCTGGTATGCTTCGTGCAGGCCGGGTGCTTGCGCTCACCGGGGCGGGGGTCAGCACCGAATCCGGTATCCCTGATTACCGTGGCCCCGCCGGTTCCCTGCGTGAGCACCGCCCCATGACCTACCAGGAATTCCGGTATGATGACGCTGCCCGCCAGCGCTACTGGGCGCGTTCCTATGTGGGGTGGCGGCGCATGAAGGAGGCCAAACCTAACCGTGCCCACTATGCGCTGGTTGAGCTTGAGCAGCACGGCGCTGTTTCTGGGGTGATCACCCAGAACGTTGATGGGCTTCATGCCCAGGCGGGGAGCAGAAATATACTGGCCCTGCACGGTGATCTCTCAACGATCATATGCCTCACCTGCGGGCACCGTGAGGGGCGGGCGAGCCTGGATATTCGTTTGGATGCCGCAAATCCCGGCTATTTGGCGCGTCTTGCGGGCACCGATTTGCGGGTTAACCCTGATGGCGATGTTGAGTTGGATAACGATTTCATCCGTGATTTTGTGATGATCGGGTGCATTGCGTGCGGCTCCCAGCGCCTTAAACCGGATGTGGTGTACTTCGGTGAATCTGTGCCCGCCGAGCGGAAGGAGCGGCTGCGGCACATGCTGGCTGATTCGACTGCTCTGCTGGTGGTTGGCTCGTCGGTGGCGGTGATGAGCAGTTATAAGATTGTGTTGGATACGCTCAGGGCCAATAAGCCGGTTGCCGTGTTGAACGGTGGGCCGGGCCGGGCGGATGCGCGCGCCACCTATCTGTGGCGCACCAATGTGGGGGATGCGCTGGGCCAGATGCTTGACCGGTTGCAGCTGTGAGCGCCGTGGCCCAAGGCGCCGCCACGCACAGGAGAAGAATAATAAAGAAATACGCAAGGTACGCCAAGCACCGGGTTAGAGTATTTCCCCTAATGGGGGCGTACATTAGCGCAAAATAGTGCGTGCCCTATCGCCGCTATTTGACCCACACCATAATCGTAGGCCATGTAATATTATTGCTTCGCCGATAGAATATAAGGCATGACAATTCGCACCAAGATTGCCACTTTCGGTATCATAGCCGCGCTTGCGGGCGGCATGGTAGGCACATCCGCTCCTATTGCCTCGGCTGCGCCGGTGGCTGCTCCCACCGCCACCAGTTATTTCAGAGCTGGAGCAACCGTTAATTTCCCCACCACCTGGACGGCGGGGCAACCGCTAACTGTTACCGGGCAGGGGTTTAGAACCAGAAGCGGCCGGTCGGTGACTGTTGTATTGCGTGGCGATGAGGGCGAGATTTACCACGAGGTGCGTCCGGATGCTAATGGAAAATTCACTACTTCTATCCCGTGGTCGAATAGTTTACAGGCCGGGCAGAGCATTGAGTTTGAGACTTTCGCGTTGACTCGGGGCGGTTTCTACGAGGGCAGCGAGGTTGATGTGCGGGTTGTGGCCGCTCCGGCGCGGCAGAACCCTGCCCCGCAGCCGAAGACCACCACCGGTGCAGCCCAGAAACCGGCGGAGAAAGATAAGTCTGGTGAGAATAAGAACGGCGGGGGCTCTGACGGCGGCAGCACTTCTGGGGATAAGAATAATAAGGACGGTAACGGCGGCTCTGGTGACAATAAGAACTAGGGCGGCAGCGGCAGCGACAATAACTCCGGCG
>ERZ772993.1223-NODE-1223-length-10097-cov-3.528779_pt1 | contig 10097 bp, 9 predicted proteins | sample MGYA00580670_ERZ772993 | MGnify/ENA primary metagenome ERZ772993 (study PRJEB29015, sample SAMEA2737936) | human oral metagenome | biome: human oral; feature: human-associated habitat; material: dental | place: China | collected 2136 ...
CGTTCTCGAACTGTCCGGCTCGGAGCTGGCGGGCCCCATCGGCGTGGCTCAGATGGCGGGCGAGGTTGCGGAGATGGGGATTGTACCGTTGCTGAATTTTGCGGCACTGCTCAGTCTGAACCTTGCAATCATCAACCTTTTGCCTGTGCCGGCACTTGACGGCGGACACTTCCTCACACTTTGCGTCGAGGCCGTGCGCGGCAAGCCGCTCAGCCCGAAGGTCATGCACTACATCCAAAACGCGGGCGTTGGGTTCATCGTTGTGCTTATGCTGCTCGCGATGAAGAATGACGTTGTCCGTATCTTTGCAGGAGGCTGACCCGGGTATGGCAGATTATGCACGCCGCAGGACGCGGCAGATTCACATTGGCGGCATCCCCATCGGGGGCAATGCGCCCATCTCCGTGCAGTCTATGTGCAATACGAAGACGACGGATACGGAGGCGACCGTTCAGCAGATCCGCGAACTCGCGGCGGCGGGCTGCGACATTGTGCGCGTTGCCGTGCCCGACATGGCGGCGGCAAAGAATCTCGGCAATATCATTCGGCAGGTGAAAACACCCCTCGTTGCCGATATTCATTTTGATTATAAGCTCGCGCTTGAGGCAATGGCACAGGGGATTTCCGCTCTGCGCATTAACCCCGGGAACATCGGAGGGCCGGAGCGCGTCAAAAAGGTCGTGGCGGCGGCACGCGAGGGAGGGATTCCCATCCGCATTGGCGTTAATGCAGGGTCGCTCGATCATAAGATCCTCACGAAATACGGCGGCATTACGGCGGAGGCGCTCGTCGCCTCCGCGATGGAGCACGTACGTGTGCTCGAAGAGCTGGATTTCTACGATATGAAAATCTCCCTCAAGGCACACGACGTTCCGCTGACCCTTGCGGCATACCGTTTGATGAGCGAGCGGGTGGACTATCCGCTGCATCTCGGCATCACGGAGGCGGGCACCGTGCGCTCGGGCATCATCAAATCGGCGGTCGGCATCGGTGCACTTCTCGCTGAAGGCATCGGCGACACCCTGCGCGTATCTTTGACGGGCGATCCGATAGTCGAGGTGCGCGTCGCGCGAGAGATCTTGAAGTCCTTGGGGCTTAGGGATTATGGCCCGACGCTGATTTCCTGTCCGACGTGCGGCAGGACGGCCATCGACCTTCCTTCGATTGCCGAGCGCGTGGAGGAAAGGCTCAGCGGCATCGCGCGTCCCATCCAGGTCGCCGTCATGGGCTGCGTCGTCAACGGCCCGGGCGAAGCGCGCGGCGCCGATGTCGGCATCGCGGGCGGCAAAGGCGTCGGCCTCGTCTTCAGAAAAGGCGAGGTCGTGCGGCAGGTCAAGGAAGAAGAGCTGGTCGAGGAGCTGTTCCGCGAGATTGACAGTATCTTGGAGGAAGAGCAGGCTTGAATAAAAGCGTCCGCTTGCCTTGAGCGGCAAAGCGCTTTCATAGATGGGGATGCGGCGAACGGAGCGCACGCCCTAAGAGGAGGAAGTTTTCATTGCTTACATCGAAGTTATACGCGCCGACGCTGCGCGAGGTGCCTTCCGACGCTGAGATCACGAGCCATCGTCTCATGCTGCGTGCGGGAATGATCCGCAAGGCGGCGGGCGGCGTCTATACGTATCTGCCTCTGGCGTGGCGCACGATAAAGAAGATCGAGCAGATCATCCGCGAGGAGATGGATGCGGCGGGCGGACAGGAGCTGTGCATGCCGATCATGCAGCCGGCGGAGATCTGGCAGGAGTCGGGGCGTTGGAGCGTATTCGGACAGGAGATGTTCCGCCTGAAAGACTGCCACGGCCGTGAATTCTGCCTCGGCCCGACGCACGAGGAGATGATCACGACGCTCGTGCGCGATGAGGTGCGCTCCTACAAGCAGCTGCCGCTCCTTCTGTATCAGATTCAGAACAAGTATCGCGACGAGATTCGTCCGCGCTTCGGACTCATGCGCAGCCGCGAGTTCATCATGAAGGATCTCTATTCCTTCGATAAGGACGAGGCGGGAGCCGACATTTCCTACAAGAAAATGTACGACGCCTATACAAACATCTTCACGCGCTGTGGCCTGAAGTTCCGCCCCGTCGAGGCGGACGCGGGTGCGATCGGCGGCAATCACACGCACGAGTTCACGGTGCTCGCTGCCGCCGGCGAGTCAGAAATTGCGTGCTGCACGGCGTGCGACTACGCGGCGAACGTGGAAAAGGCGGAGCTTCTTCCCATTGACGCGCCAGAGGAAGAGGCGCAGCCTTTGCAGAAGGCCAGGACGCCTGCCTGCAAGACCATCGAGCTTGTTGCCGACTTCCTGCGCGTGCCGCTCGAAAAGACGATCAAGGCGGTCGCCTTCCAAGATGAAAATGATGCCCTCGTGCTCGCTTTCGTGCGCGGCGACCATGAAGTCAACGATGTGAAGCTGCAGAATGCCGTGGGGGCGCTTGAACTGCGCATGGCGGATGAGGCGGCGATTTCGGCGTCGGGCGGCGTTGCGGGCTTCATGAGTCCCATCGGCATCAAGAAGGGCACGAAGATCGTCGTCGACAGCACGGTCATGAAGATGAAGAATGCCGTTGCGGGTGCGAACGAGGTCGACGTGCATTATACGGGCGTGAATCCCGTGCGCGATTTCACGGATGTCCTCACCGCAGATATCCGCTTGATGACGGCGGGCGATCCTTGCCCGCACTGCGGTGCGCCCGTTGAGATCACGAGAGGCATCGAGGCGGGACAGGTCTTCAAGCTCGGCACGAAGTACAGCGAGGCGCTCGGCGCGACCTTCCTCGATGAGAACGGCAAGGAGAAGGCGCTCTTCATGGGCTGCTACGGCATTGGCGTCGGTAGAACGATGGCGGCGGCCATCGAGCAGCACAACGACGAGCACGGCATCATCTGGCCGCGTGCCATTGCGCCCTACGAGGTCGTGGTCGTTCCCGTCAATGCGAAGGCGGCAGAGCAGCTGGCGCTTGCCGAAGAGGTGTATGAGACGCTTCTGGCCGCAGGTGTCGATGCGATTCTCGACGATCGCAAGGATCGCGCGGGCGTGAAGTTCAAAGATGCCGACCTCATCGGCTATCCGCTGCGCATCACGATCGGACCGAAAGCCTTGGAAGAGGGCAAGATCGAGCTGAAGGTGCGCCGCTCGGGCGAGAGCTGCGATTGCACGAAGGCGGAGTGCTTGGCGAAGGTGCAGGAGCTTTTGAAAGATCTTTGAGTTTTGAGGAAGCGCAGATGTGTGAAGATGGGCGGCTGAATTTATCAGTGCTTCCTTGATATGGGAGATTGCTGAGAAAGGAGCGGGAGCATCATGGAAGGAGAAATCCTCTGGAAGAAGGATCATTACGCCATACGTTACTTCGAGGATGGCGATGAACATCTGCAGTCGCTGGCATTGGGCGATGAGATCGAAGTCCTCGTCAACGACGCATGGAAAAAGGTGAAGGTGGAGGCGAAGAACGGCGAGCCGGTTCTCGTCGGCGTCGGCTATGGCGACGGCATCGGCTGCCAGGCGCGTTTTGAGAAGAAGTAGCCGGAGGCGATGAGCATGGAGAAGATGGGCATAGTGTTTGCCGGCGGCAACGGCAACAGCGCTTATCAGATGGGCGCATGGAAGGCGCTGCGCAGCTACGAGCTTGAGTCTTCCGTCAGCGTCGTCTCCGGAACGTCTTTCGGTGCGCTGAACGCCATGATGTTCGCGAGCGACGGCTACGAGAAGGCGGAAGCGATGTGGCAGAATGCCGCGAAGCTCAAGATTTCCAACGTGCCGATCACGAAGCTCAAGGAAATCTACGACATCATCGTGACGAGCGGGCTTTCCGGCGTATCGTTCGAGCAGTTTCTCGCACTTTTCGGGCATGGTCTTTTCGATGAAAAGAGTTTCGCTGCGTTCTTGGAAGAGCATCTGGATCTTTCCAAGGTGCGTGAAAGCATCGAGCACATCTTCGTCGGAGCAACGAAGTTTCCGACGGTCGAGCCTTCTTACTACGATATCCTGCGCTATCCGGAGAAGATGCGCAAGGTTCTTCTGACGGCGGCGAATGCTTTGCCGATCCTCTACTCGCAGCTGCGCTTTTCCAACGGCGTCGTGCTCTGGGAGGGAAGCTTCACCGATCTTTCTCCGCTCCTGCCCGTCTACGAGGCGGGCGTGCGGCTGATCTTCGTGCTGCACCTGTCGCAGAGGAGCACTGTGCAGAAGAACCTTTATCCCGACGCGAAGATTTACGAGCTTTTTCCGCGCCCCGATTTCTCCGATCGCCCGGGCTGTGTCGATTTCACGCGTCTCGCTGTCGAAAAGCGCATGAAGGAAGGCTACGGCGATATGGTCGACTTGATTCAGAAGCTCATGAAGGAGGGCGTCGTAAGCTGCCCCATCGGTGATAAGATCAAGGAGGTCAAGGCGCAGGAAGGGGACTTCCTCAAGCAGGCGAAGCGGACGGAGGATCGCGAAGCCGAGCGAAAGCGCAGTGAGATCATGGAACTTTTGACGGAAAAATGAGGCGGGCGGCGCTTTTCTGCTGCCGCTTTTCTTTTGAATTTGTGTGAAAGGTGGAGGCGCATGCGGTATGAAAAGGCTGCGGTCTGGCTTCTGACGGGAATCTTGGCAGGGATGTCGCCGACGGTGCAGACGGTTGATGCGGCGGCTCAGTCGAAGCCGCCGGCTTCGTCCGCCGCCCAAGGTGCGGATGGCAAGACAAATACTGCGGGGACAGCGATGGATGAGGCGGCGTGGGAAGCCGCTTTGGCTGCAGGCGCGACGGTCAGCGCCGTGCATGGGACGGTGACGCCGGATTCGGCTGCAGCGCAGGTGGCACCGGATGCTACGCCAGCGGCAAATGCGGGCGCAGCTCAAGCGGAGCGTACTGTTGAGTCACCGACAACAAATGAAACGTCTGATGCAGCGCTGGCGGCGCTGACGCCCGATGGAGGTGCAGCGATGCAGCAGGTGCAGCCTGCGCAGCAGATGCAGCAGGAAAGTGCGGTCGTACAGATGACGCCGCCCGAGATTCAGGCGGCAAAGACGACGGCAGTTCCGAATGCGCCGGCACGCGTGCAGGAAATCATGCAGAAGTTCCGGCTCTCGGGCAATCCGCGAAGCGGCGCTTACAGCTGGGTCTACACGTCGCCGACGTGGACAGCGGAAGCCATCAGCCGCCCGGCGGCGGGCAGCAGTTACTTCCTGCTCGCCGGCTCGGAAAACCTGCGTTTCCAGTCCTTTGACTGCGATGAAGTATGGTACTTTCATGAAGGCTGCGGCATGAGGCTGACGGCGCTCGCCGCCGACGGCACGGTGCGCACCTTCGAGCTTGGCGTGGGCGGCGCGGCTATGCCGATGGTTCTGATTCCCAAGGGACAGATCTTCGCGGCGGAGAACGTGGACTCTGCGGGCTACAGCTTCATCAGCTGCATGACGATTCCTGCCTTGGAGACGGCGGGAATCCGCGTCTGGCAGCGTGAGGAGCTTCTGGCAAGGTATCCGCAGGCGAAGGAAGCGATTGAGCGCTACACCGATGCGCCATGGGGAGCGGCTCGGACGCAGGAGACGGCACAGGCGGGAGGCGATATTCATGGCTGAAATGGTGCGCATGGAAACTTTGGAAGAGATTCGCGAGGGCTGCCATAAGAGCGTCAAGCGGTATGCCGTGCTGGGCGCGGCGAATGCGGTCAATCCGATTCCAGGACTCGACATAGGCGTTGATGCGGGACTCTGCCTGCGCATGATGGCGGATATGCGTGCGCGTTTCGGATTGTCGAAGGAAGCCGAGAGCAAGCTGCGCCACTACGATGTCCTCGTGCCGCTCGTTAAGAAGGTGTTCGACTTCGCGACGAAGGAGGGCGTGATGATCGTTTTGAAAAGCTTCGGCAAGCGCTACCTCGGCAAGACGACGGCGAAGTATGTGCCTTTCATCGGACAGGGAATCGCAGCGGCCGCTGGGTATGGCATGATGCGCTGGTTCGCACGCCAGTACATCGAGGACTGCTACGAGCTTGCACGCTTGGCGCGTGAGAATGCGGTCACAATCGATGCGGAGGCGAAAGTACTTCCTTAGTCTTATGGAAAAAATCTGGCAGACATGGTAGCCTTTATACTTGGATTTAGGAATCGACGGGAAGAGGAGAGACAGCGTGAACAGGGTGATCGTAAAAGTCACGGGAGAGCAGAAGGATGCGGCAGGCGATGTCAGCCGCATAGAGATGACGGCCATGGGCGAGCATTACTTTCGCAACGGCAAGCACTACATCATCTATGAGGACACATCCCTTGCCGAAGGCGCGCCCGCCTCGACGATGCTCAAGGTTGCGGCGGATTCCCTGACGCTGACGCGGCGCGGCGCCGTCGAGCAGGAGCAGCGCTTTTCGCCGCAGAGCGAGAGCCGCAGCCGCTACCGCACGCCCTTCGGCGCTCTCGATCTTTGCGTTGCGACGCAGCGTCTTGATATCGCTTACGGCTCCGTCTCAGGTCGGATCGACGTCTCCTACGACATGCATATCAACGGCGAATGGCAGTCGGCGAACGAACTGCACATCGAGGTTGAGGCGGACGCATCGGAACGGCAGAAGCTGAACTGAGACGCCTTTTTCACGGAGAAGATTAGGAGGATTTTTTTGGACATCAAGGAACAGTTGAGCGCAGCCATTCGGCAGGCGGCGGAACAGGCGATCGCCGACGGCGTGTTTCCGGCAGGAGAGCTTGCCGACATCCTGCTCGAAGTGCCGCCGGACAAGAAGTTTGGTGATTTTGCAACGAACTTCGCCATGCAGTCGGCGCGCGTCTTTCGCATGAATCCGAAGAAGATTGCCGAGGAGCTTGTGTCGCGCATCGAGGGCGACTGGCTCGATCATGCGGAGATCGCAGGGCCGGGCTTCATCAATTTCTACCTCAAGGGCAATGTGCTCTATGATCTGCTTCGTCATATATACGAAGAAGGCGAGGCGTGTTTCAACCTGCCGCAGAAAGATACGGCGCGCATCATGGTCGAATATGTGAGCGCGAATCCGACAGGCCTGCTGCACGTCGGGCACGGACGCGGCGCAGCGGTCGGCAGCGCCCTCGTCAATCTCCTGCGAGCGGCCGGCTATCCTGTTCACAGCGAATACTACATCAACGATGCGGGCAATCAGATCGACAACCTCGCGGCATCGGTCAACGCACGCTACTTGGAACTGCTGGGCAAGGAAACGGCCTTTCCAGAAAATGGCTACCACGGCGCGGACATCATCGACACGGCGAAGCGCATCGTGGAAGCGGACGGCGAGAAGTATCTCTCGCTGAGCGAGGAACAGCGCCTCGCCGCCTTCAAGGAGATTGCCTTGAAGGAAAAGCTTGCACAGCTGAAGGAGGATCTCGCCGCGTTCAACGTGACGTTCGACGAATGGTTCAGCGAGCGCACGCTCCATCCCGAGGCCGTGCGCGACGTTTGTCAGACGCTCAAGGAGAAGGGAAAGGTCTACGACAAGGACGGCGCCCTGTGGCTGCGCTCGACGGATTACGGTGACGACAAGGATCGCGTCGTCATACGTGACAACGGAGTGCCGACATACCTTGCAGCGGATATCGCCTACCATCGGAACAAGTTGGAGCGCGGCTTCGGTCATCTCATCAACATTTGGGGAGCCGATCATCACGGCTATGTCTGCCGCGTCAAGGCGGCGCTCGCGGCACTTGGCTATGCGCCCGAGCAGTTGGAAGTGCTCCTCCTGCAGATGGTCAGCCTGTATCGCGGCGGCGAACTCGTGAAGATGTCGAAGCGCACGGGCGAGAGCGTGACGCTTGAAGAACTCATCGAGGAGGTCGGTACGGACGCGGCGCGCTACTTCTTCCTCATGCGCTCACTGGACAGCCAGCTCGACTTCGACCTCGACCTTGCGAAGTCGCATTCCAACGAGAATCCCGTCTACTATATCCAGTACGCACACGCACGCATTTCTAGCATCTTCCGCCAGGCGTCCGACGCTGGAATTGAGACGGGCGGCGCACCCGAGTTTTCGCGGCTCGTCGATGAGACGGAAATCGCCCTGATCAAGAAGATCGAGGAATATGCGGAAGAGATCGAGCGTGCGGCGAGAGAGCGTGCGCCGCACCGCATCGCGCGTTTCGCTTACGATACGGCGGGGCTGTTCCACAGCTTTTACAACAAGTGCCGCATCGTAGGCGTGGAGCCGGCGCTCTCGGGCGCACGCTTGGCGCTTGTGGCGGTCGCGAGGAATGTTCTGCGCCATGCTCTGGGGATTCTCGGCATTTCCGCGCCGGAGAAGATGTGACAGGAAGCAGGAGGTCATGATTTTGGAAAATACGGATTACGCGAAGCGCTCGGAGACGGATGTGGCGCATGATATTTTGAGTGAAAAGAACGAAGCGATGTACTACAAAGATCTCGTCCTGGAGGTCATCGACAAGAAGCGAAAGCCCGTACAGTCGCTTTCCCATGCGATTTCGGAGGTCTACACGCTGATCAATATGGACAGCCGTTTCCACTATGAGGGAGAGGGGAAATGGGGACTGACGGAGTGGAATCCGCCCGAAGTGAAGCGCACGCACGCCTCGCGCACAGGCGCTTCTTCCAGCCCCAAGACGTCGCGCCGCCGCGAAAAGCTCTTGGAGGGCATACAGGAGGAATAAGACTCTTGCAGAATACGGCTCGGCAAAGCATCGGGCCGAGGCTGCAGATGAAGTCGGTCTTTTTCGCAGGATATGCCGGAAACAGGGCAGGAGGAAAAAATGGCAAAGTATATTTTCGTTACGGGCGGCGTCGTTTCGTCCCTCGGCAAGGGCATCACGGCTGCTTCCTTGGGGCGGCTCTTGAAGAATCGCGGCATCAAGGTCACGATCCAGAAGTTCGATCCGTATATCAACATTGACCCCGGCACGATGAGTCCATACCAGCACGGCGAGGTGTTCGTCACGGACGATGGTGCGGAGACGGATCTCGATCTCGGACACTATGAGCGCTTCATCGACATCAATCTCACGAAAAACTCCAATATCACGGCGGGCAAGGTTTACAACAACGTGCTGACGAAGGAACGGCGCGGCGATTATCTGGGCAAGACGGTGCAGGTCATCCCGCACATCACGAACGAGATCAAGCAGCGCGTCTACGATGTTGCGGCCGCGGACGGCGCCGATGTCGTCATCACGGAAATCGGCGGCACGGTAGGCGATATTGAGAGCCTGCCGTTTCTCGAAGCGATCCGCCAAGTCAAGAAAGAGGTTGGACGCTACGATGTGCTCTACATCCATGTGACGCTCGTGCCGTACATCGCGGCGGCGGGCGAACTGAAGACGAAGCCGACGCAGCACAGCGTCAAGGAGCTTCGCGGCATCGGCATCCAGCCCGACATCCTCGTCTGCCGCGCAGACAAAGAGATTTCGAGCGAGATGAAGGAAAAGCTCGCGCTCTTCTGCGACGTGGACAAGAGCGCCGTCATCGAAAATCTCACGGCATCGACGATCTACGAAGTGCCGCTGATGATGGCGAAGGAAGGCCTCGACAAGATCGTGCTCGAAAAGCTCCACATGGATTACAGTCCCGCGAACATGGAAGAGTGGGAGAAGATGGTCTTCAAGATCAAGCATCCCGCGAAGAAAGTCAAGGTCGCCGTCGTCGGCAAGTATGTGGATCTGCCCGACGCCTACATGTCGGTGACGGAGGCGCTGCACCATGCGGGCATCGCGAACGATACGGACGTCAAGATCGCTTGGATCAATTCGGAGGCGATCGAGGCTGCGGACGTCGAGCTCAGCGAGGTCTTTGCAGGATGCAAGGGAATACTTGTGCCGGGCGGCTTCGGCGACCGCGGCGTCGAGGGCAAGATCCGTGCCGTGCAGTACGCGCGTGAGAACGCGATTCCGTTCCTCGGACTGTGCCTCGGCATGCAGTGCGCCGTCATCGAGTTTGCGCGTCACGTCTGCGGCATGACAGACGCCCATTCGACGGAGTTCAATCACGAGACGAAGCATCCCGTCATCGACCTCATGCTCTCGCAGAAGGACGTCGAGGACAAGGGCGGCACGATGCGCTTGGGGGCTTACCCGTGCAGGCTTCGGGACGGCTCGAAGAGCCTTGCCGCCTACGGGGAGGAGGAAATCAGCGAACGCCATCGCCACCGCT
>ERZ772993.1238-NODE-1238-length-10029-cov-12.028474_pt1 | contig 10029 bp, 8 predicted proteins | sample MGYA00580670_ERZ772993 | MGnify/ENA primary metagenome ERZ772993 (study PRJEB29015, sample SAMEA2737936) | human oral metagenome | biome: human oral; feature: human-associated habitat; material: dental | place: China | collected 2136 ...
GCGCTTGGTCTCGCGCACGTCGGTGATGTCGCCGATGGCCCACACGCCGGGGTGGCCGACGACGCGCAGGTGCTCGTCGACGCGGATGGTGCCGTCGTAGCGGCGGATCTCGTCGTAGTCCCCGCCGAGGAAGCCGGTGGCCGCCGAGGCGCCGTAGGCGCGGAACCACGTGTCCGCCTCCAGGCGCCGGCCCCCGGTCGTGGCCAGGCGGAAGGGGGAGAGGACGCCCGGGTCGACCGGCGGCAGCCAGGCCAGGGTGTCGCCGGTGATGACCTCGACGCCGCGGCGCTCGAGCTGGTCGGCGATGGACCGGCGCAGCTCGGGCAGGTAGCCCCGGTTCGGCAGGATCTGCGCGCAGGCCTCCAGCAGGACCACCCCGATGCCGGGGAAGGCGGAGGTGATCTCCCCCACCAGCTCGACGCCCACGTCGCCGGCGCCCACGACCAGCACGCGCCCGGCGCGCTCCAGGCCGGCGTGGGCGCGCTCGATGCGGGCCCGGGCCAGGGCGGCGGAGGACTCCAGGTGCTTGGCCGGGAAGGGGTAGGCGGTGCCGGTGGCCAGCACCAGGTGGTCGGCCCCGATGTCGCCGGCGCCGGTCACCGACACGGTGGTGCCCCGCACCGCCAGGGCGGTGCCGTGCACGACGCGCCCGCGGGCCAGGAGGCGGTCGTAGGGCATGAAGATCCTCTCCGCCCACCGCCGGTCGACGACGGCCCTCAGGGCCGCGGCGTGGTTGACGAAGGTGTCCTTCTGCTCGACGAGGACGACCTCGGCGACGTCGTCGAGGGCCTTGGCCAGGACGATGCCGCCGTAACCGCCTCCGACGATGGTGACGCGAGTCATGTGTGCTCCTTCCGGTGTCGTGGTGGGCCCATGGTGCCACGCCCGGCTCCGGGCGCGGTCAGGGGCGCCGCCCGGAGACCAGATCGATGATGAGGGCGAGAGTGTCCGCATCCATCGCCCCGGCGCACCCCGTGCCCAGGGCCGGCTCGGCCCACCAGCCGTCCACGGCGAGCAGGCCCACGCGCTGGGCGGGGGTCAGGGCGAGGGGATCGCCCACCCACTCGGCCCGGAAGTCGTCCCACAGGTCCGCGGCCTCGGCGCGGCCCGACACGAGGAGGGCGAGCTCGCCGGGCAGGAGGGCGCCGTCCAGGACGGATGCGGCCAGGGCGGCCAGGCGCTCGGAGTGCGGGGCCTCCTCGAGGGGCCCGCCCAGGGCGGCCAGCGCCGCGTTCCTCCAGCGCGCCAGCAGGTCCTCGGCGATGCCGGCCAGGAGGGCCTCGCGGGTGCGGAAGTGGTAGACGACGCCGCCGCGCGTCAGCCCGACCCGCTGGGCCAGGGCCTCGAAGGTGAGCGCGTCCGCGCCCTCCCGCCCGATGATCTCCAGGGCCCCGGCGATGATGCGCTCGCGGTTGGAACGGCGCATCGCTCAGCGCTCCCGGGCCGGGTCGGCCGGGTCGGTGTCCCCGGCGGGCACGTGCCGCCAGGCCATGACGGCGGCCAGCAGCAGGACGGCCGCGGCGAGCAGGGCCGTGATCTGCATGGCGTCGGTGAAGGCGTGCTGCGCCCGGGCGTACAGGGCCGCCTGGGCGGCGCCGCCGGGGCGGAGGTTCTCGTCACGCCCCGAACTGTACTTTACGTACAGTAAAGTTCCGGTGCGGCCGGGGCCATGAGCCCCCTCACGACCCGATCCCGAGCACCCCCGCCACGTCCGGGGGGAAGTAGCCGGGGCCCTTGAGGACCTTGCCGTCCTCGCGGTAGACCGGCCGCCCGTCGGCGCCCAGCTTGGACATGTTGGAGCGCTGCACCTCGGCGAGCACGGCGGCCAGGTCGATGCCCGTCTCCAGGGCCATGCCGTAGACGACGTAGACCAGGTCCGCCAGGGCGTCGGCGGCCGCCGCCGTGTCCCGCTCGCCGTCGTCGTCGGCCACGGCCCGGGCGTAGGCGGCCTCGACCCGGGCGCGGGCGGCCCTCCCGTAGACGGCCCCGACGAGCTCGGCGAACTCCTCGGCGATCAGGCTCATGCGCATGTGCAGGCTCTCGCGCTCCAGGCCGGGCCCGTCGGTGCGCACGGGCAGGCCGTAGAGATGGTGGAAGCGGCGCACGAGGGCCTCGGGGTCGTCGCCCTCCCTCTCGCCGACGCCGTCCGCCTCCACCAGCGGGGTGTCGGCGCCGCGGGTGTGGCGGGAGCCGCCCGGCCGCCCGGGGGCGGCCGGCCCGTCCCAGGGGGCCGCCGGGCGGCGCGGGTCGCCCGGCAGGAGCGTGCCGATCCATCCGTCGCGCAGGACGCCGTCGTTGACCAGGAGGGAGCGCACCCGCCCCTCCCGGCGGAAGCCCAGCCCCCAGGCCACGCGCCAGGACGCCCAGTTGGGCACGCCGTCGTGGATGTCGCAGCGCCACCGCAGGGCGGCGGCGCGCAGCGGGCCGTCCGGGTCGAAGGCCGTCTCGATCAGGGCGCGGGCGGCGCGGGAGGCGACGCCCCGACCGCGGACCGCGGGGTCCAGCCAGTAGCCGATCTCCCAGACGCCGCCGCCCCGCTCGGACAGGCCCATCATGCCCACCAGGACGGCGCCGCCCGGCCGCTCCTCGCGCACGGCCCAGGTCAGCTCCGCGCCGCTCCGCCACCCCTCGACGACGACTCCGGTCACGAAGTCCTCGGCGTCGGCGCGGGTGTAGCCGCGCGGGACGGTGGTCCACTCCTGGATGTCGGGGTCCTGGCAGATCCCGGCGATCCGCTCGACGTCGGCCCCGGTGGGCGCGGACAGCAGGAGCGCGGGCGGCTCCGCGCCGCCCCGACGGGCGGCGGGAACGCGGATCTCGAAGGGCCTCATGGCGGGCGATCATAGTCCCGGCGCCGCACCCGGCCCCGGCTCGCGGGCCGGGCCCGGCGGGCCCGCCCGCTAGGCTGGGCGGCGTCCCTCCCCATGACGAGGAGTCCGCATGAGCCAGCACCCCGCACCGCCCGCCCCGCCCGCGCCCCGATGGCTGCGCCCGGCCGTGCGGGTGCGCCTGCGCTCGGGGGCGGTGTGCGTCGAGCAGCGCGTGCCCGCCCGGGTCGCCGAGATCCGGTTCAAGCTCGACCGCATCGGCGAGCACCGGGCGGGGTCCGGGCGCCCCGTCCCGTTCTACGAGTCGGGGCTGGGCGGCTCGCCGACCCCCCTGCGGCTGGTGCGCGAGCGGCTGACCGTCCCCCTGGCCGCCGTCGGGACGGTCGAGGAGGTGCGGCGGGCCGTCCGCGCGGCGCTGGCGGAGGACCGGCGGGCCGGGGGCGGCCCGCTCCCGGCCGCCCCGTCCCCTCAGGACTTCTTCGGCCACCTGGTGTCGGCGCTCGCCGCGGTCGGCGTGGCCGCCGGCGTGTACTGGTTCGCCGTCACGGCGGGGCGCGAGCTGCTGGGTTCCGGCGGGGACCGCTTCTTCGAGGTGTTCATGGCCGTTCTCGTGTCGCTGATAGTGGTCGGCACGACGGCGATCGTGCTCACCCTGGCGCGGCGCGCGTGGGTGCTGCGCACGCCGTCGTGGCTGGCGGAGGACCAGTGGCGGCTCCTGCGCCGGACGCTGGCCGGGCTCGCCCGCCAGGAGCCGGGCTCCTCCCGGCCCCTGGACGTGGAGGCGGGCCTGCGGCGCGACCTGCTCACCCACCCGGGCGGGGAGCGCATGGTGCGCGGGCTGACCCGCGACGGGCTGCCCGGCCCGGCCTGGCCCGACCGGATCGACGTGGCCCGCGCGGCGCGCCGGGCCCGGCGGGTCACGGCGGGGCTCGGCGTCATCCTGGTCCTGGGGCTGGCCGCCGCCGGGGCGGCCCTGGTGATCCCGGTGTCCACGGGGCTGTTCTCCCCCGTGCCCCTGCCGGCTCTGGCCTACGGGGTCTGCGGGGCGTTCGTCTGCGCCCGCCGCAGGAGCTCCGACGCCCTGATCCTCAGCCGCCCGGCCCGCGCGCCCGGGGACCGGGAGCCCGTGGAGATCACCCCGGACCGCGTCGACGCCCCCTCCCTGCCCTCGTGGTGCGAGGCCAGGCGCCGGGAGGACAGGTGGAACGCCCTGACCGTCGTGCACATCGGACTGGTCGTCGCCGTGCTGGCCGCGCAGGCCGCCGTCGCCACCGTCCTCCACGGCGACTCGCTCATCGCGGGCGGCGACGGGATCGGACCGGCGGGGGCGGTGGTGCCCCTGGTCGTCTTCGCGCTGGGCGGCGCGGCGGGCGCGCGGTGGTCCGCGCGTCAGGTGCGCCTGCGCGACGAGCGGCGGCGGGCCAGCGCCGGCCAGCCGGCGGCCAGGACGACGCCCCCGACCAGGCCGTAGACCAGGGCCATCTGGGTGCCGTGAGCGTCGACGAGCCGGCCGACCAGGGGCGGGCACAGCAGCATGATGACGCGCGCCAGCCAGGACACGATCGTCAGCCCCAGTCCCGGGCGCAGGCCGGGCACGTCGTCGGCCGCGGCGTAGGCCACCGGCACGGCGACGGCGCACCCGGCCCCGGCCAGGACCAGCCCGGCCAGCGTGCCCGGCACCGAGGACGAGGCGAGGGCGAACCCCATGCCCCCCGCGACGAGCAGCCCGCCCGTCGCGATGACCGCGCGCGGGCCAAGGCGGTCGATGACGGCGTCGCCCGCGAGCCGTCCGACGATCATGACGCCCTGCAGCGCGATGACGCCCGCGCCCGCCGCGGCGGGGCCCGCCCCCTGGCTGCGCAGCAGGAGCGCGGACCAGGAGAAGGCGATGTCCTCGGGGACGAAGGCGGCGGCGCACATGAGGGACAGGACCACCACGACGAGGACCGTCAGCCACCGCCCGGGCGCGCCCGTCCGCGCGGAGCCCGGGCCGGGACCGTCGCCCGGCCCGGGCGCGGCGGGCACCGGATCCGGACGGTCGTCGGCGTCGGGCCCTTTGATCATCCAGGGGGCGGCGGCGCCGGACACGGCCGACAGCAGGAGCAGGACGAGCAGCATATGCACGCCCAGCGGCACGCCGGCGCCGGCCATCGCCTGCCCCATGGCCGCCCCCAGGACCGCGCCGAGCGACCAGGCCGCGTGGAAGCTGGTGATGATGGACGATCCCCAGCGCCTTTCGACCCTCAGGCCGTGGGCGTTCTGGGCGACGTCGACGACGGCGTCGGCGCCGCCGACCCAGGCCAGGCACAGGGCGAGGAGGAGCCAGTGCCCGGCCCGGCCCGCAGCGGCCAGGCCCGCGCCGAGCACGATCATGCCGATGGCGGCGACGCGCGCGGAGGTGAATCGCGTGATGAACCAGGAGGCGGTCAGCCCCGCCAGCAGGGCCCCCAGGGAGGAGGCCATGACGGCCCGGCCGAAGACCTCCTTCGTGATGCCCAGGTTCTCGACGATCTCGGGGTAGCGCGGGACGAGGTTGGAGGCGCCCAGGCCGTTGGCGAGGAAGGTGAGGCAGACGGCGGCGCGCGCCCTGACCAGGGCGGGCGGGTGCGCGGGGCTGGTCGGGGGGCTCACGGGCGGCCTCGTCTTCGTCGGTCAGGCTGGGCGACAGAAATCTACCAGTCGGAAGGCCGGGCGGCCGGACGACGACGAGGGCCCCGACTCGTTCGAATCGGGGCCCTGGCACCGGGTGTCCGAGGGGGGACTTGAACCCCCACGCCCGTTTAATAGGGCACTAGCACCTCAAGCTAGCGCGTCTACCTATTCCGCCACTCGGACTGCGCATCATCGCGATGCGGGGCGGACCCCGCCGCGGCGACGCAGGACAACTTAGCACGCCCGCGTCGAGGCGGGGCAAATCGGCTCCCGGTGCGGTGCATCACAGGTCCGGGCGGTCCGGCGGGCGGGCGCCCGGGCGGTCTCACGCGAGCGGCTCGACCCCGATGCGCGCGCCCAGGGACGTCGACTCCCCCGGCTCCAGGCGCACGGCCCGGTCGCGCACCGCCGCGGACTCGACGCAGACCATGGAGGGCCACTCCTCCCCCAGGTCCGCCATGGTCGCGGCGACCCTGCTCCACGGGTTCCACACCACGGCGTTGGGCGCGCGGACGCCGGTGACGACGATGCGGCGAGCGCCGGCCGGGTCCGTCACGGCGACGGGCCCCCGGGCCCGGTAGATGCGGTCCACGCGCCCGGAGAAGCGGACGGGCCCGTCCTGCACCCGCTCCTCGTCGGTGAGCCGGTCGGAGTAGCGGGCCCCCTCGAGCCCCGTGATCGACACCGCGGTGACGTCGCCGACGGCGAGGTAGGTGTGCAGGGCGGCCTCCACGGTGCGCGGCGCGGCGCCCGTGTTGCGCAGGGACACCTCCAGGCTCAGCTCCTCGCCGATGCCCACCTCGTAGAGCAGGGACAGGCCGTCGTGCTCCAGGGCGAACAGGGCGCGCACGCCGCCGTCGGCGGTGGCCTGCGCGCTGCGCAGCTCCCAGGGCCGGATCCTGGCCCAGCCGTGCGCGGGGGCGCGCCCGCCGTCGGCGCCCCCGGCGAACCAGGGCGCGCAGATCGGCACGCCCCCGCGGATGGCGTGCACGCCGTCGAAGACGGCCCGGCGCGAGACGAAGAGGACCTCCTCGCCGCCGCGGGGGCGCCACGACGTCAGGTGCGCCCCGTGGAGGTAGATCTCGCCGCCGCCCGCGGCGGCGTCGACCAGGAGGCGGGGCAGGCCCCCGCGGCCGGGCCCGAGGGCGGCGGTGCGCGGCAGACGGGGCGCGGGCGGAGGAGTCGGGGGGCGGTTCGTGTCATCCGGGGTGCTCATGCGGCCACGCTAGTAGGCTTGCGGCGCCGCGTCACCGAGAGAAAGGCCGGACATTGATCCTGAACGATCCCAGCCCCGCCCCGGGGGCCCCGCCGGAGCCGGACGGCGCGCCGCCGGTCACCGCGGTCCTGCTCGACCTGGACGGCACGATCACCGACTCGGCGCCGGTCATCGTCGAGTGCTTCCGCCTGGCGCTGGTCGACCTGGGGCTGGAGGCCCCGGGCCCCGAGGAGCTCATGGCCCTCGTGGGCCCGCCCCTGAACGAGGGGTTCCGCCTGTGCGCCGGGCTGGAGGGCGAGGCGAACGCCCGCGCCGTCGCGCGCTACCGCGAGCACTACCGCACGCGCATGCACCGGGCCCCGGTCTACGACGGCATCCCCGGGCTCGTGCGCCGCCTGCGGGCCGACGGCGTGCCGCTGGGCCTGGCGACATCCAAGCGGGAGGACCTCGCCGTCCAGATCCTCGCCCGCAAGGGGCTGGACGGGTTCTTCACGGTCTTCTCCGGGGCCGACCCCTCCGGCCGGCGCTCCGCCGCCAAGGCCGATGTGATCCGCCGCGCCGTCGCGCGCCTGGGGGCCGCCGGGGCGGACACCGGGCGCGTCGTCCACGTCGGGGACCGGGTGCACGACGTCGTCGGCGCCCACGACGCCGGCGCGGAGTGCATCGGCGCCCTGTGGGGCTACGCGGACGCGGACGAGCTGGCGGACGCGGACTGGCCGGCGGCCGACCCGGCGGAGGCGGCGCAGCTGCTCGGCTCGCTCACGCGCCGGCGCGCCGGGAGCGCGGACGGGGGGCGCCCATGAGCGCGGACGAGAACCCGGCCGGGACGGGGAAGCCCGCCGACGACGCCGCGCCGTCCGACGGGCCGGCGGATTCCCCGCGCGGGGCCGGGGAGCACCGCCCGATCAACCCGATCTTCCGGGCCAGGCAGGCGCTGCACCGCCAGATCGACCGGGCGGACCAGTGGCGGGAGGCCGACAGGGCCCTGGTCATGCGCCTGGACGCCCCGATAGTCTCCGACGAGCGGCGCGCGGCGCCGGCGCCGGAGGAGGCCGCGCGCGTGAGGGTGGTCGGCGAGGTCACCACGCGGTCCGCGACCCTGGACTCCCTGCCCAGCTGGCTCGTGCGCGGCGGCGTGGGCGCCTGGCTCCTGCTGGGGATCGTGGCGGCCGTCAGCCTCGTGTTCATCGGCACGGCGCAGGTCATCCCCGTGTTCATCGGGGTGTTCATCGCCCTGGTCATCACCGCGATCCTCTACCCGCTGGTCTCCTTCTTCGCCCGCTTCATGCCCCGCTACCCGGCCACGTTCCTGGGCCTGCTCACGGCCCTGGCGGTGGTGGCCGCCCTCATCGCCTACGTCGTGTCCTCGGTGACGAGTCAGTGGGACTCCCTGGCGCGGCAGTTCTCCGACGGTCTGGACACGATCGTCGACTTCCTGGAGCACGGGCCCCTGCCGGTCCACCTGACCCAGCAGGAGCTCGTCAACACCGTGCAGAACCTGGTCGAGCAGGGGCAGGAGTACGTGCAGTCCAACGCCCCGAGCCTGGCCGGGGAGGTCCTGTCCAACGCGGGCTCGATCGTCGACGTCTTCGTCGTGCTCGCGCTGGCGCTGTTCACGGCCATCTTCCTCCTGGCCTCCGGGGGGCGCATGTGGCGCTGGTTCCTCAACGAGCTGCCGGCGCGCCTGCGCGAGAGGGTCCACCGCGCGGCCGGGGCCGGCTGGTACACCTTCGCCGGCTACGCCCGCGGCACGGTCATCCTGGCCCTGACCGACGCCGTCATGGCGGGGGTCTTCCTGCAGGTGGTCGGGGTGCCGCTGGCGGCGCCCCTGGCGGTCCTGGTCTTCATCGGCGCCTTCGTGCCCATCATCGGCGCGCCCGCGGCGATGCTGGTGGCGATGGTGGTGGCGCTGGCCTCCAAGGGCTTCATCGCCATGGTCGTCGTCGGGCTCGGCGTGGCCGGGATCGGGCAGATCGAGGGGCACATCCTCCAGCCGCTCATCATGGGCCGGCAGGTCTCGCTGCACCCGGTGGTCGTGGGCCTGGCCGTCGCGGTGGGCACCTTCTCCGCGGGGCTGCTGGGCGCCGTCGTCGCCGTGCCGCTGGTGAGCGTGGCCTGGTCGGTCTACTCCGAGCTGCACACCAAGGACGCCCCCGTCGTCGGCGAGCTGCCCAGGTACAACGCCGCCGAGAAGGGCTAGGGCCGGCGCGGCGGGCCCCGAAGATCAGAAGGGGACGACGGCGTCCAGCAGCGCCGTCAGGCCCAGCTCGTGGAGGGCGGCGGGGTAGGGGACGGCCTCGAAGGCGCCGGGGCTCCGGCCGGGGCGGGGCCCGCGGGTCTCCAGGCGCGGCGCCCCCTCCCCCGCCCCCGCCCGCGGGGCGGCCTGCGCCAGCCCGCGCTCCAGCCGCTCCAGGACGGGGCCGGTGACGGCCGCGGCCAGATCCGCCGGGACGGGCCCGCCGGCGTCCACGAGGGAGCGCGGCCCGACACGTCGGGGCAGGCGGAGGATGGTGCCGTCGGCCTCGCGGCGGTAGCGGGCCCCCGAGGGGGTGCGCCAGAGGAGGGCGCCGTCGTCCAGCCGCACGAGCGACCACCCGGGCGTGTGCTTGAGGCGGTGGTGGGCCTCGCACAGGACGGTGAGGTTGTCCAGGCTGGTGGTGCCGCCCCGGGCCCAGGGCCGCAGATGGTCGATGTCGCAGCGGCGCGCGGGGATCTCGCACCCGGGGTGGGTGCAGGCGCGGTCCCGGGCGCGCACGAGGTCGGCCAGGGCGGCGGGCGGGCGGTAGCGGGTGCGGCCGACGTCGATGACGGCGCCCGACAGGGGGTCGGTGACCAGGCGCCGCCAGGTCCCCCCGGCGGCCAGGGCGCGGGCGACGGCGTCGGGCACGGGGGCGGTGCGCCCGCCGATGCTCACGCGGGGGATCGGCGGAGGGCCGGGCGGCGGGTCGTCGGGCGGGGCGGTGCCGGGCGGCCGGTCGCGCCCGGGCTCCGGGGGCCGGCCGATGAGGCGGTCCAGGGGGACGGTGACGTCGACGGCGACGCTCAGTCCCGGCGCCGGGTGCACGGGTCCGGTGCCCGAGGGCGTCCACCAGGGGCCGGTGGAGCCGACCAGGTGGCTGAGCGCCGTCAGCAGGCCCTCCAGGGGCACGCCGTCGGGCAGTAGGCGTCCGGGGCCGGTCGCCTCCGGCCCGGGTGGGCGGTCCGTCCCGGGCGTGCCGGACGCGCGCTCCGCGCCCTCCGCGCGGCGTTCCGCGCGGTCTGTGCGGTGCTCCGCGCCGGGGTCCTGCGCCCCGCCTGCTGGCGGGGTCGGCGTTTGCTTGCTCCCGCGCCCGG
>ERZ772993.1240-NODE-1240-length-10024-cov-2.720734_pt1 | contig 10024 bp, 3 predicted proteins | sample MGYA00580670_ERZ772993 | MGnify/ENA primary metagenome ERZ772993 (study PRJEB29015, sample SAMEA2737936) | human oral metagenome | biome: human oral; feature: human-associated habitat; material: dental | place: China | collected 2136 ...
ACTCGAGGCGTAGATGACGGAGGAGTCTGTCGTGGGAGAGCGTCTTGTCTTGATCGGTGCTGGTGGGCTGGCTACGTCCTTAGCCTTTGGCTTGCAGCGCTATTGGCAGGAGGGTCGGCTGGTGCAGATCTATAGTCCTGGCGGAGCATCTGCACGAGAGCTTGCTCGCCAGCTGGGAGGATCAGTTAGCGTAGCCGGTACCTTAGATGAGGTCGAGACCGAGGCTACGGGCTATATCCTAGCGGTGCCCGATGATGCGCTGGCAGAGGTCGCCGAGGCTTTGTCCGCACGTGTGAAGGGCTATCTCCTACATTGCTCGGGGGCGACACCTCTGGAGGTGATCTCATCCCGCTATCCTCGCTCAGGGGTACTCTATCCTCTCTCGACCTTCTCCCGAGGGCGTGTCGTAGATACGAAGGAAGTCCCCTTCTATCTCGAGGTGGCGGAGGAGGCTCTTACCCCGAGTTTAGCGAGGCTGGCTCAAGCCTTAGCCGAGGAGATCCATTGGGCTTCGAGTGAGCAACGACTGATCCTGCACCTAGGAGCGGTCATCGCATGCAACTTCTCCAACCACCTTATCGCCATCTCAGAGCACCTTCTCCAGCAGTATGACCTGCCTCCCAAGGCGCTACTCCCGCTCCTCGACGAGATGATCGATAAGCTTCATCGCCTCCCAGCCCAAGCTGCACAGTCAGGACCCGCTCGGCGAGGGGACGTCAAGACCATCGATCGCCACCGTGCTGTGCTGGCTGACCAAGAGGAACTACTCAGGATCTATGACCTCTTCACCGAGCGTATTCGTCGCACCAACTAACCAACCCCGTATCGTATGATCGCCTATCTCCGTGGTACCTATACCGAGCTGACCCCGACGACCCTCCTCGTGGAGTGTGCAGGTGTGGGCTATGCCGTCGCTATCTCGCTCACGACCTACACGACCCTACAGGGACAGACCGAGGGCAAGATACTTATCACCGAGGTCATCCGTGAGGATGCCCATCTGCTCTATGGCTTCGCCACGAGAGAAGAGCAGGAGCTCTTCCGCCATCTGCTGACCGTTTCGGGTGTCGGAGCTAATACGGCGCGGATCATACTCTCCTCCTATCCCCCGCATGAGCTTAATGCGATCATCACGCTTGGTCAGATCGAGCCCCTAAAAGCGATTAAGGGTATCGGGCTGAAGACCGCTCAGCGTATCCTCGTAGACCTGCGAGGCAAGCTCCCACCTATGGAGGAGGGAGACCAACCGACGACCTCTATCCCGACGACCAAGCGTGGGGCAAAGGTACAGCCCATTGATCAGGCGACACCGAGTGAGGCTGTGGCTGCCCTGAAGATGCTTGGCTATCCCGAAGCTGCAGTGCAGAAGGTCGTACGTCAGCTGATCGCCTCCGATCCGACGGTCACTGTGGAGGAACTCATTCGTCAGGGGCTCAAGCTCCTCTAGCCTTATGGCTCGGTGGAGGGGTAGCCATCGTAGCTTTTCCTATGGGCTAGGGGTCATTCTCCTAGTCCTTCTCTTGATGAACGAAGGTAGAGGCCAGGTGCGGTCGCTACCTTCGCTCGTTCCTACCCCAGAGCTCTTTCCTGCGAAGGCTCAGGATCCTCTTCGCTCCCAGCTGACTTCCCGCTTGAGAGTCGACTCTTTGGGGAAGCGACTACTGCCCCTAGAGGGACACTACTGGTACCTCTTCCGAGGACTGACACGTACGCCTTCGGAGGAACTGCTTGTACCTCTCTCCTACGAGGAGTATCTACGCCTCTGGGGTGAGCGAAGTATGGGGAGCTATTGGGATGCCCTTTTTGAGCGAAGCCGAGAGGAGAGCCAGCGACCACGCCCGAAGGTGACGAATCGACAGGAGGACGGATTCCTTGATCAGCTCTTTGGTCGTGGAGGGCTCAAGCTACGTCTGCAGGGGACAGCCGAACTCTCTGCAGGGCTTAAGAGCACCCGTACCGACAATCCCGCCTTGCCCGAGCGAGCCAGACGGGTGACTTACTTCGACTTTGATGAGAAGATTCAGGCCAATGTGCAGGCCTCCTTGGGCTCGAAGCTCCACTTCGGGATGAACTACAATACGGCAGCGACCTTTGATACCGATGCCAAGAAGCTCAAACTCTCCTTCGAAGGCGAGGAGGACGATATCATCAAGCTCATTGAAGTGGGTAACGTAAGCCTCACGCCCCGCAATAGTCTGATTAGCGGAGGCGGACAGCTCTTTGGGCTACATAGTAGACTACAGATCGGAGCGCTAGATGTCGACCTCTTGGTCAGCCAGCAGCAGACGCAGAGTAGGCAGGTCGCTAGCCGAGGAGGGGAGCAGACCGAGAGCTTTGAGCTATCCGTTGCCCAGTACGATGCTTCACGTCACTATTTCCTGAGCTCCTACTTCAGGGATCACTACGAGACAGCTTTGCGAAGCCTTCCCGAGGTGCGCTCTGCGGTACAGGTCACACGTGTCGAGGTCTGGGTGACGAATCGCCGAGGCCGATTTGATGACGCTCGTGACGTCGTCGGCTTCGTTGATCTAGGTGAACCTACCCAGCGCTATAACCCAAACATTGGAGGCTCTGGAGCTACCCTCCCTGCGAATGGGAGTAATGCGCTCTACGCCACGCTGAATACGCTCCCCGGACTAAGGAATAGCTCGGGCGTGACGGCAGCGCTGGCGCTCTATCCGGGCGCTACGCTTCGCCCTGGTAGGGACTACGAGAAGGTCGAGCGTGCTCGACGGTTAGCACCTAATGAATACACGCTACAGCCCACCCTCGGCTATCTTAGCCTAGGGACGCCACTAGCTCCTGACGAAGTCCTCGCTGTGGCCTATGAATACACCTATGGAGGTCAGGTCTATCGTGTGGGAGAGTTTACCTCGGATCAGCCAGATAGAGCCGAAGAAGTTCTTTTCGTCAAGCTCTTGGAGAGCACCGATCGTACACCCCAGTCTTCAACTTGGCCTTTGATGCTTCGTAATGTCTATCGTCTTGGCCATGCCGTACGGGATGTTCAGCGTGAGGGGTTCCGCCTTCAGGTGAACTACCGAGATGATGCCACGGGGATAGCACTACCTTATCTGACCGAGGGGACGCTCAAAGACAAGCGTCTCCTTGAGGTAACCGGCCTCGACCGGCTAGATCTACAGGGAGAGCCACACCCTGATGGTCGCTTTGACTTTTATGAGGGCTACACGATACGTTCGGCTGAGGGGCTGATTATCTTCCCGACTTTGGAGCCTTTTGGTCGGACTCTGACGGAGGCACTAGGAGCGGGCGTATGGGCAGACCGCTATGCTTTCCCCGAGCTATACCGAGAGACGCCGACCCAAGCCTTACAGCTGGTGAACAAGAACAAGTATCCACTCCGTGGAGAGTACCGAGCTAGCCATGATGATGAGATCTCGCTCGGGGCAGTGGGGGTAGCTCCTGGTTCGGTGCGGGTAACGGCTGGTGGGCAGGCACTCACGGAGGGGACGGACTATACGGTAGACTATCTGGCAGGGAAGGTCAAGATCCTCAACAGACAGCTCATCGAATCCAAGACGCCCATCGAGGTATCCCTTCAGGGAGGAGAGGGCTTAGGGCTACAGCGGAAGACGCTCCTAGGGCTAGACCTTAATTATCGCTTGAGCAAGGAGCTTCGTTTAGGAGCTACCGTCATGCATCTCTCGGAACTTCCCCTGACGACCAAAACGACCTTCGGGCAGGAAAGCATGCGAAACACCATGTGGGGAGCTAACCTAAGCTACTCGGCCCAGCTTCCTAGCCTCACTCGTCTGCTGAATAAGCTCCCTTTTCTTGATCTTGATGCTCCCTCGTCACTCAGCGTGTCAGCAGAGGTCGCTCAGCTCTTGCCAGGGCATTACGAGAGTCGCTACACGAGTGGAGCGAGTTATCTCGATGACTTCGAGGGGTCACGCTCTACGATAGATCTCTTGAGCCCATATGCTTGGGTACTCTCTTCGACGCCCGAAGGAAGCCTGACGGCTGGCCTCTCTCCTGCAGATCACCTGCGCTATGGCGAGCGCCGAGCCTTGCTATCGTGGTTTACTATCGATCCTCTTTTCACCCGAGAGCGGAGTAGGCTAACTCCTGCCTATATTCGTAATGACCCGAACCTCGTCAGTCTGCATCAGGTACGTGAGATCCCGACAGGAGAGCTCTATCCCTACCGAGATCAGCACGCTAGCCAGCCGAGCTATCTACAGACCTTGTCTCTGAGCTTTTACCCCGAGGAGCTGGGGCCTTATAACCTAAATGCTTCGTCCCTATCGGCTACGGGACGTATCCAGAACCCACGCGCTAGCTGGGGTGGGATCATGCGTAAGATCGACGCCTCTGACTTCGAGTCGGCGAATGTGGAATACCTGGAGTTCTGGCTCATGGATCCTTGGGCGGATCACCCCCAAGGGAGAATGCAGGGGGGGGGAGACCTCTACTTCAACTTAGGTGATATCTCGGAGGATATTCTCCGTGATGAGAAGAAGGCCTTCGAGAGTGGTCTCCCAGTCGTAGCTGGTAGCCCTCCCGCTGTCGAGACCGTCTGGGGTAAGGTGCCAGCCCAGCAGCGTGTAGGCTATGCCTTCGATAATAGTACGGGAGCTAGAGAGAAGCAGGATGTCGGACTCAATGGGCTATCTACCGAGGAGGAGAAGACTTATCCAGCCTATATGACTTTCCTCTCCCAGCTACAGAGTGTGCTCTCTCCGGCTACACGAGCTAGCTGGCAGGCAGATCCGCTTAGTCCACTGAATGACCCAGGGAGGGATGACTTTAGACATTACCGCAGCTCTCTTTACGATAGCCAGCGATCGCCCATTCTAGAGCGATACAAGTACTATAATGGTACGGAGGGAAACTCCTCCACGGCTACCGGTGAAGATGGCTATGCGCTAGCCTCTACGCTAAGCCCTGATGCGGAGGATGTCAATGGAGACTATACGCTCAATGAGGTCAATCGCTACTTCGAGTACCGTGTCTCCCTACACCCACAAGACTTAGTCGAGGGGCGCAACTTTGTCGTCGGGGAGCGTCGTGTTCCTGTGACCTTCCGTAGCGGAGAGACCTCTCAGGTCACTTGGTATCTCTTTCGGATCCCACTAAGTCAGCCCACGGATCGTATCGGAGGCATGACCGATCTGAGACGAGTGCGCTTCATGCGTCTTTACTTGACAGACTTTACGGAGGAGACCCACCTACGCTTTGGGGCACTTCGTCTGGTGCGAGGTGACTGGCGTACTTATACGGGGAGTTTAGAGGAGGGATCAGCTCCTGCTCCATCCTCGGGGGAGCTGACGGTCAGTGCTGTCAGTATCGAAGAGCACGCTGATCGTCAGCCGGTGAGCTACGTTCTACCGCCAGGAGTCTCTCGCTCGCTAGATGCTCAGCAGGGGCAAAGCCTTCAGCAGAATGAGCAGGCACTATCCCTACGTCTCAAGGATCTGCCTGCTGGCGAGGCGAAGGCGGTCTATCGCCAAGGGACATATGATCTGCGTCGCTACCGTCGTCTCCAGCTCTTCGCTCATGCCGAGGAGCTCCTGCAGGATCCTATTGGAGTCCAGGATGGGGACTTTGAGCTCTTCCTAAGGCTTGGGTCAGACTACACGCATAACTACTATGAGTATGCTTTACCTCTTCGTCTCACTCCAGCAGGTACCTACCGTAGTGATCTGCCAGCAGACCGCCGTGTAGTCTGGCCTGATGCGAACTATATTGACCTGGCCTTGGAGTCTCTCGTGGAGCTCAAGCGTCAGCGCAATGCGCTCCTCACACGAGGTGGGGGAGGAGCCTCTCTCTATCAGCGCTATACTCAGCAGGAGACGAACGATCCCACACGTAGGCTGACCGTCCTCGGCTCCCCTTCGCTCTCGCATATCCGCACCTTGATGATCGGGGTGCGCAATGCCTCGGGGATGACACGCAGTGTCGAGGTGTGGGTCAATGAGCTACGGCTAGGTGATTATCATGAGGAGGCCGGCTGGGCAGGGAATGCCCAGCTGGCTCTTCAGCTCAGTTCCCTCGGATCGGTGAACCTCCGTGGGCAGTATACCTCGGCCGGCTTTGGTGCCATCGATGCGCCACTCGCTGCCCGTACACTTGCGTCTCGCTCTCAGATCTATCTCAATACGCAGACGGATCTAGGGCGACTCTTCCCCCCGAAGGCAAAGCTCTCTATCCCCCTTTACTACTCCCTAAGTGAAGACGAAGAGCGCCCTGACTACCTACCTACCGATGAGGATGTCCACTTCAAGGATGCCCTCCGTGAGCTCCCTAAGACAGAGCAGAAAGCCCTAGAGAAGCGAAGTATCACGCACCGCCGAAATGAAGGACTTGCTCTCACCGGTGTCAATCTTGGTATCCGATCGAAGGAGCCGATGCCCTATGATCCCGCTAACATCTCCTTCTCCTACTCACGTAGTCTCTCAGAGGAATCAAGCCCTACGCTAGACTACCGACGACGTCTGAACTGGCAGGGGAATGTCAGCTACGACTTCTCGCCTACGTGGCGTCCTGTTCGTCCCTTTGCGAAGCTCTCCGGAGAGAGCCCGTGGGCGGACTTCCTGCGCCAATATAGCTTGACCCTCTGGCCCTCACGACTGCGCCTAGAGACCACGATGCTTCGTAACTATGAAGAGGAGCAGCTACGTCCGCAGGAAGAGGGTAGACTGAATGCCCTCCCTGCTACTTTCGCTCAGCAGTTCCTCTGGAATAGGCGTCTCGAGCTAGCGTGGACACCTATCCCCACGCTCTCCCTAACGCTCTCCGCAGGTACAGATGCTCGTATCGAGGAGCCCCATGAGCAAGTCAACCGCCGGCTCAATCCGGATGGCTGGGCAGCGTGGCAGGACTCCGTCATGCAGAGCATTCGCCAGGGAGGGACTCCACAGCACTACGGGCAGCAGGTGTCTCTAACCTACCAGCTGCCCACGAGCCAGATCAAGCCACTCTCCTTCGTCTCTGCTCAGCTAGCCTATACGAGTGCCTATACTTGGGACCGAGGGGCTCGACTCGCTGACCCCGCACAGCCCCTAGCACACCAACTCTCTAGCCAAGGGAATCTAGATCTTTCGTCCGCTATACAGCTCCGTCAGCTTTATGCGAAGGTGCCCTATCTCGCTAAGCTAGAGAAGCGCTATGCTAGTAGCCCTTCGCCTAGCTCCTCTAAGGCGAAAGGACGCTCTCGGGGGGAAGGGGAGGAGGGTTTCTTCCATAGCTTACTTGATCGCTTAGTCTATACGCTGATGTCGGCCAAGGAGGTACAGCTCTCTTACCGCTCGACACGTCAGACCCTACTCTCGGGCTTTCTCCCCTCGATCGGTTGGGCAGGAGGGCAAGGGCATCTAGGTAGTAGTCTCTCCCCTGGGATCCCCTTCTCTCTAGGGCTCACGGATGTCGGATGGATAGATAAGCTCGCTGACGAAGGAGCCCTGCTAATGGATCCCGAGCGAGCGAGGGCAGGCGTCTTTACCCGAACCCGTACGCTCGATGTGCGGGCGACGCTCCAGCCATGGAGAGATCTCACCATTACTCTAACGGCTAATCATAGTCGGACGGATCGTACCGATGTCCAGTACATGCAGGCTGGGCATCCGAGACTCTATGGAGGGGACTTTACGATGACGGGGGTGGGGCTACGAGGGTTCTTTGCCCCTCTGCGTGCAGAGTCAGGCTATCCATCGAAGGCTTTCGATGAGTTTCTGCTTGCCCGAAGTACTATTGCTCAGCGTTGGCGAGAGCAGGGTCTGGTAGGTGCATCCACGCTTAGTCCACAGTCCTCGGCACTGCTGATCCCCGCCTTCCGTGCCGTCTATATGCGTAGTGGAGGGGCAAGGGGCGTGTCGCTCTCTTCCCTGCCCTCGCTTAGCTCTGTCCTGCCTAACTGGTCCCTGACCTACACAGGGCTATCTCGCTGGGAGTGGCTCAAGAAGTACTTCCGCTCGGTCTCCTTAAGGCACGCTTATCGGGGGATCTATACTGTGGGGAGCTTCTCCTCCTTCGCAGGTTGGTCGGGGGCTGATCCCGATGGCTTGGGGATGATCCGTCGGCAGGCCTCGGACGGATCGGGTGCACTCAGCTTCGAGGCTAGCTATGCGTATGACTTCACCTCGGTAGCTTTCCAAGAGAGCTTCTATCCCCTCATCGGGGTGGATATGACTTGGCATAGCGGTATCGGGATGACAGCGCAGTGGCGAGAGAGCCGAGGGCGCGTACTGAATCTAGCTGCTTATAGTCTGATCGAATCGATGACTAAGGAGGTCAATGTGGGACTAAGCTACAAGGTCGCTGACCTTACTCAGCTCTTCCGACCACGCCCTAAGGGGGGTAGACACTCTCGCCAGCGTGCGGGGCAGGCCAAGAAGGGGGGGGCCTCTTCGCCCAAGGGGCTCACCCTCCGCACGGACTATAGCCTGCGCAATACGGCGACACTGATTCGCTCGATCCAGACGGGTACTGCTGAGGCGACGGCAGGACAGCTGGAGCATCGCCTGCGTGTGACGCTTGACTATGACCTGAGCCGTCTGCTGGGGCTGAAGGTCTACTATGATTACAGCCGTCAGCGCCCCTTGGTAAGTACCTATGCTTACCCCATGGCGACCTCGTCCTTTGGGGTGTCGCTCCGCATCAGCTTGATGAACTAGACTGTTCGTTCGTCCTCATGCTTCCCAGCTAGAGGGAGCTTGGAATGTCCGAGTTGGATTCGCCTTGTCGGGTGCGCTCGCTTTAGATCCAGAGTGTCGGGTCATCACGATATACCTAACCGATGAATCACTATATACCCAATCCTGTAGTCACAATATACCTAATCGCTGGGTCGGAATATACCTAGCTGAAGGCGCACCATGGTTCCTCCTCCTTTGACTTAGCTCTACTGGTACAGATGAGGAGGATCAGCCTAATTGCTCGCTCTCTTCCTTTCGCCGGTGTCGATCGTGTGACTCTCGCTGTAGGATAAGCCCTAAACAAGAGAATTCGGTATCTTTGCAGGAATAAAATAAGTAACTAGGAATACTCTTTCCCGAAAAAGTATAGACACATGTCCCACCTCCCCCATACCCCCGAGGTAACTCCCTCCGCTGAGGAAGAAAAGAAGAGCTTGAACTTCATCGAGCAGATCGTAGAGAACGATCTGTGTGAAGGTAAGCATGACGGCCGTATCCAAACACGCTTCCCACCAGAGCCTAATGGCTATCTCCATATCGGCCATGCCAAGGCTATCTGCATGGACTTCGGTATCGCACAGAAGTATGGCGGTGTCTGTAACCTCCGCTTCGATGACACCAATCCCACGAAGGAGGATGTCGAGTATGTCGATGCGATCCGCGAGGATATCGAGTGGCTGGGCTTCCATTGGGGAGATATTTACTACGCCTCAGATTACTTCGAGCGTCTGTATCGCTTTGCGGAGGAGCTGATCCTAGCAGGGCATGCCTATGTCGATGAGCAGACGGCCGAGGAGATCGCTCAGCAGAAGGGGACTCCTACGACACCAGGGATCGCTAGCCCCTATCGTGATCGTCCAGCCGAGGAGAGCCTAGACCTCTTCCGTCGGATGAATGCAGGGGAATTCCCCGAGGGGGCTATGATCCTTCGTGCGAAGATCGATATGGCGTCACCCAATATGCACTTCCGTGATCCGATCATCTATCGTATCATCAAGGTACCCCATCATCGCACAGGGACGAAGTGGAACGTCTATCCGATGTATGACTTCGCCCATGGACAGAGCGACTACTTCGAGGGGGTAACCCACTCGATCTGTACCCTAGAGTTCGTCGTACACCGCCCACTCTATGACTACTTCATCGATCTGCTCAAGCAGGTAGAGCCAGGACAGGATGGTCCCTATCGTCCTAGACAGTATGAATTCAATCGTCTGAACCTGACCTACACGATGATGAGTAAGCGCAAGCTGCTCCAGCTCGTACAGGAGGGGCATGTGAGTGGCTGGGATGACCCCCGTATGCCTACCGTATGTGGTCTACGTCGCCGAGGCTATACGCCCGAGTCGATCCGTAGCTTCATCGAT
>ERZ772993.1241-NODE-1241-length-10002-cov-3.793204_pt1 | contig 10002 bp, 6 predicted proteins | sample MGYA00580670_ERZ772993 | MGnify/ENA primary metagenome ERZ772993 (study PRJEB29015, sample SAMEA2737936) | human oral metagenome | biome: human oral; feature: human-associated habitat; material: dental | place: China | collected 2136 ...
CTTCGGCGTGGGGCTCGGCTCTGACGGCTCTCAAGACCCGCACGGATGAGAGCCTCAACATCCAGTCGACGGATAACGTCACGGTCTCCTATGTCCGCCAGGGTCGCACCTACACGACGACATTCTCCGTCGGCACGAATACACTTGAGGACATCATCAAGAGCGTGGCACTCAACGGCACGGAGACGATCAAGGGATCGGATCTCGTCGCTGGTGCGACGCAGGGCGCATGGGTTGGTCTTGACAAGGCGAAGAACAGCGTCTACACGGCGGACAACAAGACGGCTCTCTCGATCTCCGCTGCCGGCGTGGGCACGACCTATCAGATCTCCTCGTTCACGATCTCGATCACGGACAACACGGGCGCAATCCGCAAGACGGCGAACACGGCTCTCGATGCGTTCGGCGAGCGTATCCGCGCAGAGAACAAGTCCGATGACAACGCTCTTGTTCTCCAGACGGGCGTTAAGGCAAACCAGGCAATCAAGGTCAGCATGACCGATATGCGTTCGCTCGCACTCGGCGTGAAGGGCACGGATGGTCAGGTTCTCAGCGTCCAGACGCAGGAGAAGGCAAATGCTGCGATCAACACGCTTGATACGGCACTCCAGAAGGCTCTTGATGAGCAGGCGAACATCGGTGCAATCCAGGCTCGCCTGAACTACACGAGCTCCAACCTCACGACGGCATCCGAGAACGTTCAGAACTCCGAGTCCACGATTCGCGATGCGGATATGGCGAAGGAGATGACGAACTACACGAAGAACAACGTGCTGCTCCAGGCTGCGCAGTCCATGCTCGCGCAGGCGAACCAGAACAGCTCCGCTGTCCTTTCGCTCCTCCAGTAATTCGGACATCGATTACTTACGGAACACGAGAACCTCTCCCTTCGGGGAGGGGTTCTTTTTCTTTGCGAAAAATCCTGTAATCGCGTATAATAGTTTAGGATGGCTGAAAGGATGTGTGCGATGAAGCTCTCTGCCTGCTATATTGTCAAGGACGAAGTAGAGGAACTGCGCCGCTCGCTTGCAAGCGTTCATGCGGCGGCGGACGAGATCGTTGTCGTTGCGACGGCAGGTGCTGCGCGTGTGGCGGAACTGGCGGCAGAATTTCATGCGGCACTGTATGAATATCCATGGAAGGATGATTTCGCGGCTGCACGCAATGAGGCGCTGCGCCATGTGACAGGAGATCATGTCGTCTTTTTGGATGCGGACGAGTATTTTTTTTCTCCGACAGAGGTACGCACTGGACTTGCTGCGGCTTTTGAGGGGATGCCGCATGCGGACATCGTGATGATATCCCTGTGCAGCTTCCGCACGCCGGAGGTGCGGACGGATGCGATCTATGAGCGTGTCCCCCGCATCTTTCGGATGCCGGGGCTGCACTATGAGGGCTCGATTCATGAGCAGCTCGTGCGTGATGACCGAGCGGAACGCATTCTTGTGTACGCTGATGAGCGCCTTGCCGCAGGGCACACGGGCTATCTTTCCGTGCGTAGTGACGCGAAGATTCGGCGCAACATCGAATTGCTTGAACGGGACGCGGCCGTGCATGGCTGGTCGGCAAAGCACGCGTTCTATCTTGCGGACTGTTATTTCGGCCTCAAGGACTATGCGCGTACACTCGCCCTATCCGAGGAGGCACTGCGCAGCGGCCGAGCGTTCATCGGCTATGGTGGCAAGATCTATCACCAGATGATCGAGTCCATGCGTGCGCTTCACACGCCGGACGAAAAGATGCTGCCGTTTGCCAAGGAGGCACTTGCACATTTTCCGCAGCTGCCGGATTTCTACGCTGAGCGCGGCATGATCCTCTGTGGTCTGGCACGCTACGAGGAGGCGGCAGAGAGCCTTGCGAAGGGACTGCAGATCTATGACCAAGTGGGAAGATCAACACGGGATGCGTCCTTTTTCAACGATGCCGTTGCGGCACGCGTCGCAGAGCGGCTTTCGCGTATTTATACGCATCTGGGGGATATGGAGCGGGCAAAATTTTGGTCGAAGAGGGAGCAAGAATACATGGGGAAGAATGTGGATGCGGAGGAAAAGACGCTGCGCATCTCGGCGTGCTATATTGTGCGCGACGATGCAAGACATTTGAAATCGTCCATCGAGAGTCTGCGGGATCAAGTGGATGAATTGATTGTACTTGATACAGGCTCATCGGATGAAAGTGCAGCTGTGGCAGCATCCCTTGGTGCAGCGGTTCATCATTTCACGTGGGGGGATGATTTTGCCGCTGCACGCAATGCGGCACTTACATACACTACGGGAGATTGGATTGTTTTCATTGACGCGGATGAGTTTTTTTCCGCTGAGACGCGCGGCAATCTCCGTACGGTGATTGAGGATGCCGCTGCGAAGGAGCATGAACTGCTGCTTTTGCTGTGGCACAATATCGACGAGGCGTCGGGGGAAACGCTTCTGGATTCCTATGCGCCGCGCATCTTTCGCAGATGTACGGGACGGCACTATGAGGGGCGTATCCATGAGACCCTGCACGATGCGGACGGGAGCGCACCCGCGGTGCGCATTGTTCCTGCGGAACTGCTGACCTTGGTGCATACGGGGTATTCTGCGGTGCTGACACGGGAGAAGGGGGAGCGAAATCTGCGCCTTCTTCTCGATGAGCTGGCACAGACAAGGCACCCGGAACGCTGCTGGCGCTATCTCGCGGAGACGTATGACAATCTCGGCGATGAGCGGCTGGCGGAACATTATGCGCTGCTCGACATCGGTCGGGGGCGCCAGTCCGTCATCTATGCAAGCCGCTCCTATCGGATTCTCCTGCGTATCTACGGGGCGAACCCCATGCGCCGGGAAGAGCGTCTCGCCGTCGCGGCACAGGCAGCGCGCGATTTCCATGAACTGCCGGAGATGCACGCGGAGTACGCGGAGTCGCTCGCCGCACTGCACCGCTATGAGGCGGCGAGTGCGGCGGCGGAGCGTGCCTTTGTGCGGGAGGAGCAGCGGGCGACGGACATCTCCGATTTTACGGAGGAGATGGGCGCAGAGCTGCGCCGTCGGATGGCGGTCTGGGCACAGATTGCCGCACACGAACGGCAGATCAGCATCACGGCGGCGGTCTTTGTGCGCGATGATGCACGCGATATGAAGACATGGCTCGAAAATACGGCAGTCTATGCGGATGAGCGGATCGTGGTCGATACGGGATCGACCGACGGCACACGCGCCATGGCAGAGGCGGCGGGGGCAGTGGTCATGGACTTCCTCTGGCAGGATGACTTTGCCGCCGCACGCAATGCGGCGCTCGCCCGTGTCACGGGGGATTGGGTCGTATTTGTCGATGCGGATGAATACTTCTCGGCAGAGACGCGTGCGCATCTGCGTGCGGTCATTGCCGAGGCGGATGCGGGGGCGGCGGATGTGCTGCTCCTCCCGTGGCACAACATCGACGAGAAGACAGGGGAGACGCTGCTCGATTCCTTCGCTCCGCGCATCTTTCGCCGCAGAGAGGGCCGGCACTATGTGGGACGGATTCATGAGGAGCTGCGCGAGGCGGATGGCACGGCACCGCCTTCCCGTATGGTTGCGCCGGAGCTTTTGACGCTCGTGCATACAGGATACTCGGCGGCACTCACGCAGGAGAAGGGCGCGCGTAACCTGCGCCTCCTGCTGGACGAAGCGGCGCATTCGGAGCATCCCGAGCGCTGCTGGCGGTATCTCGCAGAGACGTATGACAATCTCGGAGATGACCGTATGGCGGAGTACTATGCCCTGCGCGACATTGCGCTTGGACGCCGCTCCGTTGTCTATGCCGCGCGTTCCTATCGGATTCTCCTGCGCCTCTATGGCGAGCGATACCTCTGAGCCCGTGGCGATGAGGATGCCCTGCGGCGCGCCCTTGGCTTCGGAGATGATGTAGCCGCCCTTCAAGGCTTCTTTGGAGCTTCCCGCGAGCTGTGGCAGGTTCTGGCGTGTGAGTGCGAGGATGGTCGGCGTCTCCTTGCTCGTCACGGCACTGTACCAGGCGGCGGCTGTTTCCGTTGCGTCGGCGGGGCGGAAGACGTTGACGTTCGGAGTCGAGCGCAGCATGGCGAGCTGCTCGATGGGCTCGTGCGTCGGCCCGTCTTCGCCGACACCGATGCTGTCGTGCGTGAGCACATAGACGACGGGCAGTCCCATGAGGGCAGCGAGGCGCAGCATGGGCTTCGTGTAGTCGCTGAATACGAAGAAGGTCGCGATGTAGGGCAGGACGCCGCCGTGCAGCGCGAGGCCGTTGGCGATCGCCGCCATGCCGAGTTCGCGCACGCCGAAGTGCAGGTTGCGTCCCGCACGATCCGTGCGGCTGAAATCGCCTGCGCCGTCCATCACGGTCTTGTTCGACGGCCCGAGATCTGCGCTGCCGCCGATGAGCTGCGGCACGATTTCCTTGAGACGCTGGATCATCTTGCCTGACAAGGCGCGCGTCGCGGCGGGCTTGTCCTCGTACGCCCAGAAGTCCTCGCTCTTGAGCAGCGCCGCAGCATCGACAGGCGCGTGGAACGCATCCCAGCGAGCCTTCTCCTCGGGGTATTTCGCGCAGTAGGCGGCAAAAAGCTCGTTCCACTTTGCCTCAAGAGCCGCGCCCTCAGCGGCGAGCTTCTCGTAATGTTCGTAGACGGCGGCAGGAACGCAGAAGCTCTCGGCAGGATTTTCCCAGCCGAGGTTTTCCTTGAGCGCGCGCAGGTTTTCTTCGCCGAGCGGTTCGCCGTGGGCGCTCGCCTTGCCTTCCTTGGCGGGGCAGCCGAAGCCGATCTGCGTCTTGATCGTGATGAACGACGGGCGCTTTTTGTCCGCTTTCGCTTCCTCGATCGCCTTGCCGATGGCGGCGAGGTCGGTGCCGTCCTCGACCGTGAGCGTCTGGAAGCCGAAGGCCGCCATGCGCTTTTCCACGTCTTCGGTAAAGGCGAGGTCGGTGCCGCCCTCGATGGAGATGTTGTTGCTGTCGTAGAGCACGATGAGCTTGTCGAGGGCGAGCGTGCCCGCGAGCGAGAAGACTTCGGAGGAGATGCCCTCCATCATGCAGCCGTCGCCGCCGAGAGCGAATGTGTAGTGATCGACGATGGGGAAATCCGGCTTGTTGAAGATGGCGGCGAGATGCGCTTCAGCAATCGCCATGCCGACCGCCATGCCCATGCCTGCGCCCAGAGGCCCTGTCGTGGCTTCCACGCCCTTCGTATGACGGTACTCGGGATGGCCGGGCGTCAAGGAGCCGTCCTGGCGGAAGTTCTTGAGGTCGTCGAGCGTCAGCCCGTAGCCGAAGAGGTGCAGCAGGGAATAGAGCATGGCGGAGCCGTGCCCGGCGGAGAGGATGAAGCGGTCGCGGTTCGCCCAGTTTGGATTCTTGCCGTTGTGCTTCATGTGGTGCGCCCAGAGTTCGTAAGCGATCGGGGCTGCGCCGAGCGGCAGGCCCGGATGGCCGGAGTTCGCCTTCTGCACGGCGTCCGCCGAAAGTGCACGGATCGCATTCACACAGGTGGTGTCGATATTGCCCATAGATTTCTCCTCCTTGAAATCGTCGTTTGTTGACCTCTTTCATCATACATGATTTATTTGGAAATGTATAGCGCGAGAGGAAAGTTTTGCAGAAAGTCATGCTGCAAGATACTGCGTCAGCGCTTGTTGAGAAGCGCGATGGAGAACAGGATCAGCACGACGCCGACCGATTCGGTGAGGCCGAAGGGGACGGCGAGCAGCGCGGTGGAGAGGAGTACGGCGGACAAAGGCTCGATGGAACTCAGGATGCCGATGGTGCTCGGCTGGATGTATTTGAGGCTTTCGAGATATGACCAAAAGGCGATGACCGTACCGAAGAGGACGACATAGATGAATACGGCGACGGAGGCGGCGTCCAAGACGCCGGCGAAGTTCCATGGTGCGCGAGCGAACATGAGCAGGAAGCCGCCGAGGAGCATCGCCCAGCCGATGACGAGAGGCGAGCGGAAATTGTCCAGCAGCCATTTGGGCTGTATGGTGTAGATGGCAGCGCAGAAAGCGGAAGCGACGCCCCAGAAGAGAGCGATGGGCGGGATGGCGAGAGTCGAGAGACTGCCGCGCGTCAAGATGAGGAACGTGCCGACGAAGGCGAGCAGCACGCAGCCGCTCTCGCGCAGCGACGGCAGGCTGCGGCTCTTCAGGGCGAGCCAGAGGACGACGATGATCGGCATCAGGTACTGCAGGACGCTCGCCGCTGCCGCGTTGCCGTGCTCGATGGAAGAAAAGTACGTGTACTGCACGCCGAGCATGCCGAACAGGCTGAAGAAGAGAAGCCGCTTCGCCGCCGTGCGGTTTCGCCAAACGGAGAAGATGCTCTCGCGGTTCTTTGCCGCATCGAGCAGCAGAAGCAGTATGCCTGCGAGCGTCATGCGCATCATGACGAGCCATTCGGTGGAAAATCCTTTTTGCTGCAGCAGGAATTGCGCGGCAACGCCCGAGCCGCCCCAGAGCAGCGCGCCGAGCGCCACGAGCGCGACGCCTTTTTTCGATGGATTCATGGTATTGCTCCTTGTCTTTCGTTTCGTCTCTGACTATAGCATTTTTGGGGGTAAAAGAAAAGGGAGCAGAAGCGTAGGTTTTTAGGAAGCTGGGAAGGCAGATGCAATGATGTCGTGAAGCCGGGCAGCGGAAAGTTTATGCGCGCTTGCTCACGCCGATGGGATGAATTTGACAGGCCGATATGCTATAATGGAAGCGCAATATCGGATGCGGGGAAAGGGGAGGCATCCAAACATTCTTGGCAGTCAAGAAAGGGAGGATTCGCATGAAACTCGTAATCACGGAGCCGCTGGGGATCTCGGAGGTGCAGGCGGAGGCGCTGAAAAAGGAGTATCTGCCTCAAGACCTTGAAATGGTCTACTGCAATACGCCGCCGCAGGACGACGCGGAAAAGGCGGCGCGCGCCAAGGGGGCGGAGCTTGTCATGCTCGCGAACATGCCGTTCAAGGAAAACGTCCTGCAGGAGCTTTCGGACGTCAAGTTCCTGAGCGTCGCCTTCACGGGCGTCGACCATGTGGCGATGGACTACTGCAAGGCGCATGACATCGTCGTTTCCAACTGCTCGGGCTACGCCAATGAGGCGGTCAGCGAGCTTGCCATCGGCCTGGCAATCGGACTCTACCGCAAAATGCTTGCTGCAGATGAGGCGGTGCGTGCGGGCAAGACGCGCGCCGGACTTCTCGGCATCGAGCTTTCGGGCAAGAAGTTCGGCGTCGTCGGTGCAGGCGCCATCGGTAGGCGCACGATCGCGCTCGCGCAGGCGTTCGGCTGTGAGGTGTACTACTACAACCGCAAGGAGGCGAAGATCGACGGGGCGAAGTATGTGAGTCTCGACGAGCTGATGGAAGTCTCGGACATCGTTTCGCTGCATGTGCCGCTGACGGCGGAGACGAAGGGTTTGATCGGCGAGAAAGAAATTGCCAAGATGAAGAAGACGGCGATTCTCATCAATACGGCGCGCGGTCCCGTCGTCGACAGCAAGGCTCTGGCAGACGCCCTCAAGGAAGGCCGCATCGCGGGTGCGGGCATCGACGTCTTCGAGGGCGAGCCGCCGATCGCGGGCGATCATCCGCTGCTTCATGCGCCGAACGTCATCCTCGCGCCGCACGTCGGCTTTGCGACGCAGGAGGCGATGGAAAAGCGTGCCGTCATCGCCTTCAAGAATGTGCAGGCGTACCTTGCGGGCAAGCCGCAGAACGTGATGTAAGGGCGCAGATTTTTAGCAGATTTTTATAGGAAGCGTGCAGAAGCTATGGCTCTTTTGTTGCCATAGCTTCTGTTTTGACGGATGGGGTGAGGCGTTGAAGTACGGGCCGTTCATGGCGGCGCTCCGCAAGGGAGAGCCGAAGCATGTCTACCTGCTCGCGGGCGAGGAGCATTACTATATCGAAAAGGCGAAGGCGGCGATCTTGGAGCGCCTCTTTCCCGCGGGCGAGGGCCTGCGGGACGCTCTGGAAGAAGCCGCGCCCGACATGGATGCCGACGCGCTGATCGGCCTCTTGGAAACGGTGCCGTTCTTCGTGCCCAAGCATGTCGTGCTCGTGCAGGACAGTCCTCTTTTTCGCGAGAAGAAGCGGACGGCAGCGGACGGCGAGGATGCGAAGGCAGCGAAAGGGAAGAAGGGCGGCGCGGACAAGAAGGAAGAGCGCCTGCTGCATCTTCTTGCCGACATGCCCGACTACGCCTATGTGATCTTCCTCTGCGCGGGCAAGGCGGACAAGCGGCGCAAGGCGTACAAGGCGGTTGAGGCGGCGGGCGCGGCGCTCGACGCCGACGCCGTGCGCCCGTGGGAGATCGGCGACTGGCTCGCGGGAAAGCTCGCCGAGATTCACAGGGAGTTTGACCGCGAGGCGCATGCGTACTTCATGGGCGCCGTCTCCATGATGCATGAAGTCTCGCTCTCGTATCTCGACAAGGAGTTTGAAAAGCTCGCGCTCTATACCGCGGAGAAGCGCATCGGCAGGGCGGAGCTTGCCGCTGTGTTCTCAGGGTTGCCCGAGGTATCGTCTTTTGCGATGATGGACGCGGTGAGCGAGAAGGACGTGAAGAAGGCTCTGACGCTTCTGCGCCGCCAGACGGCGGACGGCGTGTATGCGCCCGTGCTGCTTGCCCTGATGGTGCGCCATGTGCGCCAGTTGTGGCAGGCGAAGCTCCTTCTGGCGCAAGGCGTGCGCGGCAAGGCATTGGGCCCTTCGATGAAGCTCAATCCTTTCATCGCGGAGAAGCTGGGACGCGCGAGCATGAAGTTCTCCGAGCCTGTTTTGAAGCGGGCGATGCTCTCGCTCATCGACGCCGACTATCTGCTCAAGACGGGGCGGGGCGGCGCGGAATTGTTGGAAGATGTCGTGATCTCGCTGTGCCGTTGACAGAGGAAAAGCCGCCCCATGCGCGGGGCGGCTTTTCCTCTGTCAAGTTTCGCTGTCGAACGACTGCATCGGTACACCCTTGCGAGGCTTCGGCAGGTTACGGTAGGCGCGTGATGCGCTGAAGAAGCGCGTGGCTACCGTCATGCTGGCAGGGTCGAGGTTTTCGACGGAGCGCTCTGTTGTGCTCGTGAGTTCCCGATATTTCGCCGTTTGCGTGAATTTCGCCCATGCTGCTTGCAGGGCGCGTGCCATGATGAATTCGATACCCGTCGTGTCCTCGGGCTGCTGCACGAAGGCGGAACTCGTCTTGGGCGGCGGAGCGCTGCCCGTGCGCTTTTCGCGTACTGCAGCGGGGGCGGCAGCTGCAGCATGCACAGGCTGCTGCTTTGCGGCGGTTTTCGTCGTCGTTGAGGTTTTTGCAGTGGTCGTGCCCGACGCGCTCGCTGCATCGAGCTTCCAGCGCGTGCGCGGCTTCGGAGCACCGAACGAATCGCGGGCAGGGGAAGTCTTTGCCGACGCCCTCGTATCGGCGGAAGGCGTGCGCGCGGACACTTCCTCTGCCGCTTCCTTTTGACGTGCGGCGTTCCCAGCTTCATTCACGAGGCCGCTCGCGATGAGGAAGGCTTCGCTCGCCTCCTCCTTTGAGGCCGCGGCTTCGAGCTTTTCTACGAGCGCCTCGCGCGCGTCCTGCGCGGCTCGCGCCTTGGTGTAAAGTCCCGTATCAGAGCGCTTCAAAAAGCGCATCTCGTCCGCCATGAGTTCGTCGCCGTTCAAGAGCTTCTGCTGGATGATGCGGCGCATGGCGCGGCTCGCGCCGTCGAGCTCTTCTGCCTGCGGCTCGTCGTCTGCAGTGCCGGCGTCCTGCGGCGCACGGTTCTTGAGCACTTGCCTTGCTTTGCCGCTGTAATCGATCTTCATGCCGATGTTCTTTTGCTTTACATAGGCGCTGACCTTGTCGCTCTCGTCAAACATGCCGAAACCCCTCCTGCAGCCGATTTCTTCCTGCGATCAATATATAGGCTTATTATACCATGGAGACATATATCTGTAAACGTTTAGGCATACATTCTCTGCCTGTCAGACGGCTGCCTTTGAGTGGGAATCGGTTTTACTAAAGACTTGCTATGACATAGCGC
>ERZ772993.1253-NODE-1253-length-9928-cov-4.133901_pt1 | contig 9928 bp, 10 predicted proteins | sample MGYA00580670_ERZ772993 | MGnify/ENA primary metagenome ERZ772993 (study PRJEB29015, sample SAMEA2737936) | human oral metagenome | biome: human oral; feature: human-associated habitat; material: dental | place: China | collected 2136 ...
GGGTGTGGATGCGCCAGCGGCGCGGCAGGGAAATCCAGACGAGCAGGAAGTCGCCGTGGCTGCCGTGGTTGGCGTAATAGACTTTCTGTTGCGGGCTGAAGTCGAGTTCTATCCTGCTTTTCGGCTTGCCTCCGGTAAGGAAGGATACGGAAAGGCAGAGCAGTTGGTCGGTCAGCCAGGCGAGGCTTTTTTTCAGTATGGGCATGGCGTTCGGATGGTTTTCAGACGGCCTCGCGGCGTTGGAGGACGGCGGTGAAGAAGCCGTCCGTGCCGTGTGCCGCCGTGTCGAGTTTCAGGTAGGTGCCGGTGTCGGGGCTGATTTTCGGGCTGCCCGGCAGGTCGGCACAGTTTAGTGCTTCAAAGTCGGGGTGTTCGCGCAGGGAACGTTCGATTTGGCCCTCGTTTTCCTGCGGCAGGATGCTGCAGGTGGCATAAACGAGGCGGCCTTGCGGTTTGACCAGTTCTGCGGCGGCATTGAGGATGCTGTGTTGTTGTTCGGCAAGTTTGGCCAGTGTTTCGGGCGACTGGCGGTATTTGAGGTCGGGATTGCGGCGCAGCGTGCCTAAGCCGGAGCAGGGGGCATCGACCAAAACGCGGTCGGCTTTGCCGGTCAGGCGGGCGATGCGGCTGTCGTGTTCGCTGCTGATGCGTTCGGGGTGGATATTGGTCAGTCCGGCGCGGGTCATGCGGGGCTTGAGGTTGGCAAGGCGTTTTTCGGCGATGTCGAAGGCGTAGATTCTGCCTTTGTTTGCCATTTGCGCGCCGACGGCGAGGGTTTTGCCGCCTGCGCCGGCGCAGAAATCGACGATGATTTCGCCGCGTTTGGCACCGACGAGCAGGGCGAGGAGCTGGCTGCCTTCGTCTTGGACTTCAAGCGTACCGTCTAAAAACAATTCGTGTTTGTTGAGGGCGATTTTGTTTTTCAGACGGATGCCCCAAGGGGAATAGGGCGTGGCTTCTGCATCGGGGCTTTCGGCTTGAAGCAGGGGCAGCACTTTGTCGCGTCTGCCTTTGAGCGTGTTGACGCGGATGTCGAGCGGCGCGGCTTGGTTGATGCTGCGGCCGAAGGCGAGGATTTCTCCGTCGCTAAAATGTTTTTGCAGTTGCTCCACCAGCCATTGCGGCAATTCGGCGGCGGTATGGAGGTCGTCTGAAAATTCGGTTTTGCGCGCTTTGAGGCTGCTGAGGAACTCGGTTTCTTCTTCGTCGAGCAGGTCTTTGATTTGGCTGATGTTGGTGCTTCTGCCGAGGACGAGCGCGGCAAGCGCGGCTTTGCGCGGCTGGGCATGCGGGCGGCGCAGGACGGCACTGATTTTTTGATAATGGCGCAGGGCGGCGAAGGCGGTTTCGGCGATTTCGTGGCGGTCTTGCCTGCCGAGCTTTTTGTGTTCGCGGAAGTAGGCGGACAAAACGGCATCGGCAGGCTGTTTGAAAGTCAGCATTTCAGCCAGAACTTTGGCGGTATGGTCGAGTTGGATCGGGGTCATGGTGGGTTCGCAATTGGGGGAAAGGCTTGGATTATACTGGAAAGGTCGTCTGAAAACGTTGAATCGGGTTTCAGACGACCTGCTTGGACTACACAATTCGCGCCATCAGTAAATCGTGCATATTCAGCGCACCTGTCAGCACGCCGTCGGCGTCGGTTACCAAAAGCCCGTTCACATGGTTTGCCTGCATGACTTTCAGGGCTTCGGTGGCAAGGCGTTCGGCGGGGATGGTTTTGGGGGAAGGATGCATGATTTCATCGACGGTCAGCCCGTCAAAACGGTCACGCTGTTGGAACAGGCGGCGCAAATCGCCGTCGGTAAACACGCCTTTCAGACGACCTTGATCGTCCGTTACCGCCAGCATGCCCAAGCCTTTTTCACTCATGCTGACGATGGCTTCTTTCAAGGGCGTGCCGAGTCGAACGGCGGGCAGCGCGTCGTCTTGGTGCATGATGTCCGCAACGCGTAGAAGCAGGCGTTTGCCGAGGCTGCCGGCGGGGTGGCTCAAGGCGAAATCGTCGGGCGTAAACGCGCGTGCGCGCAAAAGGACAACTGCCAATGCGTCGCCCAAAGCCATGACGGCGGTGGTGCTGGTGGTCGGGGCAAGTCCCAGCGGGCAGGCTTCTTTGGAAACTGACGCGGTGATGTGGATGTCGGCATGGCTCGCCATGGTCGAATCGGGGCGGGCGGTAATGCAGATGAGGGTAATGTTTTTGCGTTTGAGCGCAGGGATGATGGCGGCAATTTCGTCGCTTTCGCCGGAATTGGAAATTGCGACGACGACGTCGTCGTCCACAATCATACCCAAGTCGCCGTGTGCCGCTTCCGCAGGATGGACGAAAAACGCGGGTGTGCCGGTCGAAGCCATAGTCGCCGCTATTTTGCGCCCGATATGTCCCGACTTGCCCATGCCTGTGATGACGACCCTGCCTGTGCAGTGCAGCAGCGCGTCTGCCGCAAAGACGAAGTTTTCGTCCAATTCCGCCGCAATTTCACGCAAGCCTTCCGCTTCGGTGTGCAACACTTCGCGCGCCCAATCGAGATATTGACCGTTTCCTGCCATAATTTCATGCCTTTTTGTGTTCGTTTTATATCGTTTTGGACATATTAAATGCCCTAATAAACTATCCAAATTTGCCGAATAGGGGTAGCATTACCGCCTGCTTCGCAAATAACCTATATTTAAAGGAATCAGAGATGACTATTTTATCGGACGTTAAAGCATTAGGACAACAAATCTGGCTGGACAACCTTTCCCGCTCGCTCGTACAAAGCGGCGAATTGGCGCAAATGCTGAAACAAGGCGTGTGCGGCGTAACTTCCAATCCCGCCATCTTCCAAAAAGCCTTCGCCGGCGACGCGCTTTACGCCGACGAGGTCGCCGCCCTCAAACAGCAAGACCTCAGCCCCAAACAACGCTACGAAACCATGGCGATTGCCGACGTACAGGCAGCCTGCGACGTTTGCCTTGCCGAACACGAATCCACCGGCGGCAAAACCGGTTTCGTCAGCCTCGAAGTCTCCCCCGAGCTTGCCAAAGACGCGCAAGGCACGGTAGAAGAAGCCCGCCGCCTCCATGCCGCCATTGCGCGTAAAAACGCCATGATTAAAGTTCCCGCCACCGATGCAGGCATCGAAGCACTCGAAACCCTCATCGCCGACGGCATCAGCGTGAACCTGACCCTGCTGTTCTCGCGCGCCCAAACCCTCAAAGCCTACGCCGCCTACGCGCGCGGTATCGCCAAACGCTTGGCAGCCGGACAAAGCGTTGCCCATATCCAAGCCGTCGCCAGCTTCTTCATCTCCCGTGTGGACGGCGCGCTGGACGCAACGCTGCCCGACCACCTCAAAGGCAAAATCGCCATCGCCCTTGCCAAAGCCGCCTACCAAGACTGGGCGCAATACTTCGGCAGCCCCGAATTTGCCGCGCTGGAAGCCAAAGGAGCAAACCGCGTGCAGCTCTTATGGGCATCCACAGGCGTCAAAAACCCCGCCTATCCCGACACGCTCTACGTTGACAGCCTGATCGGCGCGCACACCGTCAACACCGTCCCCGATGCCACCCTCAAAGCCTTCATCGACCACGGTACAGCCAAATCCACGCTGACCGAAGGCGTAGAAGAAGCACAAGCGCAGCTTGCCGAAACCGCCGCACTCGGCATAGACGTAGAAACCCTCGCCAACCGCTTGCAGGAAGACGGTTTGAAACAGTTTGAAGAAGCCTTTGACAAACTGCTCGCCCCGCTGGCTTGATTGTCAAACCGCAGGTAAGGCTTGCGGTTCGTCGATATAAAAGGTCGTCTGAAAACCTGAATTTTGGTTTTCAGACGACCTTTTTCATTTTTATAGTGGATTAACTTTAAACCAGTACGGCGTTGCCTCGCCTTGCCGTACTATCTGTACTGTCTGCGGCTTCGTCGCCTTGTCCTGATTTAAATTTAATCCACTATATGAATTATTTCAAAGCCGTTTTCCAGTCCAAACCGCCGAGGGAGGGGACTTGGGTGATGCTGTGGTCGGCAAGGTTGATGGCGGTCAGTTCGCCGCCCCAAAGTGCGCCGGTATCGAGGGAGAGGATGTTGTCGGTGTTCATAAAGCCCAGCGAAGACCAGTGCCCGAAGACGATGGTGTGGCTGAGGTTTTGCCTGTCGGGGGCTTTGAACCAAGGGCGAAGGTTCGGGGGCATTTTTTTGAGGGTGGATTTGTAGTCGTAATCGAGTTCGTTTTTCAGCGTCAGCGCGCGCATTCGGGTGAAGACGTTGAGAATCATGCGCAGGCGGTCGTAGCCGGTCAGATCGTCGCGCCATTCGGCGGGTTTGTTGCCGTACATTTTGGAGAAAAACTTTTTGTATTTTTTGCCGCGCAGTTCGGCTTCGGTTTCGCTGGCGAGCAGTTCGGCGCGGGCGATGGTCCATTGGGGCAGGATGCCGGCGTGAACCATAACATGGCGCACGCCTTTGATCAGCAGGGGCTGGAAGCGTAGCCATTCGAGCATTTTTTTGCTGTCGGGGTGTTGGAGGATGGGGGTGATGGTGTCGCTGCGCTTGACCGTGCCTTCGCCGTAGCCGACGGCGAGCAGGTGCAGGTCATGGTTGCCGAGAACCATGCGGACGCTGCTTTCGTGTTCCATACAGAATTGGAGGACTTCGAGGGATTTGGGGCCGCGGTTGACGATGTCGCCGACGAGCCAGAGGGTGTCTGTACCGTGGTTGAAGTTGATTTTGTCGAGCAAAAGGGTGAGTTCGTCGAAGCAGCCTTGAATATCGCCGATTGCGTAGTGTGCCATTGTTGTTATTGTCCGATAGTGTGTGGTGTTTCAGACGACCTTTGGCTTGTGGGAGGTCGTCTGAAAACGGGTTGCGTGTCTTATGCGTTCAGTACCAGCACGGCTTCGGCTTCGACCTGCACGCCTTTGGGCAGGGAGGCGACACCGACGGCGGCGCGGGCGGGGAAGGGTTCTTGGATGAACTCTGCCATGACTTCGTTGAAGACGGCGAAGTTGGCGAGGTCGGTCAGGTAGGCGTTGAGTTTGACGATGTCGCCCAGCGTGCCGCCTGCGGCTTCGGCAACGGCTTGCAGGTTTTTAAAGACTTGGCGGGCTTCGGTGCGGAAGTCGCCGTTGCCGACAACGGTCATGGTGGCGGGATCGAGGGGGATTTGACCGCTCATGTAAACGGTGTCGCCCGCGCGCACGGCTTGGCTGTATGCGCCGATGGCGGCGGGGGCTTTGTCAGTGTGGATGATGGTTTTGGACATGATTTTCTCCTGTTGTCGGGGTCGTCTGAAAGATGGAAGCTTTGATGAAAACGGTGTCGATTATCGTATAAAACCGAGTGATTGTGTAGGGTATGGATATTTTCAGACGACCTTAATGAAGCGGCAGTCTGCGGATGTTACGGTTTGGTGTATCAAGGTCGTCTGAAAAAATCCAATCTTACAAAAAGCATTGCAACAAATCGTTTAAAAACAACCGTCCCCGTTCGGTCGGGCGGAACACGGTCGGGTCGGTTTCCAGCAGACCTTTTTGTCTTGCCGTTTCGATTTGCGCCATGATTTTGGCGGCGGGTACGCCCGTGCGTTCCTGGAACATTGCGGCGGGTACGCCGTCGGTCAGGCGCAGGGCGTTCATCATGAATTCGAACGGCAAATCTTCGGCGGCGACGGTTTTGCGTTCGACGGCAACACTTGGCTGACTTTGCATTAAGGCGAGGTAGTCGTTGGGATGGCGGCGGCGGACGGTGCGCTCAATGCGGTCGGGGTAGGAGATTTTGCCGTGCGCGCCCGCGCCTATGCCCAAATAATCGCCGAACTGCCAGTAGTTCAAATTGTGGCGGCACTGCATGGCGGGTTTCGCAAAAGCCGATGTTTCGTAGTGGATAAAACCCGCGCCTTCCAGCGCGCCGTGTACCGCGTCTTCGATGTCGAGGGCGGCTTCGTCTTGCGGCAAACCTTTCGGCGGCGTATGGCCGAACGGCGTGTTCGGCTCCATCGTCAGATGATACGCGCTGATGTGGGTTGCGCCCGTGGCGATGGCGGCTTGCACGTCGTCCAATGCCGTCTGAACGGTTTGGTTCGGCAGGGCGTACATCAAGTCGATATTGACTTTATCAAATAATTTCAAGGCGGTGTCGATGGCGGTTAGGGCTTCTTTGCCGTTGTGGACGCGCCCCAGCCGCGCAAGCATATCGTCGTTGAAACTCTGCACGCCAATAGAAAGCCGCGTGATACCCGCATCTTTAAATCCTTGAAACTTCTCGATTTCAAATGTACCCGGATTGGCTTCCAACGTAATTTCCGCTTCCGGCTGCAAGCGCAACAGCGAACGCACGCCGCTTAACAAACGGTCAATCGATTCCGCCTGAAACAGGCTGGGCGTACCGCCGCCGAAAAATATCGTTTCCACCGGCCTGCCCCAAATATTGGGCAATTCAAGCTGCAAGTCGGTCAGCAGCGCGTCGATATAGGCGGCTTCGGGCAATCCGTTTTTTAAACTGTGGGAATTGAAGTCGCAATACGGGCATTTTTTGATGCACCACGGGATGTGGATGTAGAGCGACATGGGCGGCAGGGCGGTGAGCTGTCCGGCTTGGGGGAATGTGATTTGGGTCATGGTGTGTTTTGGGATTGAGGCCGTCTGAAATTTTTTCAGACGGCCTATCGATTGATTTATAAGGCTTCAATTTTTCTCAACAACTCCCGCAGCGCCTGCCCCCTGTGGCTTTCGGCGTTTTTGATTTCGGGATCAAGCTCGGCGGCGGTGCAGTTGTGTTCGGGCAGGTAGAAATGCGGGTCGTAGCCGAAACCGTGGGTTCCAGCGGCTTCTGCCTGCCATTGTCCGCGCCAGATGCCTTCGGCGATGATGGGCTGCGGGTCGTTTTCGTGGCGGACGAGGACGAGGACGCAGACGTAGTGGCAGCTTTTGTCGGCTTGGTCGGCGAGGTCGTCTGAAAGGCGCTTGTTGTTGGCGGCATCGGATTTGGGGTTTGCTCCGGCATAGCGGGCGGAGAGGACGCCGGGTGCGCCGTTTAATGCGGCGGCGCAGATGCCGGAGTCGTCGGCGAGCGCGGGCAGGCCGCTGTGTTTGGCGGCGTGGCGGGCTTTGGCGAGCGCGTTTTCAACGAAGGTGTGGTACGGCTCGGGGCATTCGGGCGTGTCGAACTGCGATTGCGGCAGGACTTCGATGTTCAAATCGGCGAAGAGGCGTGAAAATTCTTTGAGTTTGCCTGCATTGCCGCTGGCGAGGACGATTTTGTCGAACATGGGATTTCCTTAGCGGGATTCGGTTTGTTGCGCGCGCAGTGCCTGGGCGCGGGCTTTGTGGCGGATGTAGAGGGCGAGGCTGCCGATTTGGCCGAAGACGGCGGCGAAGGCGAACAGGAAGGCGGCGAGGCCGTATTGTTTGTTGTGGATGGAGAGGAGGTAGCTGCCGAGCAGGATGAGCGCCATGAAAATCAAGGTGAACAGGGCGGTCAGCAGCAGGTAGGCTTTGCGTTTGTCCATAGGGGTTCTGTGGGAGGAAGCGGGACGGTCATTATATAGTAAAACCGTCGGGAGGCAGGAGCGGGCAGGTTTTCTGTCGGACTGTGTTTTGAGGCCGTCTGAAAATTTTTCAGACGGCCTCAAATGAAAACAGCCTTCGATATGCCGAAGGCTGTCTGCTGCGGATGGGAATCAGCGCAATTCGTTGTGCAGGCGGCCGAGCAGGGTGGGTGCGTCGCTGCCTTTGTAGCTGCTGCCGTCTTTGTTCAACAGACTGATGCGTGCGCCGCCGTTAACAGGTTCGACATACACGATCATTTCGGGACGGGCAGCGGCCTGCGCGTTCTGTTTTTTGTCTTTGCCGAACCAGCGTTTGAACAGGCCGGGTTTTTTGTTGGTTACGGCTTCGCTTTCCGCAGGTGCCTGTTGTACCAAGAAGGCATGGCGTTCGGCGTTCTGGCCCAATACGGTCAGGCCGATGCGGTCGAGGGCGAGCGCGGTGCGGCGCCAGTTGCGGCCGTAGTCGCCGGAGACGAGCAGGGTGTTACCTTCGATTCGCGCCAATTCGTTGCCGCTGCGTTTGGCGACGCTTTGGGACAGCGCATTTTCGGCTGGTTGCTGATCGACGCCCAAGTATTGCATGAAGCGTGCGAGAAAGGCAGCTTCAAGATTTGGATCGTTGGCGGCAGGCTGCCAAGTGGTTGTATCTTTGTTTTTGTCTGCGTAAACTTCTTTCATGCCTTTGTGGGCGAAAAAGACGTCGGTCGTGCCGTTTCTGCCTTGTTCGATGCGGATGATGAATTTATCGCGCTCACTGGTGGAATAGATGCCGCCCAAGCCGACTTTGTCCAAGAGGCGGCGCAGACCGTCTTGCGGGATTTTGGCGCGGTTTTCAGCCCATTCGGTTTCCATTTGGCCGATGCCGGGTTCTTCGGATTTGATGTCGAAACCGTTTTCTTGCCAGAATGCTTTCAGTAAAGGCCAAATCTCGGCTGGGGATTTGCCTTGAACTTCAACCCAGCGTTGGTTCCCGTCGCGTTCCAAACGGACACCTTTGACGGATTTGAGGACTTCGGAATTCGCGGCTTGTTGCGTTGCCGATGTGCGGCGGCTCAGGTCGCTGGCGCGGACGGCGCCGCTGCCTGCGGGTATTTGATAGAGGTTGCCTTGATCGGGGTTGTTCAAATCAGGCGGTACTTCTAATTTGACGATTTTGCGTGTCTGGGTTTGGTAGTCCAGCTTAGGCAGGTCTTTTTTGTTGCCCGAACAGGCAGTCATGCTGATCAGGGCGATTGCTACGACGACAGGTTTCATATAGGTCATATTGGTTTCCTGTGGGATGTGATGGGTTAACGGCAGGTCGTCTGAAAACGGTTTTCAGACGACCTTTGCGGTTTATGCGGTGAGTTGTCCGGATTCTTGCAATGCGGCGCGGACTTTTGCCTGTCCGGCTTCGGTCAGGGGGACGAGCGGCAGGCGGACATAAGGGTCGCATTTGCCCAATGCGGAGATGCCCCATTTGGGCGCGGCAGGGCTTGGTTCGCAGAACATAGTGTTATAAATCGGAATCAGGCGGTCATTTAATTGACGAGCGGTCGCAATATCGCCTGCAAGGGCGGCGCGGCACATATCGGCGAAGAGTTTGGGGGCGACATTGGCGGCAACGGTTACGACGCCTTTCCCGCCGCAGAGCATGAAGGGCAGGCCGGTGGGGTCATCGCCGGAAAGGATGGTGAAACCTTCGGGCGCGTGTTTGATTAATTCGAGATTGCTGCCGATGTTGCCGCTGGCCTCTTTGACGCCGACGATATTCGGGATTTTGGCAAGGCGCAGGATGGTGTCGTTGGTCATGCTGACGACGGTGCGGCCGGGTACATTGTAGATAATCATCGGAATCGAGGTGGATTCGGCGATGGTTTTGAAATGTTGGTAAATGCCTTCTTGGGAAGGTTTGTTGTAATAAGGAGTCACTGCAAGTCCCGCATCGATGTAACCAAGTTCAGCAACTTCTTTGACAAATTCAACCGAATCACGTGTGTCATTAGTTCCAACACCCGCAATCAATGGAATACGGCCAGCCACTATTTTATTAACCGCAGCAAAAATTGCCAATTCTTCATCATGAGTAAGAGTAGGCGATTCGGCCGTTGTTCCAGCTAAGATAAGGCCTTCCGTATGATTAGCAAGTAAATCCTCAATGAGCTTAGGAAATGCTTCAAAATTAATTTGGCCATTTTCTTTAAAAGGGGTCACTAGGGCCGTGATGATACGTGCATTTTGTAATTTTTCAATTGTTTCTTTTGCTGACATAATTTCTCCTTATGTGTGAGCTTACTGACAAGCTCTTGTCAAGAGGTCAAAAAGAACCTCTTTTGCATAAAAAGAGGTTCTCAAAAGTTCGTCAAAAATGATTTTGATTAGCTCCCCTTTCTGTCAGTACTGACAGAAAGACAGTCTGTAGG
>ERZ772993.1260-NODE-1260-length-9887-cov-2.540277_pt1 | contig 9887 bp, 5 predicted proteins | sample MGYA00580670_ERZ772993 | MGnify/ENA primary metagenome ERZ772993 (study PRJEB29015, sample SAMEA2737936) | human oral metagenome | biome: human oral; feature: human-associated habitat; material: dental | place: China | collected 2136 ...
CATAAATTTAATATCGATAACGAAAATCAATATATTAGAGCTCATTCAACAGATCCAATTACACATTCAGATATATGGACAAAGGATGCAGACAATAATTTCAGACTGAACACTGGATACAAACCCGATAATGTTACAATTACCAGTGGCACGGGTAATTACATTTTTACCTATGCCGGTGACGACACTGTCCTACAGAAAAACAATGGCAGTAACTGGATCTACGGCGGCGACGGTATGGATTCGATTGCAATCCAGAGCGATAACTGGGGGACTGTCGACGGCTGCAATGGAAAAGATACCATAAACTTTCGGAGAAATGACGCTCATGTCTACGGCGGCGGGGATAACGACTTTATTAGTGTCATCAGCGACAATGATGCTCTCAATACTATTCATGGCGGTCCTAGTGGGACGTCCGGCAGCGGTCTGGATAGACCCGATACCAGCGATACCATCAAAGCGGGAACCTTCAGCAAGATGTGGGGCGATGGCGGTGCAGACAGCATTTCTGCCATAAGCTACAATACAATCTACGGCGGTTGGAGCGCAGTAGGAATTGCAGGCGCTACTACTATAAACCAGCAATACCCCAATTATAAGTACGGTCCTGATAGTTCCGACAGCATCTATGCCGTCAACTACAACTACATTGCTGGCTGCGGCGCAGGTGACAGCATCGTTGCCAACCAATATAATACTATCTACGGCGGTCTCTCCAGAGGTTTGTCAGCTGATATTGCCGATGATGATGATGGCGGCACCGATGCTTTAGGTTTTCAAACCAAAGAAGGTTCGACTGGTGACACCGTTGCGGATGGTGCAGATTCCATCAAAGCCGTTTTGGGCAACAAAATCTATGCTGGCGGCGATAAGGATACCGTCGATGCCATGTATGCTAATCTTATCTTCGGCGGCGCGGGTGATGACAGCATCAAGGCGCTTGATAAAAACTCCATCGCCGGCGGTGCTGGGGAAGACTGCATTAAGGCCGGCGAACATGCCTACATCGATGCAGGACCAGATAAAGACACTGTCGACGCAGGGTTTGACAGCAGTGTCTGGGGCGGCAGCGGAAGTGACAGCATCAAGGTTGACAACACAAGCTATGTCAATGCCGGAAATGACAATGACAGCATTTGGGGCAAGGACGACAGCACCATCTACGGCGCCGCAGGCAAGGATTTCATCGATGCGACCGATGGCAACATCATCTACGGCGACATGGATTCGGTTGATTTTAGCAGTTCTGATGCTTCGTACAGTGTAACGCACAGTGCGCTTCAAGACTTCATTCGCACGGAATCCGGCAAGGCGGACAACGACACCATTCAGGTGAAGAACCGAAACACCATGCACGGCGGCTGGGGCGATGATAGCATCATCGGAACTGATTTTAACCTAGCTTACGGTGACGCGGGCAAGGATACCCTCTACCTCGATTCCAACAACAGCATCTGGGGCGGTGCGGGCAGCGATATCATCAAGGCGACGGATAAGAACCTCATCTACGGTGATGACAGCAGCGGCGTCGATCCTGGCGCAGGCGATGACAGCATCGTCGCCCGCACGGATGATACCATCTACGGCGGCGCAGGCAAGGACACCATTATCGCAGACGATGCGGCTAAAATTGATGCCGGCACGGGCGACGACAGTATCTCCTTTGGCATGAACAGCTCCATTGTCGCGGGCATGGGCGACGATACCATCGTTTCGCAGGCACCCGGCTCGTCCACCGCGCCGAATGGTTCTGCCGGCTCTTCCATCTGGGGCGGCAGGGGCGATATGGACAGTCTGGGGCGCCCGGTCTACGCTTGGGGAACGGACTCCCACGGCAACCGTATTCCCGTCGACCCAAAGACCGCCGGCGCAACCGACGTCCATGGGCATAATGTCTTCACCGGCGCCGACGCTCTTGTCACCATCATGGACTTCAAGTTCGGCAACGATGTCATCCACTTTGGAAAGGCCTTTGAAGCGAGCGCCGTCACCGCCTTTGGCTATGGCAACTCAACCATCGTTCCGACGACGGATTACCAGATTTACACGGCAGGCACCGACCGCATCAATGTCGCGGCGACCATCTCGGATGCGGCGAACATCGACATGCGGGACGAGACGGGCAAATTCGTCATGTTCGGCAACCCGAACGGCACCTTAAAGGGCGGCTTTGCCAACACGCTTATCGGCGGCAGGAATGACGACACCATCTACGGCGGCGAAGGCGATTACATCTACGGCGGGCTTGGCAACGACACCATCAACCTCAACGGCTACAACGGCTGGCGCGACCACGTCGGCCTGACGGACGAAGGCGGCACCGATACCGTCACCAGCTTCCAACAGGGCTGGGGCGAAGGCGACGACGTCGTCTGGTACAATGTACCGCTGCGCAAGCAGGCTGTTGATACCGATGGCAAGTTGCTGTTTGATACCGACCATAACCCTATTTACACCGATGCCAACACCGATGCCGTGGCCGACCTTAACGATGCCAACGTCCGCGTGGTGGGCGATACCACCGTTCTCAGCCAAGGCAAGGCTAAACTCATCCTAAAGGGCGTCACCCACGGTGAGATCCTCGCAAAAGACGCCGACGGTGTCCACAGAGTTGCCCTCTTAGGACAGGGGTACTATAACGATTCCACGCGCGGCGGGCAGATCTTCATCGGCCGCAAAGAATACAGCGACATCGTCAGCTTCGAAAAGAACAACCACGACCTCGTCGTTGACCTCGGCATGACCGACCGCTTCAAAGACAAGAGTGCGAAATACTACAACATCGAACAGATCATCGGCGGCTCCGGCAACAACACCATCGTCGGTGCGAAAAACGTCCGCAACACCTTGGACGGCGGCATCGGTACCTCCTCCATCTGGGGCGGCGGTGCATCAGCAGATGTCATGGTCTCCGGCACAGGCTCGGCGACCGACCACTACACCACCTTCTTCTACGGGGCGGGCGATGGTTACGATACCATCGAGGGCTTCCGCACGACCGACCGCAATGACGCCCACTTCAAGCGCGACATTCTCGACATTCACAGCGGCGACGTGACCTCCGTGCGCAAGGTTGGCACAAGCATTGTCGTCAACATGGCAGGCAGCACCGACAGGCTCACCATCCGCAACGCGGCGAGCGGCCTCTTCGACCAGCTCATCGAAGTCAATGTCAAGGGCAGGAAAGGCGCGGCAAAAGTCACCGGTGCAGACGAAATCGTCACCTACGACCCGCACGCCCAGTACTACTTCTCCAACGCTGTCATGGGCGGCACCGTCCGCAACTTCGGCGACAACACACGGATCTACCTCGACGGCCGCACCGGCGACTACTACAAGGGCATTACCAACATCGACGTCGACCGGGGCAACCGTCTCGAGCTTGCGGGCGATGCGGCAAACAACCGCATCACCTACAGCGGCAGGGGAACGGCATCCCTCTATGGCGGCCTAGGCAACGACACCATGACCGGCAGCAAGGACGGTACGAATCGCTTCTTCTTCGGCAGGAGCGACGGCAACGACATCATCACAAAATCGACCGTCAACGACAAGGTCATGCTCTACGACGTGGCGCTTGAGGAAGTTGTCAGCGCTGAAGAGAAGAAGGGCAGTATGCGCATTGCGCTGAAGTCTGGGGCAAGTCTCACCATCCAGAACTTCGATGCAAAGTCTGTGCACGACTTCACGCTGGCGACCGGCGACACCTGGGTTTACAACCACAATGCGACTGGCACCGGCGGCTACTGGAGCCCGAAGGGCAACTATCCAGTGCAGCCAAAGGCTTAATCGCTTTGCAGGCATAAAAAGAAAGGCTCTCCTATACGGGAGGGCTTTTCGTGCCATAGTCTATAGATGAGAATAGGAGGAGGCAGAACATGCGGTTTTCGAAGCTTAAGAAGGCCTTTGGCGCGGCAATGCTCGTGCTCGCTGCGGCGGCGATGCTCGCAGGCTGCGGCAGCGGAGCGGGCGGCAAGAAGTTTTTGAACATCGGTACGGGCGGCACCGCCGGCACCTACTACCCGATCGGCGGCGCCGTCGCGGAGATTCTCAACAAGGAGATTCCCGGTATGAGCGCGAGCGCGCAGTCGACAGGCGGTTCGGTCGCAAACATCAACATGCTGAAAGAAGGATCGATCGACCTCGCTTTTGTGCAGAACGACATCGCCTACTATGCGATGCACGGCACGGAGATGTTCGAGGGCAAGCAGGTTGACGGTCTGCAGGGCATCGCGGCGCTCTATCCGGAGACCTGCCAGTTTATCACGCTCGATAAGACGGGCATCAAGAGCATCAAGGATCTCAAGGGCAAGCGCGTCGCGGTCGGCCCTGCGGGCTCAGGCGCTGAGGCAAATGCCCGCCAGATCCTAGAGGCCTACGGCATCACCTATGACAATATCGAGGTGCAGTACCTCTCGTTTTCCGAGGCGGCGAGCGCACTGAAGGACGGCAACGTCGATGCGGCATTTCTGACGGCGGGCTTCCCAACGGCCTCGGTGCAGGACATTGCTTCGCAGAATGCGGTTCGCCTTCTCCCCGTAGAGGACGCCGTCGCGGACAAGCTCATCGCCAAGTATCCGTTCTACACAAAGACGGTCGTGCCGAAGGGAACCTATGCGGGCTTTGACGAGGACGTTCCGACGCTCTCGGTTATGGCAATGCTCGTCGCGAACAAGGACGTCGGCGAAGACCTCGGCTATCAGATCACCAAGGCGATCTTCACGGATCTCCGGCGCCTGCAGGAGGCACACGCCGTCGGTAAGTATATCACGAAGGAAGGTGCGCTCAACGGCATGTCGCTGCCGATGAACCCGGGCGCAGAGCGCTTCTTAAAGGAATAAGGGATCCCTTCTTTCGCCGCGCACCACACGTTAATTAAGTGCGGGCGCATGCGAAGAAAAATGTCCATCCTCGAAAAAGGTTCTCAGCTTGCTGAGGATCTTTTTCTTTGCCTTGCCGACGGTCTGCCGCGTGCGGTGCAGGTGAGCGCCGACCTCTGCGAGCGTCTCGTTTTCATAGTAGATGCGGCGGAGGATTTCCTTTTCCCGCGGCGTGAGTACTTTTACTGCGCGCTTTAGCATGAGGCGGTTGAGTGCGGCGTCTTCCGGTGTGGCGGCAGGCGAGAGCGCGTCCCAAAAAGCCGCGGCGTCTTCTGCAGCGTCCGGGTGTATTTCGCGCAGCCAGCGCTTTTTTGTTCGGCGAAATTCGGCGTAGAGCGCACCTTCCACGCGCATCTTGGCATAGGCGGCAAAGTAGGTATCTGCACTTTCGTCATAGGTGTGGATAGCGGTGAGAAAGGCGAGCTGCGCGATGGAGAGCGCATCGTGCCGGAGCTCCTCGCTCCCCAGGTACGCTTGATGCGCGGCTTTTTTCATCAGGCCTTCGTAGCGGGCGAAAAGCTCTTCTTTTGCCGCGCTCTCGCCCGCCTTGGCGCGCCGGACGAGACGGCGCTCTTCTTCTTTGCTGAGGATGGCCACGCCGTTGTAGGTTTTCTGCCCGCTCCACACGGCGCGGTAGCCGAGCATTTCGAAGGCAGAAAGCGGGAACTGGTCTTGATCCAGCTTGAGCTCTTGCAGGCAGAGCACGTCGGGCTGATGCTGAATCAGCCAGTCGCTCACGTGCGGCAGGCGCACTTTGAGGGAGTTTACGTTCCAACTGGTGATGTGCATGGGCGGGTTTCCGGGTGTCAATTTTTGTCAGTTCGGGTAGAATATTCGCATTAAATCACGGTTTTTTGGCTTTTTCTATCGGTCTTTCCATGCGCGAATTTCGTTTGTTTTCGTCGCGCCCGCTCGCGGTCGGCGATGTGCTGCCGCTGGATGAGGCGGCGCACCGTCATGTGGGCAAGGTGCTGCGGCTGCGCGTTGGCGCGCCGTTGGTGCTGTTCAATGGCGACGGTTTTGATTATACGGCGGAGCTGGTGGCGTGCGACCGCCGCGCGTCGCAGGTGCGGATTGTCGCGCGCGAGGCGGCAGGCAATGAGTCGCCGCTGAATCTCACGCTGTTCGCCGCGCTGCTCAAGGGCGAGGCGATGGACCGGGTGGTGCAGAAGGCGGTGGAGCTGGGCGCAAAGCGGATTGTGCCGCTGCGTACCGCGCGCAGTGAGGCGTTGCCTGCCGATGAGCGGCTGGAACGCAAACGCGCGCATTGGCAGGGGATTGTGGTGGCGAGTGCGATGCAGTGCGGCCGCGCCACTTTGCCGCAGGTGGACGGTATTTGTGATTTTGTCGATGTGCTGGACGATGCCCCCGGTCTGCGCTGGATTTTTTCGCCGCATGATGCGCCAGCCGCCAGTCCGCAGGCGGCAGAGGCGGTGAGTGTACTGATTGGCCCGGAGGGCGGTTTTGCGCCGGATGAGGTCTCTGCCGCGGTGAACGCGGGCTGGTTGCCGCAGTCGCTGGGGCCACGGGTGTTGCGCGCCGATACGGCGGCGACGGTCGCGCTCGCGCGGGCGCAGGGTTGTTTTGGCGATTTGTCGCGGGAGGCGACGTGCTGTTAAGGGACGATATTCAAATTCCGCTGCATGATCCGGGGCGGATTGTCAAAATCACCGGCGAGGAGAGTATGCTCTACCGTGCCGCGATGTTACGCGTGTTCAATGTGATGCGCGTGGTAGTGGTCATGCTGTTTTTGCTCGGTTTTTCGCTCATCGGTGCGGATACGGGGCGGGCGCTGCCGCTGGATCTGGGCGGCACCGGCTGGCTGTCGGCGCTGGTGATTGTCTATGTGCTGGTGATGTCGCTGCATTGGGTGCTGTCGCTGCGCACGCCGGTGGCGGAGCGGCTGTTTTTGAGCAATGCCATCTGGGATATTTTTCTGCTCGGCCTGCTGATTTTCAATTTCGGCCTGCTCAACTATACCAATCTGCTGATGCTCTCCATTTTGAACGCGGTGCTGCTGTCGGCGATGACGCTGACGCTGCGACAAAGCGTGATTTACGCCATCACCCTGGTGGTGGTCTGGCTGGCGACCGCCGCGCTGTTGCAGGCGATGCCGCAGGTGTCGTGGCATAAAATGGGCGATGTGCCGCCCGCCGAGGGTTTCAGCCGCCTGATTGCCGTCTTTCGCGGCAACGGTATCGCCTGGCTGGAACCGGCGGTGGTCGCCCTCGGCATGGCATTTCTCGCGCTGCTGGTGAGTTACCTCTCCACCCAGGGACGCGACAACCGCATCAACGTCGAACTCAGCCGCCGCTACACCAGCCAGCTGCGCAAGATGAACGACTCCATCATCGAAGATATGCAAAACGGCCTGCTGGTGGTCAGCGGCGACAGCATCATCCTCACCCTCAACCGCCAGGCGCGCACCATCTTCGGCCTGCCCGCGACGGCGAAAGTACCGCGCACCCTCGGCGAACTCCTGCCCGAACTGGCACGGCGCTTTGGCCGCTGGCAGCATATGCGCTTCAACGACAGCCGCACGCTCGACATTGGCAAGGGCAGCTACAGCCTCACCTTCAGCGCGCTCAAATCCGATGACGACATGGCGCTGACCCTGCTGATGCTGGAAAGCATCGACGAAAGCTACCAGCGCGTGCGCGAAACCCGGCTCGCCTCGCTCGGTCGCCTCACCGCAGGCATCGCCCACGAAATCCGCAATCCCTTGAGCTCCGTGCAAAGCGCCGCCGACCTCCTCGAAGAAATGAGCGACGACAACAAAGTCCACTTCCTCACCGACAAAATCCGCAACAACACCCAGCGCATCAACAACATCATCTCCGACATCCTGAACCTCTTCTCCGACAAGCCGCGCAACACCAAACTCATCCCGCTCAACCCCTTCCTCCTCGGCGTCATCAACGAAGCGCGCACCAACGACGAAACCAGCCGCGCCAAAATCCGCACCGACATGGACGCGACCAAAGAATACGCTGTCTTCTTCGACGCCGGCCACCTCGAACAAATCCTGCACAACCTGATGCTCAACGCCGTCAAACACGCCGGGCGCGACGACGTCGAAATCACCGTGCGCACCCGCATCGGCGACGTTGGCCGCTTCCTCTACATCGACATCCAGGACAATGGCCGTGGCGTGGCGGCAGACGACGAAGAAAAAATCTTTGAGCCCTTCTTCAGCAAACGGCACGGCACCGGCCTCGGCCTCTACCTCGTGCGCGAAATGTGCGTCGCCAACCAGGCACAAATCGTCTATGTGCGCAAAGAAATCGGTGCCTGCTTCCGCCTGACGATGGAGCGCTACCTCGCCAACGAAGACGACCCGCACGAAAACGAGCCACACGACAACATCCAGATTCTCTAAAAACCAGGACACCACCATGACCAAAGCACTCATCCTTGACGACGAACGCGACATCTGCGAACTCATCGAAATGAGCCTGATGGGGCAGGACATCACCTGTACCAGCGTCTATACCATCCGCGCCGCCATCAAGGCGCTGAAAGAAGAGCGCTACAGCTTCGTCATCTCCGACATCCGCCTGCCCGACGGCGACGGCCTCGACTTCCTCGCCCACATCCAAAAAAACTACCCCGGCCTGCCAGTGTGCATGATCACCGCCCACGGCAACATGGACACCGCCATCCGCGCCCTCAAACTCGGCGCCTTTGACTTCATCAACAAACCCTTCGACCTCAAACAACTGCGCAACGTCTGCAAAGCCGCGCTCAAAGAAGGCCACGGTCAGCTCGGCGGCGGCAACGCGGGCGGCTCATCTGCCGCTCCCGGCAAAAAAGCGGCAGGCGGACAAGGCGGTGGTCGCTCCAGCAGCAAATACGAACTCATCGGCGACGCCGACGTCATGCAAAAAGTACGCGCCATGATCAGCAAAGTCGCGCGCTCCCAGGCCCCCGTCTTCATCCACGGCGAATCCGGTACCGGTAAAGAAGTCGCCGCCCGCTCCATCCACCACCAAAGCAACAGAGCCGAGGGCGCATTCGTCGCGGTGAACTGCGGCGCCATCCCCGAAAACCTCGTCGAAAGCGAATTCTTCGGCTACAAAAAAGGCGCATTCACCGGTGCCAACCAGGACCAGGACGGCCTCTTCGTCGCCGCCAACGGCGGTACCCTCTTCCTCGACGAAGTCGCCGACCTGCCGCTATCCATGCAAGTCAAACTGCTGCGCGCCATCCAGGAGCGCGCCGTGCGCCCCATCGGCGGCGACCGCGAAGAAGCGGTGGACGTGCGCATCATCTCCGCCACCCACCACGACCTCGCCCGCCGCGTCGCCGAAAACAAATTCCGCGAAGACCTCTACTACCGCCTGAACGTCATCGGCCTCACCATGCCGCCCCTGCGCGAACGCGACGGCGACATCGCCATCCTCGCCGCGCACCTGCTCGCCAAACTGGCACGCGACGCGGGCTACCCCGAAGCCCACCTCTCACCGCAAGCGCTGGCCAAACTCGAAGCCTACCCCTTCCCCGGCAACGTGCGCGAACTCGAAAACATCCTCGAACGCGCGCTGACCTTCGTCGAAGGCGACGCCATCGAAGCCGACGACATCCACCTCAGCGAAAACCGCATCCCGGCACAACCCGCGCCGCGCGCCGCCGTCGCACCACCGCCGGAACCCGCCACCATCGCCCGCCCGCGCCATCCCGTCGCCAGCGACGACTACCCCGACGAAGCCATTGCCGCCCTCGAACAATACCAGCCGCGGCAAAAAGACGGCACCGCCATCCCGCTGCCGAACGACCTCGAAAACTATATGCAGGGACTGGAGCGCAACCTGCTCATCAAGGCGCTGGAAGACTGCAACTACAACAAAACCAAGGCGGCGGAAAAACTCGGCATCAGCTTCCGCGCCATGCGCTACAAACTGAAAAAACTAGGGATAGACTGAAACCGGAGCCGCCCCATTTACATACACCTTTCCCGCTATCCTGTATGTAAACAAACGTGCAGGGTATCCCACTCCAAAAATC
>ERZ772993.1266-NODE-1266-length-9844-cov-4.375626_pt1 | contig 9844 bp, 6 predicted proteins | sample MGYA00580670_ERZ772993 | MGnify/ENA primary metagenome ERZ772993 (study PRJEB29015, sample SAMEA2737936) | human oral metagenome | biome: human oral; feature: human-associated habitat; material: dental | place: China | collected 2136 ...
CCATGACCTCGGGCCGTACCTCGAAAAGCTCTTCCTGCGCGCCTTCGTCGACGGCCTGCACGAGCCGGAAGCGCGTCCCACGGCGTTCGAGTGGGAAAAGGCGCTCGTCAAGACGTGGGATCTCCTGCAGCCGTGCGCGAATCCGCACTGCCCCGAGAAATTTTTCATCCTGCATGATACCGCTGCACCGCGCTGCCCCTTCTGCGGCACCGCCGTGCCCGAGCGCCGCGTGCTGCACCTCAAGCGTCTGCGGCGCGTGCGCGGCAAGGCCGGCCAATGGCTGAAAGCGGGACTTGTCAATGTCTACGACGGCCTGCCGCTCTTTTTGTGGCACTTCACGGAAAACGTCTTCCCCGACGAGAAGGCGCACGACCGCGAGGTCAAAGCCTACATCACGCGCCAAAACGGCGCATGGCATCTCGTGAACAGCGGCCTCTCCTCCCTGCGCACGCCCGAAGGAGAGCTTCTGCCCAAGGGAAAGGCGCTGCCCCTTCGGCCGGGCGAACCATTCGGTACATGGGAGCAGCCCGATGGCGTCCTCTACATGGTCGAGAGGAAATAAAGGAATCCCTGATACCATTTATGCATCCTTCCAGAGGATAATCTCCCCTGTCTCGCGCGTCTTCTTCACGTCGATCACGCGCTGGTTGCGGCTGCCGCGAAAGGCGAGCGTGAGGTCGCGCTCCGACTCTTCGTATGCGCCGTCCACGAGGACGTCGACCTCATCAAGCAGTGCGTCCACCTCGCACGCCTTCTTCTGCTGCAGGTCTTCGAGCGTATAGCCCGTATACGCCCAGACGTCCATGCCGTGCGCGTGTACCTCATGTGCGAGGGAAGCGAGCGGCGCGGCCTGGCAGAACGGTTCGCCGCCCGAGAGCGTCACGCCCGTCAGCAGGGGATTGCCGAGCACGTCCTTGAGGATCGTCTTCGTATCCATCTCCAAGCCGCCCGCGAAGTCGTGCGTCTTGGGATTCTGGCAGCCCGGACAATGGTGCGGGCAGCCCTGCGTGAAGATCGTGTAGCGGATTCCCGCCCCGTCGACGATGGAATCCGATACCGTTCCTGCGAGCTTAACCGATGCCATGCTTGACGCGGTCATGCTCTTCGGCACGCTTCGCGTTGTTCCAACGGTCGATCGTGCCGACGAGATACCCCGTGATGCGCCGGATGCGCTCGAAGGGGCGGCCGTTCTCCTTTCTGCCGCAGCGCGGGCAGATGTTGTCGATGATACCATTGTAGCCGCAGACGGGGTCGCGGTCGACGGGATGGTTGACCGAGCCGTAGCCGATGCCCGCATCGTGCATGTAGCGCACGATCGCCTCGAAGGCCTGGAGGTTCTTCGACGGATCGCCGTCCATCTCGATGTAGCTGATGTGTCCGGCATTCGTCAGCGCATGGTACGGCGCTTCGAGGCGGATCTTCTTCGCCGCCTCAATCGGGCAGTAGACGGGCACGTGGAAGCTGTTCGTATAGTAGTCGCGATCCGTGACGCCCTCGATTTCACCGAACTTCTTGCGGTCGAGGCGCACGAAGCGGCCCGACAATCCTTCGGCAGGCGTCGCAAGCAGCGTGAAGTTCAGCCCCGTGCGCTTCGCCTCCTCGTCCATGCGGCGGCGCATGTGCCCGACGATGGCGAGTCCTAGGGCCTGCGCTTCCTCCGACTCGCCCTGATGCTTGCCGATGAGCGCTTTCAGGCACTCGGCGAGGCCGATGAAGCCCATCGAGAGCGTGCCGTGCTTCAAGACCTCGGCGATCTCATCGTCGGGACCGATCTTCTCCGAGTCGATCCACACGCGCTGTCCCATGAGGAACGGATAATTCCTGCCCTTTTTCGCGCACTGAATCTTGAAGCGATGCAGAAGCTGGCGGATGACAAGCTCCGTGAGGCTGTCCAGCTCGCGGTAGAAGACATCGAGATCGCCCTTGGCGAGCAGCGCGAGGCGCGGCAGGTTGATGCTCGTGAACGAGAGGTTGCCGCGGCCGCATGTGACTTCGCGCTCGGGATCGTGCACGTTGCCCATGACGCGCGTGCGGCAGCCCATGTAGGCGACCTCCGTGTTGTAGTCGCCGGGCTTGTAATACTGGAGGTTGAACGGCGCGTCGAGGAAGCTGAAATTCGGAAACAGGCGCTTCGCCGACGTCTCCATCGCGAGGCGGAAGAGGTCGTAGTTCGGCTCGCCCTCGTTATAGTTCACGCCCTCCTTGACCTTGAAGATCTGCACGGGGAAGATCGGCGTCTCGCCGTTGCCGAGTCCTTCCTGCGTCGCGAGCAGGAGGTTCTTCATGACCATGCGGCCTTCGGGCGACGTGTCCGTGCCGTAGTTGATCGAGCTGAACGGCACCTGTGCGCCCGCGCGCGAGTTCATCGTGTTGAGGTTGTGTATGAGAGCCTCCATCGCCTGGAAGGTCGCGTTGTCCGTCGCGTCGAGCGCCGCCCCGTAGGCGTAGTCATGCGCGCGCGCCGCGAGCTTTTCGGAGATTTCCTCGTAGCCGCACGCCTTCTGATGCGCGGGCAAAAAGTCGACGAGCGCCGCCTTGTAGACGTCCGCGCCGCCGATCGTGATGCCCAAGGGCAAGAGCGAGCGGCGAATCTCCTTGGCTAAGAGCTTCGCGTCGTCCTGCTTCATGCCGAGCGTGATGGCGAAGAAGTTCGCAATCTCCTTGAAGTAGAGCTTGCGGAAGGTCTTCCTTACGCCCGGCGCCATCGAATAGTCGAAGTTCGGGATCGCCTGTCCGCCGTGCATCTCGTTTTGGTTCGCCTGGATGGCGATGCAGCCGAGCGCGGCATAGGAGCGGATGTCGTTCGGTTCGCGCAGGTAGCCGTGCCCCGTCGAGAAGCCGTCCTTGAAGAGCTTCAGGAGGTCGATCTGGCAGCACGTTTCCGTCAGCATGTAGAAATCCTTGTCGTGGATATGGATGTCGCCGTCGATGTGCGCCGCTGCGATGTCCTTGGGCAGGATATGATGGTCGATGAAGTACTTCGACCCTTCCGAACCATATTTGAGCATCGTGCCCATCGCCGTATCGGCGTCGATGTTCGCATTCTCGCGCTTGATGTCGGCGTCCTTGGCACGCTTGAAGGTCAGCTCATTGTAGATGTCCATGAGGTCGCCCTCGGCGTCACGGATCTTCGCATGTTCCGCGCGATAGAGGATGTACGCTTTCGCCGTCGAAGCGAAGTTGTTCTTGATGAGCGCCTTTTCCACAGCGTCCTGAATGAACTCGACGGCAGGCGTTTCCTCCCCTTCGATGCGGTGGATGACGCTCTTCGTGAGCTTTTCAAGCTGATGCTGCGAAAATGTCTCGTCGATGGACTCAAGATTCGCCTTGCGGATGGCGTCGGTGATCTTCTCGGCATCAAACGGCACGATCTGCCCCGTACGCTTCTGGATGTTCTTGATCATTAGCAGTTTCCCTTCCTCTATATATTGTGGTTGACGATGTATCACAGCGCAAGAAAAACAAAGCTGAGTCTTCGCCAAAGGAGTATATAAGAGCGGAATCCTCCGCATTCTTTGCAGCAGCGGTCAACGTCAGCCAATCATGCTGCGCGCTTTGCGCTTGCATTCTTGGGACGTTTTCGCATACGAACTGTTATCCAATCAGCTGCGCGCTTTGCGCTTGCTTCTTGGACAGTTCAGCATGATTATACAAGATGTAGATTGGGCAGTCAAGGGACTAAACTACATATTGTGGTTTATCCACAAGAAAAGCACCCTTTATCCACAGGCGGGAAAGGGTGCTTTCGCAAGATTTTCAAGGCTTTTGGGCGCGGAGAAAGATTCTTTCAAAAAAGTTATGCACAGGCAGCTATTCCTTCGCCTGCACGATCGTGCGCACGGGGAACGGGATGTCGATGCCCTCCTCGCGGTAGCGGCGCGTCAATGCCTTGATGAATTCATGTTTCAAGAGAAACTGATTGACGAAGCTGCTCGTGCGCAGCACGACGTTGAACTCGATGGCGGAGTCGCCGAAGGTGTGGAAACGCACGGCAGGATCGCTCTCGACGCCGTGATCGAAAGCCTCCATGACCTCGTTCGCCACTTCGAGCGTCACACGCTCCACCTTGTCCAGGTCGCTCGCATAGCTGACGCCGACGGGGATGGCGACGGAGATTTCCTGCGCGGGCATGTCGTAGTTCGTAAGAATGGACGATGCGAGCTTCTGATTCGGCACGATGATCGTGTTGCCGCCCAGGGTCTGCACCGTCGTGAAGCGGAAGTTGATGTCGGCGACCTTGCCTTCCTCGTCCGCCGATATGCGCACATAGTCGCCGATGCGAATCTGGCGCGAGAGGATGAGCTGCAGTCCCGAGAAGATGTTCGACAGCGTCTCCTGCATACCGAGGGCGAGCGCCGCGCCGCCGACGCCCATCGCCGTGAGGATCGGCGCGACGGAGATGCCCGCATACTGCAGGACGACGAGCACGCCCATGGCGTAGATGACGCCCGAGAGGATGGAGGACAGGAGCGTCGTCTTCGGCAGCGCCGCGCCGCTCGTGCGCGTCTTCATCTCGATGAAGCCCGTGATCGTACGCGCAGCGACGCGCGTCAGCGTGAAGACGATGATGGCGAAGAGGATGTAGGAGAGGAACTGCGCGATCGTCGGAAAGACGTCGATCGTCTTGATCGACCAGTAGACGCCGACGCCGAGGCACCACGAAACGGGCACGCCGCGCAGCGCATGGATGAAGATCGACCACGCCGTGTCCTCGCCGACCGTGACCCTCTCGCGAATCTGCCGGTCGATGAGCTTGTTGAGGAATATGCCGACCGTCAGCGCCGCGAGCATGATGCACGCAGGCATGAGCAGGAAATCGGTCATCTCATGCCATGTCAGCTCCTGAAGTTTCATAAAAAAGGACAAAATCTCTCCTCCTCTAGCATGTGGATAAGTCGAGCAGGAAAAGCTTCGGCAGGGCAAGCCGTGCCGGGCTTATCCCCAAAAATCTGTGGATAACTGTGGAAAACAAGTGTTTTCTTTGTGGATAACAGACCGTATGCGCAAGTTTAGCGTGAAAGGCTAAGAAGGCAAGCCCGAAGGGCGCAGGCCGATTGGCTTTTTCATGTAAGGCGTGAGGACATAAGTACAGCATGACACTCTGGTACGCCATCGCAGGAAACGGAGGCAAAAACAGTTATGTCGCTCCGAGTGGCGGTTGAGAATATGTCCTAAAAGTTTGTACTTATATGCGGATCTCGAAGCCGCCGTGCTCGCCGTCTTGCTTCTCTTCGCGGTCTTGGCGGATGGCTGCGGCGCGTGTGGCTTTCTTCGCTTCTTCTGTCGCCTTGACGCCTGCTTCACCTTCCATCATGCGACTTGCCTCGCGGAAGGCGGAAAGCGCCTCGGAAAGAGAGGCGAGCATCGAGGCGTCGGGCGAGGCGGCAGGAGCGGCGGCCCTGAGCGGCGGGGCTGGCGCAGGCGCTGCATCTACGCTGCTCGGGACGGCCGCGGGGGAGGAAGCCTGTGTGCGTGCGCCCTTCGAGGCCGCCGCACTTGCCGCAGCCGCGGGCGGCGCATCTGCTGCATCTGCCGCCTCTGGCGCGGTGCGCTGCGCCGCGCCCGCGATGGCGGAAAGCCCGGCGGCAGCAACCTTGGCGGCGCGGTCGGATTCGCGCCTTTCGCGTGCGGCGCGCATCGTTTCAAGATCGGCCAGAAGCTCCGCCTCACGTGCGGCGCGCATGGCGGGCGTCGGCTCGCCCTTTTTCCTGTGCAGGAATTTGTAGGCGAAGATGCCTGCGAGACAAGCGCAAAGGGCGGCGACGACGGCGAGGTGCATCATGCCGAAGCCCTGCGGCGGCTCGTCGGCGGACGGCTTCGGCACACGCGTCTCCGTGCCCGGCTTCTCCTGCACCGCCTGTGCCGCCGGCGGCAGATTTGTCGCCTCGGAGGAGGTCGTCTGACTCTTTGTGCCGCCTGCTTCGGGCGCGGCGGCAGCCGGTTTCTGCGCGAGCTTTCCCTCCTTGCCCGGCGCTTCTCCCGCCGTCTTTTCCTGCGTCTTTCGCTCGGGCGTTCCCATGAGTCGTTCGCCCGCCGCGCGTGCGTTTGCCGCCGCATCCTGGCCGGCCTGTGCGGCGTTGGCAGCTCTTTGCTGTGCGCCCTCGATCGCCGACTGTCCGGAAGCGCCGAAGTCCGGCAGTCCGCCGACTGCCTCCGACGCACCGGCAAGCCCCGGCACGTCGGGCGGCGTTGGCGCCTGCGGCGCCTGAGGTCCTGCAATCGCCATGAAAATCCCTTCTCCCTACAGAAAAGGCTTCGTGGAAAAGTCCACGAAGCCTTGAAATATCTGGCGGAGAGGGTGGGATTCGAACCCACGGTACATTGCTGCACACTTGATTTCGAGTCAAGCACCTTCGACCACTCGGACACCTCTCCTCAAAGGTACTGTGCTAGTTTACCACATCTTTTTCCGCTTGTAAAGGGGCGCGGTGCACGTTTCTTGGCACACTGCGCACGATACTGCACGATACTTGCAACGTGGATGCTCGTGCGGGCTTACAGCGTGCCGAAGATGCGGTCACCGGCATCACCGAGGCCGGGGACGATGTAGCCGTGTTCGTTGAGATGGTCGTCGACGGCAGCGGTGTAGATGGGGATGTCCGGGTGTGCCGTATTGACGGCGCGTACACCTTCTGGTGCAGCGACGAGACAGAGGAGCACGATGTTCTTCGCGCCCTTCTTCTTCAAGAGGTCGAGCGCTGCGGCGGAACTGCCGCCCGTGGCGAGCATGGGGTCGACGACGATGAACAGGCGCTCACCGATGTCGCCCGGCAGTTTGCAGAAGTATTCGACGGGCTGCAGCGTCTCGGGATCACGGTAGAGTCCGATGTGTCCGACGCGGGCGGCGGGGATGAGGCGCAGCACGCCTTCCGCCATGCCGAGTCCCGCACGAAGAATGGGAACGATGCCGAGTTTCTTGCCCACGAGCTTCTTCGCATGGCAGGCTGCGACTGGCGTCTCGATCTTGACATCCTCAAGCGGCAGGTCGCGCGTGATCTCGTAAGCCATGAGCATGGCGATCTCTTCGAGAAGTTCGCGGAAGTCCTTCGTGCCCGTTTCCTTCTGGCGCATGAGCGTGAGTTTGTGCTGGACGAGCGGATGATCGACGATGTGTACAGCGAGATCCGCCTGGTTTTCCTGAGTCATGGGATGCCTCCTCACTCGTAAAGGGGATATTTTTCGCAAAGGGCGTCAACGCGTTTTCTTGCTTCCTCCTGCGCAGCCGTGTCCGTCGCATGATCGAGCACGAGCGCGATGATGGCGGCGACCTCTTCCATGTCGGCCTCTTTGAAGCCACGCGTCGTGAGCGCGGGTGAGCCGAGACGGATGCCGCTCGTGACGAACGGGCTGCGTGGCTCGAACGGAATCGTGTTGCGGTTCGCCGTGATGCCGACGCCGTCGAGAAGCGTCTGCGCTTCCTTGCCCGTGACGCCCTTGCTTCTGAGGTCAACGAGCATGAGGTGGTTGTCCGTGCCGCCCGAGACGATGCGGAAGCCCTTTTCCTGCAAGGCGGCGGCGAGTGTCTTGGCGTTCTTCACGACCTGTGCGGCGTATTCCTTGAAGGCGGGCTGCAGCGCTTCTTCCAAGGCGACGGCCTTCGCCGCGATGACGTGCATCAAGGGGCCGCCCTGGATGCCGGGGAAGATCGCCTTGTTGAACTGTGCGCCGAATTCCGCGTCCTTCGTGAGGATCATGCCGCCCCGAGGGCCGCGGAGCGTCTTGTGCGTCGTCGTCGTCACGACGTCCGCCCACGGCAGCGGGCTTGGATGCATGCCGCCCGCGACGAGTCCCGCGATGTGCGCCATGTCGACCATGAGGTAGGCGCCGACCGCCTTGGCGATGGCGGAGAGCCGCTCGAAGTCGATGATGCGCGCATAGGCGGAAGCGCCGGCGACGATGAGCTTCGGCTTGACTTCCTTCGCCTGCTTTTCCAGCGCATCGTAGTCGATGCACTCCGTCTCCTTGTCCACGCCATAGGGGACGACGTGGAAGTACTTGCCCGACATGTTGACGGCGCTGCCGTGCGTGAGGTGTCCGCCGTCTGTGAGATTCATGCCCATGTAGGTGTCGCCGGGCGAAAGCAGCGAGAAGAACACCGCCATGTTCGCCTGTGCGCCCGAGTGCGGCTGCACGTTGACATAGCCTGCGCCGAACAGCTCTTTCGCACGCTCGATGGCAAGCGTCTCGACGACGTCGACGCACTCGCAGCCGCCGTAGTAGCGCTTGCCCGGGTAGCCCTCGGCGTACTTGTTCGTGAGCACGCTTCCCTGCGCCTCCATGACCGCGTGGCTCACGATGTTCTCCGAAGCGATCAGCTCAAGCTTGTGACGCTGGCGCGAAAGCTCCGCCTCCAGCGCCGAAGCGATCTTCTCATCGGTCTTCTTCAATGTATCCATCAATGCCATACATTTCCCTCCTGATCTGTCGATAACGGGGACACCCCCGTTTCCTGCCTATCCATACTATGTTATTGTACTATGAATTCTTAGCCTCGACAAGCCCGTAGGGCGCAGGCAAATCTTGAAGCATCGCGGCAGAATTGCTATACTATACTTAGGTTAAGATAGCATCAAAGCGAGGGGGAGCATCGATGGAAAATCTGGCGATCATCGACATGGGGTCGAACAGCATTCGGTTCATCGTCATGCAGATCAACGACAACCATTCGTATTTCCTGCAATATCAGCAAAAGGAGGCGATTCGGCTCGGCAAGGGTATGTCGGAGACGGGGAAACTCAATCCCGACGGCGTGAAGCGTGCGCTTGAGTGCCTGCACGTCTATAAGCACATGATGGAGGTCATGCAGGTCACGCGCTGCATCGCGGTCGCGACAGCGGCGGCGAGGAGCGCATCCGACGGGCAGCAGTTCATCGAGCGCATCCGCGAAGAGACGGGCATCGAGATCGAGATCATCTCGGGCGAGCGCGAGGCATACCTCGGCTACCTCGGCGTCGTGAACACGATAGATGCGAAGGATTTCATCCAGTTTGATCTCGGCGGCGCATCGATCGAGGTGTCGCTCGTTTTGAACCGCAAGATCAAGGAGTCGGTTTCCGTACCCCTGGGCGCGGTGACGATGACGGACAAGTTTGGCATGCAGGACATCGTGACGCAGGGCGTCCTCGACAAGTGCATAAAGCATGTGGAAAAGAAGTTCCGCGAGATGATTCCCTGGGCGAAGGACAGGCGTCTGCCCGTCATCGGCATCGGCGGCACCGTCCGAAACCTCGCGAAGATGGATCAGTACAAGACGAGCTACCAGCTCGCGCGCATCCACAACTACATCATCCCGCGCGAGCGCTTCGAGCCATGCTATCAGGCGATCATCAAGTCGAGCTGCACGAACCGCCGGAAGTTCGGCGGGCTCTCGACGGAGCGCGCCGACATCATCGTCGCGGGCGCGACGATCGCGCGCTGCCTCATGGAGTTCAGCGGCGGCCAGGACCTCATCGTCTCGGGCTGCGGCCTTCGGGACGGCGTCTTTTACGAATACTACGGCAAGACCTACGGCGCAGGCTCACCCGTCGTCAAGGACGTCCTGCAGGCGAGCGTCGAGAACTATCTGAAGCGCGTGGAGCGCCGCATGGAGCATCTCACGCGCGTCCACGACCTCTCCCTGAGCCTCTTCGACCAGCTCAAGCGCCTGCACGGCGCGCCCGCGCGCTCGCGCGACCTCCTCGCCGTCGCCGCCTGGCTGCACGACTCGGGCAAGATCGTCAACTACTACGAGCACGCGCGCAACGCCGCCTTCATCATCAACAACGCGCCGCTCTACGGCATGACGCAGATGGAGCAGCTCAAGGCGTCCTTCATCGCGGGCTTCCATCACGGCATCAGCAACAAG
>ERZ772993.1267-NODE-1267-length-9838-cov-3.874681_pt1 | contig 9838 bp, 5 predicted proteins | sample MGYA00580670_ERZ772993 | MGnify/ENA primary metagenome ERZ772993 (study PRJEB29015, sample SAMEA2737936) | human oral metagenome | biome: human oral; feature: human-associated habitat; material: dental | place: China | collected 2136 ...
TGCCGTCCGCACCGTAAGCCGTGCCCGAAAAGCGCGTGTAGACAGCCGCAAGATCATCGAGCGTCTGCCATGCCTTCGACTCCAAAAGGTCGCCGACGCCCGCGCCGTAAGCGCCCGGCGGGTCGCCGAAGATACGGCACGAGGCGCGTTCCCAAGCGAGAGTATGCTCTTCGCCCTGCTCTTCGAGCCATGCCGTGTCCGCGAGGATGTGCTTGCGCACGAAATTTTCATCTGCGCTCTCATCCTGCGCTGCTGCAAGCTTCACAGCCTCGTCGACCCAGCGGATGGCGTTCGGCACGGCATCGCGGAAGAGACCGCTGATGCGCGCCGTCACGTCGATGCGCGGCCGCTTGAGCTTGGCGAGAGGGATGACCTCAAGCCCGACGACGCGCTGCGACGGTCTCTGCCAGACGGGGCGCACGCCCATGAGGTAGAACAGCTCGGCTATGCACTGTCCATGACTGCGCATGTTTGAGCCTGCCCAGAAGACGATGCCGACCGCCTCCGGGTAGCGTCCCTCCTCGCTGATATACTGCTCGACGAGCGCATCGCCCAGTTCCTTGCCGTACTCCCACGCCGCGGGCGTCGGCAGACAGCGCGGATCGAGTCCGTAGAAGTTGCGTCCCGTCGGCAGGACGTCTGCGCCGTTCGTCGTCGGCGCTCCCGCCGGCCCCGGCTCGATGTAGCCGCCCGAAAGGGCGCGGAGCGTGCCCGTCAGCTCCTCCTCCGTGCGCAGGAGGCGCGGCACGATCTTCTCCGTAACTTCGCCGAGCGCCGCCAGAAGTCCTTCCCTGCCCGCTGCACTGTACGAGGCGAACGGTTCCAAAGCCAACGCTTCTCTCGCCGCCTGCGGCATGTAGGCGCGCGCGGCGAGGCGCACGAGAAGCAGGCGCATGAGGTCTTCCACCGCATCGAGCTTTCTGCCGTACGTCATGCCGTCCTCCGTCATGCGTTCGCTGTGCTCCAAAAGCTCTTCGTAATCGTAGCCCTCTTCCTTGGCGATGAGACGCAGGAGCGACGGCTCGCCGCCATGCTCGACGCGCACGAGCGCGAGCACGAGGTCTAAGAGTTTTTCAGCTTCCGGAACTTGCCCGAGGATATGGAGTCCCGTGCGGATCTGCATGTTCTTGATGTCCGTCACATAATTGTGCAGAGCAGCGACATAGGCGTCGAAGTCCTCGCCTTCCTCGATGGAATCCTCGAAATGGCAGAGCGCCGCCTTCTCGCGCACGATTTCCTGTACCGCTGCCAGATTGTCAGGCTGCGCCGCACGGAAATGAACGTACTCGTCGAGCGCCTGCTCAAGCTCCTGCAGCTCGTCGAAAGCGCCCGCGAGCTGCATCGGCGGCGAAAGATGGCTGATGAGGCACGCTGCGCCGCGCCTTTTTGCCTGTATGCCCTCGCCGACAATCGTGATCCAGTAGGGATATACGTCGGGCAGATCGCCGAGCGAGACGTCGGGATAGCATTCGTTCGAGAGCGCCGTGCTCTTGCCCGGCAGCCACTCCAACGAGCCGTGCGTGCCGACGTGGACGACGGCGTCCGCCTGCCACAGATCGCGCAGCCAGTGATAAAAGCCGATGTAGTGATGCGTGGGCGCGGCGTCGGGCGAATGCAGCAGCTTGCCCGGATCCTCGCCGAAGCCGCGCGGCGGCTGCACCGTGAGAAAGATATTGCCGTTGAGCGTGCCGGGCACGAGCAGCGTGCCGTCGTAGTTGAACACCTCGCCTGGCGCTTCGCCCCAATCCTTTCTCAGATGTTCCTTGACCTTTTGCGGCAGCTCCTTGAAGAATCTTTCATACTGCGCCGCCGCAAGCTGTCCGTCGGCATTCTTTGCCTGCTCTTCACTCATGAAGCGGCGGTCATTCGTCGCGTGATTCGTAAGAATATCCATGAGCTCTTGGCTGCTCTCCGGCACGAAATCGACGCGATAGCCCGCCTCGCGCATCCTCGCGAGCAAGCGGCGCACGCTCTCGGGCGAATCAAGTCCCGCCGCACTGCCGATGTTCGCATTCGTCGGCGGATAGTTGTGAAAGACGATGGCGATCTTCTTCTCGCCGTTCGCCTTATGGCGCAGATTCGCCCACTTCTTCGCCTTTCGCGCCAGACGCTCCATGCGCTCCTCAAGCGGCGCATAGCGAGGCGTTCCCGTCTCATCGAGCACCTTCGCCGCAATCGGCACGGCATGAAGGACGCCGTCGAACTCCGGCATACAGACGCTGAAGGACACCTCCATCGGGTCGAGACCCGCAGGCGACCTTTCCCATTCTTCCTTGGGCGCAAGCACCGTATACGCCTCAAGAAGCGGCACGCCGAGCGCATAGAGGTCTTCGATGCGCGTGCCGCCCGCCTTGATGGAAAACTTCATCGTCGTGATGATGACATCAACGGCTGTTTCGCCCTCACGGCAGAAGTATCTCTCCATAGCATCGAAGAGCGTCGGCGACTCCACGCGCTCGTCGCGATACGAATTGGAAAAGACTGCGACGGCATTGAGCCCCTGCGCCTCTATCGCACGAATCAATGCCGTGTGATAGGTGAAGTCCCCTGTAATCCACTCCGAACGATAGAAGATGACGCCGATCGTCCGCCGGTCGTCACGACAATGCGCGGCATGATAGCCCTCAATGTCCTGACAATCGCCGTGCCAATCGGGGTGGTATATGCCGTGCCAAGGCAGCGTGCGCGGCGGCTCCGGCTCAGCGGAAAGTCCGAACTTCTTGGCAAGATATAGCAGGAAGTTTTTCATATTCTCCTCGCCGTCGCAGCGGAAATACTGCCAGGCGAGAGCGATTTCCTCTGCCGAGAAGCCATAGCTGACCTTGTCATGCTCGGCATTGTCCACGAGAATCAAATGCGGCGCACGGCTCTTCTGCAAAGTGCGCGACGCCTGCTGCAGGAAGGGATTGTCCAGCCCTGTGCCCATCCACAGGAACAGTGTGACATCGGCCTTCTCCTGCGCCTCGCGCCACGAATCCATGCCATCCGCCAGGCGGACGGCAATCGCCAGCGAGGGAACTGCCGACATGCACGCTTCCTGCACGCGATGGACGAGCGCAAAGACGCGCTGAATATTCGTATAGACTGCGATCTTCATTTTGCTGCACCTCTCGTGTTCACTGGTTCATGCATCATCTGCATCCGTTTGCTTCCGAAACTGTCCGAGCCGCACGCTCGACGACGGCACGCACGAGAAGCATCGCAAGGGACTCCATATAGTCTTCCTGCATGAGCACGCCCTCCTGCGTCTTCAGGCGAAGCGCTGCCGCCATCTCTTTCAGCAGCTTTTCGGCTGCTTCCCAAGTCTCCTCCTTTTCCAGCAGTCCCCAAAGATGCTCATCATAGAGATGGATAAAGAGCACGCCCAAGGGGAAGAGCGCCGGCACAGCAATCATTTTTTCCAAAGCTGCGATGAATTGCGCCTTGATTAAGGCATTGGCGTCTGCCCCTTCCTTATATCGCTGCCACAGCGCTTCTTCCGTGACGCCGAAGCGGCGCAGGCGGCGCAGAAGGTCGTGCTGCTGCGCGGGCGTAAGACCCGACTGCTTCTTGAGCGCTTCCTTGACCGCCGCCATGACGGCGAGACCGATGAGCTCGCCGAGCTTGGAATGTTTTCCTGCTCCCTCGAAGAAGAGCGGCGACTCGCTGTTGGCGACGACGATCGTCTGATCCGTGCCCGAACCCGTGGCGAGTCCTGTGGAATAGCGGCTCGGCGCCATGAGTTCCTGCAGCGCCGCCGTCTTCGCCTCCGTGCAGGTCACGAGAGCACGCGCAAGGATGCCGGGCGGCAGATCGGCGTCGATGACGAGCATGATGTTGATCGTGCCGCATTTCTTCTCCGCCGTCTTGTAGTAAGATGCAGGATCGCCGACGCGTCCGCCGTTCGTTTCCACGCCGCCCGTTACGATCGCCGTCACGGTCAGTTCCTTGTAGCTTCGCGACACGATGGAAGCGTTTTCCATGTGCGCCGCCGTACCCATGCCCGAGGTCAATTCCGGTGCAAGACCGAGCCGCTCCGCAACGATCTTCATGCTCTCGACGTACGTCGGTGCGAAGGACTCGCAGGGCATTCCCGATCCCTGCGTCATATCGCGGTTGAACACCGCCTCGAAATCCTCATGGTAGCCGCCGTTGTAAAGCGAAGTGCTGAGCACCTTGCGCGGCCCGCTGAAAACCAAAACGATGCTCTTGTCATAGCGATAAGCGATGTCGCCCGTCGTCAGTCTTGCCAATTCCATCTGCTCTTGCCCCTCCATCACGCACCATCACTCTTGCATATCGCGAAAACGCTGCACGACTTCCAATACGCCTTCGGCACAAAGGCGCTCCAGCGTGGCATAGCCCGCATTCATGCGCTGTGCGATCTCAGGCGCCAGTCCCACCTTCGGAAAGCTCTTCTCCGTATCGAGCACGATGCAGTGCGCGTCTCTTCGCGCGATCTCCTCCGCTGCGCGCAGCGCCTCCTCCTTCGCCTTCCCCGCCGCAGAAACATTCGTCCTGCCGTCTGTCACGAGCACGAGCACCGTTTCCGCGCCTTCCTTGCGAGCAAGCTCATCCATCATCTTGAGCGCGGCGGCAAGCCCTTCCGCGAGCGGCGTCTTGCCGCCCGTCGGCAAAGAGCGCAGTTCCTTTTCCGCCAGCTCCACGCTTCGCGTCATCGGCAAGAGCGTCTCGGCGCTCGTGCGGCGAAAGGCGATCAGTCCCACGCGGTCACGCTTTTGGTACGCTTCGCGCAGGAGAGCGAGCACCGCGCCCTTCACCATCTTCATGCGCTCCTTCGCGCCCATGGAGCCGCTCGCATCGACGAGGAAGAGGATGTTCGCGGCGGCACGACGCGCCCGAATCCATACGCGCACATCTTCGGCGCGTATGACGACGGCCTGCGTGCCTCTGCGCTGCTGCTGATAGGGCGCCGCCGCGCGAAGCGTAGCGGCAAAGGCGAGGTCGATGCACCGTCCGCGGCGCGGCAGCGATGTGCGCCAAGGACGTCCCGCCGGCACGTCAAGCTGCACGATTGCTCGTCTGCCGCTCTTTCCCTTCCTCCCGCACACCGCCTCGCGTAGGAGAGAAAGCCGCGCCATAACCGCTTCTATGGAGTGCGTCTCATCTCTATCTTCGCCGCCCGAATCGCCATCCGCAGACGACGTTTGCTCCTCGTCGGTCTGTGCTTCTTCCTGCGATTCTCCTCTATCATCTTCCTGCTCTTTCGATTCGCCGCCCGTCGCATCTCTCGTCAAAACATCGTCCGGGCGCTCCTCCTGCGGCGCATCATCCGCCTCATCTTCCGACTCTTCCTGCGGCTCAGCTTGCTGTTCCTGCAGCTGTTCCTGTTCCTGCGGCTCTTTCTGCTGTCTGCTTCTCTCTTCGCGCTGCTCCTTTTTTCGGCTCATGCGATGCGCGAGCACGAAGAGAGCAGCCTCCTCGATGTCCTGCGGCATCACATAGATGCGCCCGGCGAGCGCCGCCAAGGCGCGTGCCGCTTCCACGAGATAGATTTCGGCGCGATTTCCCACGCAAAGGGCGCGTGCGGCGTACTGCGCAGCGAGATGCAGGATGGCATGGGAAACCTCCACAGCAGGAAGCATCTCTCGCGCTCGTGCCGCCTTCTGCTGCAGCTCGGCTTCCTGCTGCGCATACGCACGGCAGAAAGCTTTTGGCGCACGCTCAAAGGCGAGCACGCGCCGCGCGATCTCAGCACGCTGCTCCGTCTCTTCCACATCATCCATCGCTGCGAACATGCCGAAGCTGTCGAGCAGCACGGGCGAGAGCACGCCTTCTGCGGGATCCATCGTCCCGACAGGGATGCAGCTTATCTCCTCGACCGTCGATACGCCGTCGCGCTCCAAGGAAAACATCCCCGCCGACGCGCTCTCTAAGACAGACTTCAAGACCTCCTCGCGCAGGAGGTTCACCTCGTCCATGTAAATGAGCGTATGCGCCGCGCGATGCAGGAGACCATGGCGCAGACGACGCTCGCCGTCCCGCAGTGCCGCATCCACATCGAGGCTGCCGAAAACCATGTCGTCCGTCGCGCCGAGCGGCAGTTCGACGAGACTCCCCGTCGGCGTGAACGGCGCTGCCGCACGCACGAGGACAGATTTCGCCGTGCCGCGGTTGCCTGAAATGAGCAAGCCGCCCGTGCGCGGATTCACGAGCGCGAGAAGAAGCGCCTTCTTTGCCTGCTCCTGACCGACGACAGCGGTAAACGGATAGCGCGGATATTCCATGCCCATCTCCTCAAGCCAGTACATCATCCACGGCAGACCAGTCGACCTCGCCCTCCTCGAAGGGGCGGCGGCGCAGACGATGCGCGAGCACGAGGCGGCTGACGGCCTTCATATCTTCCTTTGCGACCTCCGTGCGCCCCGAGAAGGCGGCATTCGCCATCGCCGCCTTGATGAGCGTAATGTCGGCGCGATGCCCGTCAACGCCGAGCGAGAGCGATATGCGCGCCGCTTTTTCCAGCATCGCCTCGGGCACAGAGACACTCCGCAGAAGCTCGCGCGCCCTTTCCAGTCTCCCGCATAAGTCTGCCTGCGCCTCTGCATACGAGGCGGCAAATTCTTCCGCATCCTTTTCATAAGCGATGCGCCTCTTGATCACCTCGATGCGCTCCTTTGGCTCACGCTCTCCCTTCACTGTCACCGATAGGGCGAAGCGGTCAAGGAGCTGCGGGCGTATATCACCCTCTTCGGGATTCATCGTGCCCACGAGCACGAAGCGCGCTGGATGCGCATAGGAGATTCCCTCGCGCTCCACCGTATTGATTCCCATCGCCGCCGAATCAAGCAGAATATCGACGATGTGATCCTCCAACAAATTGATTTCATCAACATAAAGAATGTTGCGGTTCGCCGCTGCGAGGATGCCCGCTTCAAACTCCTTCCTGCCGTGCTGGATCGCCGCCTCGATATCGAGCGTGCCCACGACGCGATCCTCCGTCGCGCTGACAGGCAGCTCCACGACGCGCATGGGAACGCTTTCCTCCTCCAAAACTGCGTCTGCAGCAAGCCGTTCGCGGCAAGCGTCGCAGTAGAACTCAGGCGCGCCCGGGTCGCAGCGGCACGCGCAGCCCGCCACCGCCCGCATGGCGGGCAGCAGTCCGGCGGCGGCGCGCACGGCGGTCGACTTCGCCGTCCCCTTCTCGCCCTTGATCAGCACGCCGCCCAAGGACGGCATGACGATATTGAGCAAAAGCGCCTTCTTCATCTCTTCCTGCCCCACGATGGCAGAAAAAGGATATGTCTTTTTCTTCACACATATCGTCCTTTCGACTAGGATGTTCCTGAAACCTGCCGGACTGCCGCCCTTTTCAGCGCACATTCCGATGCACATGGCTCATCTCGCTCCGTGCCCAGCCAGCGCGCGAAACAGGCACCGCCGCAGGCGGTGAAGTCGGGACATCGCGCACAGAAGGACATCTTTTCCTGCATCATGGCGGCGACTTCTTTTTGCCGGCGCGCATCGACGCCGCTCTCGACCGTGCCGAGGAAGAAGCGCGCGTCGCCGACGAGCGAAGAGCAGGCGTAGATGCTGCCGTCGGAAGCGACGTGGATGCCCTCGCCGTTCATCGCGTGGCAGTGGGCGAAACCTCTGCTACAAAAGGCGCGGAGACTGCGCGCCTGCTCCTCCTGCGATATGGCGAGGCGGCGTCCCGTCAAACGATAAAGTGCATCGCGCCGAGCGAAAACCTCGCGCATCGCCGCCGCCATATCGCTTTCTCGCGGCAAAGCGGCGTTCGTGCCGCGCCCCTGCGCACGCAGGAGGTCAAAACCGACGCGATGCACGTTGCCGAAGTAATACGCCATATCGACGACATCGGTCAGGCTGTGGACATTCTCCGCCGTCACGACGCACGTCAATCCGATGCCGACGCCGCGCCGCGCAAGGCGCTCGATGCCCGCCGCCACGTCAGCGGCAGAACCTCTGCCGTCCGAATATTGCCTTTGGCGATCATGCAGCGCAGGCCTGCCGTCGAGGCTCACGCCAATGCCAATGTTGGAATCGCATAGGATGTTCACCGCCTCTTCCGTCAGCAGCGTGCCGTTCGTCTGAACAGCCATGCGCGCCTCGATGCGATGATCGCGCACATAGGCGGCGATACGTGCAAGGAGCGGCAATGCAAGCAGAGGTTCGCCGCCCGAAAACTGCAGGAGAAACGGCTCCCCGCAGGAGGCAGCCAGATCGACAGCCCGCCGCGCCGTTTCCCATGCCATCGTGTGCCTCGCCTGACCGCTTGCATAGCAATAGCGACAGGCGAGGTTGCAGTCTCCCGTCAGGCTCAGCACCAACATCTTCAGCCCCATTGCTCGCCCCTTTCCGGCACGTTTGCACATCAAGCATCAATTTCCTGCACTCGCGCCGCCTTCATCGGCAAAACGCTCAGGATAAACGGTCTTTGCCAGCACATAGACGGCTTCGACGGCATTTTGCGAGGCGCTGTAGCGGTACGTATCGGGCACGCAGTAGAGACGGTTCTCGCGCACCGCCTTTACATGCTTGAACAACGGGTCATTGCGCAGCTTCTCACGGAATTCTTCCGTCTTTTCCCCCTCGGCGCTCCATGACGGCAGCAGGAACACGTCGGGGTCGAGCGCGACGACCTGCTCCATGGAGATGCTGTTGTCCTTCGTGAGACCCGCCATCGCTGCGCCGTTTCTGAGCGCGGCATGGCGGCACATGTCGTCGAAGAGGTCGTCGCGCCGCCCGAAGACGCCGCTGAAAGCGAAGGCGACGACGATCGGCCTCTCGTCTTCGGGAATGTCCGCCGTGCGCCGCGTCACATCCGCCAAGCGTTCATGCAGCCTTCCGGTCAAGACCGCCGCTTCCTCTTCCCTGCCGATCACCTTGCCGATGGACTCGATGCGCGGAAAAACCGCCTCGATGCTCTTGGGCGTTTTAGAAACAAAGACCGTCAGACCCAGATCGCGCATACTCGCTACGAGTTCCTTCGGCACACTGTCCGTCGTGAGCACAAGGTCGGGATGCTGCGCAAGTACGCGCTCGGGGCTCTTATCGTGCAGCTTGACGGGCACAGCCTTCGCCGCCTCCGCCATGCACGAAAGCCCCGCATCATCCACATAAGAGGAAAGCGCCGCAATCTGTTCAGGCGGCGCGAGCGCGAGCAGGATTTCGTCCGTGCCGAGATTGAGCGAGACGATGCGCTGCGGCTTCTCGTGCAGCACGATCTCCGTGCCCATATCATCGACACCGCGAAAGAAATCGCCCGCTTCCTCCTCCGCCGCCGTTCCCCCGCGCGCACATGCGCAGAGGAGGAAGAGGGCGGCGAGGAGGAGCGCCGGCACCACGCCGCGCCGCCATGCGTCAGAATGTATGCGCATAGGTCAGGCGGAAGTTCAGCGGCAGATCGAGGTTGCCGTAGCGATTCGAGTAGTTTTCCCTGTCCAAGAGGTTGTAAACGCCGAGCGTTACGGTATCGTTCTTGCCCGCCGTATAGATGATATTCATATTGAGCTGCAGTTTACTGGGTACATCCTGTGCTGCACCATATCTTTGCGCAGTATATTCACGATCACCAAGATACTTGAGATTTAGATTGCCCTGCCACTTTTTCATCTGATAATCAAGACGCACCAATCCCTCAAGACGCGCTGCGTCCTGTACCCATTCCTTTTTTACGGTACTCGGATCTTGAACTTCCGGATTCGATACACTCCCACCAAGGGTAAGTTTCCACATGTCATTAAACCGTTTTGTATATTCAATCTCGATTCCTGTATTCCTGAAATTCCCCTTATTGATAGGATAATTCTCCAATGTTACGGGATCTCTCGTCCAGCCAATCTTATTCTTCATATCCATATGATAAATAGCAGCT
>ERZ772993.1269-NODE-1269-length-9822-cov-14.468005_pt1 | contig 9822 bp, 7 predicted proteins | sample MGYA00580670_ERZ772993 | MGnify/ENA primary metagenome ERZ772993 (study PRJEB29015, sample SAMEA2737936) | human oral metagenome | biome: human oral; feature: human-associated habitat; material: dental | place: China | collected 2136 ...
ACTCGAAGAGAGTCATGGTCCGCATGACCATGGGGGCGATCCTCCCGACGCCGGAGTGCGCCCCGCCGACGGTGGGCGTTGACGAGCCGGTGAGGATGAACTGCCCCGGCTCCCCGCGGATGTCGACGGCGAAGCGGACGGCGTCCCACAACTGCGGCGCCATCTGCCACTCGTCGATGAGCCGGGGCGTTCGCCCCTCCAGAAGCGCCGAGGGCTTGGCATCGGCGAGTGCGAGGTAGGACGCACTGCGATCGGGATCCTGGAGGTAGACGATGCTGGCGGCCTGCTGCAGGGATGTCGCCGTCTTACCGCACCACTTGGGCCCCTTCACCTGCACCGCGCCGCTGACGGCGAGAGCCTCGGCGAGCACGCCATCGGCGATCCTGGCCATATAACGTGCAGGCACCATCGACGCTCCTCAACCGAGAACACTGCTGTTTCGCGAACAAGTCTACCTCGTTGCGTGAGTTGGACCGGTTCCGTTGCGTGAGTTGGACCGGTTCTGCTGCGCGAGTCGGACCGGCGCCGGACGGGCGGGGCACGAGTGGGACACGGCCCGATGCCGACGTGGCCAATATCATTGCGCCGCCCCGGGACAGTCCGAGCCTCCCCCCGGCGCCGTCAGGAGGGTCGGCCTACGATGACGCGAGCAGACCGGGCCCGGAGGAACGCCGCCCCGGGACATCGGCGGCCCGCGGAGCCGCGACGCGAACGACGCGAAGGAGACGCATGCTCACCACGTCCAAGACCCTCAAGGTCGTTGGCGGCGCGGCGCTCGTCGCGGGCGCCTTCACCGCCTTCTCCCGCCTGCGCTACCGGCGCTCGGCGGCGGCGACCCTGGCCGAGTACACCGTGCTGCCGACCAAGGCGCTCAAGTCCCGCATACCGGTGACCGACTGGATCGCGCGGGCGGCGGGCCGGCCCGAGCCCCGCCGGGCGCTGTCCTTCCCCTTCTGGTCGCGGTCCCACTACGACGTCGAGAGGCGCGAGGACGACGGCATGCCCGTCTACTACGTCAGGCCGTACGCGCCGTCGGACACCGTGGTCGTCTACCTCCACGGCGGCGGCTACGTCACCACGGCGTCCCTGGGCCAGTCCCTGCTCATCGACAATCTCACCCGCCGCACGGGCGCCGACTTCATCGTGCCGCTCTACCCGCTGGCGCCCCATCACACGTGGCAGGAGGCGCACCGGCTCGTGCTGGACCTGTGCGCGCGCACCCTGTCCGACAACCCGGACAAGCGGGTCATCCTCATGGGCGACAGCGCGGGCGGGGGCCTGGCCCTGGTCATCGCCCTGTCGCTGGCGGAGCGGGGCGTCCGCCAGCCCGACGAGCTGATCCTCCTGTCCCCCTGGGTGGACATCACCCACACGAACCCGGACATCGCCCGCTACGCCGACGTCGACCCCCTCATGGAGCCCGGTCCGCTCACGGCCGTGGGCGAGTCGTGGGCGGGCGGCACGCCCACGAGCGACTGGCACCTGTCCCCCATCAACGGGGACCTGTCCGCGCTGCACCGGGTCACCACCTTCGTGGGCAGCCGGGAGATCTTCCTGCCCGACAATGCGCTCCTCCACGACAGGCTCGTGGAGGCCGGCGTCCACTCCGACCTGCACGTGGGGGAGAATCTCAACCACGTCTACCCGATGCTCCCCTCCCCCGAGGGGCGCCGGGCCCGCCACGAGATCATCCGGATCATCTCCGACCGCAGGGGCTCCCGGGCGCCGACGCCGCCCGCCGCCCGCTGAGGCGTCCGGCCCCGCTCAGATCGACCAGACCGGGACCGCCTCCACGTCGGCCGTCAGGGGGTAGGCCTCCCGGGTCTGGCAGATGACGGCGCCCGCGCCGACGTCGTAGTCGCCCACGTCGTCGAGGACGGAGAATCCGGCCGCGACCGCGCGGTCCACCGTCGCCGCCGTTTTGATTTCGACGGGATGGAGCACACGGCCCTCCTGGATGACCAGGTCGATCTCCCGCTTGCGGGCATCCCGGTAGAAGCGCACGTTCCTGGCGTCGCCGCCGGCGTTGAGGTGCGACTTGACGACCTCGCCGACGACGAAGGTCTCGAACATGTGGCCCGCCATCGCCCCCCTGCGCAGGGTCTGCGCCGTGTTCCACCCCAGCAGGTGGCAGGCCAGTCCCGTGTCCGTGAAGTAGAGCTTGGGCGTCTTGGCCAGGCGCTTGACGGCGTTGGACCACAGCGGGCGCAGCAGCCGCACCACGCCGGAGGCCCGCAGGACGGACAGCCAGCCCTGCGCCGTCTTGGCGTCGACCCCGGCGTCCCGGGCGAGGTCGCTGCGGTTGACGAGCCCGCCCGTGCGCGCGGCGCAGGCCACGAGGAAGCGGTAGAAGCTCTCCTCGTCCTTGACCCGGATGAGATCGCGCACGTCCCGTTCGAGATACGTGCGCACGTATCCCGTGTAGAAGGCGTCCCAGGACACCGAGGCGTCCATGAGCCGGGGCATGGATCCGCGGTGGATCGTGGCCCACAGGTCGAGGTCCTCGGGAGGATCGCGCCTGGCGCCGTCCGCGCCCGGCGTCGGGACGTAGGGGCCCCGTCCCCCGCAGCCGGTGAACTCCCGCAGGGACATGCCCGTCATCTCCAGGACCGCGACCCGTCCCGCGAGCGACTCGCTGACGCCCTGCATGAGATGGAAGGTCTGGGAGCCGGTCAGCACCACGAGTCCCGTCTCATCGGACCGGTCGACGAGGAACTTGACCTGCTGGAACAGTCCGGGCGCCCGCTGAACCTCGTCGATGGCCACGGGCGGGCGGTTGGCGTCGAAGAAGAGCGCCGGGTCCTCCCGGGCGAGCACGCCGGCCCGGGGGTCGTCGAGCGTCACGTAGCGGAAGCCTCCGGGCAGCACGTGCTGGAGCATCGTGGTCTTGCCGACCTGGCGCGCCCCGGTGATCAGCACCACCTTGAACTGCCCCATGAGGGATCTCAGCGTCGCCTCGACCTCCCGGCGCCTGTACCGCACGACCGGCCTCCTCCCGGTATGTCCCCCACATTAGGGTGTGAAAATATGGAGTTCAACTCCGGATTTTCACGGGGCGCCGTCGTCCTGCACGTCCCGGCCCGCCGCCCCGCGCGCCCCGCCCGGCAGCAGCTCGGGGACGCTCCTGACGCCGAGCCGGAGCAGCGCCGTCGCCGTGTCGACCATGAAGCCCTTCGTCTCGGGGTCCAGGTCCGCGAACGCCCGCGCGGCGGTGGGGATATTGCGGCGCCAGTCGGCCCTCAGCTCGCGCGTGGTGCGCACCCGGCTCGCCTCGACGACCGAGTACAGGGTGTCGATGAACCGCTCCCGCTCCTCGTTCGTGCGACTGCTCAGCCAGGCGCTGATGGCGGCGTCGAGGTAGCGGGCGTCGGGCGCCAGGTCGTCCAGGTAGACGAAGTCCCGTCCGTCGACCCGCCAGGAGAACGGGTCGTGCTGCCAGATGAGCAGGCGGTTGCTCTTCACGACGCGGAACCCCTCCTGCTGCTCCAGGAGCATCCCCACGAGGGAGGACTGGGGCAGGGTCTTGTCGATGCGCGGCGCCACGTTCGCGAATTCCCCGGTGGACAGGAACTCGGGGAGGAAGCCCGGGCCGTCGTGGGAGAAGACCCTCGTAATGCGCCCGCCGACGTCGGCCGGGACGCTCGCCGCCGCGTAGACGGCGAGATTGCCGCCCTTGGAGTGGCCCCCGACGACGAGCTCGCCGTCGAGACGGCCCGCGACGTCGGCCAGGTAGCGCGCCGCCGCGACCTGGGAGGGCACGGGGCAGCGGAAGGACAGGTTGAAGTCCTCCTTCCAGCCCACGAGCGTGGAGTCCGTGCCCCGGAACGCGACGTAGGACAGGTCGTCCGTCAGCCGGAACGTCACGGCGGCGAACTGCTTCTCGGCCCGCACGTCCGTGGACTCGACGTGGCCGACGACGCGCACGTCGCGCAGCCGCGGACTGGCGGCCGCGGCGGCCAGCAGGCGCAGGCCGTCCTCCTCGCTCCACATGCCCGCGAAGTAGTCCCCGAAGTACTCGGCCCGGTGCAGGTCCGCCAGGCGCACGCCGTCCCACCCGCGGATCCCGGCCACGACCTCGTCCGCGTCCGCGGGGATCCGCAGGTACGCCATCCAGGACAGGATCAGGCTGTCCACCGCGCACAGCCCGCGCCGGGAGAACGTCTCGAGCTCCCGGCGCGCGTAGTCGAGCATATTGCCCGCGCGCGGCGCCGCCGGCCGCGCCGGCTCCACGGCCCCCGCCGCCCCGGGCCGGTCGGCGCTCACTCCCACTCGATGGTGCCGGGGGGCTTGGAGGTGCAGTCGAGCACCACCCGGTTGACCTCGGGCACGGCGTTGGTGATGCGCGTGGAGATGCGCGCCAGCACGTCGTAGGGCAGGCGCGCCCAGTCCGCCGTCATGGCGTCCTCGCTGGACACCGGCCGCAGCACGATCGGGTGGCCGTAGGTGCGCCCGTCGCCCTGCACGCCCACGCTCCTGATATCGGCCAGCAGCACCACCGGGCACTGCCAGATCCCCTCGTCGAGTCCCGCGGCGGTCAGCTCCTCGCGGGCGATGGCGTCGGCCGCCCGCAGGATGCGCAGGTTCTCGGCCGTCACCTCGCCGATAATGCGGATGCCCAGGCCCGGGCCGGGGAAGGGCTGGCGCGCCACGATCCCCTCCGGCACGCCCAGCTCGCGGCCGATGGCGCGCACCTCGTCCTTGAACAGGGCGCGCAGCGGCTCGATGAGCTCGAAGTCGAGGTCCTCGGGCAGACCGCCCACATTGTGGTGGCTCTTGATATTGGCCGCGCCCTGACCGCCGCCGGACTCGACGACGTCGGGGTAGAGCGTGCCCTGGACCAGGAAGCGGATCCGGCCCCCGGCCGCGCCGACCTCCTCCACGACGCGGCGCTGGGCCGCCTCGAAGGAGCGGATGAACTCCCGGCCGATGATCTTGCGCTTGGTCTCGGGGTCCTTCACCCCCGCCAGCGCCGCCAGGAACCGCTCGGACTCGTCGACGGCGATGACGCGGATGCCCATGCCCCGGGCGTAGTCGTGCTCGACCTGCTCCCTCTCGCCGGCGCGCAGCAGGCCGTGGTCGACGAAGATGCAGGTGAGCCGGTCCCCGATCGCCCGGTGGACGAGGGCGGCGGCCACGGAGGAGTCGACGCCGCCGGACAGGCCGCAGATGACGTGGGCCTCGCCCACCCGCTCGCGGATGGCGGCGACCTGCTCGTCGATGATGGAGCCGGGGGTCCACGTCGGCGCGATGCCGGCGCCGTCGTGCAGGAAGTTGGCCAGGACGGCCCGCCCGTACTCGGAGTGGAGGACCTCGGGATGCCACTGGAGGCCGAACAGGCGTCGCGAGCGGTCCTCGAAGGCGGCGACGGGGGTCTGGTCCGTTGAGGCGGTGACGGCGAAGCCCGCCGGCGCGGTCTGGACGGCGTCGCCGTGGCTCATCCACACGGTCTGCCGCGCGGGCGTTCCGGCGAACAGGCGGGAGGCGGTGTCGACGTCGGCCCCGGTGCGCCCGTACTCGCGGGTGCCGGTGCGCCCGACCACGCCGCCCAGAGCCCGGGCCATGACCTGGAAGCCGTAGCAGATGCCCAGCACCGGCACCCCGGCGTCGAAGACGGCCGGGTCCATGCCGGGGGCGCCCTCGGCGTAGACCGACGCCGGCCCGCCGGAGAGGATGATGGCGGCGGGGCGGGCGGCGAGCATGGCCTCCGCCGTCATGGTGTGCGGGACGATCTCGGAGTAGACGCGGGCCTCGCGCACGCGGCGGGCGATGAGCTGGGCGTACTGGGCGCCGAAGTCGACGACGAGGACCGGGCCCGTCCGCGTCTCGCCGGTGCCCGTGGCGTCGACGGACGCGGCGTCGGTGTCTGCTGCGCGGTCTGCGGGGGGTGGGGTCGTCACCGGCACAGGATAGCGGCGCGGGACGCGTGCCGCAGGAGCGCGGGGCGGGCGCGCCCGGCACCGGGCCGGGGTGGACAATATTGTCAGCACAAAGGCATGCTAGGGTCTGTGCGCCCCGCCGAATGGGGCCCATGGCCGCATCGCGAGCGAGGCCGCCCGGACGCGTCCCCTCCCGGCAGAAAGGCGATCGATGGCGACCGCGAGACGCACACCGGCTCAGAATCGGCTGCGCGCCCTGCTCATCAGCTCCGCAGTGGCCTCCGGCGCCGCCTGGGGCGCGGTCGGCTCCTCCCTGGCCGTCGACGCCGGGGCCCGGGCCGCGCTGACGGCCCACGGCGGCCCCGGCGCCCAGTCGCTGCCGACCGTCCTGCTGGTACTGGCGGCCCTGCCGCTCGGCTCGCTCGTGGGCGCGCCCGCCCTTGACGTCGTCTCCCACGCCTGGGGACGCCGACCGGCGGTGCTCATGTGCGCGGCCCTGACCTCACTGGGCTGCCTGGCGGCCGTCTGCGATCGGCCGCTGCTGCGGGCGGCGGGGATCGGCGTCATCGGCATGGGCACGGGCGGCTACGCGATCGTGGCACCCAAGCTCGCTCATGAGCTCGCCGAGCACGGGCACCGCCGGCTCATGCCGCGGGTTCGCGCCACGGCCCCGGCGGGCGCCGGCCTCGCACTGGCCTGCGGAGCGCTGGGCGCGCGGCTGGCCCCCGGGCGGGGCGTGACCTGCTCCTGGTTGGTCCCCCTGCTCGCGGCGGTGGTCTCACTGCTGCTGGCGCTGAGCCTGCCGGAGACTGCGCACTGGTATGCGGCGCACGGACGGCTGGAGGCCGCCTACGCGGCACTGCGGCGGATGCTGGGCAGCCTTGAGGCCGCCATCGGCATCGACCGGGTGATGATGGACACCGGCACCCTGGGTGAGCAGCACCCGCTCGGCCGCGACGACCTGTCGATCGTGCGCGTGCGGCGCACGGTTGTGGCCGGGCTGCTGCTCGAGGTCGTGCAGGCGCTGCCGCTGGGGCTGGCGTCACTGTGCCTGGGCCCGCCTCTGCTGGCGGAGGCGGCCGGCGCGGCCGCCGGGCCCGGACTGGCGCCTGGGCCGCTGGGGGTCGTCGCCGCCTTGGCGTCATCCTGGGCGGCGATCGCGCTCCTGGGCGCTCGACGGCGTGGCGGCCACCTCGCCTACGCCTGGATTCTTGGCGGCGTCGGAGCATCCGCCTGCGGCGTCACGCTGCTGGCGCTGGCCGGCACGGTCCACGGGACTGGCCTCATCGTGCTGCTGGCCGGTGTCATGGTGCTGCTGGTGGCCTGCCAGTTCCTGGCTGTCACTCCGGCCTGCACCGGCAACATCGACCCACTCGTCCCCCCGTGGCTGCTGCGCTCGCAGCGGCGGGCCGCTGCCGCGCTCAGGCCCTTGGTGCAGCTGGTGTCCGTGCTGGTGCCGGCGCTGCTGCTGGCGCGTGCGCCCGTTGCCGTTGCGGTCGGCGTGGTGCTCAGCTGCCAGGTCCTGTGCCTCATCACCGCGGTGGCGGCGCTGCCGTGGGTGCTGAGGGCGCTGCGCTGAGAACACGGAGAGAAGCGGAGGAACGAGAAGAACGCCGGCCCATCGGGTCGGCGCTCAACACCTGACTTGCGGGTGCCTCACCGCGTCCGGGTTGCCGGTGCCGCGGTGCTGCGCGGTCCGCGTCGCCCGCGCAGCTCTGGAGGAGTGGGCCCCGCCCGTCCTCCGTGACGGTTCAGTGGCCAGCGGATCAGCAGCGCGCCGGCCTCGTCGGCCTGTCTGACCTCACCGGCTCACCGGGCCACGAGGGTGACGTCGGTGCCGGCGTTGACCCCGGCGAGCACGACGGTGAAGATGCCGGAGCCGATGAGCAGAGGCGCGGAGGCGACGACGGCGCCGACGATGGTCATCACCAGCAGCACCGCGGCGACGACCCCCATGCCGATGCGGAACGTGAGCAGGTCGGCGGCCATGGCCTCGTCCTGGGCGGAGGCGATGGGCTGCGCGACGGCGACGGCGGGGGTGGCGACGGCGTCGATGACGGGAGCGTTCATAGTGGCGTTCCTTCCAGTCCCTGTGCGGAACCGGTCGGGCGGCCCGCACGGCGGTGTGCCCGACCTGACGGTCGGTGCCGACCCGGCTGGCCGGCGAACTCCACGCTAGGAACCTCCCCGACGCTTTGTAAAGATAAACTAGTGATAAGCGCATCACGCCCGGCGGCAGGTGCGCACCGGCCCGGACGCGCCGGCACTCCCCGGGCGCCGCCACCGCCTGGACGACCGCGACGGAGCCGCCACGACGGGGCCGCGACGGAGCCGCCTCCCGACAGCCCCGCACGCTCCGCCCACCGTCACGATCTCCCCGAGACCACCCTCACTCTTAACAGGACAAAGTCCTCGGCCTAGAGTAACAAATGCATCATTACTGACGCGCGTTACCACACTGGTTGCACAGCATTCTGCACAGTACTGCCCGACCATGGCGGTCGGCGAAGGAGCCACCCGTGAGCACCAAACGCACACTTGGAGTCGGAGTCATCTCTCTGGGCTGGATGGGCCGTCTGCACGCCCGCAGCTACCGCGCCCTGTCCGAGCGCTTCCCCGAGCTGGGGGTCGAGGCCCGCCTGGTCGCCGCCGCCGACCCGATCGACGAGGCCCGCCGTGCCGCCGTCGAGGACCTCGGTTTCGAGCGGGCCCACGCCGACTACCACGAGCTGCTGGCCGACCCGCAGATCGACCTCGTGTCCATCGCCTCCCCCAACTTCCTCCACGAGGAGATCGCCCTGGCCGCCGTGAGCGCCGGCAAGCCCTTCTGGATCGAGAAGCCCATGGGCACCTGCGCCGAGCAGTCCAGGAGCATCGCCCGAGCCGCCGAGACCGCCGGCCTCGTCACCTGCGTCGGCTTCAACTACCGTCACGTGCCGGCCATCGAGTACATGCGCGAGCTCATCCGCTCCGGCAAACTCGGCCGCATCACCAACGCCCGCGTCTGGTTCATCGCCGACTACAACTCCTCCCCCCTCAGCCCGCTGACGTGGCGCGCCTCGCGCCAGAAGGCCGGCGCCGGCGTCGTGCCCGACCTCATGAGCCATGGCGCGGACCTGGCCCAGTACCTCATCGGCCGCATCGCCTCCGTCACGGCCCTGACCGACACCTTCATCACGGAGCGTCCCATCCCCACCAAGATGGGCATCGGCCACTCGGGCTTCGAGATCGGCGATGAGGTCGGCGCGGTGGAGAACGAGGACTACGTCGGCATGCTCGCCCGCTTCGAGGGCGGTGCCGTGGCCACCATGGAGTCCTCACGCGTGAGCGTGGGCCCGCGCGCCGAGTACGTCGTCGAGGTCTACGGCACCGAGGGCTCCGCGCGCTGGAACTTCGAGCGGCTCAACGAGCTGGAGGTCTGTCTCGGCGTCGACGGCGGCCCCACCCACGGGTACACCCGCGCCATGGCCGGTCCCGCCTGGGGCGAGTGGCACCGCTACCAGCCCGCCATCGGAACCTCCATGGGCTTCGACGACCTCAAGTCCATCGAGGCCGCCCAGTTCATCCGCTCCGTGCTGACCGGCGAGCAGCACGCCCCCTCCGCGGCTGACGCCTGGTGCGCCGCCGAGGTCGACGCCGCCGTCGTCGCCTCCGCCGCAGACGGCCAGTGGCACGACGTGCCCCGCGTCGAGGGCCGCACCACGTTTGACGCCTGACCCATCACATCTCTGACGACAACCACGACGGGCCCTGCCCACACGCGCCTAAGGAGAGCACCTTAACCTTCCGCCTCGACCCCACCACCGCCATCAACGACCCGCACGGCATCAGCTGGGGCATGCACCCCATCACCTGGCGCAACGACGACATCAAGGAGGTCGGCGCCTTCAACACCCTGGAGGACATGCTCCTCGACCTGGCCGACCTCGGTTACCGCGGCACGGAG
>ERZ772993.1270-NODE-1270-length-9815-cov-14.571619_pt1 | contig 9815 bp, 8 predicted proteins | sample MGYA00580670_ERZ772993 | MGnify/ENA primary metagenome ERZ772993 (study PRJEB29015, sample SAMEA2737936) | human oral metagenome | biome: human oral; feature: human-associated habitat; material: dental | place: China | collected 2136 ...
CCACCGGCGGCATCCCCGACGTCATCGTCGACGGCGAGACCGGCCTGCTGGTGCCCATCGAGCAGCTGCAGGACGGCACCGGCACGCCGATCGACCCCGACCGCTTCGTCGCCGACCTCGCCGAGCGCCTGACCCGCCTGGTCATGGACGCCGACACGGCCAAGAAGATGGGCGTCGCCGCCCGCAAGCGGGTGGAGGACCACTTCGCCTGGACCGCCATCGCCGAGCGGACCATGAAGGTCTACGAGTGGGCCCTGGCCAACCCGCGGGACTGACGCGCTCGCACCGCCCGCAGCGCCGACGGCGCCGCCACCCTCCCGGTGACGGCGCCGTCGCGCCGCTCGGCGCGGTGCGGGCCGCGCACTCCGATCCGACCGCGCCGGGCCCTCCGGCCGGCCGCGCCGCCGGGACCGCCGCACTGGCCGGGACCGACCCGGCCCCTCAGCGGGCCCAGGTCTGCGTGGCGGCGCACACCCCGCGCCTCGCCGCGCCCGCCAGTGGCTCCAGGGCCCGACGGCGCCGGGCCGCCTGACCGGCCGTGACCGCGGCGCCGTCGTCGGCCAGCGCCAGCTCGCAGATCGCCCCCAGCCGCAGCGAGCGCTCCAGCAGATCGCGCCGCCGCGGCGGCATCGACGGCGGCACGAGCCTCGGATCGAGCACCGCCGCAACCAGGTCGGTGAGGGCATCGGCCAGCTCGGGGCGCTCGCGGGCCAGGTCCAGCTCGGTCAGCGCCCCGATGGCGCGCTCGGTCGCGGCGTGGACGTCACGGCGCGCCTGGACGGGGTCGAAGGGCTCCGGCGCGACGGCGAGCTCCTCGACGCGCCAGCGCACCCCCGCCCCCGCCGGCTCGGGGGCCAGCAGGAGGCGCCGCCCCGCCATGGCCGCCGTCGCGCCGCACTCGACGAGGACCCCCTCGCCCGCCTCGCGCACCCCGGCCGCGGCGGGCAGGGCCAGCTCCGGGCCGGGCAGGACCGCGGCGCAGCGGGCCAGGGGCCGGGCCGCGGACAGCCACGCCCCCAGGTCCAGCGGGCCGGCCCCGGCGTCGTCGAGCACCTCGTGGACGGCGTCGGGCCCCTGGACGACGGCCAGGCCGTGGGAGGAGGGCAGGGGCGCCCACAGGGCCAGGAGGATGCTCACGGCGGGGCGCGAAGGGTCCACGCCGGAACCCTAACCCGGCGGGCCCCGCCCACCGCGCGCGGGTGCGATTCGGGTCACGCCGGCGCGCTATGGTAGCGCCATGACCAGCGTGCTCCGCCTCGACGATGTCTCGCTCCACCGCGGGACCACCCAGATCCTGACCCGCGTCACCTGGAGCGTCGACGAGGGGCAGTACTGGGTCCTGCTGGGGCCCAACGGCGCGGGCAAGACCACCATCGCGCGCATCGCCGCCGCCCGCCTGTTCCCCTCCGCGGGCACCGTCGAGGTCCTGGGCGAGCGCCTGGGGCGCGTCGACATCTCCGAGCTGCACCCGCGCATCGGCCTGTGCTCCTCGGCGCTGGCGCGCACCGTCATGGGCGGGGAGAGCGTGCTGTCCGTGGTCCTGTCCGCCTCCTACGGCAAGGTCGGGGTGTGGCGCGAGGAGTACGAGGACCTCGACGTCGAGCGCGCCCGCGCGCTGCTGGACGCCCTGGGCGCCGCGTCCCTGGCCCGGCGGCCCTGGGGGTCGCTGTCGTCGGGCGAGCGCAAGCGCGTGGAGATCGCCCGCGCCCTCATGCCCGACCCCGAGCTGCTCGTCCTCGACGAGCCCGCCGCGGGCCTGGACGTGGCCGGCCGCGAGCTGCTCCTGGCGGCCCTGAGCGAGATCATCGCCGCCCCCGGCGCGCCCTCGATGCTGCTGGTCACCCACCACCTGGAGGAGATCCCGGTGGGGTTCACCCACGCCCTGGCGCTGCGCGAGGGGATGGTGACGGGGACCGGTCCCCTGGGCGGGGTCCTCACCGACGAGGTCATGTCCGATACCTTCGGCCTGCCCCTGGAGGTCGGCGCGGACAGGGGCCGCTACACCGCCCGGGGCCGGGGCCCGGTCTTCAAGGGCGCGCACGTGGCGCGGTAGGCGGTAGGCTCGTATCCGTCCGGACGCCGTCCGGGCCCGCGAGCGGAAGGAGGCTCTCATGGCATGGCTGTGGTGGATCGGGGCGGCCCTCGTCCTGGGCGTGATCGAGACCCTCACCGTGGACCTGACCTTCCTCATGTTCGCCGGGGGGGCCGTGGGCGGCGCGATCGCCGCCGCCCTGGGCGCGTCCTTCCTGGTGCAGGTCATTGTCTTCGCCGTGGTGTCCACGCTGCTGCTGGCGGCGGTGCGCCCCTGGGCGAAGTGGCAGCTGCTGTCGACGACGCCCGATATGCGCACCAACGCCTCGGCCCTCATCGGCCGCGAGGCCACCGCCCTGACGGTGATCGACGAGCGGGGCGGGCGCGTGCGCCTGGGCGGGGAGGAGTGGAGCGCCCGGCTCGCCGAGGCGCGCCCCGCCGTTCCCCCGCCCGCCCAGAGGGGGTACGCCGCGCCCGTGCAGGCCCTCCCCGGCCCCACGCGCATCGAGCCGGGGACGGATGTGCGGGTGACCGCCATCGACGGCGCCATCGCCGTCGTCGCCCCCCTGTGAACCGCAAGCACACTCAAATTTAAGGAGAGGCAGCCCCATGCCCAATGTCGAGACGATACTCCTCGTCGTCATCGGTCTCGTCGTCCTGTTCGTCGTCGTGGCGATGCTCCGGGCCGTGCGGATCGTGCCGCAGTCCTACGCGATCATCGTCGAGCGGCTGGGCAAGTTCCAGGCCGAGTACTTCGCCGGCCTGCACCTGCTGATGCCCTTCATCGACCGCGTGCGCACCACGGTCGACCTGCGCGAGCAGGTCGTCTCCTTCCCCCCGCAGCCCGTCATCACCTCCGACAACGTCCAGGTGAACATCGACTCGGTCATCTACTACCAGGTCACCGACCCCAAGCGGGCGACCTACGAGATCTCCAACTACCTCCAGGCCATCGAGCAGCTGACCGTCACCACGCTGCGCAACGTCATCGGCGCCATGGAGCTGGAGCAGACCCTGACCAGCCGCGACCAGATCAACGCCCAGCTGCGCGGCGTCCTGGACCAGGCCACCGGCCGCTGGGGCATCCGCGTGGCCAATGTCGAGCTGAAGTCCATCGACCCGCCCGCCTCCATCCAGGGCGCCATGGAGCAGCAGATGCGCGCCGAGCGCGACCGCCGCGCCGCCATCCTCACCGCCGAGGGCGTCAAGCAGTCCCAGATCCTCACCGCCGAGGGCGACAAGCAGTCGGCGATCCTGCGGGCCGAGGGCCAGGCCCAGTCCGCCATCCTCAAGGCCCAGGGCGAGTCGCGCGCGATCCTCCAGGTCTTCGACGCCATCCACCGCGGCAACGCCGACCCCAAGCTGCTGGCCTACCAGTACCTGCAGACCCTGCCCAAGATCGCCAACGGGACCAGCTCGAAGATGTGGATCGTGCCCACCGAGTTCACCGCGGCCCTGGACGGGATCGCCGGCGCACTGGGCGGCAAGTCCCCGTCGCCCGGCTCGAGCCCCTTCGGCTCCGGCTCGGACGACGTCCGGGTCGACCTGTCGGGCATGAAGTCCGGCCTCGACATCGCCTCCGACCTGGCGGCCACCAACCTCCAGAACCCCGAGGAGGCCCTGGCCCAGGCCCGCGGCGAGGTCGAGTCCGCCTCCCAGGAGGCCTCCGACGACCGGCCCTCCTCCGACCACCGGGCCGCCTCCGACCGCCGCGCGGATCACCGGGCCGCCCCCGACCGCCGCGCGGACCACCGCGCCCCGGCCGCCTCCCCGGCCGACTCGTCGACCGATACGACGTCGCTGCCCACCACGAGCACCTACGGCCGCTACGGCTACCGGTCGGACGAGGGCGGCATCCCGCCCTCGGTGCCGCCCTCCCGCCGCGGCTGAGCGGCCCGGGACGCCTCCGAGCAGTGAGACGCGTCCCAAAGTTCGCGCACGGCGGGCGGGCCGTGACAACGCCGCACCGGCGGTCATAGTCTCCCCGCTGTGCTGTTCACGACCCTGCGTCACTACCTGGGCCCCTACCGGGGCTCGCTGCTGGCGGTCCTCGTGCTCAAGATCGTGGAGACCATCGCGGTCCTGTCGCTGCCCACCCTCAACGCGGACATCATCAACGACGGCGTCGTCGCCGGCGACACCGGCAGGATCTGGAGCCTGGGCGGCCTCATGCTCGCCATCACCGCCGTGCAGGGCGCGGTCGCGATCATCGGGACCTACCTGAGCGCCAGGGCCGCGATGGGCCTGGGCCGGCGCATGCGCCGGGACATCTTCATCCACGTCCAGCGCTTCAACCCCGAGGAGGTCTCCCGGTTCGGGGCCCCCTCCCTCGTCACCCGCTCGACCAACGACATCCAGCAGATCCAGATGGTCGTCTTCATGGTCTGCGCCATGATGCTCATGGCCCCCATCATGCTCATGGGCGGGACCTTCATGGCGCTGCGCGTGGACGTGCCCCTGTCCGGCCTCATCCTGGTCCTCATCCCGCTCCTGCTCATCGTCGTCGGCGTCCTCCTGGGCCGCCTCCTGCCCCACTTCAGGGTCATGCAGGAGCGGATCGACCGCGTCGGCCTCGTCATGCGCGAGCAGATCCAGGGCGTGCGCGTCATCCGCGCCTTCGTCCGCCAGGGGCAGCGCCGGGGCGTGTTCGAGGCGGCCAACGACGAGCTGACGGCCACGTCGCTGTCGATCGGCCGCCTCTTCGCCGTGCTCATGCCCTCGGTGACCGTCATCATGAACCTGGCCGGCATCGGCGTGTACTGGTTCGGCGGGCGGCGCATCGACGGCGGGGACATGGCCATCGGCGACCTGACGGCCTTCCTCAACTACATGATGCACATCCTCTTCTCCGTCATGATCGCCGTCATGCTCGTGACCATCCTGCCGCGCGCCCAGGTCGCCGCCGCGCGCTTCCAGGAGGTCATGGCGGTGGACCCCGCCATCAAGGCGCCCGCCCGCCCGCTGGGCCTGCCCGAGCCCTCGGGGGCGGCCGGGGGAGGGCGCGGGCGCGAGATCCGCTTCGAGCACGTCTCCTTCCGCTACCCGGGGGCCGAGGCCCCGGTGCTGGAGGACATCGACCTCGTCCTGCGCCCGGGCCGGACCACCGCCTTCATCGGCTCGACGGGCTCGGGCAAGACCACCCTGGTCAACCTCATCCCGCGCCTGCTCGACGTCACCGAGGGGAGGGTGAGCGTGGACGGCGTGGACGTGCGCGACGTCGACCCCCGCGAGCTGCGGGAGAACGTGGCCTGCGTCCCCCAGAGGGCCTTCCTGTTCTCCGGCACCATCCGCACCACGCTCCAGCACGGCAGGCCCGGCGCCCGCGACGACGAGCTGTGGGAGGCGCTGCGGGCCGCCCAGGCCTGCGACTTCGTCCAGGACCTCGACGACGGCCTGGACCACGAGGTCGACCAGGGCGGCGTGAACTTCTCCGGCGGCCAGCGCCAGCGCCTGGCCATCGCCCGCGCGCTCGTGCGCGAAGCGGGCGTGTACATCTTCGACGACTCCTTCTCCGCGCTGGACTACGCCACCGACGCGCGCCTGCGCGCCGGGCTCGCGCGGGCCACCGGCGGCGCCACGCTCATCGTGGTCGCCCAGCGCGTCGCCTCCATCCGCAGCGCCGAGCAGATCGTCGTCCTCGACGAGGGGCGCGTCGTCGGCATCGGGACGCACGGCGAGCTCATGGAGGGCTGCCCGACCTACGCCGAGATCGTCCTGTCCCAGATCAGCGCGCAGGAGGCGGCATGAGCTCAGGACCCGGGCCGCGCGGCGGCGCGCCCACCGAGAGGGCCAGGAACTTCACCGGCACCTGGCGGCGACTGATCGCCGAGCTGCGCCCGGAGATGCGGCGCATCGCCCTCGTCGTCACGCTGACGGTCGTCGCCGTCGTCCTGAGCGTCGCCGCCCCCAAGATCCTGGCCCGCGCCACCAACATCCTGTTCGAGGGCGTCATGGGCTCCGCGCTGGCCCGGGCGGGCGTCCCGGAGGGGACCACCGGCGACCAGCTCGCCCGGATGCTGCGCGCCGGCGGCCGGGACGACTACGCGGACATGGTCTCCGCCTACGACGTCGTCGTGGGCCGGGGGCTGGACGGCCACGCCCTCATGATCGTCCTCCTCCAGACCCTGGGCGCGTACCTCCTGTCCGCCGTCCTGCTGTGGATCCAGGGGCGCGTCCTGGCCGGCGTCGTCCAGCGCACCGGGCGGCGGCTGCGCGCCGAGGTCGAGGCCAAGCTCAACCGCGTCCCGCTGTCCTACATCGACCGCGGCTCGCGCGGCGACATGCTCTCGCGCGTGACCAACGACGTCGACAACATCACCCAGACCCTCCAGCAGACCCTGTCGCAGGCGCTCAACTCCCTCATGACGGTCCTGGGCGTGTTCGTCATGATGCTCACCATCTCCCTCCAGCTGTCCCTCATCTCACTGGTGGCCATCCCGGTGGCCGTCGTCGTCACCGTCCTCATCGCCCGCCGGGCCCAGCCCCACTTCGCCGAGCAGTGGGACGCCACCGGCGACGTGTCGGGCATCGTCGAGGAGGCCTTCACCGGTCACGAGGCGGTGGTCCTGTTCAACTCCGAGGAGGAGTTCAACCGCCTCTTCGACAAGGAGAACGCCCGCCTGTACGACGGCTCCCACAGGGCCCAGTGGATCTCGGGCGCCATCCAGCCCGCCATGCGCGTGGTCTCCAACCTCAACTTCGTCATGATCGCCGTGCTCGGCGGCGTCAGGGTCGCCGGCGGCACCATGACCCTGGGCGACGTCCAGGCCTTCCTCCAGTACTCCCAGCAGTTCACCCAGCCCATCACCCAGCTCGCCTCCATGGCGAACCTGCTCCAGTCCGGGGCGGCCAGCGCCGAGCGCGTCTTCGAGATCATGGACGCCCCCGAGGAGACCGAGCCCGCCCGGCCCGAGCACCTGCCCGAGCGGGCGGCCGGCCGCGTGGTCTTCGACCACGTCCGCTTCTCCTACAGCCCGGACACCACCCTCATCACCGACCTCAACCTGGCGGTCGAACCCGGCCAGACGGTGGCGATCGTCGGCCCGACGGGCGCGGGCAAGACCACCCTGGTCAACCTGCTCCTGCGCTTCTACGACCCCCAGGCCGGCACCATCAGCCTCGACGGCGTCGACACCACCCGGCTGACCCGCGACGAGCTGCGCGAGCAGATCGGCATGGTGCTCCAGGACACCTGGCTCTTCGAGGGGACGATCCGCGAGAACATCGCCTTCGGGGCGGCGCGGGCCACCGACGAGCAGGTCCTGGCCGCCGCCCGGGCCGCCAGCGTCGACCACATCGTCTCCGCCCTGCCCAAGGGCTACGACACGGTCATCGACGACTCCGGCGCGGGCGTGTCCGCCGGCGAGAAGCAGCTGATCACCATCGCCCGCGCCTTCCTCGCCGACCGCCAGATCCTCGTCCTGGACGAGGCCACCAGCTCGGTGGACACCCGCACCGAGCTGCTGGTCCAGCAGGCCATGGTCGGACTGCGGGCGGGCCGCACGTCCTTCGTCATCGCCCACCGCCTGTCCACCATCCGCGACGCGGACGTCATCCTGGTCATGGAGCACGGCGACATCGTCGAGCAGGGCGGCCACGACGAGCTCATCGCCCGCCGGGGCGCCTACTACGAGCTCTACCAGAGCCAGTTCGCCGGCCCCGTGTCCGAGGAGCCCGCCGTCGAGCGCGACCCGCTGCTCGGCGAGCTCGGGCTCAAGTCCCGCCATCCGCGCAACCGGCGCCCGTCGTGATCATCGAGCTGGCCGACGCGGCCGACGAGCGCCTGGCCGACTACACCCGCCTGACCGACGTCGCCCTGCGGCGGCGCCTGGAGACCGAGCGCGGCCTGTACATGGCCGAGTCGACCAAGGTCATCGCCCGGGCCGTCGAGGCGGGCCACGCCCCCCGGTCCTTCCTCATGGCGCGGCGCTGGTACGCGTCCATGCGCCCGGTCATCGCCGCCGCCGCCGGCTGCGGGGGCAGGGACGACGGCGGGGACGTGCCCGTCTTCCTGGCCGAGGAGGACCTCCTGCGCGCCATCACCGGGTTCCACCTGCACCGCGGGGCCCTGGCCGCCATGCACCGGCCCGAGCTCGCGGCCGTGGCCGAGCTGCTGGCCTCGGCGCGCGGGGGAGCGGGCGCCAGGCGCATCGCCGTGCTGGAGGACCTGGTGGACCACACGAACGTCGGCGCCGCCTTCCGGTCCGCCGCGGCCCTGGGGGTGGACGCCGTCCTGGTCGCGCCCCGGTGCGCCGACCCGCTCTACCGCCGCAGCGTGCGCGTGTCCATGGGCACCGTCTTCCAGGTCCCCTGGACGCGGATCAACGCCTGGCCGGACCCGGGCGAGCTCCGCCGCGCGGGCTTCACCGTGGCGGCCCTGGCCCTGAGCGAGGACGCGGTGGACCTGGACGACTTCGCCGCCTCGCCGGCCTGCACGGCCCCGGACTCGCGGGTCGCCGTCGTGCTGGGCACCGAGGGGGACGGGCTCGCCGCGCGCACCATCGCCGCGGCCGACGCCGTCGTGCGCATCCCCATGGCCGGGGGAGTGGACTCCCTCAACGTCGCCGCCGCGGCCGCCGTCGCCTTCTGGGCGCTGCGGGTGCGCGAGTGAGGGGCGCGCGGGCGGGATCTGTGTAAAACTCAGGTATGGCAAAGAAGCATTCCAAGATGGATCGTTCCCTGTACGAGGCCGAGCTACTGCGACTGCAGGCCGAACTGGTCGAGATGCAGGAATGGGTCAAGTCCACCGGCGCCCGGGTCGTGGTGATCTTCGAGGGCCGCGACGCCGCCGGCAAGGGCGGGGCGATCAAGCGGATCACCGAGTACCTCAACCCGCGCATCGCGCGTGTGGTCGCGCTGCCCGCGCCCACCGAGCGCGAGAGCACCCAGTGGTACTTCCAGCGCTACATCGAGCACCTGCCCGCGGCCGGGGAGATCCGCCTGTTCGACCGCTCCTGGTACAACCGGGGCGGCGTCGAGCACGTCATGGGCTACTGCACCCCCGAGGAGCACCGGCGCTTCCTCCAGCAGTGCCCGGTCTTCGAGCGGATGCTCGTCGACGACGGCATCCTGCTGCGCAAGTACTGGTTCTCCGTGTCCGAGAAGGAGCAGTACAAGCGGTTCAAGTCGAGGCAGACCGACCCCATGCGGCGCTGGAAGCTCTCGCCCACGGACCTGGAGTCCATCCCCCGGTGGGAGGACTACTCGCGCGCCAAGGACGAGATGTTCGTGCACACCGACATCGACTCGGCGCGCTGGCACGTCGTGGAGTCGGAGGACAAGCGCAAGGCGCGCATCAATATGATCCACCACCTGCTGAAGTCCATCCCCTACCACCACGTCGAGCGGCCCAAGATGAAATTCCCCAAGAAGCCCTCGTCCTCGGGCTACCGGCGCACCGACCGCACCCTCCAGTCCGAGGTCCCCGACTACGCGGCCACGCTGAGCGCCGGCAAGGCGCCCGACCGCTACGTGGACGTCGAGGACGAGGGCGTCGAGGACGGCGACTGAGACTGCTCCCGGCTCCCGGCTCCCGGCTTCCGACCCCGGCTCCCGACTTCCGGTCGGCCCGGTCGGCCCGGTCGTGGTGTCTCTGCGGCTGGCCGCGCTGGTTCTGCGCCCAGTCGGTCAGCCGCTCCCGGCCGGCCGCGGTGCCCCACGGGAGCGGAGCGCGGTGGGCCTCGTGGGGCGCATGAGGCGGGCCGGGTCGGCGCCAATGCCCCGCCCCCGCTCCACTCCCGCCAGCCGTCCGCATGGTGGGACGGCGTCTCGAATATCGTGACGCG
>ERZ772993.1271-NODE-1271-length-9811-cov-5.750103_pt1 | contig 9811 bp, 6 predicted proteins | sample MGYA00580670_ERZ772993 | MGnify/ENA primary metagenome ERZ772993 (study PRJEB29015, sample SAMEA2737936) | human oral metagenome | biome: human oral; feature: human-associated habitat; material: dental | place: China | collected 2136 ...
CAGAGTGGTGCTCTGTGGAGGATTTGCCGACGAAAAGCGGGCAAAAAAGATGCGCCAAGATGATGGTGCTGAATTTATCAGTGGTTCCCTTACCCCAGCTCGTAGCCCGCATCGTCGAGGACGGCGGCGAACTCGGTGTCCGGGATGTCACGGCTCGTCTTGAAGGTCGCCGTCCCCGCTTCGAGGTTGACGACGACATCCGTCACGCCGTCCATGCCGCTGAGCGCCTTCGTGACGTGCTTGACGCAGTGGGGGCAGGTCATGCCCTTGACGCTGATGGTCTTTTCCATAGTAGATGCTTCCTTTCTCTGTGCGGCGGGACTGTCCGCCGCGCTTTTCTTTATCTCATCCACCGCAGGAGCGATGGGTGTTACCGTTGCCTCCATGTGCGTGCGCTCCGCCGCTGCGACGGGCTCGTGCGCGATAGCGAACAGGCGCAGCCGCAGGGCGTTCAGTACGACGCAGACGCTCGACAGGCTCATCGCCGCCGCGCCGATCATCGGCGAGAGCTTCACGCCAAAGGCGGGGTAGAGCACGCCCGCCGCGAGGGGGATGCCAATGATATTGTAGAAGAACGCCCAGAAGAGATTCTCCTTGATGTTCCGCATGACGGCGCGCGACAGGCGAATGGCGGAGACGGCATCGAGGAGATCACTCTTGACGAGTACCGCATCCGCGCTGTCAATCGCGACATCCGTGCCCGCACCGATGGCAATGCCGAGATCCGCCTGCACGAGGGCGGGCGCGTCGTTCACGCCGTCACCGATCATGGCGACGCGGTGACCTTCCCGTTGCAGCCGCTCCACATGGGCGCGCTTGTCCGCAGGGAGAACGCCCGCGATCACCTCGGTAATCCCGACCCGCGCGGCAATCGCGCGTGCCGTGCGTTCGTCGTCGCCCGTGAGCATGACGGGGGTCAGTCCCATCGCCTTCATCTGCGCGACCGCCGCCGCACTCGTCGGCTTCTCCGCATCGCGCACGCCGATGAGGCCGACGATGCGCCCCGCGCGTACGACGATGAGCGCCGTCTCGCCGCGCTCTGCCATCTCCGCGCGCGCCGTCTCCACGGCGGCGGGGAGGGAAATGCCCCGTTCTTCCAGCAGAGCCGTATTGCCCGCCGCGCATTCCACGCCCGACACACGCGCACGCACGCCCTTGCCGAACACTGCGGCAAAATCCGCTGCAGCGGGGACGGTCAGCCCCTTCTCCGCAGCATAGCCCGTGATCGCAGCGGCAATGGGGTGCTCACTGCCCTGCTCAAGCGATGCCGCAAGCGCGATAAGTTCCTCGGCGGCGATGCCGACGGGACAGATGCTGACCAGCTGCGGGCGTCCCTCGGTGAGCGTGCCCGTCTTGTCCATCAGCACCATGCTGATGTTCCCCGCCGTCTCGAGTGCCTCCCCCGACTTGATGAGAATGCCGTGCGCCGCACCGCGCCCCGTACCGACCATGATGGCGACCGGCGTCGCAAGACCGAGGGCACAGGGGCAGGAGATGACGAGAATCGAGATCGTGATGGAGAACGCGAACTCCACCGTCGCGCCCATCATGAGCCAGACCGCACCCGCCGTAAGAGCGATTGCAATGACCACAGGGACAAAGACCGCCGACACGCGGTCGGCAAGACGGGCAATCGGTGCCTTTGACCCGCTTGCATCGTCCACGAGACGGATGAGCTGACGGATCGTCGTGTCCTCGCCGACGCGCGTCGCCGTGAAGCGGATCGTCCCCTCGACGTTCAGCGTGCCCGAGGTCACGGCATCGCCCGCTGCTTTTGTCACGGGCATGGACTCGCCCGTCACGGCAGACTCATCGACGCTCGTCGCGCCGTCCGTCACCGTTCCGTCGACAGGGATGCGCGCGCCGGGACGCACGATGACCGTATCGCCGAGGACGAGCGTCGCCACAGGCACGACTTGCTCCACACCGCCGCGCACAATCGTCGCCTCGGCGGGGGCGAGCTGCATCAGCGCCTTGAGCGCTCCCGTCGTCTGCCCCTTTGCACGCGCTTCGAGATATTTGCCGACCGTGATGAGCGTGACGATCATGCCCGCCGACTCGAAGTAGAGATTCGTGCTGTACTCCGTCGCGAGTGCAAGGTCACCGTGTCCCAGTCCCCAGCTCATGCGGAACATCGCGAACACGCCGAAGAGCGCGGATGCCATCGATCCGATCCCGACGAGCGAGTCCATATTCGGTGCGCCGTGCAGGAGATTGCGGAATCCGTTGACGTAGTATGGACGATTCACATACATGATCGGGAGAATGAGCACGAACTGTGCGAGTGCGAACGTCAGCGCATTCTCCGCACCCCAGAAAACCTCCTGGAATCCCGCCGCGTAGGGCACGCCCCACATCGCGAGCATCGGGCTCATCGCAAGATACATCGTCGGCAGGAGGAAGAGGATGGATGTGAGAAGCCGCGACCGCATGGCACGCGTCGCCCTCTCTGCGGCATCCGCCCCCGCATCCGCTGCGCTTCCACTCTGCGGGGCTGCCTGTGTGCCCCCCGCGCCCTTGATGCTCGCGCCGTAGCCCGCGTCCTCGACCACGGCGATGATCGCGGCGGGACTTGTGACTGCTGCATCATAGGCGAGTGTCATCGTATTCGTCAGGAGATTGACGGAGACATCCGCCGTTCCCTCCATCTTCTTTACGGCGCGTTCCACGCGCGCCGAACACGCCGAGCAGGTCATGCCCGTCACGTTGAATGTTTCTTTTTTCATAGACTTCCTTTGTTGAACGTTTTTTGTTACAGTATAACATTCCTGTCAAGAGATACTTGTAATGAGAAAAAATTTCAAAACAGATTGCATGAGAGCATGAGAAATGTTATCATCTTAGTATCACTTGAATGTAATCCCAAAGGAGGATTTTGACATGGCAAAGATTGCAGTTGTATTTTGGAGCGGCTCCGGCAATACGGAGGCGATGGCGAACGCAGTCGTCGAGGGGGTGAAAAAAGGCGGTGCCGAGGCCGAACTCATCCGGGTGGGCGATTTTTCGGCGGACCGCATTGCGGACTATGACGGCGTGCTCATGGGCTGTCCCGCCTGCGGTACAGAGGAGCTCGACGAGACAGAGTTCGAGCCGTTCTTCGCCGAGGCAGAGGGCAAACTCTCGGGCGTCAAGGTCGGGCTCTTCGGCTCCTATGGCTGGGGCGGCGGTATGTTCATGGAGACGTGGACGGAGCGCACGCAGGAAGCGGGCGCGAACATGGTCGCGGACGGCGTGACGTGCGAGAATGAGCCGGACGACGATGCGCTCGCGCGCTGCAGAGAGCTCGGCGCAGCGATGGCAAAGGCGGTCGGCTGAGACAAGTGAATGAAGAGGCTGCGGTACGAAGTGAGATATTCGTACCGCAGCCTCTTTTGATGCGGGCACTTGCGGACAATGGCCGGAATGCTTGAAAAGCATCCCCGCATGTCGTATGATAGTCTATACATACTTACCGATAAGGAATGATACGAATGGAACTGAAGATATTCACGACGTTCCGGACAATCGTGCGCACGGGCAGCTTTACAAAGGCGGCGCGTCTCCTCAGCTACACGCCGTCGACGATCACGTTCCACATCGCGCAGCTGGAGAAGCTGACGGGCGTACCGCTTTTTGAGAAAAGCGGGCGGCGCATGATCCTGACAAAGGCGGGCGAGGAACTGATTCCGTATGTGGACGAGGTGCTTGCTGCAGTGAAGAAGGTCAAAAGCTTTCAATACGGCATTGCAACCTATCAGGGGACGCTCACAGTCGGCGCGCCGGAGTCGCTGCTCTGCTTCCGTCTGCCGCCCCTGCTCAAACGTCTGCATGCACATGCACCGCGCGTCGATCTGCGCCTGCGCTCGCTCACGAGCCGCGATGTTGTTGCGGCACTCAGTGACGGGCAGATCGATGTCGGTCTCGCATACACGATTCAGGAGAGAGACAAGGAGAACCTTGCGTTCCGGGTGTTTGAGGAGTGTCCCGTGCATTTCTACACCTCGGTTGGTGCTGCTGTATGGTGTCCGAACCTTTGTGAGCGGGAGATGGAGATCAACGAGATGCCGCTGATCACGATGCCGCATCCGGGTGAGATTCGGCAGCTGGCAGATGACTATCTGCGGCAGCGGGGGATCTCGTTTACGAATATGATTGAGCTGCGGAGCACGCAGACCATCATCAATCTGGTTGAGAACGATATGGGGATTGCACTGTTGCCGGATCATGCGGCACGGGAACGCATGGCTCTCGGTCGGTTGGCTGCCGCGCAGTCGGATCCGATGACTGTCACGTCATACTACGGGGTTCATCGGAATAAATGGCGCAGCCCCGCAATGAATCTCTTCCTTGAAATCCTTGGGGAGGAGAGCGGAAACCAAGGCGGAGAGGAATTGCTTCACGATGAGGAGGATGTCGATGCAGCCGATTCTTGCTGAGGAAATTCGGGACTTTGACACGAGTCTCGACCGCCTGTGGGCGCGGCGTGATCTCGTCGTTGTCGCAGCGGGGGCACTCATCTGTTTTCGCTCCATCTACCATCGCGCAATGCAGATCGGTGCATGCGGGCGGTTCCGTTATGCCGCTGTGCGGGCAGAGGATTACGTGCTTGGAACGGCGGAGGAAACGATCCGAGATGCAGTGCGCGATGCCGCACGCCTGCTCGGTGTACGTGTGGTCGTGATCTATCTCTCCTGTCTCGACATCCTCACACGCCTGGATTTTGCAGATATCGAGTGTACGCTCTCTGCGGAGACGGGCTGCATCGTGCGCTGTTTCTTTCGTGGGCCGCTGGCAAAGGCGGACGGCATCCGGCACGAGACTGCAGAAGAGCTCCTCGCCGCGCTGCCGCCGGAGGAGGGGACGGTCACGGCATCGGCGCCGCTGCCGCCGCCGATGAGCGATACGGCGGGCGTGTCGGATTTCCTGCGGGAAGAGGGCGCGGCGCATGTCCTTGTCACGCCGTCGGGCTGCCGCAATGCGCTTGCACGCATGGATCTCATGCCGGAGCGCAGCGATGTCTATGCGCTCATACCGCAGGCGGAGGACTACATCTTCGGCATGGAGGAGACTGCTGCCGCAGAGACCGGTGCGCTTGCGGCAGGGGGTGTATACCGCACGGTGCATCTCCTCAGCTCACCCGTGCCCGCATTCATGGCGATGGAGGCCGCGCCGGTCCTGCAGGCAGCGGAGGAGCAGGGCTGCCGCGCGTGTGCACCGCCGACGGACGGCTTTCATGATGCCGTGTACGGCGCAGCAGCTGCGGCGCTTCGTCTTGTGCAGGAGGCGGCCGATGGATGGCGGGAGGCGGGGCGGACGGTCCTCGTCCTCGGGTATAGCCCGCTGCTGTTCGGCGATATGGTGCAGCTGGATGCCCCGTTCGCTTTTCTCACCGCGTACGGCTGCGATGTGCGCACTGCAGGGCGCGATGCACTGACCGAACGCCCCGCGCTGGTCTGGCTGGTATCTGCTGCCGGCGTGTCTGCGGCGGAATGGCTCCGCAGTGAATACGATGTGCCCGTTGTCCGCAGCCTGCCGCTCGGGGATGCGGGCCGGACGGCCTGGCGGGCTGAGATCGCCGCGGCGCTCGGTTTGTCCCCAGAGGATGCAGGTGCGGAGCAGGCAGCGGGAGATGTGCGTGCGGACAAGATACTCATCATCGCCGATCCGATTGCTGCCGCAGCCATCGATCGCCTGCTCCGCGCATATGGATTTCGCAATATCCGCTGCGCGGCCTATGCGTGGGACGAGGAGACGGCGGCGCTTTACCGGCAGGCAGACGGGGCCGACCTGCTTATCTTTCGTACAGCTGTGGAGCTGCAGCCTGCATGGGACGCGGCGGATGCGGTCATTGCCGATCCTGCGCTGCTGTCTGCGATGGGGGAGAAGCGCCTCGTTCCGCTGCCGTCGGGCCTGCTCTCGGGCAGAGATGCCGCGGGAGAGGGGAGCGGCGTGCTTGGCACGGACTTCGCTGCGGTTCTGGACGCGTTTTTGAAAGGTTGATGTTTCAAAAATATTGAACTATCGTTTTGAATCTATTCGATTGTATTTAATCGTAGACTATGATAATCTTTCCGTCGATTCATAGCTTCGATACAAAGGATGGTTCAAAATGACACGGAAGAAAAAAATTGCTCTGCTCCTCGCATGTCTGACGGGCACGGGCATGATGAGCAGTGCTGCTGCCGCGGAGCATCCGCAGACAGAGGCGGCAGAGGAGATGGACACCTATGACCTGCCCGAGGTAACGGTGGTCGGGCTGCGCCGCCCTGCGGACACCACGGCGCGCAGAAGTCTGCCCGGCGGGTTCCAGGCAGAGCAGACGAATTTCGGCCTGATGGGCGATCGGGACGTGATGCAGGTGCCGTATACGGCGCAAAGCCTCACGACGAAGAATTTCGATACGTTTTCTGCGCCGTCGGGCGACGTGAATCAGGTTCTCGCGAATGTGCCGTCGCTGCGCGTGGGCACCTCGCTCATCAAGACGGACTTCTCCGCGCGCGGGATGCTTGCGAACGGTTCGGCGATGTATCTCAACAATGTGCCGGGCTTCTTCATCATGGCAGCTGGTCCGGTGACGAATACGATTGGACGTGCCGATGTTATGGTCGGGCCTGCGGCAACGCTTTCCGGCTCGGTGCAGTCCTACAATGGTCCCGACGGCGGACAGCCGGTCTCCGTCTACCTCTACACGAAACGGCCGGAGAAGGGCGATTTCACGCGCTACCGGCAGACGATCGGCGGCTACGGACACTACGGCGGCTATATCGACGTGAACCGCAGCGGTCTCGGCGACGGGACATTCGGCGTGCGCGTCTACGGCGAGCACAGCGAGGGGAACTTTGCCGTGAGCGGTGCGGGACGGCAAAAGACGAACCTCTTTGTCGATGTCAGCCGCGAGACGCCGAAGAGCACGACGAATTTCTTCGGCGGATACTACAAGGACCGCCTGCGCGGGACGGAGCGGCGCTTCCAGATCCAGCGCTCCGCGCGGCAGGTGCCGGGCGCACCCGATGCGAGCCGCAGCTACGATGATCCGAACCTCATGCACAGCGACTGGGACGGCTATCAGATCACGCTCAACCACGAGCAGCGGATCAATCCGCATACGAAGTGGTTCCTGAACGCCGGCACGAACGACATGACGAACCGCCGCTTCATCTACTGGTCACAGATCACAATTGACGGTGACGGGAATCTGCGCAACAATCAGGTCTGGTCGCAGTATTTCTATCTCAAGAGCCGCTACGGGCAGGTCGGTGTGAACCACAAGTTCAAGACAGGGGCGGCGGAGCATGACGTGACGCTCGCCGTGGACCGTTCGTGGCGCGTGCAGTACAACAATACGCGGAGAGACGCTCCAAATGCTCATGTGACAGGCAATATCTACTCCGGCATCATTTACAAGCCCTCGATCTACAGCTACGACATCTCCGGCAGCCTCGGCCAGAAGTTCCAGTATCAGGAGATGGATACGAGCATCAACCTGATGGACAATGTAAAGATCGGGAAGTGGAATCTGCTCGCGGCCGTCACGCGCCGCCACGGAAACTACCGCGGCGCAGCTGCAGGCAGCGAGACGAAGGATACGCAGTATGCGCCCACGTTCGGCGTGACCTATGCGCCGACGGACCGCCTCTCGGTCTACGGCGCGTATGCAAAAGCCACGACACGCGGGCAGGTGGTCGGCAGCGGCTATGTCAACGAGGGGGCGATTCTCCCCGCAGTAAAGGTCACGCAGAAGGAAGTCGGCGTAAAGTACAAGTTCGGCAGCATGTATGCCGCGCTCGCCTATTTCGACGTGAACCAGCCGAACTATGTCGATGTCGCGAATCCCGCTGTTCCGGGGACGAAGTTCCGCCGCCTCGATGGCGAGAACCGCTACCGCGGCCTTGACCTCAGCGTCACGGGCGCCGCCGCGCCGAAGTGGAACGTATTCGGCGGGATTCAGTACCTCCATGCGCGTCAGCAGCGGACGCAGGGCGGCGTAAACGACGGCCTGCCGACGGACAGCTCGGCGCCGTGGAGCGCCGTTGTCGGGCTTGAGTATATGCCGAATGCGGACTGGACCATTACGGGGCGTCTGAACTACGTCTCGCGCGGCACGATCATCGGCACCGGCCGCCGCGAACTCTCTGTGCCGTCCTCGGCGGTATTTGATCTCTTTGCAAACTACCGGACGAAGATCGGGACGACGCCGGTCTCCGTGCAGGCATCCGTCTACAACGTATTCAACCGCAGTTACTGGATTCTGCAGCCGGGACAGGGGAGCAAGCTCCTGCTCTCGATGCCGCGGACGTTTATGCTCTCCGCAACGTTTGATCTCTGAGGTACAGACGGGACCGTTTCTGAGGCGAATATGCCTGCGGGGTGCGGTCCCGTATTCTAATTTATTCGGATTCGGAGGATGATCATGAAACATCGTTTGCCAATTGGTTTTCTTGCAGCGCTGATGCTCCTCTGCGCCGTGCTCGCAGGATGCGGGCAGCAGCAGACATCCGCGCCCAAGGCGGAACGAGTCGTGACGGACACGACTGGACGCGAGGTGCATTTGCCGGGAGAGGTCAAGAGCATCGCTGTCGTGCCGATCCCGTGGGCATCCGTTGCCTTTGCGGTGGACGGCTCGGCGGATCGCATTGCGGGCATGCACCCGTCGGCGAAGGCATCGTATGAGAAGTCCATGCTCAAGGTGCTTGCACCGGGGATGGCGAATGCCGCAACAGACTTTGTCGGGAAGGACTTCTCCATCCACATGGAGGAGCTTGGAAAGCTGAACCCGAGTGCCATCATCGTCTGGAACTATCAGGAGGATGAGATAGCGCAGCTCGAGAAGCTGAAGGTTCCCACGATTGCACTGAAGTACGGCACGTTGGAGGACGTCCAGCAGGGCATCCGCGTCATCGGTCAGGTGTTCGGCAAGGAGGAACGTGCCGAGGAGCTGGTGCGTTTTCAGCAGGACATCATGGCGTATTTTGAGACGAAAAAGGCGGCACTCGAAGGCAAAGCAAAGCCGAAGGTGCTCTACCTGCGCGATCGCGATCTCAAGGTTGCAGCGGGCGGAACCGTCAACACGATGATGATAGAGACGGCGGGCGGCGTGAACGTCGCAAAGGATGTGCAGGGGCAGTGGACGCCGGTCACAATGGAGCAGATTGCCGCGTGGGATCCCGACGTCATCATCCTCAGCAATTTTGACCCGATTCAGCCGGCCGATCTCTTCGAGGATAAACTTGAGGGACAGAATTGGAAGAACATCAAGGCGGTGCGTGAGGGGCGTGTCTACAAGGCTCCGATTGGTCTGTACCGCTGGGATGCACCCTGTGTCGAGACACCGCTGATGATCAAGTGGATCGCGCAGAAACTGCATCCGGATGTTTTTAATGACTACCGTCTGACGGATGATCTGCGCGGCTTCTATGAAAAATTCTTCTCATACACGCTGACGGATGCCGATCTCAAGATGATTCTGCACGAGTGAGCTGCCCGATGAAACGAAGCAATGCAGCTCTCTGGACGATCATGACGGTGCTGCTCATCGCTGTGTTCTTCCTTTCTCTTGCAGCGGGACGCTTTGCGATCGAGCCGGCGGCTGTCTGTGACATTCTCATGCGTGCGGCCGGAGGCAATGCGGGTACGGATATGGCATCGACTGTCGTTCTGGAGCTGCGCCTGCCGCGGACGATCCTCGCCATGCTCGTTGGCGCGGGGCTTTCGCTCTCGGGAGCTGTCTACCAGGGCATCTTCCGCAATCCGCTGGTCAGCCCCGACGTACTCGGTGTATCAAGCGGTGCGGGGTTCGGTGCCGTACTGGGCATTCTGCTCTGGGGGACAGGCA
>ERZ772993.1272-NODE-1272-length-9806-cov-16.554302_pt1 | contig 9806 bp, 9 predicted proteins | sample MGYA00580670_ERZ772993 | MGnify/ENA primary metagenome ERZ772993 (study PRJEB29015, sample SAMEA2737936) | human oral metagenome | biome: human oral; feature: human-associated habitat; material: dental | place: China | collected 2136 ...
AGAAGCGCACGTCGTACTTGACCAGCTCGTCGCCGCCCGGCAGGCGCTTGCGGTCGGCGACCCGCACGAAGGGCGCGGCCACCCGCGTGTGGTCGAGGTTGAAGGACTCGACGTTCATACGCGGTCCCGAGGTCTGCGTGTACTGGCTCATGGCCCCAAGGCTATCCGCGCGGCGGCACCCCGTGGTGCGCGGGCGGTGGACGCCGGGCGGGCCTATGCTCGACACGTTCCGAAGGGGAATTCAGGAGAAGGAGCCGCCCGTGAGCGACCTCGCCCGCATTGTCGTCGGGCCCGACGACGCCCCCGCCCTGGTGCTCCTGCACGGGATCACCTCCTCGGCCCTCTCCCAGGCCGACGCCATCGGCCACTGGGCCGCCCGGGGCTACCGGGTGGTCGCCGTGGACGCCCGCGGCCACGGCCTGTCCCCGCGCTGGACGCCCGCCGAGCTCGAACGCGCCGGGCAGGTCCTGGTCGACGACGTCGTCGCCGTCCTGGAGGACCTCGACGTCGAGCGGCGCGGCCGGGCCGCCCTGGGGCTGGGCGCGCCGCCGCCCCCGGTGCTCATCGGCCACTCGATGGGCGCGGCCACCGCCATGGTCGTGGGCGCCCGGCGCCCCGGGCTCGTCCGCGCCCTGGTCCTCATCGACCCGGCCCGCTACGGCACGCGCGCCCCCGACGAGCTCCTCGCCCGCGGCGCCGCCCGCGAGCGCGCCGCCGCCGCCGAGGCCGCCGACCCGGCCGCCGCGGTGGCGCGCGCCCTGGCCGACGACGAGGTGCCGGGCGCCGAGGCCCTGCCCGGCGTGTGGGCCTCCCAGCGCATGGACGCCGGGCTGCTGCGCACCGGCGTCGTCGCCCCGCCGGTGGCCTGGGAGGAGGGCATGGCCGCCCTGGAGGTGCCGACCCTCCTGGTCACCGGGGACCGCCCGGGCTCGGCGCGCGTGGGCCGGGACGGCCTGGAGGTCCTGGAGCGCCTGGCCAATGCGCACGTGGAGACGGCGCTCGTGCCCGGCGCCGGGCACGACGTGCGCCGCACCCGCCCGGCCGGCTTCTACGACGCCGTCGACGCCTGGCTGCGGCGGGTGGCGCCGCCCGGCTGAGCCCGGGGCTGGGAGGGGGACTCAAGGGCCGCGGCGGCGTGTCGGGAAGCGGCGGCGCCACGGCGCCCGCCCGGGCCCTTGGTCCCGATCCCGGTGCGGGGGCGCCTCCTATGCTCCCCGGGACCCGGCAAGGAGGCCGGGTCGCCCTCGGCCTCCCGGCTCCCGCCGGCCCGGTCGTCGGTAGCCCGATCGCGTACGTACGTGCCCAGGAGGACCCATATGCCGACGCCGCGCGCGCGCCGCCCCCGCACCGACCGCCAGGCGGACGCCGCCTCCCGGGGCGTCGCCCGACGGCGCCGGGCGGACAGCGCCCGCCGCGCAGTGGACGACGCGCGTCCGAGCGCCCGCCGGATCATCGGGCTCGTCCTGGGGGCCGTCGTCTTCGTCGCCCCCCTGGTCTTCGACGTCCCCGGGCTCGACGACCCGGGCGAGCGCATGCTGTCCATCTTCCTGCTGGCCATCGTCCTGTGGGTCACCGAGGCCATCCCCCTGGTCGCCACCGCCGTCCTGGTCATCGGCCTGGAGGTCCTGCTCGTCTCCGACCAGGCGCTCCTGCCCGTGCCCGAGGGCGCCACCCGCTACGCCGAGTTCCTGGCCGCCCTGGCCAACCCGGTCATCATCCTGTTCCTGGGCGGCTTCCTCATCGCCGACGGCGCCGCCAAGTACCACCTGGACAAGAACCTCGCCGCCGTGCTCATCAAGCCCTTCACCGGCTCGGCCCGGCGCACGGTGCTGGGCCTGATGGTCATCACCGCGCTGCTGAGCATGTTCATGTCCAACACGGCGACCACCGCCACCATGTTCGCCGTCGTCATCCCCATCCTCGGCGCCCTGCCCGAGGGCCGCCCCCGCGCGGGCCTGGCCCTGTCCATCCCCGTGGCCGCCAACGTCGGCGGCATCGGCACCCCGGTGGGCACCCCGCCCAACGCCATCGCCCTGGGGGCCCTGGCCGAGCGCGGCCACCACATCTCCTTCGCCTCCTGGATGGTCATGGCCGTGCCCCTCATGCTCGTCATCCTGCTGGGCGCCTGGCTGCTGCTCATCGCCCTGTTCATCCCCGCCGGGCTGGGCATCGAGCTGGACATGCGGGCCACCTGGCACACCGACCGGCGGGCCGTCACCTTCTACGTCATCGCCGCCGCCACGATCCTGCTGTGGATGACCGAGTCCCTGCACGGGATGAGCGCCAACGTCGTCGGCTTCCTGGCCGTCATCGCCCTGCTGGTCACCGGCGTCATGGGCGGGGAGGACCTCGGGCGCCTGTCGTGGCCGGTGCTGTGGCTCGTGGCCGGGGGCATCGCCCTGGGCGACGGCGTGGGCGACACCGGCCTGGACGTGTGGCTGCTGGGGCTGTTCGACTGGGGCGCCATGCCGGCCCTCGCCGTCGTCGTCGTCATGGGGGCGCTGGGGCTGGCCATGTCCAATGTCATCAGCCACTCGGCCGCCTCCAACCTGCTCATCCCCCTGGCGATGGGCCTGGCCGGCGGCATCGAGGGGCTCGAGCCGGTGACGATCGCCGTGGTCCTGGCCCTGGCCTGCTCGCTGGGCATGAGCCTGCCCATCTCCACCCCGCCCAACGCCATCGCCTACGCCACCGGCGAGGTCTCCACCGCGGACATGGCCCGGGTCGGGATCGTCATCGGGGTCGCGGGCACGACCGTCCTCGTGCTGGTCATGCCGACCCTGTGGTCGTGGATGGGGCTGGTGTGAGCGCCCCGGCCGGAGCCGGGGGAGACGCCCGGGAGCCGACGGCGCGGCCCCGCTCGGCCGGTTCCGGACCCGCCGCGCCGGCGCCCGGACCCGACGGCGGGACCGGCGCTCCGGGGCCCGAGCGCCTCGTGGTCGCCGTCGTCTCGCCCGCCTCCCTGGGCAGCCAGGCCGCCCACGAGATCGAGCCGGCCGTGCGCGCCGCCGCCGACGTCCTGCGCGTGCGCACCCTCGCCGAGCTCTTCGCCCGCGCCGCCTCCGGCCCCGAGCCCCTGGGGCGGGTCCCCCTCATCGTGGCCACCGACGAGGTCGGCAGCCTCGACGACGTCGCCGCCGCCATCGACCACTACCCGGTCCTGGCCTCGGCGCGCCTGGTCCTGCTCACCGAGCGCAGCGAGCTGACGGACCTGGGGCGGGCCGTCGACGAGGACCTCATCCGCGAGGTCGTCGTCGTCCCGTGGACGCCCGGGGCGATCGCCGACCGCGCCGCCGCCCAGACCAGCCGGTGGATGCGCGACCACCTGCCCGACGACGAGCGCCGCCGCCTCCTGGGCCGCGCCGACGAGCCGCCCGAGGGCCGCTCCCCGCTGCTGGAGGCCCTCAACCACTCCAACGACCGCCTCACCGCCGAGCTCATCGCCGCCTGCGAGGCCGTCCTGGGCCCGCGCCCGCGCCTGCGCCTGCCCCCCGGGGTGCGCCTGGCCCACCAGGGCCAGGTGGTCGACGCCGTCTGCGTCGTCGTGTCCGGGGCCGTGGCCCTGACCCGCCACACCAGGGTCGGCGAGGTCACGCTCCACCACGCCACCACCGGGCGCATCGTCGGCCTGGTCTCCCTGGCCACCCAGGGGCGCGCCTACGTCACCGCCACCACGACCACCGACGTCGAGCTCATCCTGCTGTCCATCGAGCAGCTCGACCGGGCGCTGCGCGAGAACCCCGCCACCGAGCAGACCCTGGCCGCCCTGCTCATCGGCTCGCTCACCACGCGGCTGTCGCGCTCCGAGGTCCTCCAGGTGGAGAAGATCGAGCTCGCCGCCGCCGTCGAGGCCGAGCGCGCCCAGGCGACCCAGGCCCTGGAGGCCCTGGAGCAGGCCCGCCTGGAGCTGCTCGCCCAGGAGCGCTTCGCCACCCTGGGCGAGCTGGCCGCCGGCGTGGCCCACGAGCTCAACAACCCCGTGGCCGCCCTGGAGGGGGCCAACGCCCACCTGCGCGAGGACCTGGCCTCCCTGCTGGCCGGGCACCCCGACGGCGAGATGGTGCTGAGCACCGCCGCGCACGCCCGCACCCGCCCGGCCGCCTCGACCCGCCAGGAGCGCGCCGCCCGCCGGGCGCTGGAGGCGGTGGTGGGCGACCGCGAGCTCGCCCGCCGGCTCGTGTCCCTGGGCCTGGACGCCGACTCCGACCCGCAGCGGGTGCGGGACCTGGCCGGCGACCCGCGGCGGCTGGCCACCGCGCTCGCGGCCGCCTCGGTCGGCCGGCAGGAGCGCAATGTCGCCCTGGCCACCAAGCGGATCCGCGGGCTCGTGTCCGCCCTGTCCACCTACGTGCGCCCCGAGGGGGAGATGGTCCAGGACGTCGATGTGCGCGAGGTGCTGGAGGACTCGCTGCGCCTGACCGCCCACCGGCTGCGGGACGTGGCCATCGAGCGCGACTACGCCGAGGTGGGCGCCGTGCCCGGGCGGGCCGGGGAGCTCGCCCAGGTGTGGACCAATATCCTGTCCAACGCCGCCGACGCGCTCGCGGGGGCGGGCGCCGGGGCGCCGGCGGCCGGGGCCGGGGATGCGCCGGACGGCGACGGCGGGGCCGGGGCGCCGTCGGACTTCGCCCCGCGGCTGGTCATCGCCGTGGCGGGCGAGCCGGACGGCGTGCGCGTGGACGTGACGGACAACGGCCCCGGCATCGACCCGCAGGTCCTGCCCCGGATCTTCGAGCCCCGCTTCACCACCAAGCACGGCCGGGTCCGCTTCGGGCTGGGACTGGGCATGGGCCTGGCCAAGAGCGTCGTCGACGCCCACGGCGGCACCATCGCCGTCGACTCCCGCCCCGGGCGCACCCGCGTCACCGTCCGACTGCCCGCCGAGCCGCCGCAGCGGGCCCCTGAGAGGAAGGATCAGCCATGAAGCTCGCCATTGTCGTCGTCGAGGACGAGCCCGAGGTCCGCGACGCCGTCCTGGGCGATCTCGCCCCCTTCGCCGATACGGTGCGCATAGAGCCGGCCGAGGACGTCGACGACGCCCTCGAGGTCGTCGACGAGATCGACGGCGACGGCGACGTCGTCGCCCTCATCCTGGCCGACCACCGGCTGCCCGGGCGCAGCGGGGTCGACATGCTCGTGGAGATGGCCGACGACGAGCGCACGGCGGATGCGCGCAAGGTGCTGGTCACCGGCCAGGCGGACCAGGCGGACACGATCCGGGCCGTCAACGAGGCCGGGCTGGACCACTACATCGCCAAGCCCTGGCGGGCCGCCCGGCTCCAGGAGGTGGTCCGCGCCCAGCTGACCGACTTCGTCCTGGAGGCCGGCCTGGACCCGCTGGCGCACCTGCGGGCCCTGGACGCCGCCCGCGCCCTGGAGGCGCTGCGCTGAGCCGGGCGGGGGCGGCGGCCCGTCGGCCGTGCTCCTCACGGGACCCGACGGCGCTGCGCTGAGCCGGGCGGGGGCGGCGGGGCTCGCCGCCCGGGAGGAGGGCGGCCCCGCAGTCGGCCGCGGGGCGGCGGGGTCCCGTCCGGGCCTTCCGCGCTAGTCGGCCCGCGGCCGCCGGTGGGCCTGCGCGTCGGCCCGCGGTTCCGCGGCCTCCGAGGACTCGGCCCGCAGTCGCCGGTAGGCCTGCTCGACGCGCCCGCCGTCGGCGTCGACCGTCTCAACGACGAGGCCGTCTCGCAGCAGCAGGACGCGGGCGCACACCTCGTCCAGGAGATCGAGGATGTGGCTGGAGATGAGGAGCGCGCCGCCGTGCGCGAGGTAGTCGCGCAGGAGGTCGCGGAAGAGGAGGACGCCGTCGACGTCCAGGCCGTTGAGGGGCTCGTCGGCGACCACCACCGGCGGCGATCCGAGGAATGCGCAGACGATGCCGACCCTCCGGCGCATCCCCTGGGACAGGGCGGAGACGGCCGCGTCACCGGCGTCGTCGACCCCCATGGCGCCCAGCGCGTCGGCCAGCCCGGAGTCGCTCACGGCCAGGCCCCGCACGCCCCGTTCGAAGGCGACCGCCTGGAGGGCGGTCATCGAGGGGAGGAGCCGGCAGGTCTCGGGGAGGAATCCCACCGCCGCACTGGGCAGGCGCCGCCCCGTGTCGCGGCCGTTGAGCCTGACGGCTCCCCCGGACAGCGGGCCCGAGCCGCACAGGCCGTTGAAGAGCGTGCTCTTGCCCGCGCCGTTGGGGCCCACGACGCCCAGGGCCTCGCCCGCTCTGACGCGCAGGGACACGGGGCCCACCCCGCGGCCGTTGGCGTACCGGTGCACCAGCCCCTCTATCTCAAGCATGGCGCCGTCCTCTCCGGTGGATGAGCGTCGCCGCCCCGGCGAGGACGGCCAGACCGGGGGTCAGCATGATGAGGAGGAATATCAGTTCGGCGAGCGGCGATACCGTCCGGGTCGCGCTGAATCGCACCATTGCCGCCAGCAGGAGCGGCGCGGCGATGAGCTGGTATCCGGCGCCGGCCGCGATCGACGGCGCGTCCGCCGCGCCGCCGTTCACGGCCGCCAGTATCCCCGTCAGGGCCAGTGCGGCCGACACGGGGATCAGAATCATGGGCGCCCCGGCGCGGACGAGTTCGGGATCGGCGACCTCGTAGCGCCTGCGCGAGAATCGCCCCGCCCGCGTGGACTCGGCCTCTCCGACGGCGCAGACGCAGGCCGAGGCGACGAGGGCGCCCCCGATGTGCACCGCCCCCGCGACCGACATGCCGAAGCGCCCCATTGCGCACGCGATGAAGGCGGCCTCGGCCAGGGCGATGACGGCGGGCAGGCGGCGGCATTCGCCGAGATAGCGCAGGCGCAGTGCCGCGCGCCGATCGGCCGGGAGTCTTCGCATTATGGGGAGCAGGGGCCTGTGCGACGGGGTGCGTTCGCGGCGCGCGGCGCACCGGAGCAGGGCGAATATCCCCGTGGTCGCGGATGTTGATATGACGATGAGAATGAGGGCGGGTCCGGAAGATCCTTCAGGGAGCACCAGGAGCATGAGGCAGGCCGCCGTCTCGATGATCGTGCACGGCAGCGCCATGAGGGCGAAGAGCCCCATGAACCCGCCCGCCGAGAATCCGTAGTAGCGCAGGGCGGCGTATCGCGAGTCCGTCACGTCCCTGCAGACGGCTGAGGCGTTGACGGCGCCCAGGACGGCCCCCGCGATCAGCGGTGCGGGAAGGCTCCACGCCGGGGGCACGGGAACCGGGTTCACCGCCGCCATGACGAGGAGCAGGGCCGCGACGGCGCACATGGACCTCGTCGTCGGCCCGAACAGGACGCCGGTGCCCCTCGCCCCCCATGAGGAGGTGATGAATCGGATGAGAATCATGTGCGCTCCTGATCATGATCGTCGCGGGCCGGGGCGCCGCACGCGGCAAGAATATGCATGCGGCCCCCGGCCCGTGCGCCTGTCTCGCCGTCAGTGGGCCTTTCTCGCCGGGAACGGCGGCTCGTGGGCGAGGATCGCCATAATGGCGCGGGTGGGCGGGCGCGGGGTGGTGCGGGTGGGGCCGTCGCCGCGGTCCGCGATGACGGCCCCGCCCGGCCTCCTCGTCGTCGAGATGTGCATTCTGCACTCGAGAGGTGCATTTTGCACTCGAGAATGACGGTTGGAACTGCACTTTCGAGTGCGAAGTGCACGTCTCGGCGTCCGAGGGCGCCCAGGAGGACGTCGCCGCGGGCCCGATGGCGACCACGGCGGACACTCCCGCGGGCCCGCCCGGCCGATCGGGGCGCCCGCCGCGGCCTCCGCCCGACTCGCGGCGGCCCTCCTGGGCCCGTGGCGGCGCCGTTTGATGCTCCTATTGGTGTCAAGCGGTGTGGGTCTGTGGTTGTTGGGTGTTGAGCCATTGGCGGTATGCTGCGGTGAGGGTGGTGTCGGGGCGTGTGCCGCGTTCGAGTTCGCTGATCCGGGCCGGGTGGGTGTTCAGGTGGTGGGCGGCTTGGGTGAGGGTGAGTCCTCGTTCGTGGCGCAGTCGGCGCAGGTCGTCGGTGCGGGGTGCGGGTTGGGGGTGGGTCAGCAGGTGCCATGCTTCGCGGGCGATGGCGCGTTTGAGGCAGCGCAGTATCTCTTTGCAGTTCTTGCCCGTGGCGGTGAGGCGGGCGGCGTAGGCCTTGGTGCGCGGGTCGCCGGCCAGGCGGGGCGTTGGGGTGCGGCTCCCGGTTGGCCTGTCGGTCGCCGCCGCGGTTGAGTCGGTGGCGGTTGGTCTTCCCGGGGGCCGGCGGGGGATCGGGGCGGCGCCGCACAGGGCGGCGAAGGATGCCTCGGTGCGGATTCGGCCGGGGTTGTCGGTCGGCGCCGGCGAGCAGGGTGGCGGTGGTTGACGGCGCAGCGCCTTGGTGGCGAGCATCGTCGGGGCGGCGCGGGCGGTTGGTGCGCGCAGCTCGGTGTCGATGTCGGCGATCTCGTCGGCCCGGGATCCGGTGGCGGCGGACCCGGGCGGCGCAGTGTCCGCATGGTCGTCGATGCGGGGGTGTCGGCGGTCGGTGCGGGGCGCGTGCGGGCCAGGGCGCCGATGAGCCCCCTCGCCGCTGAGACGGTGCGGGGCGGGTGCGCACGGCGTCGGGGGCGGTGGCCGGCAGGGCGGTGATCTGCCGGTGGGCGACGGGCGCGGGCCTTCATCGCGCTGCGGCGCCGGGCCAGGAGCACCCGGATCTGTTCGCAGGGGCCGGTGCCGGTCTTGGCCACGGGCAGGGCGTCGGCCCCGGGCCGGTGCTCTGCCGGCGGCGGCTCAGGCTCTGATCGGATCCGGGGCTCGCCGGCGGCGGCGCTGGGAGCGCTTGGGACGGATGACCCCTGGGGTCGGCGCGCCGGCGGCCCACCGGGGCGCGGGCCGGGCCCGCCCCCCAGGAGCCGGTGCCCTCGATGCCGATCATCCGAATGCGCCCGTGGGAGCGGACGAAGTCGCGGGGCTGGTCGTAGCCCGCCGGGGTCGCCGGGACCCGCATGTCGCCCAGCCCTGCGCCGGTCGCCGCGCTGCCGGCCGCGACGTGGTGGGTGTCCTTGTGGGTGTCGACCCCCGCGACGACCCCCGGCTCGTCGCCGGGGTCGGTCCCGGGTGCGCGTCCCGGCGGTGTCTGTCATCATGATGATGCGCCTTCCTCGTGGTGGGCGCGCCGGTCGGGGCCCAGCGGATCAGGACGTTGACGGGGCTCCCCCGAGCTCGTATCAGGTCACGTGGGGCCCCGACCGGCGCCGGTGGGTCGCCGGCCGGCCGGGACGCGGACAGGACCGCGACCAGGGCAGACCCCCGGGGCCGCCAGTCGAACTCCGGGTCACACGCCCCCGCCGGACAGGCACTTACATTCTCCACGTCCAAATCTGTTGCAAAGGCGCCCCGGGCCGGAATCGGCGGCGAGAAGAACCGCGGAACACCAACGATTCTCTTCCATCGCTCCGGCGCGATCCGGGCCTTTGCAACAGATTTGGACAACCGCCCGCCCGGACGCGACCGATGACGTGACATAGGGGTGCCTCCCACGCCTCTTCTGCGCCATGCGCCCCGCTGGCCCCGCCGGGGTCGGGATGCGCCCCGCTGGCCCCGCCGGGGTCGGGATCCGGGGCTCTGTTCAACCCGTTGGAAGGCCGGTTGTTGAGTGCTCCGACCCTCGGCCCGCACGGGCCCGGCGGTCCGGCTTGACGGCGCCCCGGAACTGTGTCACTGTATTAGTGCAGTGGTACAGATGCTTCGGCCGGGCATCCGCCACTGCGCTCATGAGCACCATCCGTCCATCCACTCAGGGAGGCTGCATGCAGGTCGATGACACCCGTCCGATCTGGATCCAGCTGGTCGACGCCTTCCGGCATCGGATCGTGT
>ERZ772993.1275-NODE-1275-length-9782-cov-7.486070_pt1 | contig 9782 bp, 10 predicted proteins | sample MGYA00580670_ERZ772993 | MGnify/ENA primary metagenome ERZ772993 (study PRJEB29015, sample SAMEA2737936) | human oral metagenome | biome: human oral; feature: human-associated habitat; material: dental | place: China | collected 2136 ...
ATAGATATCCGAAATACGTATATATACTGTCGATAATATGGACGATATATGAAGTATTTTTGAGATGCTGTTTATACCATGAACAATATCACTATGGAAAAATATATCGTTTTAGTTTGCGGTTTACGGATAAGCGCTATTTTTGCCTCCGAATATGACATAATCAAGGTAAAATACTTTTTTGGATCGCAGGTTTTGATCGTAAACGGGGAAGAGGGGTTTTTTGAGCCAATGCTTATGATGTGAATAAGCTGATCGAGCATTTGAGATACTGATTTTGCGATATAAACAGGGGTGTAAGGATTTTCGACATCCCGTTTATGGTCGAAACGACGGTTTGATGTATTTAGATAGTGTGTTTGTAGAAAAAACAGAAGATACATACTTTTGGATAGCGCGTTCAGGAAAGAAACGGCTCTTCTATGGAGGCTGTAAAGCGCAGAGAATGATCTGACAAGAGGTACTATGAAGGAAAAGATAGAAGAGTTTCCCTGGCGCTCGGTTAAGATCGAGCCGGGAACGCAAAAAACGTTCGACGCGGCGAGTCATGCGGTCTTCATCAACTCGCAGTACACGCTGCTGAAAGAGTTTGGGGAGGAGCGGTTGCATTTCCCCGAGGGACTGATGAAGGCGCTGGGCGAGATGGCCGATTTGGAGACGAGCGCGCTGGTTGAGAGGAAAAAGTCAACGCTCACGGAGCAGCTGAAGGCCAAGGATGCGGAGCGCGACAAGGCGCTGCGCTACATTTTTGGCATGATCCGCACGCAGCTACATTCGCCTCACACGGCGGAGCGCGAGGCGGCGGAGGAGCTCGACATAAAGCTGCGGAACTTCCGATACATCCGCCATCAGGGCTACGACGTGGAGAGTGGAAATATCGACAGCATGCTCATGGATGCCGAACGACTCAAGAAGGAGATCAACACGCTGCACCTCGAGGAGTCGTTCGACTGCCTGAGGGAGGCCAATAAGGCGTACGAGAGGCTGGTGAAGGAGCGCGATGCGGAGCGGTTGGCCAACAACCGGCCGAGCATGCGCAATCTGCGGCCCAGGGCTGACAAGCTGTACGAATTGGCCTGCCAATATGTCCAGGCGTCCTACCTCTTCGCCCAGACGACGGAGGAGCGAAATAAGATCGAAGAGCTGGTGGCACGGCTGAATCAGCGGGTGCGAAACATCAAGACGTCGCACCGCAAAAGCGCCAGCCAACGGCGGCGGCGCGGGAAGGAGGACGAGGCCGCGGAGGGAGCATGAACCATACATTATAATAAGTAACGAGAGAACAGATGGAAGATAAAAGCATCGTGTCGGTGATCTTCGGCGCGTCGGGTGACCTGACGTGGCGCAAGCTCGTGCCGGCACTTTATGATATGTATTACCGCGGGCTGTTGCCGGGCGGATTTAAGGTGCTCGGCGTGGGCCGGGCGCAGCTGACGGACGAGTCGTTCCGGGAGAAGATGAAGGAGGGGCTCGACCGCTTTGTGCCGGTCAGCTTCGTGGATCAGCAGCGGATGGCGCACTTTCTCCAGCAGCTGCATTATCACGCGATGGACACGAACGCGGCGAAGGACTACGAGGGGCTGCGGCGGCGCCTCGGTGAACTGTCCCAGACGGCCGACCGCGACGATTACCTCTACTACTTCGCCATGCCGCCCTTCATGTACGCGCCCGTGGCGTCGTACTTGCACACGGTCGGGCTTACGCGTCGCACATCGGCCCAGAGCGGCTTCCGGCGCGTGATCATCGAGAAACCGTTCGGCCACGATGCGCCCAGCGCGGCCAATCTCAACCGCGAACTGTTGCGCTACTTCAGCGAAGATCAGATCTATCGCATCGACCATTACTTGGGCAAGGAGGCGGTGCAAAATATGCTCGTGATGCGCTTTTCGAACGGCATCTTCGAGCCGCTCTGGAATAGGAATTACGTGGAGTACGTCGAGATCACCTCGTCCGAGGCGCTCGGCGTCGGGTCGCGGGCCGGATACTACGAGTCGGCCGGGGCACTGCGCGACATGGTGCAGAACCACCTGCTACAGCTGCTGGCCATCGGGGCGATGGATCCGCCTGTGTCGTCGGATGCGAACGCGATCCGCAACGAGATGCTGAAGGTGTTCCTCTCCCTGCGTCGGATGACGCCCGAGCAGGTGCCGGAGTATGTCATCCGCGGGCAGTACACGGGTGCCATGCGGCGCGGCGAGCCGCTCCGGGCCTATCGCGAGGAGAAAGGCGTGGCACCAGAGTCGAAGACGGAGACATTCGTGGCTATGAAGTGCTACATCGACAATTGGCGCTGGAGCGGCGTGCCGTTCTACATCCGTACGGGCAAATGTCTGCCGACACGTGTGACGGAGGTGGTGGTACACTTCCGGCCCAATCCGCACCACATCTTCGCCCGTCGCAGCGGCATGGAAAACGTGGGCAATCAGCTCGTCCTTCGTATCCAGCCCGACGAGGGCATCCTGTTGCGGTTCGGGATGAAGGTGCCTGGCGCCGGCTTCCACGTCGATCAGGTGAGCATGGACTTCCACTACTCATCGCTGGGCGAGAAGCACATCCCCGACGCCTACGAACGCCTGCTCTCCGACTGCATGATGGGCGACGCGACACTCTATCAGCGCGGCGACGCCGTGGAGGCCACCTGGCAGTACGTGCAGCCCATCCTCGACGCTTGGGCCAGCGACCCCACCATCCCGCTCTATGGCTACCCTGCCGGCTCGTGGGGGCCGGAGCAGGCCGACACACTCCTGGCCGCCGACGGGCACGCGTGGCGCTACCCCTGCAAAAATCTCACCTCTGACGACGGCTATTGCGAGCTGTAGACAAGACATTATACACACCGAATTATGCGACAGATACAGATCTACGAAAACGCAGACATCCTCTGCGGAGAACTGGCCGAAGCGCTGCCGATACCCGCGTCCATCTCCGAGCCGATTCACATCGCCCTCTCGGGAGGCTCCACGCCTACGCTCTTGTTTGAGAAGATGGCGGCAGTCGACGATCCGGACGCGTTTATGAACACCCACTTCTACTGGGTCGATGAGCGGCATGTGCCGGAGGATGATCCGGAGAGTAACTACGCCGTCTTCCGCCGCCTTTTGGTCGACACCGGCATCGTCCCCGTGGAGAACGTCCACCCCATCAAGTATCACCCGGATATCCACCAAATGACGGCGAACTATGAGCAGGAACTGCGTAAGCACTTGCCCTTCGAGGACGGCTATCCCCTGTTCGACGAGATTGTCCTCGGTGTCGGTGAGGACGGCCACACGGCCTCCATCTTCCCCGACCGCCTCGACCTCTTTGAGACGACGGACATCGTGGCCACGACGCGTCACCCCGTGACCGGCCAAGGGCGCGTCACCCTGACCGGCAACACGATCAACAACGCCTACGGGGTGACGGTGCTCTGCACCGGGGAGAAGAAGCGCCGCATCCTCGACGAAGTGCTTCGGGAGAACAAGCCCGAGTATCCCATTTCGCACGTCAAGCTGAGACCGTTCGCGTCAGTCATTTTCAAGCTGGATCTCGCGGCCTCGCACTATGGCGCGTAGCGGGTCGGCCCCCGATTGTTTAATGGTAAAAAGAAGCCCGGAGACGTCTCAGTTCGTCTTCGGGCTTCTTCATATTCCGTGCACTGCGTTTAAGCGCCGTTTATTCGTCGTTTAGCACATGGATAGCGTGACAGGCTGCTAGCGCCGCCGTCTCCGTACGTAGTCGCGTGCGCCCCAGTGAGACACTGCAGTAGCCGGCCGATTCAGCCATGGCCACCTCCTCCGCGCTGAAATCGCCCTCTGGCCCGATGAGGATCAGCACATCGCTGCCGCGAGGGTAGCACGTGCTCATCGTCGGCAGCTCCGACGCCCGACAGTGTGCAATCAGTCGGCAGTCCGCCGCCGCAGGCCGTGCGATGAAGTCGGCAAAGTCCGTCATGCCCGCGAGCTGTGGCAGTCGTGCCTGTCCGGACTGCTTCATGGCGGCTACCAGCACACGTTGCAGGCGCTCCATCTTCACCTCCCGCCGCTCCGAATAACGACAGCGGAGGAGGGTCACACTGTCGATACCCACCTCCGCTGCTTTTTCTAAAAACCACTCCGTGCGGTCGATATTTTTCGTTGGCGCCACGGCCACATGTAGGCCGTATGTCCATAGCGGCGGCGCCACGGTACGCTCCACCACCGTCACGCGACAGTGGCGCGGGTGCACCTCCTCAATCATTGCCCGATAGAATGCTCCGTGGCCGTCCGTCACGTTCAGCTCCGCGCCACGCCCGAGGCGCAGCACCTTCGTGCAGTGCGCTGACTCCTCCTCGGGCAGCACGGGATCCGTGTCGATCTGCGGGGCGTAAAAGATGGGCAGCGTCATGGCGTTGGTCAGCTTCATTTCGGGTGATTGGCCGGCTCGCGGCGCATGAGCTCGTCCTGATAGATTTTAGCCAGCTCGTATTTCTCTTCGCCGACGGCTCGCTCCAGCATGGCCTCGATCTCGTAGGCCTCTTGTCTCTTGAGCCATTTGCGCAGCAGCTGCGGGTCGTGGATCTCCTCCGGATCCGTGTCGTCCGGTGGCATACCCTCTTCCGCCTCGGCTACGGGCGTGATGGCGCAGCGTTGCAGCAAGCTCTCGAACGTGTAGATGGGACACCTCAACCGCAAGGCCAGCGCCACAGCATCCGACGTGCGCGAGTCGATACGAGCTTCCGTCCCGTCAGACTCCTGAAATACAAGCTCAGAAAAGAACACCCCGTCTTCAAAACGATAGATGAACACCTCTTTCAGCTTCAGCCGAAAGGCGTGCGTCATGCCCACAATCAAGTCGTGCGTCATGGGACGCGGTGTGGCCATTCCCTCCAGTGCGACGGCGATGGACTGCGCTTCGGGCAGTCCGATAATCACCGGTAGCCTTCGCGTCCCATCGTCCTTTAAGATGAGCGCATAGGCGTTCGACTGCACGCGCGAGTTGGCCACGCCTTGTACGGTCAATTCCACTTTGTTGTCCACGATATATCTTCTCCTTATTCAATTAGCGAATAGTGTCAACACCCTTTCCACCTCGTCGGCCGTGGCCTCCGTGAGCAGGAAGCGCTTCGACTCGTCCAGCATATAAAGTGCGGGCAGGGAGCGAAAGAGGAAGCCGTCGGCCGGCATGACGGTCAGGTCGCGGTCGTAGCCGTTGATCCAGCGCGGGGGCACGTACGGGGCATGCGCTGCCCACTGCGCTGAGTCATTGTCCGGATAGATGGCCAGCACCTGCAGCCGTCCTTCATCAATGAGGCGGTTGATCGGCTCAGAGCTTGCCAGTCGACGGGTCAGCGCCTCACAGTCCTCGCACGTCGGGTCGTAGAAGTAGACCAGCACGCGCGGTGCCGTGAGTGCGTGTAGGGTAGCTGTGGCGCCGGAGGCCTGTGCGTAGGTGAAATCGCCAGCTATAGCCGTCGAATCATTCGTTCCGCTGTCCGCCCTCAGTCCGCCCCAGGCCGTGGCCGCAACCAGTATGCTCAAAAGGAGTTTCCGACTATTCATTTGTAAAACATTTCAATAGGACAAAAGTAGTCATCTGTTTGGAATGGCTTTTCGTTTAATGACGCAGCTTTTCAACACTACGGCCTGGAGGCGTGATCCCGTTTTGTCGATCCTTATCGAAGAAGCATGGAAAACGATTGCATCGGCCAATATGGCAGATTACATCAAGTACCTCTACAAGACCGTCCGCAAGTACTTCGGCGAGGCGATCGTGGTGACGCAAGAGGTCGACGACATCATCTCGTCTTGCGCGGCCTGCGCAAACGTCTCGGCAAATACCGTGGAACTTGCGCGACCTGCGCAAACGTCTCGGCAAATGCCGTGAGACTTGCGCAGCTTGCGCAAACGTCTCGGCAAATGCCGCGGGACTTGCGCGGCCTGCGCAAACGTCTCGGCAAATGCCGCGGGACTTGCGCAGCCTGCGCGAACGCCAAAGCAAATGCCGCGAGACCCAGCGCGGCCTGCGCAAACGTCTCGGCAAATGCCGCGGGACCCAGCGCGGCCTGCGCAAACGCCAAAGTAAATGCCGGGAGACTTGCGGGAGTACCCGCAAACGCCCCAAAGTTCTTCGAGGCACTTGCAACAGTGTTGTAGGCATTTCCAAAAACGTTTTGGTCGGGCTTCCGTAGAAACTCTCTGCGGGCATTATTCTTACACCGAACTCACGTTGTACAGCGTTTTTTGCGCCCTACCTGCCCAGTAAAAACAACAACTCCCGGTGAGGACTGAGAGCCTCACCGGGAGTATATCAAATGACAACTTTAGAGCAGGGAAATTATCCGCAGTGGAAATACTTCTTCACCAGCGCCAGCATTTCCTCGGTCTTGCCTTCGAGATCGGCACGGAGCGTCTTGTCCTTGTAGCTACGCAGATTGGCCAAGATGCCGTCGATCATGCCCGGGCTGAACACGTCGTGTGCCTCGAACACTTTACGCTGCTTCTCGAGGCAGTCGGCTGATGCTTCGCAGCTGTCGGGCAGCTGGGCGAGCGATTTCAGCTTCTCCTCGTTCTCCTTCTTGTGGATGTTCACGCTGACGTACGTCTTTTCGGCGATTTCCAGTGCATTGGGAATCTCGAAGCCGTGGCGACAAGCTACGGCCAGACCAGCCATCAGCAGGTACAGCTCGGCCGATCCATCCGGCGAGCGCATCTCCACGGTCTGCTTCTGTGCCGTGTCGAAGTGGCTCTCCTTCTCCAGCGGGTTGGCCAGAACGCACATGTCGGTCTTGGCAGACCATCCCAGCGGAACGCGTACGAGCACCGAACGGTTGCGGTCGCCCCAGCATACGTTCGTCGGAGCCTCCTGATGCGGCACGAGACGGAAGTACGACGTCGGATTCGTGTTGCCGAAAGCTGTAATTGCCGGAGCCAGCTCCATCATACCGGCGATGGCCTTGCGAGCCGTCTCGGAGAGTTCGCCGTTGGTAAGCATCTGGTTCTTGCCGTCCTTGGTGAAGCGCATGTGTACGTGGAGACCCGATCCAGCCTTACCAGCAGTGATCTTCGGTGCGAAGGTCACGTTGTAGCCATACTGGTAGCCGAGGTTACGGATCACCCACTTAGCGATCATCAGCTGATCGGCAGCCTCTTCGGCATCAACGGGGAGGAACTCGATCTCGTTCTGCTCGTAGATATAGCCGTTGAGCGTGAAGTTACCCACCTCAGAGTGGCCGTATTTGATCTGTCCGCCGGTCTGTGCGATGTACGACATGCACTCGGTGCGGAAGTCGTTGAACTTGGCGTAGGGGCCAGACTCGTGGTAGCCCTTCTGATCCGTAGCCTCGAAGTCCTTATAGTCTTCCTGGGGAACGATAACGTAGTATTCCAGCTCGCCCATGGCTTGGAACTTCATGCCCGTGACGTCTGTGAAAGCCTTGCAAGCCTTGTGGAGTGTGTACTCGGGTGCGCTCTCGAGCGGCTGTCCGTCCTTATTGAAGTAAGAGCAGAGCATGGAGAGGGTCGGGATTTCAGCGAATGGGTCGACGAAGGCGGTACGGAAACGCGGAATAGCGTAGAGGTCGCTACTGCCGGCGCCGATAAAGGAGAAGAGACTCGAACCGTCGACGCGCTCGCCGCAGGTCAGGATCGTATCCAGATACTCCTCGTTCGTAATGATGAAATTGAGTGTTTTCAGTCGACCATCTCCCGCAGGATACATGAAGTTGACCATTTTGATATCGTTCTGACGGATGAACGAGATGATGTCGGCCTTGGTAAATTCAGAAGCAGGCTTCTGCAAAAACGCAACCAGACGGTTGGCGTTCATTGATAACTCTTGTGGGTTCATAAGCAAGTTCTTTACTCTGATTATTTGCTGATTATTTTGTTCAAACGGCGGCAAAAGTAGAAGAAAAAGGATCCGTGCAAGGGGCTTTGATGGGATTGCGGAGGATTTCACTTTCAGGCATTTCGGAGTGCGACTTACGATTCGTAACCGCTTTCTTGATTTGCTCTTGAAAAATGGTCTTTTTACCCCGTTTAGAACGGTGAAAAACCGTCGACTTTACTCTTCGGCTTACGAATCGTAATCGACCTAAATTGACACGGAAGAGATGGAGGAGAAGAGGGGGATATACAGCCCGTGACCGGTCTTGTCGACTGTCCTATTATCCGGCTGAGGTGTAGGTGTACAAGAAAGCCTCTCAAACACGCCGCGAAACGTATTTAAGAGGCTTTCTCTTGTTGTCGGGGTAGCGGGATTCGAACCCACGACCCCCTGCTCCCAAAACGAACATGGATTCTCTTGCTAATAGCTGACTACTAACTGTATATAGATTGTATCCGGAGGTCTTGTCGATTCTATGTCGACCGTTAACACACAAAAAAAAAGAGGCCCCGACATCACGTCGCAACCCCTCCTCTCCCGATCGGTATACCCTTTTCAGGGCAATGTATGAGCGAGACTCTGTTTTGTTTGTTAGAGTGAAACAGCAAGAAAATATACCATGACGCGCCTCCTCCTACATCTCGATCGAACAAGTAAAACTCGATTAAACTTTATGACGCCGCAAAGCTACGTGGGCCTTATCGTCACGATGGGCAACAGAGACGGCGTTTTTTTTTCGGACGGCGTGGAACACATTGCCCTCACGAGGTGCCCACTCTACCTTTGCGCCCATAAAACAACACAGGGAAACAAACATCTCGATGAAAAAAGCTACAACTATCAAGGCCGACCCACGCAATTACCGTCTACATCCAGACGCCAACAAGCGTGTGATCCGCAAGAGCCTCGAGGATCTTGGCGCCGGGCGGTCTATTGTGATCGATAAAGAGGATTGCATTATCGCCGGCAATGGCGTCTATGAAGAGGCGCAGGCTTTGGGTCTTCCCGTGCGCGTCATAGAAACCGACGGGCGGGAACTGATCGCCGTCAAACGCACCGACCTGGGCACGGCTGACGAACGTCGGCGTCTACTTGCCTTTGCTGATAACCACGCCTCGGACACATCTGTATTCGATACTGAAATCGTCGTGGAAGACTTTTCGCCCGAAACACTCGACGCATGGGAGTTTGCCGTGGAGGTTTCCGAAAACCAATTCGGAGGCGGTGGGCAGGCTTTAGGAGATGGCGGCAGCGAAGCCGGCGAGGATAACACCTACACGAAAAAGATAGAGTCACCCATATACACACCTAAGGGTGAATGCCCCTTGGCACAGGAACTCTATGACTCGACCGCCTACAAACATCTGATGGAAGACATCGCTGCTGCTGAGGGTGTAGACATCGAAACGAAAGCCTTCCTGCGTATCGCCGCCGCTCGTCATATCGTCTTCGATTACGGCCGAATCGCAGAGTTTTATGCGCATGCGAACAAAGAGACGCAGCGCCTAATGGAAGACTCTGCACTGGTGATTATAGACTTTGACCGCGCCGTGGAATTGGGCTATGTGAAACTTAAATCTGAGCTGGCCGCGCTCAGGGAGGAGGACGTACCAGATGAATAACAGCTTTGTTGCATTGATCCTCACGCACGGCCGGCCGGATAAGGTCATCACCTACAGTGCACTCCGAAAGCATGGCTACACGGGGCCGATCATCATCGTTGTAGACAATGAGGATGCTACGCTGGAAGAATACAAGAAGAAGTTCCCAGACGTCTACGTCTTCGACAAGAAGGCCGTGGCCGCACAGATTGACGAGGGGGACAACTTTCAAGACCGCCGCGCTATCATCTATGCCCGCAACGTAGCTTTTCAGATCGCCCGAGAGCGTGGCTATCGCTACTTTATCGAGCTGGACGACGATTATCAAGAGTTTTC
>ERZ772993.1281-NODE-1281-length-9759-cov-6.018034_pt1 | contig 9759 bp, 9 predicted proteins | sample MGYA00580670_ERZ772993 | MGnify/ENA primary metagenome ERZ772993 (study PRJEB29015, sample SAMEA2737936) | human oral metagenome | biome: human oral; feature: human-associated habitat; material: dental | place: China | collected 2136 ...
AACTACCTTTTTATCTGCCTGCAATTTATAATCAAAATACTCTACTGTATGACAACTGGTAGAGTATTTTATTGTTCGACTTGACCGAGCAGTTTGCCTGTGATGACGATGCGGCCAGCATCAGAGCCGCCAAGTTCACAACTGTATAGAGTCAGCTTTGCTTCTTGGGATGGAGCTTCGATTTCGGTCTGGTCTGGTTTGACATCAAATATTTTAGTGATTTCGTACGCATAGCGAGCACCTTCGTAATCGACTACAATGTTATCGCCTAGTTTCATCTTATCAATGTTATAAAAAGGCGATTTCTCAACAGTACCCTGCGGTGTTGGCTGGATACTGAAGCGGTGGGCAGCAATAATGAAATTACCGCCATCTTTGGGATTGCCATGGTTTGGCTGTCGCCATTCAGCACCGCGATCGAGTGCGGTGCGGCCTTTGTCGTAGTGAATATTGACGCCGATGCGCGGTATAACAATACGGTTCTCACCGATTTTAGCTTTTGGTAGTGACTTAGCGTCAATCGGCTTGGTAAAAATCAGAGGCGCTACCGACGGCGATAAGGTCAGCATCATAAAATACACGCCAGTGCTAATCAGGCATATCGCCACTGCAAAAATAGCATATGGACGGCGGTGCTTTTTTTGTTTGATCGAGAGCAACTAACCTCCTAAAACGATTATTCGTTAGTAGTATAACATAATTATTTTGATATGAAAAACACCTCTTGACAAAGAAAAGGCGTTTTTCGCTTTGTTAGAAGTAAAACCTACAGTTTTATTTATTCGCTAAATGGCTGCGCTAGCGTCAATGATTGGTCGGCTTCGGCGATACGTAATAACTCGTTATATTTAGCGACACGATCGGTTCGCGATAGCGATCCAGTTTTAATCTGGCCGCAACCCAGGCCAACAGCCAAGTGGCTGATTGTCGTGTCTTCGGTTTCGCCAGAGCGATGGCTCATGACGGTGCGCCAGCCAGCATTTTGCGCCATTTTAACAGCTTGAATAGTCTCGGTTAGCGAGCCGATTTGATTTGGTTTAACTAGCAGCGCGTTGGCAGTTTGTTCAGTGATAGCTCGCTTAATCAGCGAGGTGTTCGTGACAAGCAAATCGTCGCCGACTAGCTGGATGCGGTCGCCGAGCCGTTCGCGCAGCAGCTTCCAGCCATCCCAATCATTTTCGGCTAGACCATCCTCGATTGAGACAATTGGAAATTCATTTGTCAAGGCTTCTAGCCAATCAACCATTTCACTGCTTGCTAGCGACTTGCCTTCGCATTTAAGCTCGTAGCGTCCTTCTTGATAGAATTCGCTTGACGCAGCATCCATTGCAAAGACAACGTCGCGGCCGAGTTCGTAGCCGGCGTTTTGAATGGCTTCGGACAATAAGGCCAGCGCTTCGCGGTTGCCGTTGCGGACGCGCGGTGCGTAGCCGCCTTCATCGCCGACAGTAGTTGGATAATCATAATTTTTTAGTACTTTGGCTAGCGCATGAAAGATCTCGGTGCCCATTTTGAGTGTGTCTGCAAAAGTCTGCGCACCTTTACAAATGATCATAAATTCCTGAATATCGGTAGCGAAAGCTGCGTGAGCGCCGCCATTGAGCACGTTCATCATTGGTAATGGCAGGACAGGTGTGCTGCTGGTCATTTCTGCGACGTAGCGCCACAGCGGCTGATTCTTAGCGCTGGCGGCAGCTTTAGCGGCGGCTAGGCTGACGCTGAGAATGGCGTTAGCGCCAAGCTTGGATTTATTATCGGTGCCGTCTAAGTCGAGCATTATTTGGTCGAGAGCAGCTTGGTCGCTAGCGTCGTGTCCGGCTAGCGCTGGTGCAATGACTTCGTTAACATTGCGGACTGCTTGGTAAACAGCCTTACCCGACCAGTCAATGCCACCGTCACGCAACTCAAGCGCTTCAGCCGAGCCAGTGCTAGCACCGCTCGGTACAGCAGCACGGCCAAGCGTGCCGTTACTTAAAATAACGTCTGCTTCAACGGTTGGGTTGCCGCGGCTGTCGAGGATTTGTCTTGCTTTGATTGATTGAATTGTGAAATCGTTCATAGTTATATTATAGCATTTAATGCAGAAGACTAGACTGTTTGAAACCTCACGGATAAAATATTTCGGGCAACTTGATTTTCGCGGTATAATGAATTTATGGAAGTGCAAAAACAGGGAATTTTAGTTATTAGCCGCCACGCAGAAAGCGAGTGGAATTTATTAGGTAAGTGGACTGGCTGGACAGATGTCAATTTGACAGAAAAAGGCATGCGCGAAGCCGAGCAGCTTGGTGAAATTATTCGCGATATTCACTTTGATGCCGCTTATACTAGCGAGCTCAAACGTACGCAGCAGACTTGCGATGGAATTCTGCGCGGCAAGGGCGACCAGGCGGATCTCGAACGGATTATCGCCAAGCCGCTTAACGAGCGCGATTACGGCGACTTAACCGGCAAAAACAAGTGGGAAGTCAAAGACGAGATTGGCAGTGAGGCATTTCAGGGAATTCGCCGCGGCTGGGATTATCCAGTACCAGGTGGCGAGACACTCAAAGATGTTTATGCGCGGGCAATTCCGTACTTTCAAAACGAAATCTTGCCGCGTCTGCAAAGAGGCGAAAATATACTGCTCGTTTCGCACGGTAACACTATTCGCGCGCTGATGAAGTATCTCGACCAGATTCCTGATGAAGAGATTGGTAAAGTGGAAATGCCGTTTGGCACGTTGCTCGTCTATAAGTTTGATGCTGGTCATCAATTGCCGCTAGATAAGCAAACGCGCACTATAGACATCATCCCGCCGAAGGCTTGAATTACCAAATTTCTTTATGCGGTACGCGTAAGATTTTGGCTAACGTATATTGGATAAGCCAATAAACAGCTGATACCACTAAGCAGAAATTACCGACAATAGTCATAACTTGGTGCGGTAGTTTAGGAATTGTCGGCGCAAAGAGCAGCAGAATGACCGGCAGAACCGTCAATATTAATTTAATGCAAATTATCAGTTTGTACGACAAGTTTAATTTCCATTTTTTTGCTGGTTGTTGTTTTGGCGGGCGGGTATTGGCGGCTATCACGTTGGCTGCCGAATGCGTGATTTTAGCGCCAGTCTTGCCGATTTTCTTTGGTAATCCTATCAGCGTGATTATTGACATAACAATAATTGCAGCAGTAATGGCTATAGAGACAATAGCAATGAATGGAGCAGCGTCGCTATAACACCCAGAATGATTCACGACGGGGCGAGGTGCTTGGCGTTCTGGCAGAAAAATCTTTTGCACAGTTTCTGATTGGAATAACGGATATAGTAATATAATTGCCGTCCATGTCCACTGCAAAAATACTGACAAATACCCTAATGTGCCAAAGATATTAACGACTATGCGGCGGCGCGAGTGTTGTTTGCTTTTCATATAGTTATGATAGCATGAGGAGTATGGGAGGGCAAAACAGAATAATAACAAAACCTGCCGCTTGTTGGCAGGTTCATGATTCAAATGGTCGGGGTGAAAGGACTCAAACCTTCGACCTCACGGTCCCAAACCGCGCGCGCTATCAACTGCGCCACACCCCGACAGATGTACAAAGCTATTATATATTATTTTGCGAGTTTTTCCTAGTCGTAATATAATCAAAGCATGAAAATATTATTTTGGAAGCATAGTAATGACTATGACAAGGTTTATAGGTGGCTGATAATTGCTGTGCCAGTAGTAGCGGCAGCTCTTAGTTTATGGATTGGCTTGCGGCAGAGCGTTTGGTTTGATGAAGCATATTCGATAATGGTAGCCAAGCGGTCTGTCAGCGAGATTATTCGGCTGTCGGCACTTGATACTCATCCGCCGCTGTATTATCTCGTTCTGAAAATTTGGGCGAATGTTTTTGGCTGGAGCGAACTGGCATTGCGCTCGCTAAGCGTGATCTTTTATGGAGCCTCAATTGCGGTAGCTGGTTGTTTTATTAAAAAGCATTTTAATGCGCGAGCAGCCATTTATGTATTAACGATGTTGCTCCTGGCGCCATTATTAATGCGCTACGGTTTCGAAATTCGCATGTACGCTATGGCGTCGTTAATCGGCGTAGCGGCGACGGTGATGTTGGTACGGGCACACTCTAGCAAGCGGTGGACTGACTGGCTTATTTATGGAGTGCTAGTGGCGCTCGGTGTGTACACGCTATACTACTTGGCGCTTTTGTGGCTGGCTCATCTAGCCTGGCTAGTCGCGATGGATGCTGGTAAGTTGCGTAAGTCTTCATGGAAAGAGTGCCGCTGGATAGGGGCTTATGTGTTTAGTTTGTTGCTGTTTCTCCCGTGGCTGTCGTCATTTTTGAAGCAGGTTGGCAATGACGCACTCGCACCAATTGGACAGCCAATGAATCTCGAGCAGCTAGTTGGTATTGTTTCGTTTAATACAATATACCAGCCGCTTTGGCAACTGGGTGTGATTACCTCAATATTGGTGCTAGCGATAATTTTTGTATCTGTCCGCTCGATTGTCATTACTTTTCATATTAAGAAAAAAAACGATATTTTGTGGCTATTAGTTAGTTATATCAGCGTGCCGATAATGCTATTGATGGTGATTTCTCTGTATAAACCGATGTATGTCGAGCGTTATTTGGCGCACGTTGCGATTGGCTTAGTTATGCTCGTGGGAGCTAGTCTCGCGCTGTCGACCGAACGTGAGAATCGTGAAGTTTGGCGAATAGCCTCACCGTTAGTTTTGCTGGTAGTTCTGGCGATTGGGGCAAATAATCTCGGTCAGGTTGGCAATTATAACTTTCAACGTATGCAAAAGCCAAACGTCAACTCTGTTGCTTCTATAGTTAAATGTAGCGAAAACGATGTGGTGTTAGCGGCCGATCCGTATGTGGCGATTGAGCTAGATTATTATCTACCGAATTGCCAGATATACTTTGCTAGCAGTGACCAACATCTTGGCGGCGGTTATGCTCCGCTAGATGGTAGCAGCCGCCAAGTTGTCGACACGAAAAAAACATTTACCCGCGCAAAGAATATTTATGACGTCTACTATAGCGATATGAAAGCTAGTCTGCCAGGCAACTATCGCGAGGTCGAAACGATCGATTTATCACCGCTGAAAATCACTAAGTTTAGCGCGGAATAATCTTCATCAAAAATTTGGTTCGCACTGCTAGATAAATAATTGCAATTACCAAAATCGATAGTGCGAGGTTTTGAGGAACCTCGGCTAGACGGTCAAAAGAATTAAAATAACTAGCTGGCGCGCCATATTGCGGATTGACTATTAGATGCGCTCCCATGACTACGAAGGCATGAATTGAATAAACGTAAAGCGAATTAGTCCCAAAAGGAATAAGTAGCCAGCCGAGATAGCGTTTAATTTGTTTTTCAAAACGCTGGAAAATCATAAAAAACCCAATAAACCAGAGCAGCGACATAGCTACGCGCGCTGGCGTTAGAGCTAGCTTATCGAAGCTGGCCGCTAGGATGGGGCGAAAATTATTAATAGCTGTCGAAAGATTATCATTTAAGGCTGGCGCGAAAAACTCGGCAAAAACATTGGCGATGAAAGTGATGATAAACATGGTAAAGATGACAGTTTTAGTACGGCGCCGCGTTTTGGCGGATAAACTATTCCACCATGATTTAATTTGCGGCGAGTAAAATCCTAGCGTGAAGGCGATGAAAAAAATAAATTGCCAAGTAAATGGCTGAGTGAATTCGTTAACCGGCTTTGGCGTTAGCAGCCAAACTAGAGTACTGACGGTTAGAACGATGTACCATTTGCCGCGGCGCAGTAGCCAAAGCGCAGCTGGTGTTAGCGCCAAAAATATCGCATATAGACGCAAGTAATCGGCCCAGCCGTAGAATTCTTGCAAAGTAACTATTCTCCAAAATAAACTAAAGATATTGCTATCTAGCGGAGGCAAAGGCGACTTGACGCCGTCGTTACCAACAAAATGCCAGCCGATCGCAATCGATAATATTGTAATGATGATACTGGTTAGATATAGCATGAAGCTTCGCCGCCAGATCAATTTAGCAGCGTATCTAAACGAACGCTCTGTTAATTTAGCACCGCGGACAATACCTAATACTAATCCAGAAATAATAAAGAATCCTTCGGCGGCAGTGACGTATAATCTGCTGTCGCCGCTTATGAACACGAGGCCGTTTGGAAAATAACTCAAATGATCAAGTATGATTATCACCAAAAACCAGCCTCTCATTAAATCTAGGCTGACAATACGATTAATTTTTGGTTTTTTTACAGCGCTCATTTTGGTCACTTCTACCAGTATAGCAGGTCCAATCTGGGGATAGCGTTAAAAGTAGTGGCTAGCGCGGGCGTTTTTTGGCGATATTACGAGCCTGTTCAGTGTACTTGTCTTCAAGCGGGTCTAAAACGACGGCGCCGTATTTACGGATTATAGCTTGCGAAATCATCCAATCGGCGATGTGCGGATTCTTTGGCAAGAGCGGACCGTGCAAATAGGTACCGATAACGTTACGATAACGGGCGCCTTCACGGCCATCAATATTATTGTTGCCTACGCCCTTGATGACGTCGCCGAGCGCTGTGGTATTTTGGCTAAGCGTAGTTAGCCCGGAGTGATTCTCGTAACCGATAATTTCACCGAATTCTGGACTTTTGACGATAATATTACCAACAATGCGCTCGTCACCGCCAATTGTCTCTAGGTCAAGAATACCGACACCAGGAATTATGTCGCCGTCTTTGGTAGTAAACGAGCGGCCGAATAGTTGGTATAAACCGCAGATAACTAACATTGGCAAATCGTCGTCAGCCAATCGTTTGAGCTGAAGGGCAATCTTTTGCAGGTCGTCGCTAATTCGTAATTGTCCGGAGTCCTGCCCGCCGCCGCCGACAATTAAATCAACATCGTCTGGAAAAGCATCGCCAACGTTGTATTCAATTAGTTTGGTAGCAAAACCACGCCATTCTAGCCGCCGCTTGAGAGTCAGGACATTGCCCCAATCGCCGTAAATGTTCATATCGCGCGGATAAAGTTGCAAGATAGTGATAGATTGCGGTTGCTTTTTCATCGGATTTCCTCCACGTCGGTATAGCGGGCTAGTAGTCGTCGTAGTGCTAACATTGCGGTGTAGCTGCAATAAATGCGCTTTGGTTGGCGAGTGTGTTTAGTGATAAGTTGGCGCAGCGCAACCGCTAGGTCGGTATCGACAAAATCGATAGGCACTTCGTCGTATTCTAGTCGCAGGGCCATGTCATAGGCGCGGACACCAGATACAGCAGTGACGCCTTGTTTTTGTAAGCTATCGAAATCGACATCCCAGAGCCAGCTCATATCGCGGCCATCGGCGTAAGCATCGTTAATGGCTATCATAGTGGCGTAGTTTGCTGGATCAAACGAAGCTAGGGCTAAGCGGAAGCCAGCTGGGTTCTTGACTAATACTAGCTCGCAGGGTTGTCCATCTATTATTAATTGCTCGCCGCGGCCAAAAGCTGGCTTAATGTTTGATAGCGCTTTGAGCATAGAATCAACATTTAGACTATTACCGAGAATTGCGCGCACTAAAGCAACAGCACCAGTGGCATTTTGTAGATTGTAGATGCCCCGCAAGTTTAGATCTATCGAGTGATCGTTGCCGCCAAAAGCGATAATGGCGTGCTGGTCTTTAAACTTTTCAAGACTGGTGTCGTCAGCGTACAATTTAGCCGCATTTTGCTCGCTACTACGTAGAGAATCATCAGAAGGGAAAGTCTGCGAATATTTTGGGTTAACGCCAAAACTTCGCAGCGGTGATTTAATATCGTTTACAAAATCAGGACTACTTAATCGCGGGTCGTCGCGGTTAAGGACTACGCATTTTGTTGTGTTTATTGCAACATTGTGAAGGAGTTTGGCGGTATTGTCAATCTCGCCGAAGCGGTCGAGTTGGTCGCGCATAACGTTGAGCAGCAAACAGTAGTTTGGCTTGATTGCTTTTACAAAGTGAACAGCATAGGCTTCGTCGAGTTCAAGCACGGCAATATCAGCATCAATTCGTCCGTGCAAATCAACTTCGCCTAATAGCGCTGCTGCCACGCCGCGCGTGAAGTTGCTGCCAGTACGGTTGGTGAATACTTTCAGGCCTTGGCTTTCTAGTAATTCGACAACAATTTTGGTGGTAGTGGTTTTGCCGTTGGTGCCGCTGATAAGTGCTACACCCATTGGTAGTTGCTGTAATGTGCGGCTAACAAAATCTGAGTCGATTTTTTCAATTACCAAGCCTGGTAAGGCTGAGCCGCTACCGCCGCGAATCTGTGCAGCTTTCTTGACAGTCTTCCCGAGCATAGTCGTGAGAGTTTGACGCATAAAACTCATTATACCTGTTTTTGCCGCATTATAGTAGCGTCCAAACGCTTTTTGAACTATAATAAAAAGCATATGTTTATCGTGGGCATGATTTCGTGGTGGTATAGTGTTGGTTGGAAGCGGGCAGCAGTAGATGTTTGGGAGTCTATCGAGCGATTATACGATACGTTTTCGCTGGGATTATTACTGAAGACACTATTCGCGCCGTGGCGGCAAATTTCTGCTGGGAAAGTGCGCGGACCAATCGGGGTGCAGCTGCGGGCGTTTTTTGATCGCTTGGTATCGCGAATCATTGGCGGCTTTATAAGGATAATAACGCTGCTGATAGGTGTAGCAGCCTTGTGCTTGATGCTGTTGATTGGTCTACTGCGTTTGGCTATTTGGCCATTGGTGCCAGCGATGCCAGCAGTAATGGTTGTTGCGGCAATATCGGGGTGGGTACCATGGCATCTTTAGGTACTTTTAGATATGCGTCTCAGCGAGCCAGCGAAGCGCGCTTTGGGCGGTTGCTGTCGCCGATGATTGCAAAAAGCCTTTCATGGTTAGCATTATTACTGGTGATATCGGGTACTATGCTAGTAACTATGGAGCGTCTGTCGTTAGGTTGGCTGTGTGGTGCTCTGGCGGCAGTATTATATATGGCGGTGAAATTTTATAATTGGCACGTTCACGATCTGCCGGCTGGTAGGGGCGGCTCAGTTGATGATTTGTTAGCGGGCGACGTGTTGGGCCGGTTGTCGCGAGAACCGAGCGTACGAGAGGTTGCTAAAGTAATTGGTGAGGTGCCAAGCGGCCAATTCATGGGGGTGCGGCTTGGTATGACGCCGTCATTTTTAGCTACTATCGCTGAGGGTTCGACGATTTCCGTTGACGAACTGTGGAGTGTAGCTGACGACATTCGCCAAGCCAATCAGCTAGACCGTATCAGCGGTGCCGTATTAGCTACAGCGCTAGTGAGGAGCTTTCCGAATTATCAATCAATAATAGCGCAAACTCATTTAGGAGATGAGGATTTGGATGCTGGTATTTTGTGGCAAGAGCATTTGATGGAGATTGTTCGGCATTTTGGCCAGCGGCGGCGGACTGGCGGCTTGGCGCGTGATTGGTCGTTTGGCTGGATTCCGCACCTTGAACGATTCGGGCAGAATATCAGCGAGCAAATTGGTGCTAGTCGTAATACCTTGTCGATTGACATACCATCGCATGTTCAGGTGATTGATCAGCTAGTGGAAGCTTTTGGTACGGGCGGGCGGCAAAACGCGGTTCTTATCGGCCAAGCTGGTGTTGGCAAAACATCAGTAATTCATGCTTTCGCGGAACGAATTTTGGACGCTGATGCGAATGTACCCGAAAATCTTCGCTTCCGCCAGATCTTTATTCTTGACTCGGCATCGTTGATTGCGGCAGCGCCAGGACGCGGCGAGCTTGAAA
>ERZ772993.1284-NODE-1284-length-9754-cov-22.662130_pt1 | contig 9754 bp, 7 predicted proteins | sample MGYA00580670_ERZ772993 | MGnify/ENA primary metagenome ERZ772993 (study PRJEB29015, sample SAMEA2737936) | human oral metagenome | biome: human oral; feature: human-associated habitat; material: dental | place: China | collected 2136 ...
CGTACCAGTTGTTGGTCGGGCCGGCGTCCTCCTCCTTCTCGGAGCAGATGAAGGTCCTGGACTCCACACGGGCGACGTCGCTGGGCAGGGAGCGCGCGAGGAAGGAGTTGGGGCGCTTGTCGGGGTTGAGGCGCGTGAACACGCCGGACTCCACCATCTCAGTGGTGATGCGGTCCCACTCCTCCTGTGAACCATCCGCGAAGTAGACGTTCTCAGGCTTGGCCAGCTCGGCGATACGCGTGACGAATTCGATGACATCCTCAGGGGCGTTAGCCGGCGCTGCGGCGCGAACGTCCTGCTCAGACACAGTCATGCGAGTCCCTTCCTTGGGTATGTTGATCCGGTGAGCGCGCCGTTGCCGACTCGCTCGGTCGAGAGCAATCCTCCCCCACCGGGCGCCCCAGGTCACATCGCCGAAGGTCCCAACTGGACGCCTCTCCCCGCCCAGACCGGCATGCGATAGGCCACATTTGGGAGGATGGCGGCTTTTACCGCCTTTGAAACGGCATCGTTCCGCCCTCAGTGAAGGTCCAGTGCGAGCGTGTAGCGTGCCCGCATGTCCGTCGCGCCGTCCTCCGCGTCCAGTCACACGAGCCCCGTCTCGCACACCCCGTCCCGCCCGCCGGCACTCCGGGCGCTTCGACCGGCCGTCGTGGCGACCGCCGCCTGCCTGGCACTGTCGGCCTGCACCGCCCACATGGACATGACCATCCGCTCCCAGGGCAGCTACGACGTCGCCCTGGAGATGCGCGATACCAGCGGAACCGTCTTCCCGAAGGGAAAGGCTCCCGACTGCTCGACCTACTCCGACCCCACCGCCCTGGGCGTGCCCGCGGGCACCACGGTCAAGGCCACCCCGATCACCGGCGACGACGGAATCGGCTGCCAGGTCAGCATCAGCGGGGTCAAGGTCCCCCAGGCCTCACAGGCCGAGCCGAACACGATCGTCGTGCGCGACGGCGATGTCTACAAGGTGACGATCCAGCCCTTCCCCTCCGACCCCTCCCAGGACGCCAACGGGGCCGCAGGCGCGCAGGGCAGCGCATCTCAGGCCCCTGCCGCGCCGTCGGCCGACTCGGATGGCGCAGGCGGAGCCCAACCGAGCAGCACGTCCTTCAAGGGACTGGTCGACACCAAGGTCTCCGTCACCTTTCCCGGTGCGGTGACGCAGTCCGGCGAGGGGAAGGTCTCGGGCACCACGGTCACCTGGGACGACCCGGACACGGTGGCCAAGGGCGTGAGCGCCTCGGGCTACGCCCAGGACTCGCGGGGCGTATCGTGGTGGAGTCGTTCCCGTGTCTGGCTGACCGCGGGGCTGGCCCTACTCGGCGGAGCCCTGGCTGCGGCCATCCTCCGACGGCGCAGCAGAGGTCACGCACCCCGCAAGGCAGCGCAGGGGCGGCACTGAGCACTCCGACTGTCCCACGTAGACACGGCACCGAATTAGACTCGACGCATGAATCATGACTCCCGCACCGTCAGGCGACGCGTGGTCGCGGCGGTACTGACCGGCCTCGCACTGCTGCTGTCCGGATGCGGGGCTCACTACGACTTCGTCATCCACGACAACGAGACCGCCGACCTGACCTACGTCATGTGGGACTCATCGGGGCTGTCACTCATCAGTAGGGAGAGCTGCACTCAGGACAAGCTCGAGAAGTCCACCCCTCTGCCCAAGGAAGTCAAGGCGGTCTACACCTTCACGTCCCACAACGGGCAGCCGGCATGCCAGGTCACAGCCAAGTCGGTTCCGCTCAATAACTTGCAGACCGACATCTGGACGATCAAGCACCAGGACGGGAAGTACGTCTTCGACCTGTCCCCCGAGGCGCTGAGCAAGCTCGGTAAGGACGACTCCCTCCCCTCCTCTCCGGGCGCCTCGGCAGGGATGAAGATCTCGGTAGCCGTGACCTTTCCCGAAGAGGTGACGAAGTCCAACGGGAGGAATGCCGACAACAAGGTCACCTGGGACAACGTGCTGGAGAGCTCTGAGGATCTCCATGCCGAGGGCGGGGACGGCCAGTTCCATCTGCAGTGGTGGATGATCGCGACGGGCGGCGCCGTCGTCCTCCTCATCATTGCCGGGGTCGTGGTGTACCTCCTGAGGACCCGCCGCGCCCGGCAGCTGGCTCCGGCACTGCCGTATGGCGAGGCCCTTCAGGGGGCCGCAGCGACCAGCACCATGCCCCCGGAGGTCTACGTCGGTGACCCGTATCAGTCTCCCCCCGGTCCCCTGCAGCCGGTGCCGGGCTCGACCTACCCCTATCCCGTCACCAACCTTCGCGACGGCTACGCCCCCTACCCCGACCCGGGCCAGGACACCAGCGCCTTCGCGCCACCTCAGGTCTCTGGAAGCGCAGGCGTCTTCAGCACCTACGGCGCCCAGCAGGGGACGTACCAGTCGCCCGGACCGGGCTACACCCAGATGCCCTACCAGGAAGGGCACAGTCAGGCCGACTTCCGGCCGCCGCAGGAGCGCACCGGCGGCGGAGGTCAGAACGGGCAGTACTATCCGCCGTATCAGGGTGAGTAGTACTGCCGTTCGAACAGCCGCCGGGGAACCGAGGCAACGACTAGGGTGGCGCCATGAGCTGTGCCGTTGTTATCAGGAGAGTCCACGCCGTACTGGCTGCGTTGGCCGTTCTCGCTTTCATCGCCGCTATGGCCGTGGCCTCCCCTCCTGCTCACGCGGTGCCGCTCCTTGGAGAGGACAATAAGCTCATCATCACCATCGACATGAAAGTCACCGTCAAGAGCGATGACACCTTTGAGGCGTCCTTCGTCATCACCGATCAGACGAACTACAGCCTGATTCCTCCCATCACTAAGAACAGCTGCACGCTGGACTACTTCCTCGTGGAACCGAACATCTTTTCCCACGCTGAGACGACATTCGTTGACGGGAAGGACAAACGAGTCTGCACCATCACGACGAAGGGGAAGATTTCTGAGACCAACGGGACGATCAGGCACGAGAACGACGAGTACGCCATCGACACCAGCAGCATGGACAGACGCAAGACGCCGTCCCCGGAGCTGCAGCTGTTCTATGCCGCCACGTTCCCCGGAGAGGTGACCCAGAGCCAAGGCGGAAAGGTCGAGGGGGAGGAGAAGAACACCGTCTCCTTCACGGACTTCAAGGGCCGGATCGTCAAGGGCAAGGACCGTCCCGCCTCGGAAACGACGACCAGCAAGGTGTTGCCGTGGATCATCGAAGGCGTCGGCTCGCTCGTGGTCATCGGGCTCATCGCGATGGCGGTCGTTGTGCGACGTCGTCAGCGAAGCGGGCAGGGCACTCCGGGTGCCGCCATGCAGGCCGTCCCCGTCCCGGGTCCTGAACCGCAGTCATCCCACCTCGTTCAGCCGGTTCCTCAGCAGTACCCCAGGCAATCAGTTGCACCTCAACCGAACCAGCAGCACCCGGGACAGCCGTCACCGCTCTACTCCCCCTCCAGCACCGCCAACGGCTCCTACCCGCCCTCCCCCACGCAGGCGCCCCAGCAGCACGGCACCTGGCCGCCGCCGCAGCACGGCACCTGGCCGCCGCCGCAGCAGTTCCAGTAACAGACCCGCCGGGGAACGATACCCATGACGATCCGGTTACAACCTGGCATCTGAACCGCTACTGTGTGGGCATGACACCTGCCATCGCCCACCGCATCCCTAGGCCCCTGTCCGTCCTGACGGCTCTTGCGGCGCTCGCCCTGTCCGCACCCCTCGCACTGATCGGTGCCCCGGGACACGCCGCCCCCGCTGAGGACGAGAGCTCCGTCGGCATTGAAGGCTCGTTCGACATCGTGATCAACTCCGATGAGACGTACACCGCCAAGTTCGTGATGACCACCCGCACCGAGTTCCAGCTGAAGAAGTCGTGCACTGAAGAAGCCTTCAAAACTCCTGGCACCAAGGATGTCAAGAACGTGAAGGTGAACTATAAAGAGGACGGCGACACCGCCACCTGCACCGCAGAGGGAAGTCAGAAGATCGCCGACGCCAAGGGACTGGTGAGCCACAAGGATGGCGAGTACACCGTCGAGACCCCTGATTTCGGAACTGACGCCGCTGGTGATGATGTCAAGTTCTCTCAGTCGGTAACTTTCCCCGGCAAGGTCACCAAGGCCGACGGCGGCGAGGTCAAGGGCAATAAGGTCTCCTTCGCCGACGGCTCGTCTCACACGGTGACGGGCAAGGACGGATCCACCCCCATGTGGGTCTGGATCCTCACCGGAGTCGTCGCCCTCGCGGTGATCGGCGCAGCGGCCACGTTCTTCATTCTCCGCAGCAAGAAGAACAAGCCCCAGACGCCCTACGGAACCCCCGCCCAGGGATATGACCCGAGCCAGGCCTTCCCGGCTCAGCCCGGACAGCAGGCGGGCTACGGTGCCCCCCAGGCTCAGCCCGGCTATGGCACGCCCGGCGAGCAGGCGGGCTACGGTGCCCCTCAGGCGCAGCCCGGCCAGCAGCCCGGCTACGGAGCTCCCGGCCAAGGCACCTACTGACCCATTACTCCTCCCGTTGTTGTGGCCCTCAGATCTGACGATCCCGGGGCCACAACACCTTTCTTCGCGTCATCATTCCCCATGCGGAGAGCCCATCAGCACCGACCACCTAGGGTGAGACCATGGCCGCCACCACCCCTCGATACCGCCCCCTGGGGGCGCTCGTCCTTCTGTCGCTTCTCTTGACTCTGACGCTCCTGACCCCTCCAAGTCACGCCGTCACCTCCGCCGCGCGCGACGATTCAGAGTCTTCGTTGTCCGTACGGGTCGTCATCAACCAGGACGACACCTACGACATGACCGTCATCGGACAACTCAAGAGCAAGTCCTCCTCCGACAAACGGGGAATGAAGGAGAATTGCAACCCTTCTGACGCCGGAGGGCCGTTTGAAGACCTGAAAGCCTCGTACTCCGAGCGCAACGGCCTTCCCACCTGCACCCTCACCGGCAAGTCGATCGGCCTCTCCGAGGTTGACGGATTCATCAAGCACAAGGGCGACGAGTACACCCTCGACACTCAGAAGGGACAATTTCCCTCCTCTTCCGCATACGGCATTGACTACAAGTTCTCCGTGACATTCCCTGGCGAGGTCACGGATGCAGACGGTGGCAAGGTCAGCGGGAACACAGTGACCTTCACCAAGCCTGGTAGGTATCGCGTCAGCGGCAAGGACGCGCCCGCCTTTCCCTGGATGTGGGTGATCGTGGGGGTCGTGCTGGTCGGAGCAATCGGCGCCGGTCTCTTCTGGTTCCTCAACCGCAAGAAGAAGGCACAGCAGCAGGCCTATGCGGTCGCCACCGCGGGGTATGCACCACAGCAGCCTTACGCCCCTGGGCAGATACCGGCTCCCGGCGCCGTACCTCCGCCTCCCTCCGGCTTCGTCGCCCAGGGCTACAACCAATTCGGACAGAGCAGCGCGATGCCTCCGGGGGCTGTACCGCCTCCTTCCAGCTATCCGCCGGCTCCCCCCTCCTCCACCTGGGGCTGAGCTCCGACAGCGACCCCGACGCTCTTCACCACGCCTAGCGACGACGTTCTGCGCCGCTCTCCAGTCACCTCACCCTCACCATTCGAAGGCCGTACATGCGCTACCTCACTCTGAGGCACACCCCAGTCACGAGTCTGATCGGGACGCTCAGTCTCGCTGCCTCGCTGTTCCTGGCGGTGGTGGCAGCCCCCGCCGGCGCCACGCCCCCTGCACAGCTCTCGAGCCAGGAGAAAGTCAACTTTGAGATCGCCATCAAGTCCGACGAAGAGCTGACGACCACTATCACGATCACGTCACCGGCCTCCAGAGAAAAGAACCTGAAGGAGGAGTGCGTCCAAGAGACGTTCTCACAGGCCGCTACCCCACCCGACATTACTTTCACCAACGACAACGGGACTCCGACCTGCAAGGCCACGTTCACGACACCCATATCCAGGAACAACTACGTGAGTCACGATGGAGACGAGTACGTCGTCGACACCCACGATGACTCCGCACCTAAGGATGGCAGCGCCGACACATTCTCTCTCACAGTCATCTTCCCCGGTAAGGTGACGGAATCCGGAGGGGGAAAGATCGAGGGAGATCAACAGAACGAGGTATCGTTCTCCACCTTCTACGGTCACAAGGCCCGCGGCAAGGACACCGCCCAGGCGGCGTCTCAGCCCAGCTCGACACCTTCGCCCAGTTCGACGCCCGCATCCAGCTCGGCATCCTCATCCAGTTCGACGCCCGCCCCCAGTTCGACGTCCTCGTCTCAGTCGTCGGATGCGACGACAAGCATGATCGTGATACTCATTGTGATCGCTGTTGCCGGAGCAGTGGTCGCCCTTGTCAGCAACACACTCAAGAAGAACCGGGAGCAGAAGTACCTGGATGCGCTGGGGCAGCAGTCGCTTCAGGCAAGCACTCTTATGCCCACTTCCCATCCGGCCGCCTTCCCCTCTCACGCACAGGCAGGTCCGCCCCCCACGCAGCCCGGCTATTCGCCTGTTCCCCAGCAGTACCAGCCCCCGTACCCGCAGGGACCGGCCTCCGCACCGCATCTTCCACCGAACCACAACGGTTACGGCGGCTACTGAAGCTGAGAACCGGGTAGGTATCACGCCAGTCACATATTGCCCCGCCGACCAAGGAGACCACCTTGAACGGCCCTGCACAGACTCGCCCCGGTTGTCGCGACGAGCACTGAGCTCCCCGGCCACCTCTGGAGCTGGAGAATCCATGGTCTCGCATGAGCACAGCCTGTCCGCCGGCTTCACTTCCTGCGCATGCGGGATCCCTCCCAGACCTGGACACCCGGCCTGAGTGCACCGGGACAGCTTCCCATCCTCACAGCTGGACGGCAGTCCTGGTCACCGCAGCGGCGCCACTGAGGCCGGCCCCGTCAGTCCCTGTACACGCGCCAGCCCCTGCTCAGTCGCGAGCTCGGCGCACAGCTCAGGATGATGCGAGTAGAACGCCACCACCCGCTGCAACTGCACACTGGTCAGAGGAAGAGTGTCCATCTCGGCCCGGATGCGACCGACCCGATCGTTCTCAATGACGAGGTTCCCACTGGCGCTGCGGCCCACGAGCCGTGGGCGGTCAGCCCACCAGAACAGCGACTCGCGGCTCGTCCCCACGGCGAAGCGGATGCGCTCCGGGTCAAGAACGATCTCCGTGCGTCGCCCGGGCAGCGGCTTCAAGAACCCCATGAAGAAGGAGGCGATGAGGAAGACCATGGCGAGAAGGAAAGGCACCACCACGGCTCCCCGATCACTGCGGTCACTGACTGCCAGGAGCCCGACGGCCAGCAGGCCCCCGAGTGCCATGAGCGCCGCCTCCACGTGAACCGCCACCTGGACGAACCACGTGTTCCGCAGGCAGATTCCCTCACTGCTCCACGTCCAGCGCCGAGGGGCCACCGTTCGAGACCTGCGTGCTGCGGCGAGCGCAACGGCGTGAATGAGGAGCACCAGGCTGAGGACCATCCCCAGAAGGAAGCCCGCGGTCTGTCTCCCGCTCGTCGCATACGTGAATCCGATCAGGACGACGACGGCCCAGATCAGGAACCTCCATGGTGCTCGCCGAGCGCGTCGGTCAGCTTCCTCGCACGTACTCGGCTGGGAGGACTTTTCTCCCTGGTCCTCCTCCCCTGCGCCACGCTCCGCGTCTGCTGGGACGTGCGGCGCCGCCTCGAGCGAGGCATGCCCGACACCCTCCCCTGCGGGAGCAGACGGAGTCGGGGAACCGTACGGGACTGCGGGGAGGGGCTCGGCCGATCCAGGCATCGGGGCCTGGGCACCCGAAGAGCCGTAGGACTCCACACCCTGGGGCGGCTGTCCACCTTGGGGGACGCCGTACTGGATACCCTCATACGGAGAACCCGAACCCGGTGCCGCCCCATACGCCGGCGTCGGAGACACTGGTGCGCCCACTTCCGGCGTCGAAGCCTGCACGGGGACGCCGGAGGCAGCCCCCTCACCCTCCTGCACGGGAGGGGTCATGAGTGCGCGCACCCGCTGCAGCCCTTGGTCAGTGCTGAGCTCGCCTCGCAGCTCGGCGTGAATCGAGTAGAGCTCGAGCACGGACTGAAGCTGAACGTGACCAATGGGCACCACGAAAATGGGGAAGTTCACCGGCCCTCCCGCACCACCGGTGATCACGGCGTGCGGTCGCATGCGATGAGTCATGCTTGCCGCAAGATTCGGCCGCGCCGCCCAGGGGATGCGGACTCGTGTGTGCCCACCTGCCCAGATCCATACCGCCTCCGGCGTCAGGACGATCTCCGGCGCTCCTCTGCCACCGGTAGGAATAGTGACACAGCCCACCAGCCAGCCGAGCAGCACGACGACGGCCAAGGCGATTGTCCATACGCCGTTGGGAGAGGCCGCGGCGGAGAAGAGCTGCATCCCCACAGCGGTCAGCGCCCCTATAGACGCCACCGCTCCAGGCAGATACTCCTGCAGGCCACTGAGGCGTGAGGGCCCGAACTGGACGCATCCGGGCCCTTGGCTCCAGTAGTCGGCGGATTGCTCGATCCGGCGGCTCAGGGCTGTCCTGCTCGCCCCGTACAGGGCCAGGCTCAGGCTGCCCACCACCAGCATGACGCCCAGTGGCTTCTCAGGGCCGCGCAGGCACAGGAGGCCACCGACGAGGACGAGGGCGCCGAGTACCTTGACCAGGCACCCCTGGGCGGCTCGCCCACGGTCGGCACGCTCTCGGAAGGTCTCTACACCACTTCCTGCGTGCGGTGCCGTCGAGTAGCCGCTATCACTCACGTCCCGGCCTCACGTCACCCGATGAGCGAGTGGCGGGAGATCGTGGCCTCGCGCCCCGGCCCGACGCCGATGGCGGAGATGCGGCAGCGGGCCAGCTCCTCAATGCGCAGCACATAGTCCTGGGCGGCCTGAGGCAGGTCGGCGAAGCGGCGGACCTTGCTGATGTCCTCGCTCCAGCCGGGCAGCTCCTCGTAGACGGGGACGGCGTGGTGGAAGCCGGACTGGGTCAGCGGCATCTCCTGGGTGACGGTGCCGTCGATGTCGTAGGCGACGCACACCGGAATGGTCTCGTGCCCGGTGAGGACGTCGAGCTTGGTCATCACCAGGTCGGTCAGCCCGTTGACGCGTGCCGCGTAGCGGGTGACGACGGCGTCGTGCCAGCCGCAGCGCCGCGGCCTGCCGGTGGTGACCCCGTACTCACCGCCCTCGGTGCGAAGACGCTCCCCCATGTCGTCGAGCAGCTCGGTGGGGAAGGGCCCCTCCCCCACGCGGGTCGTGTAGGCCTTGACGACACCGACGACCGAGTCGATCCGGGTGGGCCCCACGCCGGTACCCGTGCAGGCGCCGCCTGCAGTGGGGTTGGAGGAGGTGACGAAGGGGTAGGTGCCGTGGTCGATGTCGAGCATCGTGGCCTGGCCGGCCTCGAACAGGACGGTCTTGCCCTGATCGAGGGCGTGGTTGAGCACCAGGGAGCAGTCGACGACCATGGGCCGGACCCGGTCCGCGTAGGAGAGCAGCTCGTCGGCAACGACGTCGGCATCGATGGCGGCCCGGTTGAAGACCTTGAGGAAGAGGCTGTTCTTCTGGTCCAGGGCGGAGTGCACCTTCTGACGCAGGATCGACTCGTCGAAGAGGTCCTGGACGCGGATGCCCACACGGTTCATCTTGTCCGCGTACGTCGGTCCGATCCCACGGCCGGTGGTACCCAGCTGACGCGCACCCAGGAAACGCTCGGTGGTGCGGTCCAGAACCCGGTTGTAGGAGGGGATGATGTGGGCGTTGG
>ERZ772993.1285-NODE-1285-length-9753-cov-4.008662_pt1 | contig 9753 bp, 8 predicted proteins | sample MGYA00580670_ERZ772993 | MGnify/ENA primary metagenome ERZ772993 (study PRJEB29015, sample SAMEA2737936) | human oral metagenome | biome: human oral; feature: human-associated habitat; material: dental | place: China | collected 2136 ...
GCTGGTACATGTCAAAGATCTGTTTTGACTTCATCGTCGGCACTTCGATCTTTTTCCTCTACTCTTCACTTGAAGCAGCGCTCTTTTCCGTGCTGCGCCCGCTTGCCGTCGCCTGCATCATGGCGTTTCTAAACCTTGTCGCCATTCTCATCCCACTGCTTCAGATCATCTATTACTGCATGGTCTGGCACTGCCTGACGCCAGCATCGCTCATGGCACTCTATCTGACAAACTGGCGCGAGAGCATCGACTTTATTGAATCAAACGTCGGACTTTTTCCAACAGTCGCCATTCTTCTTGGACTAGCCCTCTTCTTCTTTCTATGCGTGCACGGTCACCTCGCATTTAAGCGGCGCATGGAAGGCGATTCGACGGCGGGACGCATGGCAGTACTCGCTCTCCTCGTCGTCTGCGGCATTGGCTCGCTAGCCTATTATCTCCCGCAGACTTCGATCGCCGACCTATGGAACGATGTCCGCTCTTATGTCAGTCAGACACAGGAATACAGCATCGGACACGATGAACGGGTCACGGATCTCCACATCGATGCCACGCGCACGCTTGCGGCACGCGCCCCGGGAACGGTCATCTTCGTCATCGGTGAATCCGCCTCTAGAGACTATATGCAGGCGTTCACGCCGACGTACGAATTCCCCAATACCCCATGGCAAACGACACAGCGGCAGGATCCGAACTTCTTCTTCTTTGAAAACGCTTATTCCTCTTGGTCACAGACCGTCCCCGTGCTTCAGCGCGCACTGACGGAAGAAAGCCAGTACAACGACAAAGAATTTTTTGAAGCAACCTCCATCATCGACGTCGCAAAGAAAGCGGGCTATGAGACATGGTGGTTCAGCAACCAAGGCCGCTACGGCCAGTACGACAGCGCTGTCACGCTTGTCGCAAAAACCGCTGATCATGCCGTCTGGACAGACGATTCCTACAATTTCTCAGACAAATTCGACGAGACGCTGCTTCCATACCTCATGCAGCTCGATCCGACAAAGAACAACTTCGTCGTCCTCCACATCATGGGCAGCCACATCTATTACAATAACCGCTACCCATCCGCCTACAATGTCTTCCAGCCGACCGAGGGAACTGATACGAACATCATGACGAGTGCGGCATCTTATGCCAACAGCATCCTATACACCGATCACATCCTTCAAGAGGTCTTCAACTATGCGAAAAAAAGTCTAAACCTCCAGGCGATGGTATATTTCTCCGACCACGGAGAAAATCTTGAGATCTCGCATAACCCCGACGTCTTTACCTTCGACATGGTACGCATTCCCTTCTGGATTTACCTATCGCCCGCCTACCAGCAGGCATTTCCAAAGCGCACAGAAGTCCTAAGAGAGCATCATCTGCGCTACTTCACCAACGACCTGCTCTACGATACAATGTCCGGTCTTCTTGCAGCTCCGTCGGCACATTACGATGCTTCACAGGACTTTACCAGCCGGAACTATCGCTTCAACCGCGGCAATCTGACGACCATGCTGGGCAGTCAGCCGCTGACCGCCGACCCCAACGGCGGCCCTGAGGAATAACGGCCTAGTTACATGTATCGCACACAAAAAAAGAGGCTATCGTATCTTTCACGATAGCCTCTTTTTGATATTCTACACGGGCGAGGCTTACTACAATTTATTTCTTTAGAAAATGTTCAGCAGTTAGTTTTTCTCTCCTGCCAAGGCTCTGCCCGCGGGTTTATTCACCGAGCTTGATGTTGGTGATGATGCGGCCGGGGCGGATGCCTGAGAAAAGATTCCATCCCCATTTGATGCTAACGGTAACTATCTTGTGAAAGTTTGAAATGCGTGCTAGATGAACGAACATCCAGGCGCACCACGCGATAAACCCCCGCATGGCAGGGTTCCAGCTTCCCTTATTGACCACAGCCTTGCCGCGGCCAATCGTAGCCATTGCACCCCGGTCGACATAATGGAAGGCTTCTGTCTTTTCACCGCGCATAAGATGCACGATATTCTTATAGGCAATAGCCGCCCCCTGCGTTGCAACTGGCGCAACGGTTGGAAGCGGACGCTCTGTACCATGGCAGAAACTCGCGCAGTCGCCGATGGCAAAGACACGGTCGCTGCCCTTCACGAGCAGGTTCTCCTCCACGATGACGCGCCCTGCACGGTCGACCTCACCGCCGCAGTCCTTGATGAAGTCCTGCGCGCGCACACCCGCCGCCCAGATGACAGTCTTTGTCGGAATGACCTCACCGTTGTTCAGCGTGAGATCATTGCCGTCATACTCCGTAACCGCCGTATTGAGGCGCACATCCACGCCCTTCTTGCGCAGCACGTCGATCGTATGCTGCTGCAGATCGGGCGGAACCATTGGCAGCACAGAGCCCATCGCCTCAAGCAGGGTAACACTGACCTCACTGAAGTCGATTGTGTGGAACTCCTTCTTGAAGATCTCAATCAGCTCCATCAGTGCGCCCGCCATCTCAATGCCCGTCGCACCGCCGCCGACGATGACAAAGTTCAGGTGGCGGCGACGTGCCTCACGCTCCTCAGGCGCACTCTTGCGCGCGGCACGCTCAAACTCATGGATGATGTGTCCGCGCAGGGCGATTGCCTCCTGCAGCGTCTTCATCGCGTACGAGTTTCGCTCCACACTCTTGTTGCCAAAGAAGTTCGTGGTCGCACCCGCCGCAAGCACGAGATAGTCATACGAAATCTCGCTGTGCTTCGTGATGACGACGCGGCGATCCTGATCGACCCCCGTGACCTTGGACATATAGAAATTTACATTTTGATTGTTCTTGAAGAACTGACGTGTGGGATAGGCAATCTCCGAAGCGGACAGCACCGCCGTACTCACCTGATAGAGCAGCGGCTGAAATAGATGATAGTTGTGACGGTCTACAAGCGTGACACGCACATTCTCTTTGGCAAGTTCCTTCGCAAGACGCACACCGCCGAATCCGGCGCCGACAATGACAACGTGTTTCTGATCTGCCATATTTTCCCACTCCTTGTTTTCAATAGTGAAAAAAATCACATAGTTGGGTCTTTTTCCCCTTTCGAGAAAGCATGATATGAGTGGCTTTCCCCTCATGAGGTACATGATACCACGTTTCACAGGAAATTCAATAGGATATTTCCCTGTGGCGGCATGAAAAACGATAATACTATTCTGGAGATTATAGCGGAAAACTATCACAAAGATTCGGTCTGCTTTGCCTTCCGCATCCGCTGCTCGATGATGCGCAGGCGGATCATGAGCAGCACGGCTCCGACGACGATGCCGCCGTTCAGCCCCACCCAGTAGCCGTAGGGACCGAGCTCTGTCCACGCCGCGAGTGCATAGCCGGCGGGCAGACCGATGCCCCAGAACGAGAGCACGGCGAGCCAGAACGTGACGGTGACATCCTTGTAGCCGCGCAGCGCCCCCTGCAGAGGGGCATTGATGCAGTCGCAGAACTGCATGACGAGCGCGTAGAGGAGGAAGACGCGCAGAAGTTCCTGTACCTCCGGATTCGTCGTGTAGAGTGCCGCAACAGAGTCGCGCATCGCCGCAAGTACGAGAGCGATCACGCCGACGAAGACGAGTGTCAGCACACGGCTGAGACGGATGTAGGCGCGCGCCCCATTTTCACGTCTGCCGCCGACCTCGAAGCCGACCAATATGGTGACTGCCATGGAGACGGAAAGGGGCATCATATAGACGATTGTCGTGAAGTTCATCGCCGCCTGGTGCGCAGCAACCACGGTCGTCCCGTACGCCGCCATGAGGAGTCCCACGGCACCGAAGATGCTCTGCTCGCAGAAGACAGTCAGCCCGATGGGCACACATATAGCGAGCATTTTCCACCAGTCACGCGGGATCGGCCGCGGCGGACGCGCAAAGACATGATAGCGTGCGAACTGTTTCATTCGCAGGACTACGATGCTGTTCAGCACGAGAAACACACCGTAGCTCAATGCTGCCCCCAGCCCCGCGCCCGGTCCTCCAAGCGGTTGGATCCCACATGCGCCGTACATAAAGATATAGTTGAGAACGATGTTGATCGGGATCGTTGTCATCGTGATATACATGGTGAGACGCGTCCGTCCGTGTGCATCGATGAAGTTGCGCAGAACAATCGCAGGTGCAACGGGGATGAGTCCAAGTGCAATATAGGAGAGGTACTCCATTGTAATCCGCTCGACCACAGGCTCAAGTGCAAGGGCACGCACGAGATGCGGAACGGTAAGCACACCGACGAGGAGCATGAGCGCGGCAAGAAGCGTCGCCCAGTAGAAACTCTGCTGAACGACGCTCCGAATCTCCCGTGTGCGGCGCGCACCATAATGCTGGGCGATGATGGGCGTCAGCCCCGAAACGAGCCCCATAAAAGCCCCAAACACAGGAAAGAAGATACTCGCCCCGACGGCGATGCCCGCGAGATCCTCCTTGCTGATATGCCCCGCCATAACCGTATTGAAAAAGCCCGGCGCCATAAGCGATATCTGTGTGACAAGGATCGGGAGGAGAACGATAATAAACTGGCGCACACGCGCCGGATAGCCGTGAACCTCCTGCAAATTCTCCCTCCTTCCCTAAGGAATCACTGATATCATCCGAAATAATCTGCAATCCCGTCCGCAATGCCCTGTGCGATCTTCTTGATGCCCTCCTCGCTGTTCATCATCTTCTCCTCATCCGGATTCGAGATAAAGGAGATCTCCACGAGGATCGCGGGCATATCCGTATGCTTCACCACGTAGAAATTGCTCGTCTGGGTACCGCGGTCGAGCGTCCCGATGGCATCGATGAGCGCCGTGCGCACGCAGTCGGCAAGAAGCTTCGACTGCTTTGATCCCTGTGTATAGTAGTACGCCGTTGTGCCCTTTACCTCACGGTTCGTGAAGGCATCCGCATGAATCGAGAGGAAGATGTCCGCATGCGCACGATTTGCAATCTCACATCGTGCTTCGAGTTCCTCGACCGAGGTGGCATTCGCCCCCTTCGTGGAAACCTCCGTATCCCCCGTACGCGTCAGAATGATGGTCGCGCCCTCCGCCTCAAGAAGTCGCTTGAGTTCGCGGCTGACGCGCAGGGTTATGGACTTCTCCATAATCCCCGTCGGACCGATGGCACCTGAGTCGCTGCCGCCGTGGCCGGGATCAATGGCGATTGTGCGCCCTTTCAATCCCGTGATCGCCGAGAGATCGCGGTCGAGCTGACCCCGATCACGCGCCGGCTCCTCCTCATTTACATCGACCGCGGGCGGCTGCACAGGCACGGGCTTTTCCACCGTCTGATCTGGCTTTTCCGTCTTCCCGCTGCCGGGTGACGCGCCAAAATCCATGACGATGCGCGGCTTGTCCCCACTGAGCGCAAAGAGTTTCCAACCGCCCTTCCCCACCGTTGTCTCCACAACAATGCGTACGGTCGCAGCATCAAACTGAGCGACGCGTATGCGCGAGACAAGGGGCGAATCCACGCTGATATCCTTCTTGGTCTCCGGCGTAATCCATGCGTTCTGCACGTCCAGAACAATGCGCGTCGGATTCGCGAGCACGCTCTGCTTGTAGGAAACAGGCTGCTCAGAGTCCACGACAATGCGAACATTTCCATCCGTTTTTCCAATGCGTACCCCTGTGATCTTCGTGAGCTCCTTGGCGTGGTCACTGAACGCCGCCTCCGCAGGGCGCAGCGCGAAGAGGACTCCAAGCATGCTGACCAGGAATACCGTGAGCAATAAATATATACGGCGCAAGAGTCTGCCCTCCCAACAAAAACCTGCGAAGTATGCTTTTCAGCTGCTTCGCAGGTTCTCTCCATCCGATATTGCAATTCCCCGTTACTGTGCCGGCACAGCGTCCTCCGACAAATCCATGCCCGGCACCGCAGCATTTGTCGCCTTGCGTGCCTTCGCCGCTTTGCGCGGTACCCCCTCATAGATGATCTGCGTGATCTCAGCCGCACGCGACGGATCAAACGATGTGATGACCTTCGCGGCATTGCCCTCGTCCATGCGCTGAAGAATGGCAATACAGAGATCGATGTCCAGCGTCTCCATGACCTTTGCCGCGTCCGCAGGCTTCATGTCGTTGTAGAGACGCGCGAGCTTTGTGACGCGCTTCTTCTCCGCAGCCTCGCGTTCCTTTTGCTGCTTCTCGATCTCCTCTTTTGTGATCTTCACGCTCTCGGATCCCTTTTTCGGTGCTGCCGCTGCTGCACTTGCAGGCTGAGAGGCTGTCTCGGTCGACGATGCCGTATGTTCCGCGTCCGCAGGGGGAACAAAATACGAACCAACAAGGGGGAGTTCGTGCAGTCCGTACTCCTCGTTGAGTGCCTTCGTATCAAAGAGGCGGAGATAAACACCAAGTGCAAAGCCTCCCGCGATCAATACGAGAAGCAAGATCAGCCCAACTACGATCTTCAATATCTTCCGCATGGAATCCCCTTCCCTCTTCCCCAGATTACATCAGTAAACCGCTCAGCGGTAAATATCCAGAACTCTGTTCACGTAGTCCTGTGTCTCTGCGTATGGCGGAACACCGCCGTACGCCTTGACGGCGTTTGGCCCCGCGTTGTAGGCGGCAACGGCCTTCTTGACATCGCCGCCAAAGGTGTCGAGCATCTCACGCAGATACTTCGCACCGCCCTCGACATTGCCCTCAAGATTGTAGGGGTTGACCCCAAGACCGGCTGCCGTCTCCGGCATAAGCTGCATCACGCCGACGGCTCCTGCAGGCGAGACTGCATTCTGGTTGCCGCCGGACTCCACCTCCGCCACCGCAGAGACGAGTCTAGGATCCACCGCATACTTGGCGGCAACGGAGTGAATGGTGCGTGCCAGTGCAGGATTCGCATAGTTTTCCGCCTCCACGCCCGCTGCTTGCTTTACTGCAGCACTCTGCTGCACGCGCTGTGCGGCATGTGCCTTATCTGCGGCAGATGTGGCATTCTTATCGATCTCCTGCTGCAGCCGCGCGGCAAAGTCCATGCCCGGCAGCTGCTGATTTGAGAGGGAGAACTGTCCCTCGATCTCCGCAATGCGCGCCTGTATCTCTCTGACGCCGGATAGATCCATCATACCGCATCCTCCAATTCCCTATTGCGCATGGTCAGCTGCAGGCCGATCTCATCGAGCATTTTCTGCTCCTCCTGCAAGACCGCCGCCTTGTATTCCTCTAGGCGTTTTTCCCTTAATTTTTCAATGCTTTTGAGCGCACTCATCTGCTCCATCAGGATCTTGAGCCGCTTCTGCCGCTCCCCATTGGCCTCCAGAATAACGCGCTGCTGATCCTCGATCTGCTGACGCTTCCATCCGAAGAATCGATTGAAGCTCATCAGCGTTCCGATCTTGATCCGTGTCCCCTCCTTGGACAGATTTTCGTAGTCCATCTGCCCACGGTGCATTTCCTCAAGCAGCTGGCGCTGATATCTGCGCGCCTCCTCAAGGCGACGCACGGCTTCGGCGAAGGCAACCTCCGCCTCCTCCTTTTTCATTCGCGTCACCTTGAGCAGGGTTTCCAGCTGAAAACGGAATTTTTTCATGATGCCGCCTCAGTGACCACAGTCTCCTCCGCCGCAGAATCTGCGGCAGGGGCAGCCTTGCCCACGGCTGTAAGCAGCCGCTGCTCCGTCTCCTCATAGGAAGTCACTTCGTAAATATCCTGACGGAGGAATTCATTGATCCCCTCGATCTTTTGGATTGCAGCGTCGATCTTCGGACTCGATCCCTTGACATACGCGCCGATGTGGATAAGATCCTCCGCCTCGGCATAGACTGCCATCAGCTGCCGCATCTCCTGCGCCGCCTCAAGATGACTCTTATCGACGACCTCGTACATGACGCGGCTGACGCTGCCAAGCACATCAATCGCCGGAAAGTGGTTCTGCGCCGCGATCCTGCGTGAGAGCACGATGTGTCCGTCAAGAATGGAGCGCACAGCATCGGCGATCGGTTCATTCATATCATCGCCGTCCACGAGGACGGTGTAGATGCCGGTAATTGAGCCTTTCTCACTCGTGCCCGCACGTTCGAGAAGGCGCGGCAGCATCGCAAAGACAGACGGCGTATAGCCGCGCGTTGCGGGCGGCTCACCGATGGTGAGTCCCACCTCGCGCTGTGCCATGGCAAAGCGCGTCACCGAGTCCATCATGAGGACGACCTTACGCCCCTGGTCCCGGAAATACTCGGCAATCGCCGTGCCTGTCATCGCGCCCTTGATACGCACGAGTGCAGGCTGATCCGAGGTTGCAACGACGACGACGGAACGCTTGAGCCCCTCCTCACCGAGATCGCGTTCGATAAAGTCGCGCACCTCGCGGCCACGCTCACCGACAAGCGTAATGACGCTGACATCCGCCTCGGTATTGCGCGCCACCATGGAGAGCAGCGTCGATTTGCCAACGCCCGACCCCGCCATGATGCCAATGCGCTGACCATCGCCGAGCGTGATCAGACCGTCGATGGCACGTACGCCGACGTAGAGATTGTCGTGGATACGCGGCCGCGTGAGCGGCGGCGGCGGCGGTGCCTGCAGCGGATACTCCTCCTTGGCGAGAATGGGTCCCTTGCCGTCGATCGGGTTCCCAAGACCATCGAGCACGCGGCCGAGCAGTTCGGGTCCCACCTTGACGCGCAGCCGGCGTCCCGTTGCAACGACCTCACAGCCCGGTCCAATGCCCTGCATCTCACCGACGGGCATGAGCAGCACGCTGCCCTCACGAAAGCCGACGACCTCAGCAGGGATCGGGGGCATTCCCACAAAATGAGAGCTCACGTAGCAGAGTTCCCCCACCGTGACAGTCGGTCCCTGCGACTCAATGACGAGTCCGATGATCTGTGAAACCTTGCCTGTCAGCTTCATCGGAGAGGAGCTGCGCAGAGCATCCTGGAATTTTTGGATATCTATGGAAAATGGGGGATTCCCCCCCGTTTCACTCATATTCATAGCATAACTTCCCGCACCGCTTTTTTCAGCTGCTCGATCTGCGTCTGAAGACGGGCATCCACGCTCCCATTCGGTGTTTCTACGAGACAGTCGCCCGGCTTTAATCCCTCATCGGAGGTGATTGTCAGATTCGAATCCCCAGACGTGAGCAATCCGCGCAGCTCGTCACGTGCCATCAGCACAAAGTCATAGCTGTCCGGCGGAACGTGCACGAGGATCTCCTTCTGATCCTTGACGCGCAGAATGGCATCGCGCACAACGGGCAGTACCATCTGCGGCACGTCGATGAAATGTTGGGGCAGAATGCGTTCCACCGCCGTCATGGCAATGGAAACAATGTCCTGCTCCGCATGAATCACATAGTCACGCATGGCATCGCGCGCATCGCGGAGGGTTTTTTCCGCCTGTGCGTTGGTCTTGCGAATCAGCTCTGCAAGCTCCTCCCGCACAGCGGCTTCCCCCGCCTCGCGGCCTGCGGCAAAGCCTTCCTCGTGCCCTTTGGCGCGCGCGTCCTCACGATCCTGTTCGATCTGTGTTTGAGCCTCACTCAGAAGACGGTCGTGTTCCTCCTGGGCTTCCCCACGGAGGACGGCGACCTGTATCTCCGCCTCTTTGACACGCTCGTCCATCGCCTGTTCACGCTCTGCAATGCGTGCCAAGAGGTTCTGAACGGCCTCCTCGCTGAGTCCTTCCTCCTCACCGTCCTCACGGGGCGGCGGCGGAGGGGGGGGGACATCGATGAGATGCGGATTCTCTTCCCAGACGGCTGCCTTGATAACCCTAGACAATCATCTCGTCTCCCTTGCCACGCGAAATCACAATCTCGCCCTTGTCC
>ERZ772993.1287-NODE-1287-length-9738-cov-17.080347_pt1 | contig 9738 bp, 6 predicted proteins | sample MGYA00580670_ERZ772993 | MGnify/ENA primary metagenome ERZ772993 (study PRJEB29015, sample SAMEA2737936) | human oral metagenome | biome: human oral; feature: human-associated habitat; material: dental | place: China | collected 2136 ...
CCTGGCAGTCGGTGCCCTTGCGCTTGATGGTGAAGGCGATGGCGTCCAGGCGCAGGACCTCCACGCCCTTGTTGGCCAGGTTCATGATGATGGAGACGAACTCCTCCATAATGCGCGGATTGCGCCAGTTGAGGTCCCACTGGAAGGAGTTGAAGGTCGTCCAGACCCAGCCGCCCATCTCGTCGTTCCAGGTGAAGTTGCCCGGGGCGAAGTCGGGGAAGATCTCCGGCAGAGTCTTCTCGTACTCGTCGGGTTCGGTGCGGTCCGGGTAGATGAAGAAGTAGTCGCGGTAGCGCTGCTCGCCCGCTCGGGCGCGCTCGGCCCACTCGTGCTCGGCGGCGACATGGTTGAGGACGAGGTCGATGACCAGGCTGATGCCGTCCCGGCGCAGTTCCGCGGTCAGATCGGCGAGGTCGTCCATATCGCCCAGGTCGGGGCGCACGGAGCGGTAGTCGGCCACTGCGTACCCGCCGTCGGAGTCCCCCGGGCGGGGAGTGAGCAGGGGCATGAGGTGGAGGTAGGACACGCCCAGCTCGCGCAGGTATGGAATGCGGTCGATGACGCCGCGCAGGTCGCCGGCGAAGCGCTCGGTGTAGCCGGCGTAGCCGATGCGCGAGGGGTCCTGGATCCAGGTGGGGTCGAGCGTGCGCGCCAGGTCGAGGTGGCGCAGCTCCGGGTCGCGCTCGGCGTAGGTCCGGGCGGCGTCGGCGAGCAGGACGGCGGCGGTGCGCGTGGCGATCGGCTCGCCGTAGAGCGTCACGAGGCCGTCGCTGACGTCGGGGTACCAGCGTTCGATCCGGGTGGTGAGGATCTCGCGCTCGGAGCGGGTGAGTTGAGAATCGGCCAGGACGGCGTCAACGGCGTCGCGGACCTCGTCGGGGATCTCGACAGCGGTGTCGCGACCAGTGGACCAAGTGGAGTCGGATGCGGAGGGGGCGGGCTTGGAGGCGCTCATGGTCCTATAGTGACCGATCTGACCATCGTTTGGCAGGCGTTCAGGCGCCGAATTGGTCCGGTCGCCCATCCTGGCGCTGCGCAGTGGCTGCGCACATCGGCTACTGCGCGCACCGGCTACGCGGCCGGGCATGAACGGGCATCCTGGAGAGCTGGAGAATGTCAACGGCGCCTGCCGTGCGCCCGGCTCGCGCTCGCACAAGCCGGGCGCCGAAACCGGCCCCGGGGATTAGGGGGTTATTAGGGGGTTATTCGTCTAGGCGCTCGTATCGCCGGAGCCGTCAGGACGACTGCCCTGACCGCCGAGATCGGGTGCGCCTTCAGCAGCGTGCCGGGCACGAGAGACCCGAGTAACCGACCCGGTCGCCGCAGGCTCGGCAACCCGAACCCCGGCCCCAGTCGTGACCTCAGGCTCGGCCACCCGTCTCCCGGCCCCAGTGGCCGTCCCAGGCTCGGCGACCCGCCTCCCGGCCCCGGTCGTGGCCATGGGCTCGGCAACCCGTCTCCCGGCCCCAGTGGTCGCCTCAGGCTCAGCCACCCGCCTCCCAGCCCCGGTCGTGGCCTCGGGCTCGATCACCCGAACCCCAGTCCCAGTGGTCGCCTCAGGCTCAGCGACCCGCCTCCTGGCCCCAGTGGTCGCCTCGGGCTCGACGGCCGCCCTGACGGCCCTGGCCCTCCGGGACGGCCGATCGCCGTCGAACAGGACGACGGCCAGCTGGGAGTCGTCACCGGCCGGGGAGTTGGTCACCATGGCGGCGCCCCCGACATGCTCCTCGAGAGTCTGGAGCATCTTCATGGGGGTGGCCAGGAGGAGCTGGAAGCCGAAGCCGCGGAAGACATCCAGGCCAGCGCGCGTGAACTCGGCGTCCGTCTTGTCGAAGGCCTCGTCGAGGACGACCAGCGCGTAACCGGGAACCGCCTGTCCCGGCTCGGTGAGCTGGTAGCGCAATGCGGCCGCCAGGCAGAAGACGACGAGTTTCTGGCGCTGCCCGCCCGACAGCCCTGCGGCGCCCTCGTAATAGTCGACGGCGACGCCGGAGGCATCGCGCTCCACGGCGGTGAAGGAGACGTGCAGGCGGGTGTCGAGGCACTGACGCCTCCACGACTCATCGCGGGGGTCGGAAGAGCCCAGGCGCGTCATGACGGAGTTGAGGACGGCGAAGCGCTCCTCGGCCTCCTCGGTGGTCTCGTCGGCCAGATCGAGGCTCCCGGCGGCGATGGTGGCCAGGTCCGACAGGAAGTCGTGGACGATGGGCAGCCGCCGCTCGGCCACCTCGATATGCAGGTGATGACCTGGCGAGTACTCGGTGGCGCGCAGGGCGTCGTTGACCGGGCCGATACGGCTCCTGACCTGGCTGACGGCGCGGCGCACCTCACCGGCGAGCCGGCCGATGTTCTGACGGGACTGGTTGTGCAGGAGCTCGGCGAAACGGCGCTCGAACCGGGGCAGGCTATCCGTCTGAAGGCGGTTCAACAGCTCGAGGTAGTCGCCCAGGAAGGCGGCCTCCGGACGCACCCCGCTGCTCGGGATGGGCCAGCGCTCGGAGAATCGCACCATGATGGCGCGGGCCTCGCCCAGTCCGCGGCTCTCGGCCTGCGAGGCGCGCTGGTTGTCGTAGGCGATCTGCTGCTCGACCTCGCGGGCGGCGATGTCCACCTCCGCCAGCCCCGCGTGACGACGCCGCGTCCGGAATCGCTGCTCCAGCTCGGCGAAGAGAGCCTCCCGCTCGGCCTCGCCCAGGGCGAGCCAGCGGGAACCGTGCTCGGATGCGCCGGCATCGCCGGGACCGACCCCGTCAGTCCCGTCCGCGCCGTCGCGCACGCGGCCCTCATCAGCCCTCTCCTGGCGCCGACGGGCGATCCCGGCCAGTGCGGCCTCGGCATCCTCCAGCCGCGAGCGCTGGACCTGCTCCTCCCCCGCGAGCCGGAGAACCGCATCCCGGGCCTTGTCCTCGGCCAGGCCCGCGGCCGCGGCGCGCGATTCGAGCTCGGCCAGCCCCGGCAGCGCATGCGCAGCGCGCTCCCGCTGCGCAGCCAGATCGGCCTCGCGAGCCCTGGCGCCATCGACGTCGAGCTCCTCCCACGAGGTCTCCAGAATGCGCAGGCACGCGTCACGACGCTCCCGGCCGACAGCGCGGGCACGGTCCAGTGCGGCGAGCTCGCCGCCGATGTCCTCCAGGCGGGCGGTCACCTCCCGGCCCTCGGCGATGACCTGCTCGAGGCGCTCGGCCGGGTCGACGCCGACCGTCCAGTTGCGCGAGTCGGTCAAGTCCCGACGATCGTCCTTGAGGTGACTGGTGCGCGAGGACTTGACCTGCCCGGCACGGGTGACCCCCCGGTCCAGGCCGACCAGGTCGCGCGCATCCTCGACGCAGTCGTGATCGAAACGGCGCATGATCTCGGCGTCGAGCCACGCGGCGTGCTCCGAGCCCGGTTTGGGGCGGATGCGACGGGCCAGCGCATCGGCGGTCACGGGGCGGGCGGAGCGCGGCGCGGCGGCCATCCGCTCGTAGGCGAGGCGGGCGCGCAGACGCTTGGCATCGACGGCGTCGGCGACCTTCCGGTAGAGGTGCTCCGGAACGAGCATGGTGCGGGCGAAGGGGGCCACGACAGTCTCGACGGCGACCCGCCACTCCTCCTGCCCGGGGACGAGCTCGAGAACCTCCCCGGCGAAGGGCAGGGCGGCAGGCGCCTGCCCGACGGCGTGGGCGATGGAGTCCCGGGCCCGCAGCAGATCCGTGCTCATGGCCGAGCGCGAGGCGGTGATCTGCTCGGCGCGCTCGCGCAGCTCACGGCTGCGCTCCTCCAGGGCGATCTGCTCGGCGCGCAGCGCACTGCGGGCCTGATCCTGCTCGTCCTCGGCGCGCTCGGCGCGCTCGATCTCCTGCTCCGCCGTGCGCCGCAGCTCGGCGAAGGCGGCGCCCTCACTGGGCGTGGAGGCGCCCAGGACTCCCAGCTGGGAGTCGAGGAGTTCCCGCGCCCGCGCAATGCGCTCGGCGGTCCGGCGGGCCGCCTCCAGGCGGGCGTCGAGAGCGGGCAGGTTCTCACCGATGCCCCCCGCCAGAGCCAGGCGCGCGGCCTCCCGCTCACGGCGAGCGTCCTCCTCAACCCGGCGGGCGGCTGCGAGCTCATCGGCGAGACGATCCAGGGCGCGCCGGGCCGTGTCGGCGGTCTGCTCGTGAAGGGTCGTCTTGAGCTGTTCGAGGTAGGGGTCGATGGCGGCGCGCAGCTGTTCAGTGCGCTCCTGGTCGCGGCGGGCAGCGGTGATGCGCTCCTCCAAGCGGCGCAGCGGGGAGAGCAGGGCCTCCTGATTGCGCGCCTCGACGACGGAGGAGTGAGCCTCGCGCAGTTCGGCGAACTGCTCGACGGCGGCCGCCGCCATGGCGAAGGTTTCCGGCTCATCGAGCATGAAGTCGCGCAGGAGGGTATCGAGGCTCGTGAGGTTCTTGGCGGACTGGGTCCGGTGGAGCAGGCGCTGGGCGACCTCACCGGACAGGCCGAGGCGCCGCCGGAAGCGGGCCGCGAAGGCCTCGTAGCGCTCGAAGCGGGTGGCGCGCCCCTTCAGATCGCGGCTGAGGGCGCGCTTGTCGATGCCGTTGACCAGATACTCCATGAGCTCGGTCAGGGCGATATCCCCCTCCACGAGGAGCTGGGTCTGGGTAATGGAGTCGTCTGACGTCGAGCCCTGCCTGGCGTGATAGAGCGTGACGAGGGTGATCGTCTCCTCGGGGCGCAGGCGCGTGAAGGTCAGGGCGATGCCGCTGCGGGTGGCGCGCGGACGGAGGTAGTCGGTGACGACCTCTCCGGTGATCTCGTCCGCGCTGCGCCGGTAGGCGCCGCGCACATAGCTCAGCACGGAGCGGGAGCGGTCGGCCGTGGAGGATGATTCTTGGGCCGCCGCGTTGAAGCGCAGGCTCTTGGCCGGCACGAGGACGGCGGACAGGGCGTCCAGCAGCGAGGACTTCCCCGAGCCCGAGGGTCCGGTGAGCAGGAGCCCGCTGCGCGGAACCGGCAGATCGTGGTGACCGGAGAACGTGCCCCAGTTGTAGACCTGGATGCGGGCCAGGCGGTGCTGGGAGGCGGTCTGCGGCGCGGTCGCCGAACTGGTCATGACTCGTCCCTCTCCTCCGATGAGTTGGCCACCGGATCACTGGCCGCCTCCGGAGAGGCCGGCCGCTCCTCCGCAGGCGCCCCCGCAGGTGCCCCGCCCTTTCCGGCATCGGCAGGCGCCCCGCCGCCGAGGAGTCCGCCCTCGGGGGCGCCGTTGCTCTCACTGCCCCCGCTGCTCTCACTGCTGTCTCGGCCGTCCTCGCCGAGCAGACGGCGGTACTCAGCGGTGACTGCGGCGACCTCGTCGGCGGTGAAGACCAGGGCGAGCACCGGGGAGACCTCGTAGCGCTCGGCCACGTCGGTGTCGCGCAGAAGGGCGGCCCGCTTAAGCTTGTCGACCGAGGAGCTCACGCGGCGCATGAACCCCGTGTGGTCGGTGGAGGTGTGCGGCCGGTAGACGGACAGGTGGTCGTCGATCTCGCTGCGATCGACGAAGACGCGCTCGCCCGGCGTGTTCGCGCGCAGCAGCAGAGTGCGCAGGTGGAGCAGGAGGACGGTGTCGACGAGGGTCAGCCGCATGGCACGCATGACGGAGGGGGCCGCGCCGGTGGGGTCCGAGGCGTTGCGGGTGAAGGCCAGGCCCGCCGCGCGGTCGATGACGAGCTCGAGGAAGAGGTCGCCCAGCCGGCGGCGAATGTCGGCCTCGTCCTTCAACAGGGCATTCCACAGCTCGGGGTGGAGCTCGGTGGTGAGGTAGGGCCCCTGGAGGAGGCGCACGAGGGTGCGCCGGGTGTCCCGGGGCAGCGAGCCCGGGTCTCCGTCCCACAGCGCGCCGGGATTGGCGCCTCCGGTGTGATCCAGTCCGTCCTGAGCCGGTGCGGCATGGGAGCTCATGCGTCTCCTGACTTCTCGGTGCGGTTGGTGAACAGGAACCGCGGTATGCGGGCCGAGCGCTCGGCTCCGCCGGCGGTCCTCCAGGTGACGGTCTCGTCGCCGGGGACCTCCTGGCCACGACGACGAGCGAGGAGCAGCAGGCCCACGACGCTGGCCAGCCCCTGAGTGGCAGGATGCGCGGCCAGGACCTCGGCGACAGTCGCCGCTCCCCGCTCCTCCAGGACCGCATCGACGGCGTCGATGAGCTCGACCAGGTCGATCTCGCTGGCGCGCACGACCCGGCGCACCTCCTCCAGGTCGAGGCGCGCGACCTCGCGGCTGTGGATCTTCTCGGTGACGACCGCGTCAGCGGGGTTGCGCATGCGCCAGGAGCCGATGGAGGCCATGTGGACGCCGGTGAGTGCAAGACCGAGGTCCATCTGCGTCTGCGGAGGCGTGCGCGCGGCGAGACGGGCGGCGAGACGCTGGGCCTCTGCGAGCTCGGCGCCCAGCCGGCGCTGGTCCTCGAAGGCGCGCGACCTCACGAAGTGCCTCAACGATCGGGACAGATCGTCCATGGTGCTGCGCACCGAGGTCGACTCCTGCGCGACAGCGGAGCGCCAGCGGCGCAGGAAGCGCAGCTCGGCGTCCTCCAGGCGGGTGGCGAATGCGCGGGCGAGGACCGTCTCCAAGTTCTCATCCAGGCGAGCGGAGGACTCGGAGTCCATGAGCAGCTCATGGAAACCGAGGAAGGAGCGGCCGGTCTCCGAGCTCTCGATGCGATCGACCCCGCGGAAGATGTCGTCGAGCACATCACCACGGGTGGCGTCCAAGGAGACGACATGCTCGCGCAGGGAGCGGTTGAGCGCCGCGATCTCGTTGCGGATTCGAGTGAAGTCCCCGGGGACCTGTTCGGCCAGGGCGAGGATCTCGGCGAGGCGCTCGGCGGCCTCCGGCCCGTCGAGCGGGACGAAGTCGCCGGCCTCGACCCGCGCGATCTCGGCGTCGAGAGCGTCGCGCTCGGCGCGCAGAGCCTCCAGACGCCCCGTGGCGGTGGGATCCGAGTCCCGAGCCAGGCGACTGACCTGCGTGGAGATGGTGTCCAGACGCGACTGCGTGGCGACGGGACGAGGGCGCCCGCTGCGCACCAGGAAGCGGATGGCGGCCTCGGCCGGAGCGGACAGCTCGTAGGTCTCCCGTCGGGATCCCGGCGTCGTGGCGCGCACGAGGACACCGGCTCTGCGCCACTGGTCGCAGTAGGCCCGACCCGCGCGCGATGCCGCTACGCCCGCATCACGCAGCGCCGCGAGGTCTTCGTCGACCAGCTCGTGAAGCTCGGCGACGGGACGGCGACGCACCTCTCCTCCCAGGTGCTCGGCGAGAATCGCTGCGGCCATCGGACCCAGATCGGCCCGGAGAAGAGCCAGCCCAGGATCCTTGCGCACCAGTCGCGTGAGCCTGAGCGCATCTGCAACGACTCTGCGGGTTCCCACCGCTCACCTCCTCGTCCTGTCCTCATCCTGAATACGGCCGGCTCGGGACGCGTACCCGTTGCCGAATCGTTAACCGGTACGAGAGTAGCGACTACCACCGACACGAGGGGAGGGAGTTGCACGACATCCTGTCGGCTCACCGAGCACTGTCGAGTGCGACTGCGTCGTACCGGACGCGATTGTCCAGGATCTCCTCGGCATGCCCTTCGGCCCAGATGCGCAAGGCATTCATGGGCTCGGCCAGGGTCGAGCCGAGCGGGGTGAGCGCGTAGTCGACCCGGGGCGGGACGCCGGGCGCCTGGTCACGGGTGATAAGTCCGTCACGCTCCATGGACCGCAGGGTGTCGGTGAGCACCTTGGGAGTGATGCCGCCGATGGCGGCGCGCAGCTCGCCGAAACGGTGGGAGCCGCGAGACAGAACGGCGACGACGAGGGGCGTCCACCGATCGACGACGTGCCGCAGCACCGTGCGCGAGGGACAGGCCGGAGACAGGATGTCGTACCCGCCGGCCCGGTCCGGCCTCCGCACGTTCTGTGACATACCGCTCTCCTTAGTTACTTTGAAGTACTTAGTATATGAAACATACCGTGCCCGGTATTGCGGGCGCTCCGGCCATCGCCCTCGCGATTGCCCGCGCACTCACTCGCGCGCACCCGCGCAGACCCGCGCTCAACCGCGCTCAGGAGAATCAGGAGAACCCATGAGGATCACCGTCATCGGAGGAAGCGGCACCACCGGATCGGCCGCCGTCGCCGAGGCCGCCCGCCGCGGCCACACCGTCACCTCGGTCACCCGCTCGGGCAGGCACGTCGAGGGCGCGGCCGCCGACGTCATCGCCGAGCTGGCCGACGCCGCCGTCATCGAGCTCATCAACGACTCCGACGCCACCATCATCGCCATCTCCCCCGACCGCACGGGCGGCTCCACTCAGCCCGTGATCGACGCCTTCAAGGCGCTCATCGCCGCGCGGCCCGCGGGTCGCGTCATCGTCGTCGGCGGGGCCGGATCGCTGCTCGACGCCGATGGGCGCCGCCTGGTCGACAGCCCCGACTTCCCCGAGGACTACCGCGGCGAGGCGCTGGCCTTCGCCGACGTCCTCGAGCTCTTCCGCGCCGCCGGCGATGCCGTGGCGTGGACCCTGGTCTCGCCCGCGCCGGGCTACCCGGTACCGGAGTCGAGCGGTGCCTATGTCAGCGGCTCGGACTCACCGGTCGGCGACACGCTCTCCGCCGCCGACATGGCCCTCGCCCTGATCGATGAGGCGGAGAAGGACGCTCATCGAGGGGTCCGCTTCACTGTCGCCAGCGCCTGAGCGCGCTCGCGTCGAGGTCGACTTCTTCGCACGAGATCGACGGTGACACCGTCGATCTCGTGCAGGAATGTCGATCTCGTGCGAGGAGGCGGAGGCGGCAGGACCACTCGATTGGCCGCAGGACGCCGCCGGAGGCACGCTAGTGGCATGACAGCCACTACCGACATCACCGACGCCCCCGAGCGGGCCGTTCCCCCCATCGCCCTGGCCATCGCCGGATCGGAGGCCTCCGGCGGCGCCGGCGCCCAGACGGACCTCAAGACCTTCCATCAGCTGGGCGTCTTCGGGTGCACGGCCCTGACCTGCATCGTCTCCATGGACCCGAAGGCGGGGTGGGACCATCGCTTCGTACCGGTGGACCCGCAGGTCATCCACGACCAGATCGAGGCCTGCGCGACCGTCCATACGGCGATCGACGCCGTCAAGGTCGGCATGCTCGGCACCGCCGCCACGATCGACGTCGTCGATGCCGCCCTGGAGGCGTACCGGTTCCCCAACGTGGTCCTCGACCCGGTGCTCATCTGCAAGGGCCAGGAGTTCGGCACCGCACTGGAGGTGGACAACGCCCTGCGCTCCAAGATCCTGCCGCGCGCCACCATGACCACCCCCAATCTCTTCGAGTCGGCCACACTGGCGGGCATGGAGGAGATCACGAGCGTCGCCCAGCTCAAGGATGCCGCCAAGCGCATCCACGACCACGGCGTCCCCAATGTCCTGGCCAAGGCGGGCCCGAGTCTGGGAACCGGCACGGCACTGGACGTCTTCTACGACGGCGAGGTTCTCGAGGTCCTCGAGGTCCCGGCCGTCGGGACCAAGCGGGTCCACGGCGCAGGCTGCACGCTCGCCGCCGCCGTGACCGCCGAGCTGGCGAAGGGCGCGACGCCGCTGCAGGCCGCCATCACGGCGAAGGAGGTCGTCTCCGCCTCCATCGGCATGCGAGGCAACATCCCCTTCACCTACGTCTACCAGGGCTGGTACCAGGGCTGACGGAGGCCCGCGTCGAGATCGGTCCGCTTCCGCGCCGAGATCGGTCGTACTCCGGCTCGAGATCGGTC